>Ga0209039_10003154_pt1 | contig 13164 bp, 11 predicted proteins | sample BogFormECP12_OM1_FD_188238 | JGI IMG/M metagenome (GOLD analysis project Ga0209039, IMG submission 188238) | Bog forest soil microbial communities from Calvert Island, British Columbia, Canada - ECP12_OM1 (SPAdes) (version 2) | ecosystem: Environmental > Aquatic > Freshwater > Wetlands > Bog ...
TACATCGTGATCGACGAGCTGCACTACTACCGCGGGGTGTACGGCAGCCATCTGGCCAACCTGCTGCGGCGTTTGAAGCGCATTTGCGAGTTCTACGGTTCCAAGCCCCAATTCATCTGCTGTTCGGCCACCATCGCCAACCCCCGCGAGCTGGCGGAAGCGCTTACCGGGGAAGCCTTCACGCTGGTGGAGCGCAACGGCGCGCCCCGCGGGGAAAAGTTTTTCATCTTCTACAATCCGCCCGTGGTGAACCGGCAGCTTGGCATCCGGCGCAGCTACATCCATGAATCGCGGCGCGTGGCGCTGGAATTCATCGAGCGCAATCTGCAGACGCTGGTGTTCGCCAACAACCGGCTGGCCACCGAAGTACTGGTGACCTATCTCAAGGACGCCTGCGACCGGGGGCCGGCGGGCGGCGAGACGGTGCGCGGATATCGCGGCGGATATCTGCCGCATGAGCGGCGCGAAATCGAGCGGCGCCTGCGGGAGGGTGAAATCCGCGCCGTGGTGGCCACCAACGCGCTCGAGTTGGGCATCGACATCGGCTCGCTCGACGCGGTGGTGATGGCGGGCTATCCGGGGACCATCGCTTCAAGCTGGCAGCGGGCCGGCCGCGCGGGCCGGCGGCAGGGCACGTCGGCGGCGGTGCTGGTGGCTTCCAGTGCGCCCCTCGATCAGTACATTGTCGAGCACCCGGACTACTTCTTCGGGCGCTCTCCGGAGCACGCCTACATTAACCCCGAGAATCTCGAGATCCTGCTGGCGCATATCAAGTGCGCGGCCTTCGAGCTGCCCATTCGCGACGGCGAGAAGTTCGGCGGGAACGAGATTGGGGAGGTCTGCCGGTTTCTGGAAGAAGCGGGTTTTCTGCACCATTCCGCCGGCGCCTGGCACTGGACCTCGGACACCTATCCGGCGGATGCCACCAGCCTGCGCTCTGTCGCGAGCGATAACTTCGTGGTGGTGGACACCACGGGCGAGCCCCGTGTCATTGCGGAAGTCTCCTTTCCCACGGCCCTCACCACCCTCCATGAGAAGGCGATCTACCTGCACGAAGCGCGCCAGTACCACGTCGAGCGCTTCGACTACGACCAGCGCAAGGCTTACGTCAAGCGCGTCGACTCGGACTACTACACCGACGCCATCGACTACACGCAGGTGAAGGTGCTCGAGGAGTTCGAAGGCGAGGCGCTAGCGGGGTGCCGGGCCCAAGGGGCGCCCCGCCCGCGCCGGGCGCACGGCGATGTGCGCGTGAATCGGCAGATCGTGGGTTTCAAGAAGATCAAGTTCTACACTTCGGAAAACGTGGGGGCCGGGAAGCTCTCGATGCCCGAGCAGGAAATGCACACCACCGCCTTCTGGCTGCATTTCCCAGCGGAATTCCTGGCGCGCCTTTCGGGTTACACCCCGGCCGAGAAGCAGAGCGGCATCGCGGGCTTGGGAAATGCCCTGCGCACCGTGGCCGCGCTGCTCCTGATGTGCGATCCGCGGGACCTCGGGGTGGCGTTGACCGAAGACATCTCCGGCGGTCTCGAGACCTTCGAACCCAACCTCTACCTCTACGACATGTATCCCGGCGGCGTGGGACAGAGCGCGCCCCTTTACCGCCTGGCGCCGCGGCTGCTGCGGCAGACGGCGGAGCTGCTGGCGGCCTGTGGCTGCCAGGCCGGCTGCCCTTCCTGCGTGGGGCCGGCGGGCGAAGTGGGCGAGCGCGGGAAAGAAGTAGCGGCGCGCATACTCGGGGAACTGATTACCTAGGCCGTCAGCGCGCTTTCAACTGTTCGGGCAGCACGGCGTAGCCTTCGGGCGGCGGGAAGAGCGAAATCAGCAGCTCCAGGCGGCGGCGCAGATACCGGCTGGGCATCTGGCGCGGGCCGGTTTCCACGTCGATATCGCAGCAGGTGCCGTGCAGGTAGAGCGTGAGGGTATCCTCGAACGCCTGGCGCGCGTACTCGCGGAAGAGCTTGGTTTCCTTGCGCACGTTCTTTTGCCGGCGGACCAGGGCCTGCTTCAGGTGCCAGCTCTTCTCGTCCACTTCGCCGTGGACTTCCCCGCTCAGCTCTTCGCGAATGGTGCGGTAGAAACGCTCCTGCACTTCCGCCGGCCAGCGGTCCGCCAGCAGCGCCGCCAGCGCGCTGTAGAACTGGTAGTGATAACCCGCCACTTCGATATCTTTGATGCCGAACGCCAGCACCGTCAGGTCGCCGGCTTCGCTCCGCGAGCAGGGGATCTGGCGGGTTTCGTGGGGGCGCTCGAAGCTCACCGTGTCTGCGCCCTTGCCATTGGCCTTTTCCAGGTAGGGCGCCAGAAGAATTCCCATGGGCGGCAGCGCCGCCACGATGGCCGGCGAGATGGCGGCGATGGGGTCGTTGAGGTACTGCCTCAGATCGTCCTCCGCCATGGGCAGCGTGGAGAAATAGGAGAACTTGCTGGTGAGCGGAATCATCTCCGTGCGGAAGCGCGCGGCGAGTTCATCCACGGTCGTCCTGGGCCGTTCTGCGTCGGTGGACATCGTCGTGGTTCGATTGTAACAGGGTGGCGCACGTGGCGCAGGCCCGGCAGAGTGAGACCCTGCGCCACGGGGGCGCTGCGACGTTAGCAGGCGGTTTTCGCCATCCTGCTAAGCTTTTAATTGGATGTGCCCGAAAATCCTGGTGTCGGCGGGTGAAGCCTCGGGGGACCTGTACGCCTCGCTGGTGGTGGACGAGCTGCGCCGCGCGTGGCCGGACGCCGACTTCTTCGGCTGTACGGGGCCTCGACTGCGGGCCTCCGGCGTGCGCACCGTGGTGGATGCGGCCCGCCTGGCGGTGGTCGGGTTGCTCGAGGTGGTGGCGCACATCCCGCGGATCTACGGCGAGTACCGCAAGCTGCTGGCGGCGGCCCGCTCTGAGAAACCGAGCCTGGCGATTCTCACGGATTCGCCGGATTTCCACCTGCGGGTGGCCCGCCATCTCCATCGGCAAGGGGTTCCGGTGGTGTACCTGGTGGCGCCGCAGGCGTGGGCGTGGCGGAAAGGACGCCTCAAGCAGATGCGGCGAACCGTGCGGCGCCTGCTGTGCATCTTTCCCTTTGAAGAGGCTTTTTTCACGCGCGCGGGCGTGAACGCCACCTATATCGGCCATCCGCTGGCCGGGCTGGTGGCGCCATCCGTGGGCCGCGACGAGTTTTTTCGGAAACACGGGCTGGCCGCGGGCCGTCCATTAATAGCGGTACTCCCCGGTAGCCGCCGCGGCGAGGCCGCGCGCCATTTGCCCGCGGTGCTGGACGCCGTCGAGCGGCTCTGCCGGGAGCAGGCGTTGAATCTGGTCCTGCCGGCCTCGGCAACCACCGGGGCCGCTTTTTTTCGGGAGCGCTTGGGCCGCTCGCCGATTCGGGTGATTGAAGGGGAAAGCTGGGACGCCATGGCCCACGCCGACCTGGTGCTGGCCGCCAGCGGGACGGTGACCGTGGAAGCGGCGCTGTTGGGAACCCCCATGGTGACGTTTTACAAGGTGACGCCGCCCAGTTGGGTGGCCGGAAAGCTGCTCGTGCGGGTGCCGTTTTATTCGATGGTGAACCTGATTGCCGGGCACGCGGTGGTCCCCGAGCTGATGCAGAGCCGGATGACTGGGGAGACCATTGCCCGCGAGGCGCGCCGCTTGTTGGACGACCCCGCCGCGCGCGCGGAGATGAAGGCCGGGCTCGCGGAGGTCCGCGCTAAACTGTCGCAGGTGGGAATGTCGGGCCCAGAGGGCGCCCCGCGGCGCGCTGCCGCCATCGTTCAAGAGATTCTGGAAGGACAAGTCGCACATGTTTCGTAATCCCCGTATTCCGATTGCCGCGGCCCTGGCGGCCGGCCTGCTGGCGGTGGCCGCTCCGGCGCAGCAGGAGCGCCGCTCCCGCATCGACGTCGAGCAGTACACCATCGACGCCGAAATTTCGCCCGCCACCGGATCCATCGCCGTGAAAGCCGTAGTGCGGTTCACGCCGCTCGACGACAACATCAGCTCCGCCGCGTTCGATCTCAACAACGCCCTCAACGTCTCGCGCGTGCTGGACGCCCAGGACAAGCAGATTCCCGCCTCCCGCAACCAGCAGGATTCCACCGTGCGCCTGAGCTTCGAGCAGCCGCTCCCCAAGGGCCAGCCGGTTGCCATCGCGTTCTACTACGACGGGCGGCTGACGGGCCAGGAAGACTCGCCCGTCTATGGCATTAAGTTCGCGGCCATCCATCCGGATTTCGCCTACCTGATGTACCCCGCCCGCTGGTTCCCCGTCAGCGGCTACACCACCGACCGCTTTGCGGCCGATGTGCGCGTCACCGTGCCCACGGGCTACACCGTGCTGGGCAGCGGCATCGACTCGCGCCAGGCGGCCGGCGAGAAAAACGTATTCGCATTCAAGTTCGAGCATCCGTCGTTTCCCGGCAGCATTGCCGTGGTCAAGGGCGATCCCGTCAAAGTGCCGTCCGAAGGCGTCACCACGTCGCTCTATTTCCGCGGGCCGGAAGCCGATATGGCCCAGGCGTACGGAGAGCAGACCGGCAGGGTGATGTCTTATTTCACGGGCATGTTCGGCCTCCCGCCCTATGCCAATCTGACGGTGGTGGAGACCGAAGAGGGCGCGCCCAACGGTTATGCGGCGCCCGGCCTGATTTTTCTGGCGCCGCGCGGCATCGGCCGCCAGCCCAGCGCCAAGCTCATCGCCAACCAGGTCTCGCGGCAGTGGTGGGAGGAACTGGTGGGGCCTTCCACGCGCAATCATCTGTGGCTCACCAACGGCCTGGCGGCTTACTCCGAACTGCTGTGGACCGAGCACTCGAGCGGTCCCGCCGCCATGGAATCGCAGGCCCGCGACGTCATGGTTGAGGCGCTCACCGTCGACAACGTGCCCATCATCCAGTCCGCACGCCTCGAGGATTATTCGCCGGAACTGTGGGCGCTTACCGGCTCCAAAGGCGCGGCCGTCCTCCACATGCTGCGCTATGTAATGGGCGACGACAAATTCTTCCAGGCGCTCAAGGCCTACTCCCAGCAGTACGCCTGGAAGTCGGTGAACACCGACGACTTCCGCAAGGTGGCGGACGACGCCTCCGGCCAGAGCCTGGACTATTTCTTTATCCAGTGGATCGAATCCAGCAGCGCCCCGGAATTCAAGCTCGAGTACACCATTTTCCGCACCCAAAAGGGCTTCCGCGTGATGGGCAAAATCTCGCAGGACCTCGACACCTTCCGCATGCCGGTGGACCTCAAGATCGAAACCGAGGGCAATCCCGAGCAGAAGCGCGTGGAGGTGGTGGGAACTTCCTCCGAGTTCTCCGTGGACACCTTCGGCAAGCCCAAAAACGTGATCATCGACCCCGCCAACCGCGTGCTGCGCTATGGCAACGAAGTGCGTGTGGCGGTGGCCATCCGCCGCGGCGAACAGTTCGCCGAACTGAGCGAATTCGGCGATGCCCTGAAGGAATACCAGAAGGCCCTCGAAACCACCCGCAACAGCTCGCTCGCGAACTACCGCATTGCCGAGATCTTTTTTCTCCAGCAGAACTGGCAGGCCGCCGCCAACTCATTCCGCGAGGTGCTGAACGGCGACCTCGATCCCAAGTGGACCGAAGTCTGGGCGCACATCAATCTGGGCAAGATTTTCGACGTCACCGGGCAGCGGGAACGCGCCGTGAACGAGTACAATCTCGCCATTCGGACCAAGGACAATACCCAGGGCGCGCAGGAGGAGGCCGCCAAGTTCCTCAAGACGCCCTACGAGAGGCAGCGGCGTCCCGAGCAGTGAACTTGCCTTGCCGGCGCCTCGAAATTGCCCGTTTTGCCGGATTTTCTGCCTCAGTACTAAGATTTTTATTATGGATCGTACTGGTACAATAAGGCTGATCCTGGCCAGCATTATTCACATAAGTATCTGTAAAATAAAGCCTTACATACTGCTTACGCTTTCCGCTCTGGTACCGTCGATACCATTCGCGTACTCTTGAATTTCGCTGCAAACTGCCCTAAACTTAACCGTTGAGAGGAATGGGAGGCGGCCAAGTGTATCGGAGGCGCGCATGAGAAAGGTGTGCCTGCTGGCGAGCCTGCTCGCGGTAGCCGCGGGTAATCTCTGCGCCAGTGGGGCCATAAACTGCGCCCTTGGCGGTCTGGCCGCCGGAGTCGTCGTTCCGACCGCCGCCACCGACAGTAGTACCGGCTGCTGGACGAATTTGTTCGTCAACGCCACGGCGTTGGCCTCTCTCGACTGGGGCGCGCCGACGAGTCCAACCGGAGTAAGCGGTTTAGGCCCTGCCAGTCTGGGTAACAGTTTTGCCGTATCAACCTCGGTCCCCGTGCAGACTCGCACGGCAACCACCAGCAATGACCAGGTCTCTATAACGTTGGCCCCGGGTTACCAGGGCGCGGTGTACCGGGCGGACGATTTTGCTTTGGAATACAGCGCCGATTTGCAATCCTGGGCGGTTCCGGGTTCTCCCGGGACCGCTGCCTTGGAGGGCTTTGCGGGGCACTTCAATTCTACTACTGGCACACCGCCCCCGGGCGCTCCCGCGGGCGACCACCTGCTGGAGTCGACCAGCGGGGCGCCTCTGGAACTCACCTTCCTCACGAATCCCGTTTACGGAGCGTGGTTTGAAATCGCGTCCCTCAGTGACTTCCGCAACACCCTGTTCGTCGCGGCCTTGCAGGCTTTCGACTCGAGCGGCAACCCTCTGGGAATATACCAACTGACGGAGACAGCGAACGGAACCGGCGGGATATGCGCGTCGCTGGCCGGTAGACCGCCGATTCCCTGCAATGACGCTCCTTATTTAGGGTTTTACGATCCGGAGGGGCGCATCAAGAGCATAGAAATATCGGTTTTCAACCCCGGCAACCTCACCCTCCCCATCGGATTCGCGATCGACAGCTTGGAGGTAGACGTTCCGGAGCCCGCCATGCCGCTGATCGTCGGTGGCGCTCTGGCCGCATTCGCGCTGTTCCGCCGGAAGCGTTGGGCGCTTCCGCGATGATTCGTCTCAGGCATGACGCTCCGGCGGAGGCGATCGGATGTACAATCGGTGGTGGCTAGGAAATCCAAATGGAAATTCTGGATAAATAGGGGGGGACAGCGAAATCATGCTCTGGGGCACTCACCTATGGAGGGCCGGACTCCTTGTGGTCCTGTGCTCGGCCGCATTGGCCCAATCCACCGTCACCGAGTTCTCCAGTGGGTTGACGGTCGGGAGCAGCCCGGCGGGGATCGTCGCTGCGCCGGACGGCGCCCTGTGGTTCACTGAATTCAATGGCAACAAGATCGGGCGAATCACCACCGCTGGAAGCATCGGCGAGTACTCCGGCCTGACCGGAAGCGGCCCCGTCGGGATCGTAGTGGGACCCGACGGCGCCCTGTGGTTCACTGAATGCTATAACAACATAAATGCCAACAGCATCGGGCGTATTACCACCGCTGGCCTCCTCAGTGAGTACAGCGCCAATCTGACGACCTACAGTTGCCCCTACGGGATCGCAGTGGGCTCGGACGGCGCCCTGTGGTTCACCGAATACAGTGGCAACCAGATCGGGCGCATCACCACCGCCGGCGTCATCACCGAGTTCTTCACCGGCATGTCGACGTCGGCCGGCCCCGAATACATTGCGGCGGGGTCGGACGGCGCCTTGTGGTTCACCGAGTTCAATCTCGGCCGGATCGGACGCATCACCACCGCCGGCGTCATCACCGAATACTCCTTGGCATCGGGAAGCAACCCCGTCGGGATCGCGGCGGGACCCGACGGCGCCCTGTGGTTCACCGAATTCTCCGCCAACCGGATCGGGCGCATCACCACCGCCGGCGCCATCACCGAGTACTCCGGCCTGACGGCGTCGAGCAGCCCGGAATTCATTACTGTGGGGCCGGGCGGCGCCCTGTGGTTCACGGAATGGAATGGCAACCGGATCGGGCGCATCACCACCGCCGGCGTCGTCACCGAGTACTCCGGCCTGACGGCTCACAGCGACCCCTGGGGGATCGCTCCAGGGTCGGACGGTACCCTGTGGTTCGCCGAGAGCTCCTCCACTGGCAGCAGGATTGGGCACTTCGCCCTTTCACCCCCAACACCCGCACCCGTTCCCACGCTGTCCCAGTGGGGCTTGCTCCTGCTGGCGCTGCTCTTGACCGGTGCGGCAGGGGTCGAACTGCACCGAAGGACCCGCCGGGGGGGCGTCCGCACCCGTAACTGAGCCGCCAGCGTAACAGAGCGGTCGCCCCACCTCAGAACAGCTTCCTTAAATCCGCGAACTGCTCCACCACCAGCAGCCTGCCCTTCCCCGGCCGCAGTTCCTGCTTCTCCAGCACCCAGGTGTGCGCGTGCGGCACAAACACCGCGTTCAACCCGGCCTCCAGCGCCGGGTTGATGTCCGATTTCGGGCTGTTGCCGATCATCCAGGTCCGCTCCGGGTCCATCCCGCGCTCCCCCACCAGCCGGCCGTAAGCCGTGGCATCCTTCTCCTTGACAATGGCCGTGTGCCCGAAGAACGCGCCCAGCCTCGAGCGGCCAATTTTGAGCTTCTGCTCTTCCGGGTGCCCCTTGGTGAACAGCGTCAAATCGTGGCGCGCCGAAAGATATTCGAGCGTTTCCGGCACGTCTTCGATCACCTCCATGGGGCACTCCAGTATCCGCTCCGCGAACCCCATCGCCGCCCGCAGGTCTTCCTCGCGCACCTCGCGCTCGGCCAGGCGCTGGTAGCACTGCCGCAGATTGCGCGCGAAGTTGGCCGAGCCGTAACCGTGGATCTTGTTGTTGGCCTCTTCGATCTGGTCCAGCACCTCGCGCACCTCGCGCGGCGTCATCGAGGAATGGTCCAGGAACCGGGCGAACTCCTCGAAAGCGCGCTCGAAATAAATGTTGTTCTCCCACAGCGTATCGTCCGCGTCGATCAGCAGGAATTGGCGCATGAGAGGCGCTACCGCCCAGCGCACCCGCCGCCGAAACCGTTGGTGGGAGCCAGGTGCCTCACGTGTTCGATGCGGCGCTGCCGCGGTATGTACTCCGCCAGGTAATGGTTGAGCTCCTTGAGCCGGCTGGTTTCGGACCGCCGCGCCAGAAGCGCCAGCCGAAAATCCAGGTCCGGCAGCGTCTGCGCCAGTTGAAAACTGAGCTGCGGGTCCTCCAGGTCCGGCTCGCCGCGCCCCTGGGACGCCGCCAGCCCGGTCAGGTCGCGGTAATTCGAGAGCGCCTGGTCGCGCAGCTCGGCGGGCGCCGGGGCGGGGTCGTCGTCGTCGAAGAAACTCACTTCGGCCTGCAGGTAATCCTTCTCCCCGCTCAGCTCCACGATTTCGAAGCGCCTCAGGCCGCGCGTCAGGATGTCCATCCGGCCATCCGGGTAGGTTTCGAGCACTTTCTCCACCATCACCGTGCAACCCGCGCTCACGATGCCGTTTTCCTTGGCCAGCACCACCCCGAATTCCGAGTGGTCGCGGATGGCGTTTCCGATCATCTCCTTGTAACGTTCTTCGAATATGTGCAGCGGCAGCCGCGTTCTGGGAAAGACTACCACCTGTAACGGGAACAGCGGGATGAGCGGCGCAGGCATGGTAATATTATGACGTTTCAAGTGCCCCTATGCGAATTGATGGCAAAGTCGTCCTCATCACCGGCGCGTCCGAGGGAATCGGCGCCGCCTGCGCCGCGGAATTCGCGCGCGCCGGCGCCAAACTCTCCCTCACCGCCCGCTCCGAGGAAGGTCTCAACCGGGCCGGGCCGGCGGCGCTCGTCACGCCCGGCGATCTCACCAGCGACACCGTCCGCCGCCGTGTGGTGGCGCGCACCCTGGAGCGCTTCGGCGCCATCGATATCCTCGTCAATAATGCCGGTGTGGGCACCTACCTGCCTTCCTGGAACATGCCCATGGAAGACGCGCGCGGGCTGATGGAATTGAATTTCTTTGCGCTGCTCGAAATGACGCAGCTTGTGGCGCCGCAGATGCGCGCGCGCCATAGCGGCATGATCGTGAACATCGGGTCGATCGGCGGCAAGATGGTGCTGCCCTGGTCCACCATGTACAGCGCATCCAAGTACGCCGTGGGCGCCCTCACCGAAGGGATGCGCATGGAACTGCGGCGCAGTGGCGTCCACGCCATGCTGGTCTGCCCCGGTTACGTGAAGACCGGTTTTCAGGAGCACGTCCGCGGCGGCCGCGTGCCGGCCGATGTGCTGCGCAGCCGCCGCTACGCCATCACCGCGGAGCAATGCGCCGCCGCCATCCGCCGCGGAGTGGAGCGCGATGCCCGCACCGTCCTCACCCCGCGCGCCGGCTGGATCCTGGTGGCCCTCGCCCGCCTGCTCCCTTCCATCGTCCAGGCCCGCATGGCCGCCATGAACGAGTCCGTATGAACCTCAAGCTCAAACGCACGCCCGGCATCTACGTGGTGGGCTTCATGGCCTCTGGCAAGTCCACCATCGGCCGCCTCCTGGCCCAGCGTCTGGGCTGGAGCTTCGTGGATATCGACGAGGAGATCGAAGCCGCCGAACAGACCGCCATCGCGGACATCTTCGACACGCGCGGCGAGGCGGAATTCCGCCGCATCGAAACCGCCATCATCCGTCACCACGTCAGCCGCATCGAGCGGGGCAGCCCCGCCGTTCTGGCGCTGGGCGGCGGCGCGTTTGCCGCCGAGGCCAACCGCGCCTTGCTCGAAAACAACGGCGTCACGGTGTGGCTGGATTGCCCTTTCGAGGTGGTCCAGCGCCGCGTGGGGCTGGCTTCCCATCGCCCGCTGGCGCGCGATCCCAAGCAGTTCGCCGCGCTCTACCATGCGCGGCGCGAAGCCTACGCCCTGGCCGACGTGCGCGTTCTCATTGAGAGCGACGATCCGGCCGGCGTGGTCGAAGCCATTCTGACCCATCCCCTGATCCTATGAGCAATCGAATTCTGCGCAAGCATGCACGCACCATTTTCCAGGCCGCGTTGTCGGCCGCGGACCCCGCCGGCGCCGTCGAGCGCCATCTGAAAAGCCGCGATTTCTCGCGCTTCCGCAATATCTACGTCGTCGGCGCGGGCAAAGCCGGCGCGTCCATGGCGCAGGCCGCCGAGCGCGTGCTCGGCCGCCGCATCTCCACCGGCCTGCTCAACGTCAAGTATGGCCACACCGCCAAGCTGCGCCGCATCGAGTTGAACCAGTGCGGCCATCCGGTCCCCGACCTCCATGGCGTGGCCGGCGCCGAACGCATCGCGCGCATCGCCGCCGGGGCGGGGAAGGACGACCTGGTCATCTGCCTCATCTCCGGTGGCGCGTCGGCCCTGATGCCGCTGCCCGCCGAGGGCATCACCCTCGAGGAGAAACAGGCCACTACCCGCCTGCTGCTGGCCTCCGGCGCCAATATCCACGAGATCAACTCCATCCGCAAGCACATCTCCAGCATCAAGGGCGGCCAACTGGCGCGGCTGGCCTCGCCTGCCCATGTCGAATCGCTCATGCTCTCCGATGTCATCGGCGATAACCTCGACGTCATCGGCTCGGGACCCACCGCGCCCGATGTCTCCACCTTCGCCGGCGCCGTGGAGATCCTCGACCGCTACGCCATCCGCGAGCGCGTGCCCGCACCCGTCAGGGAGCGCCTCGAACAAGGCGCGCGCGGCGCCATTCCGGAAACCCCCAAGCCCGACGATCCGGTCTTCGTGCGCGTGCGCAACGCCATCGTGGGCAGCAACCGCCTGGCCCTGGCCGCGGCCGCCGCTTGCGCCCGCGCGCAGGGCTACCGCACGCTGGTGCTCTCCAGCGAGATCCAGGGCGAGGCCCGCGAGATCGCCCGCATGCACGCCGCCATCGCCTCCGAAATGGCGCGTACCGGCCGGCCCATCAAGCCCCCCGCATGTATCGTCACGGGCGGCGAAACCACCGTCACGCTGCGCGGCGATGGCTTGGGCGGCAGGGCCCAGGAATTCGCCTTGGCCGCCGCCCTGGATATCGCCGGCTTGGAAAATGTAGTGATCTTCGTTGCCGGCACCGATGGCACCGACGGCCCCACCAACGCCGCCGGAGCGGTGGCCGACGGCCAGACGCTCGCCCGCAAGCCCGACGCCCGCCGCTACCTGGACCGCAACGATTCCTACCACTACTTCGAGTCGTTGGGCGATCTGATTATCACCGGCCCCACCAACACCAACGTGATGGACGTCTGCATCGTGCTGGTGGGGTCGGTAAAGTAGGATCATGACATCCAGCCTACCGTGTCCCCGCTATCCGTAGACGTCGGACCGATGCCCGACCGTCAGGATTTCAAGTCCGTCCACTATGCGCCGGAAGATAACGCGGTACTCCCCGACCCGCAAGCGATAGCACCCTTGCCACTCACCATGCATGGGCTCCACGTCGCCCGCGCTGGTTGAGCCATGCCGTCCAATCGCCTCAAGAATTCGCAGTGCGGTAGCTCGATCCATGGCGCGGAGTTGTGTCTGCGCTTCCAGAGTGAATGGAAAACGCACCGGCTATTCCTTGCCCAGCACCTTTTCAACCATCTCGTCGTAGCTATGGCAAATGATGGTCCGGCCCGCATCCGCTTCCGTTATCCCTCGCCGGATCGAAGCGGCCAATGGGGGTTCCACTGGCTCCTGCGAGAGGAACTTCAGAAAGCGCAGCGCTACGCCGAGCTCGGCGTCGGGAAGCCCGTCAATCAAGTGGTGCAGTGCATCGCGAGGTGCGGCCATTGGTGCTTCCCCCGCCATTAGTGTACCGAATCCCAGCAGGATACGGGAAGCGAGCTTTCACCTGGTGCAGCGCGCACACCGCCTCTCCGATCCCCACGCCCAGCCGAGTGGCCAGCAGCATCGCATAGCTGGCCGCCAGGCCGCCCATCCCCGTCAGGCTGGCCCACACCGCCACCCCGATGGCCAGCAGGCGTCTGCGGCTCCAGGTGTCCGCCAGTCGCCCCAGGGGCAGCCCGGCCACGGCATAGAGAACCGTGAAGATGGTAGTGAGCGCGCCCAGCCGCGCATCGCTGACGTGAAACTCGCGCCGCAAGGGTTCGAGCACCGCGCCCAGCGCCTGCCGATCGTAGAAATTGAAAACGTTGACCAGGAAAAGAACCGCGAGCACCGCCCCGGCCCCCGATCCCCGGCCCCCGGCCCCCGATCCCCGGCCCCCGGCCCCCGGTCGCAGGCCGCAGGCCCCCGGCCCCCGATCCCCGGCCCCCGGCCCCCGGCC
>Ga0209039_10003156_pt1 | contig 13156 bp, 11 predicted proteins | sample BogFormECP12_OM1_FD_188238 | JGI IMG/M metagenome (GOLD analysis project Ga0209039, IMG submission 188238) | Bog forest soil microbial communities from Calvert Island, British Columbia, Canada - ECP12_OM1 (SPAdes) (version 2) | ecosystem: Environmental > Aquatic > Freshwater > Wetlands > Bog ...
TCAGTTTTCCAGGTAGGAATCGATCCAGACCTTGACTGGGCGGCGCCGTTCGTCGGACGCGTCGAAGCGGACGCCGAACAACTTGGGCCTGCGCCAGCTCACCACGCTGCGGACAATGACCCGCGGCAGGGTCAACAGCGAGAACGATACTTCCAGGCTCGTGCCCACAGACACTTCCTCAGTACTCTTCAGCGACATACCGCCGCTGCTCATTTCAATGCTGCTGGCGATAAAGCGGCGGCCGTCTCCGACCACCAGAACGTCGGTCATGACCGGGATGCGCACGTAGCGGCGGAATTCGTGCAGCACAAGCAGGTGCGTGGCCCGCACCAGCTTGAGAGCGGCCGGCCGTTCTAGCGGCTCATGAAACATGGCATTGATCCCGTACTTGGAATAGCGCATGGCTTCCTGGGCGTTGCCTCCAACCCCATAAATGATCGAGCGACTGTTGGAGCGCGAGGTGCGCACCGTATCCATCAGGGCCTCCGCGTCATTGCCCAGGCTGAGCACGCAGGCTTCGAACTTTTCTTTGTGCAAGCGCTCGGCGGCTTGGCCCGACATGATAGCGGTCTCAATGCCAAATTGGCGGAAGCACTCGGAGAGCAGGCTGCGTGTGGACTCGTCAAGATCCACCAAGGCGGCGCGGGCCGCGGCTTTCCGCGTGGGGAGGGCAGGAGCGAGGATGGAAGTAAAGGCTTTATCCATGTTCAGGGGAAGCTCCACTTTCAAAGTCCATTGTGGAGGCTGGCCGCCCGCGTTGAAAAGACACAAAGGACCAACGCGCGAAGTACCAAAGTTCATTACTTTTTCCAAGGGGCAGGAGACAGGACATTACGAAAACCACAATCGCCGTGAAATGAGCGAGTTGCGAGAGGGGGAAAATGCGGGCGCAAAGCTGCGGCGGCTGCGGCCCGGTGAGTCTGGGCCGCCTGGACGGGTCGGAGACCCGTCCCCACACGAGCATCGTCCCACACGCAATGCTGGCAGAGACTTAGTTGCTCCAGCGCCGGAACAACAGGGCGCCATTGGTCCCGCCGAAGCCGAATGAGTTCGACATGGCGTATTCAATCTCGGCTTTGCGGGCGTGGTTGGGGACCAGATCCATGCCGGCAGTATCGGGGTCGGGATTCTCCAGATTGATGGTCGGCGGCAGCATCTGGTCGCGCAGGGCGAGGACGGTGATGCCGGCTTCAAGTCCGCCGGCGCCGCCCAGCAGGTGGCCGGTCATGGATTTCGTCGAACTCACCGCGACCTTGTGCTGGCCGAAGAAGTTGCGGATGGCGTGGGCTTCGAGCGTGTCGCCGATGGGCGTGGACGTGCCGTGGGCATTGACGTAGCCGACTACGTCGGGCGTGACGCCCGCGTCGCGGGTAGCGTTGCGCATGACGCGGAATCCGCCCTCATGTTCCGGAGCGGGCTGCGTCATGTGGTAGGCGTCGGCGGACATGCCGTAGCCGACGACTTCGGCGAGAATGGGCGCGCCACGCTTGCGGGCAAATTCCAACTCTTCGAGGATCATGATGCCCGAGCCTTCGCCCATGACGAAGCCGTCGCGGCCCTGATCCCAGGGGCGGCTGGCTCTCTCAGGCTCGTCGTTGCGCGTGGAAAGCGCGCGCATGGCTGCGAATCCGCCGACGCCCATGGGCGTGATGGCGGCTTCGGCGCCGCCCGCGATCATCACGTCGGCATCGTTGTGCTGGATGATGCGGAAGGAATCGCCGACGGAATGGGCGCTGGTGGTGCAGGCCGTGGCCGTGGCCTCATTCGGTCCCTTGGCGCCGTAGCGCATGGAGACCTGTCCGGCGGCCAGGTTGATGATGGCGGCGGGAATGAAAAATGGAGAGATTTTGCGCGGCCCGCCTTCCATCAGTGCGGCGTGTTCGCGTTCGATGATGTCGAATCCGCCGATGCCCGACCCGATATGCACGCCGACGCGCTCGGCATTCTCAGGAGTGATCTTCAGGCCCGACATCTGCAGCGCCTCCTCGCTGGCGGCGATGGCCAGATGGATGAAGCGCCCCATCTTCTTCAGCTCTTTTTTTTCGATGTACTTCAGCGGGTCGAAGTTCTTGACCTCGGCGGCGATCTGGCAGGCAAAGTTACTGGCGTCGAAACCCGTAATGCGGGCCACGCCGCTGTTGCCGGCAAGCAGCGCCTTCCACACATCTTCAGTGGAATTGCCTACGCCGCAGATCAAGCCGAGGCCCGTGACTACGACTCTGCGTCCCAACTATTTCCCCGCCTTGGCGTGCTTGCCGATGTAGTCAATCGCGTCCTGGACGGTGCGGATCTTTTCGGCGTCTTCGTCGGGAATCTCGATGTCGAAGGCCTCTTCGAAGGCCATGACCAGTTCGACGGTATCCAGGGAATCGGCGCCCAGGTCGTCCACGAATGACGCGCTGGCGGTGACTTCGCCTTCATCCACTCCCAACTGCTCCACGATGATCTGTTTTACCTTTTCGTCTACGGCTGCCATGTTTTTCCTCGCTTGCCTCTATCTAGATTTGAATTCGGTGCTGCGCTTGTTCAGCCAGTATGTCTGCCGGGCTCTGCCTTTCACCACCTTACACATCTTACGTGCGGCGAACGGAAATGAGCGAGTGTGTAGTGTAATTGTCCCGGTGAATTAGTGTAAAGGAAGGGGTGTGCCGTTTGGGGCAACGCCTCTGCTGACCTGGAATCGCACTCTTGAATCCTAATAGTTGGCAGTTGCCGGGGTCAAACGCCGGGCGGGTTATGATGAGGCGGTGGCTGCAGGGAGGGAGTTCAGCGTGAAACATGTGTTGTGGGTGCTGCTGCTATGTCCGCTAGCCTTTGGCGTGGATTGTCCGATCCAGGCGAAGGATGAGAACGCACTCGTTCAAGTTGAGCAGACCTGGGCACGGGCACTGGACGAGAGCGATGTGTCGGCGCTGGGGTGCATCCTTGCGAATGAGTTTGAAAATGCGGATATCGACGGCAAGCTGGTCGACCGGAGCGAAACTCTGGCCAACGCGTTGCAGCATCGCCGTTACCATCACAAACTGTCGGAGCTACATGCGCGTGTCTATGGCGACGTTGCTTACGTCCGCGGCATCGCCGACGCTATCGACGCACAAAGGCAGGCGACCACCAGGGTGCGGTTCACCGACGTCTACGTATATCGGGGCGGTCGATGGCAATGTGTGGCAGGACACGAGTCACTGGTTATTGCGATTTCCGAGTAAAAGGCTGAGAGAATGCGTGCCGTAGTGCAACGCGTGAGCCGGGCCAAGGTCACGGTCAACGAATGGACGAGCGGCGAGATCGGCCACGGGCTGTTGGTTCTGCTGGGTGTGGGCCATGAGGATACGGAAGCGGACGCCAGCTATCTCGCCGAGAAGATTGCCGGCCTGAGAATCTTCGAAGACGCCGAGGGCAAGATGAACCGCAGCGTCGTGGACGTGGGCGGGAGCGTGCTGGCGGTCTCGCAATTCACTCTGTACGGCGACGTGCGGCGCGGGAAGCGGCCGTCGTTCGATGCCGCGGCTCCGCCAGAACAAGCCCGGCGGCTGTATGAATTCTTTGTCGAGCGCGTGCAGGCCGCCGGACTGCGCTGCGAAACCGGCCGCTTCCAGGAAATGATGCAGGTGGAACTGGTGAATGAGGGCCCGGTGACGATTCTGCTGGATTCGGGCAAGGGATTCTAGCTAGCGGCAGGTTTATTCACGCGTGTTGAGTTCTCACGCACACACTGAAGCGCTGCGCCACCCAAAACCGGGTTTTGCATCGGCTGATACGCCTGGCGGGCAGACACTATGCCGATATCGAATTCTTGTTTCAACTCTGCTCCCAGCGGCGCAACGCCACCACCAGGCGGATCTCTTCATACGTAATTTCCGGTGGAAGGGCTTCCTTTAACGGCTTCAGCCACTCGACGCCTAACTTGTCGCAGGCCGCCTCGATCACCGAGCGCCGGTTCTTGTCCAGCCACGAAGGCTGGAACTCCAGGTCGCCGCGCTCGACCAATGTGCTCACCAGGTTCACCACCGTCGAAACCTGACGTTTGCGCGCGACGGCGATTTCTTCGAAACTTCGTCCCTCGGCGAGCAGGCGCTTGGTCTCGTCTTCCGGCGAAACTTTTTTCAATGCGGGCTGCGCTGCCCGCGCCCCTGCACGGAAGCGCTCGAAGGCGTCCAATATGAGTTGTCCGTAGCTCTCGGCTTTGCGCTCGCCGATGCCGGGAATCTGCCGGAGCTCGGCAAAGAACCGGGGCTTCCTTCGGCAGAGCTCCTCGAGCAACGTGTCATGCATCACAACGTAAGCCGGGACGCTCTGCTCTTTCGCGGTGGCGCGCCGCCACTGGCGCAGGTACTCGCGAAGCTCGGCCTCTTCTCCGGTCAGGCCCGGACTTACGGCCGCCGGAGACGGCACGCGGCCAGACTCAGCCTGCGCTGTCGCTCTGCCGCCAAAGCTGCGGCGTTTCCGGGGATCGGGCAGGACAACTGTGGCCAGCCACGCCGGGGTCTCACCACATACGTCGCAGGCGCCGCACGAGGCCCACTTCAACCGTTCTCCGAAATGTTCGCAAATCTGGCGGTGACGGCATTGATTCGATTCCACGAAGGCACGAATAATGTGATAGCGCTGCCATGCCCGCTCCCGTTCCGCGGGATCAACAATCTGGTTCGCGAAATAACCGAGCAGGCCCGCATCCTGCTTTTTCCACAGCAGAACGCAGTCCGCGGGATCTCCGTCGCGGCCAGCGCGCCCCGCCTCCTGGTAGTATTGCTCGATCGATTTGGGCAGTGCGAGATGGATGACCGCCCGCACGGTCGCCTTGTTGATCCCCAGCCCGAAAGCGATCGTGCCTACCAGCACCCGCACTTCGTCCGACATCCAGCGTTCCTGGTTGCGCCGCCGGTCAGCGGTATCCATTTTCCCGTGGTAGGCCGCGGCGGCGATGCCCTGGCCCTCGAGGAAGTCCACCATTTCCTCCACCTTGTTGATGGTTGGGGCATACACGATGACGCTGCCTTCCGCATAGTTAGCCAGCGCCGCCAGCAGCAGGGCAGGCTGCTCCACCGAATCGCACTGGCGCACCAGATAACGCAGGTTCTCGCGGTGAAAGCTGGCAATGTACTTGTCGGCATTGCGCAGTTGCAGCTGCCCCAGGATGTCGTGGCGCACCTGGCGCGTGGCACTGGCGGTGAAGGCGGCGATGGGGCGATCGGCAAAGCTGGTGCGCAGGCGGCTCAACTGCCGGTACTCGGGACGGAATTCGTGTCCCCACTCGGAAATGCAGTGAGCCTCGTCGATAGCGAAGAAAGCGACGGGCACCTGCTGCAGCCATCCCAGCGTGTCGCCGCGAGACAGCCTCTCGGGGGAGAGATACAGCAACCGGTAAGCGCCGTCGCGGGCCTGCCGCATAACCTGCGATTGCTGCTCGTTGCTGAGCGAGCTGTTGAGGACGGCAGCTGCAATCCCCATCTGCGCCAGTTGCGCCGCCTGGTCCTGCATCAGCGCGATCAAGGGAGAAATGACCACCGCGGTCCGGCCCGACACGACGGCGGGCAGCTGGTAGCAGAGCGACTTGCCTCCTCCGGTCGGCATCACGACGCAAGTGTCGTGGCCCGCCAGCAGGCTGCGCACAATCCGCTCCTGCAATGGCCGGAACGAACTGTATCCCCAGTAGCGTCGCAACGGGGTCAGCAGGTCCGCTTCCGAGGTCATAGAGGCAGTATAGAGTGAAGCGAAGAGCGGAAACGGCGGCCGTCAAAATTCGCCGCCGATCAGCTCCCAATCCGGGAAGTCGCAACTCATCTCAGCCCGGTCACGCCGACAACTTAAACCTTTGTCATTCCGAGGAGCGAAGCAACGAGGAACCTGCTGTCCTTTGCAGCGGCAACGCTCTGTGGCGATTCGCCGGATACGCGCGTGCAAACGCCACCCAAATCACTCCGATCACGATGAAGCACAGCACGCTGCCTTCGGGGCCGACGGTGCCTCCGGTGAGCCAGGGCTTGCCATGCAAAGACGAGTTGAGCAAGTGTCCGGGCCAGACGTTCCCGCTGTCGGGGACGGAATAGAAAAATGTTTCGCCCCAGTCCCAGGCGGCGTGAAATCCCACAGCAAACCACAAGTTCCCAGTGCGGCGCAGCGTGAGGCACAAGAAAAAGCCGATTGCTGCCGCGGCCAGCAAGCCCTGCCAGTGCTCTCCCTCGTTTCGCAGGTGAATCAGGCCAAACGCGCACGAGAGAGTTACGGCGGCAGGCCAGAATCCGATTCCGCGCGCCAGGGTGAACTGGGTGTACCCACGTATAAGGAATTCTTCGAACAACCCGACCAGCAAAAACATCAGCGCCCAGAACAGCGCAAACCTGATCATGCGGACGCCGTGCAGGGCGAGATGGCCGAAGCTGAAAACTCCCAAGCCGCGCAGGGACAGCATAAGGAGGGTGATTCCGGCAAATCCCCACCCCACGCCGATCCAAGAGAGCTTGCTGAATGCGAGGCGTTGCGGCAGGCCATATGCGCTCCAGGGACGGCGCTCAACCCCCGCCAGCGCCACCGCGGGAATCAAGGCGGCAACGAGACTTCCAAATTCCTCGAGCAGCGTGGACCACAGGCCGCTCGCACCAAAATCATGCGCCCAAGCCAGCCGTGCAGCCATGATCTGGAGCGGGTAGTAAATGGCAACATAGATGAGCAATCCCCAGCCCGGACGCAGGCCTTCAGGACCGAGAAACAAGGTGTGAGCGTACGATGGTTGCGAGGCGGCGGAGAAATCAGGAGCCGGCTTTGCCGCTGGAGTGCGAGGCGGAGACCCGCTCTCTGGTTTGATTTCAAGTTCACTCATTACAGAACGTCCTCGCAAAAGGCCTCCGCCATGGTAAAACACTCGGCTCGACCTTATGCGACCATATTTCACGCGCGAACGATTCGGGCGCCGGCAGTTTCTGGCGGGAGCGTTGCTGCTCGCCTTTCTTGGTCAAGCCGTGTGGCTGGTACACGCCGAGCTTAGCGCAGGAGGCCAGTTCGCCGCCCCCGAAGCCATGCGTATCGGCGAAGGATGGAAGCAGTGGCACGGGCATGGAATTGCCGCGGCCCCCAAACTGCGTTTCGCGGCCGGCGTCCAGAACCCGTTTGACGCCGAGGAGAGGGGCTTCGACACGGAACATTCTCCACTGCTCTACTTGGTTTCCGCGACGCCCTTGATGGCGTGGCCGCAGCGCTTTGAACAAGAGTCTGCGACCTATTGGCGCTGGCTGCCGCGGCTTCCTTTTCTGGCATGCGGCGTTTGTCTAGGCGCGTCGTTGTGGTACGTGGCGCGCCGTCTCTGCGGCAATCCGGGCGGCTTTGTTGCGCTGATGTTCTATTGTTTCTCGCCTTCGCTCGTGCAATCGAGCGCAGTCTGGCACACCGAGCCGGAGATTGTCGGGGCCTGGGGAGCATTTGGGACCGTCTTCACGGCGATCGCGGTCGCGCACACGCTGTATGCTCCGCGCGAGGTCGTGCTGTGGAACTGGCGGCGCATCGTGCTGCTGGGAGTATCGCTGGCCATCGCCATAGGATCGGAGTTCCCGATGATCGTGCTGGTGCCGATCGCGCTGGGCTTTCTGCTCTATGTCGCGCCGGTGCGGCGGAAGGCCGGGTTGGTGATCTGGCTCGCGGCTTGTGGGGTGGGGATGGTTGTGCTGTTCGCCTTTTATTTTTTCCATCCGCATGTGTTTGCAGAAAGCATGCGGCACGCAATTTTCTGGGGAGCGACGTGGCGGGGATTCACGGTTCTGGGAGTTTACATGCAGGTTGGAGTGCAGATTTTGCGCGCGTGTCCGGCATTCATTGTGTTGATTCCCGTCGCGGTCATCACCTACGCGGCGTGGCCACGCACGCGTTACTTCGGCACCACGGCGCCACTGCTGGTGGCGGTGCTGTTCTTAGCTCTGGGGATGGCGCATCCGGATCTTGGCGGGGCGGGATTCCTGCTGGCTGCCATTCCTTTCCTGTTCATCTTCGTGGCGGGAGTGCTGGCCGACCTGATGGAAACCCGCAATGGAGCGCTGGTGACCGCCTGCATCGTGACGGTGCTGGCCATCTGCAACGTGTGGACCCTGGTCCAGCTGGCCCACGTTCCGCATGGGTGAAGACAGCGTCATCCGGCGTTCGCAGGGCCATCCGCGCTGCCGCCCTCTGGTAGACTTCTAGGATTCCAACCGAGGGCAATCAATGAACAGGAACGCGAAGTTGATTCTGGGGATGGCCGTGCTTTGTGCCGGGTTCGCGTTTGTGGTGAGTGCCGGGAGAGCGCAGTCGAACGCGAGCGCGCACGCGGCGGCGGGGGTGCCGGCAGCGCCAGCCGGCGACAAGAAAGCGGAAGAGCAGTTCAAGAATATTCAGGTGCTCAAGGGAATTCCGGCGGATCAACTGATCCCGACCATGCAGTTCATCACGGCATCGCTGGGAGTGGAGTGCGATTTCTGCCACGTGCAGGGCGCGTTTGAAAAAGACGACAAGAAGCCCAAGCAGACCGCTCGCAAGATGATGGAGATGATGTTTGCCATCAACGCAGACAATTTTGACCGGGATCGCAAGGTGACTTGTTACTCCTGCCATCGCGGGAGCCCGGCTCCCGTGGGCATGCCGCCGGTGATGAGCGAAGAACAGATGCAGGCGATGGGCGCGCCGAAGAAAGCGGAGGAGCCGAAGCCGAATGCGGGGCCGACGGCAGAGCAACTTCTCGGCAAATATGTGCAGGCAGCGGGAGGAGCGGCGGCGATCGAGAGGATTACGAGCCGGGTGATGAAGGGGACGATCGCTTTTGGCGGCCTGTCGATGCCGATCGATATTTTTGCGAAAGATCCGGAGAAGCGCATTTCATTCACGCACATGGCCGGGGGAGACAACGTTACGGCGTTCAACGGACATGAAGGATGGCTGGGCATGCCGGGGCGTCCTCTGCGCGAGATGCACGGAAGCGATCTGGATGGAGCGGCGATTGACGCGGACTTGCATCTGGCGACACATTTGAAGCAGATGTTCAGCGAGATGCAGGTGTATGGCACGGAAAAAGTTGGAGATCACGAGGCTTACCTGGTGGTGGGGCAGCGGGCGGGGAAGCCGCCGATTCAGTTGTATTTTGACGAGCAAAGCGGACTGCTGATGCGGCTGGTGCGATTCGGCGAGACGGCGCTGGGCCAGATGCCGACGCAGATTGATTACGCCGATTATCGAGACGCGGATGGGGTGAAGATTCCTTACCGGTGGACGCTGGCGCGGCCGAGTGGACGGTTCACGATCCAGGTGAGCGAAGTGCAGCAGAATGTTCCGGTGGATGAGGGGAAGTTCGTGAAGCCGGCGGCAGAGCCGGAGCCGTCGAAGGGACCGGGGAAATAGGCGGGACGAGGCTGGGCTTCCAATGCCCGCTTTCAATAACAAAACCTGATAGGCACGATAAATAGTTTCGATTTCCGGGAAGCGGCGGCGGACGGTAGAGTGAGGCGTCGTCGAGTTTGCGCGCATTCCTGAATTGCAGGTTTCTCGGGTAGGAGAGCAATCAGGATAGCGCGGGACGCCAATCCGCTGAACGGGAGTCAGGATGAAGTGTCTATCACGAAAAGGCTGATTACCAGGAAGGTGACGGCCTGGTTGATGTTAGCTTTGCTCGTGTCTTTACTCGGTTCTGGGGCGCAGGTGGTAAGCGCTCAGACGGCGCCGGGTTCGGCGGTGGACACCAACGCGCGCCTGGCCAAGCTGGAGCAGCAGGCCGCCGACGCCAAAAGTTCCGCCGATAACGCCTGGATGCTGACCAGCGCGGCTCTGGTCTTGATGATGACCGGGCCCGGGCTGGCGCTGTTCTATGGCGGACTGGTACGCAAGAAAAACGTCCTGGGCACGATGATGCAGAGCTTCGCGCTGATGGCGGTCATCACCGTGATGTGGGGGCTGGTCAGCTACAGCATGGCGTTTGGCGCGGGGAACAGCTTTTTGGGAGGGTTGCACAATCTCTTCCTGCGGGGCGTAGGAGCGGCGCCGGACACGGATTATGCGGGCACGATTCCGGCGCAGACCTTCATGGTCTACCAGTTGATGTTTGCCATCATTACCCCGGGGCTGATTGCGGGCGCCTTTGCCGAGCGCATGAAGTTCAGCGCCATGCTCGTGTTCATGATTCTCTGGTCGCTGATTGTGTACGACCCGATGGCGCATATGGTGTGGGGCAAGGGCGGGCTGCTGAATGCCTCTCTGGGCGGGCGATTTCCCACGCTGGATTTTGCCGGCGGGACGGTGGTGCACGTTACTTCGGGAGTGTCGGCGCTGGTGTGCGCACTGTATCTGGGGAAACGCGTGGGATATCCCAAGGAGCCGATGCCGCCGCACAGCGTGGTGCTGAGCTTCATAGGCGCGTGCCTCCTGTGGGTGGGATGGTTTGGGTTCAACGCGGGGAGCGCGCTGGCGGCGGGGAGTTTGGCGACGAGTGCGTTTGTGGCGACGCATTTTGCCGCGGCTGCGGCGGCGGTGGGATGGGCGGGCGCGGAGTGGATTCGCAACGGCAAGCCCAGCGTGCTGGGAGGAATCTCAGGGTCGGTAGCGGGACTGGTCGCGATTACTCCGGCGGCGGGATTTGTGAAGCCGATGCCGGCATTGATCATCGGGTTGATTGCCGGAGTTTTCTGCTACTGGATGGTGGCCAAGGTGAAGGCGCGGTTCGGTTATGACGATTCGCTGGATGCCTTTGGAGTGCACGGGGCAGGCGGAACGCTGGGGGCGCTGCTGACCGGGGTTTTCGCGGTAAGCGCGGTCAATCCGATCTTCAAGGATGCGCAGGGGAACACTCTGGCGTCGGGCTTATTCGAAGGAAACGCGCACCAACTGCTCAATCAATTGGTGGGCGTGGCGATTGCCTGGGCCCTCGCAATCGTGGGAACGCTGGTGATTTTGAAGATCGTGGATGTGACGATCGGTTTACGAGTTCCGGAAGAGGAAGAAGTACAGGGCCTGGATCTCTCCCAGCACGGAGAAGAGGGCTATTATTGGGAGGCATCGGCGTAAGGAAGCGAGCCGAACGCGCGATTTTTGCGTCGCAAAGAACGCGACGCTTCGCGCGGCTCGCCTAGGTCCTTCGGCGGGCAAAAGACGCCCGCCTCAGGATGACAACTGCGCAGCAGAACAGGACTTGACAACAACATGACGAAGCTTGAGGCGGTCATTCAAAACTCCAAGCTGGATGCGGTGAAGGCGGCCCTGCACGAAATTGGGGTGGAGGGCATGACGGTGATCGAAGTCCGGGGCCACGGGCGGCAGAAGGGGCACACCGAGGTTTACCGCGGCCGCGAGTACAGCGTGGATCTGATTCCCAAGACCAAGGTAGAAATGGTGCTGGCGGACGCCATGGTGGATAAGGCGGTGCAGGCCATCCTGGGAGCAGCGCGCACGGGGAAGATCGGCGACGGCAAGATTTTTCTGTCGCGCGTGGATGAGGCAATTCGCATCCGGAACGACGAGCGGGGCGAAGGAGCACTGTAGGGCGGAGCACAGCCAGCAATGTGTGGCTGGTTTGGGAAGAGCACGCGTTCACGGAGTGCGGGAAGATCGGCCGTGACCTCAGCGGCTGAAGCCGCTGTTGAACGTGGGCCGCTGATCGCAGCACTGAAGGGCTGCGCCACCCAAGAGCGACTTTCTCTTCCCGCCGGTGAGGGCGCCCTTCCCCAAAGGACAACGGGAAAGTTGTAATGACGATGGCAGCGTCCTCCTTGATCGGCGAACTGCGCACTTTCCTCAGCGACGAGTCGGCGCGCATCCAGCGGGAGTTTGAGGCCAGCGGGGACGGGCGCGCCGCCGTGGGCGAACGCACACGGCTGATCGAAGAAATCCTCAAGCGGCTGTGGCAGGAGATCGTCACTGTTGACGAGTCTTCCCTGGAAGCGCCGGCCGACTTTGCGTTAGTGGCCACGGGCGGCTTCGGGCGGGGATGGCTATTTCCCTATTCCGATATTGACCTGCTGTTTCTGTTTGCGGACCGCGATGCCGAGCAAACGTTCAAAGAACTGGTGCGGCGGTTTTCCCAGGAATTGTGGGACCTGCGGCTGAGGTTGAGTCCGGCATCGCGCACGCTGGCCGAGTGCGACCGCTACGACCCAAACAATACCGAATTCACGATTTCTCTTCTCGATTGCCGCTACCTGGCGGGCGACCCGGAACTATTTCAGCGGCTTCATGACATTGTGATCCCCAAGCTGGTGATGCGGGAATCGAAGGCCCTGCTGCAAGGGCTGGCGGAGGTCACGCGCGAGCGGCACGGAAAGCACGGGCTGACGCTTTATCACCTGGAGCCCAACCTGAAGGAAGCGCCGGGAGGACTGCGCGATTACAACGTGGCCTGCTGGCTGGCGCTGATTTCCGCGATGGACAAGCTGCACGACTGGCCGCACGCGAGCTCGCTGCGGGCTCCGGTGCGCCGGCAGTTGGAGGCGGCGCTGGATTTTCTGATGTCGGCGCGGTGCTTTCTGCATTTCCGCCACGGGCGCGACGACAACACGCTGAGTTGGGAGGCGCAGGATGCGGCCGCGGCGCGCAAGATTGGGGCGGCAGGCGCAGAGGAGCTATCGGCGGCCGACTGGATGCGGATTTATTTCGGGCATGCCCGCGCCGTGCGGCGGACTGTGACCCAACTGCTGGAGGAAATTCCGGAAGCGTGGTCGGCGCTGTACCGGCAGGTGCAGAGCTGGCGGGCGCGGCTTTCCACGGCGGATTTCTCGGTGGTGGACGGACTGATTTTCCTGCAGCAACCGTCATCCCTACAAGACCCCGAAGTGCTGCTTCGGCTGTTTCACTTCATGGCGCATCACGGGCTGATGCTGAGCGCGACCACGGAGTACCGCATCGAGCAGGCGCTTCCAGCGCTGGCGGCAACGCCCCCGCGCGGGGCGGAACTATGGCTCTACCTGCAGGAGACGCTGCTGCAGCCCCATGCAGCGGACGCACTGCGGGCCATGCAGTCGCTGCGGCTGCTCTCGCTGCTGTTGCCGGAGCTGAAGCTGATTGATTCGCTGGTGGTGCGGGATTTCTATCATCGCTTCACGGTGGATGAGCATTCCTTTCTGGCGATTGAGAGCCTGCACCGGCTGAAGCAGTCGCAGTCGGAGTGGGACAAGCGCTACGGCGAACTGCTCGGCGAGCTGGAAGATCCGGAGTTGTT
>Ga0209039_10003157_pt1 | contig 13151 bp, 9 predicted proteins | sample BogFormECP12_OM1_FD_188238 | JGI IMG/M metagenome (GOLD analysis project Ga0209039, IMG submission 188238) | Bog forest soil microbial communities from Calvert Island, British Columbia, Canada - ECP12_OM1 (SPAdes) (version 2) | ecosystem: Environmental > Aquatic > Freshwater > Wetlands > Bog ...
TCGCGCCCCTACTGTTTTAACGCAGGATTCTCAGGGCCTCCAAATGGATGCCCTTCCGGCTACCTCATTCGCACCTCAGTTCCGGCGCATAATCCAGGTGTCAACGAACAGATTTATCATCTCGTCCAAGGCGCTCGGCTCGTCTTCACTGAGCGTAATCTCGATAGTTGGGATTACGTACTCCTGGAAGTCTCTGAATAGGTCGCCATCCAGCTCCACCAGGCGCTTTTTCTTACCATCTATCTCTACCCAGAAGTTCGCAGCATCCCGGAGCTTTGAATCGAAGAAGTATTTCGCAATGTTGTCGATCTTCAAAGCAGACCTCCGGTTACCAACAAACAAGATCAAACTTTCAAGTCGCTGTTTGCCGTCGAGGATGTTATAAGCATACTTGTCGCCAGAAGCCTCGCGGTAAAGGAAGATCGCCGGTATCGGCCTCCCTTGGACAATGTTCGCAATCAACTTTCTTCTGGTGGGAAGTTTCCATACATGGCCACGCTGAAACGGAGGTATGAGATTGATCTTGTCATCGTTCACGTAGGCAATAAACTGATCCACCTTCATGTCGAGGTTGCGATAGTTCATGGGACTCCGATCGTGGGCCTTGTTCTTTGGGGTCAAGAAACGCCCCCATGGCCCTGTACATTATCGTACGCCGACCGGGCTGATGAGGCAAGCCTATTATTGCCCAAATTAGCAAGCTAACTGCTGGCCGAAGCGGGGTGTTGTCGCCGATGAGAGGCTGAACCCCTGATACGCCGGATCGGGTTCAAGCAAGAACCAAATTTAACCTCACGAAACGGGTGCCTCAATTTCCGATTGTGCCGTCCACGGGAAGCCGCCCCTGTCGTGGTTGCGTGTGAAGGTGAACCGTTTGACCAGCATCAAAGCTCCATGTTCCTCACCCCACATACCGCGCGTACAAACTGCGCGCCACGCCGGTGTCGCTGGTCCCTTTGACGATGGCGCGGCCATCGGGGAAGACCGTGATCTCATACGGCGCCGTGAAGAACCGCAGCGCGAATTCGTTGGCGCGGACTTCCCCCAACTTCTCCAGACGGGCTTTCAGTGCCACCAGGTCGATCGGGCGCTCGCGCTCGTGGATCTGCACCGCGTTTCGGCCGCACAGGATGGCCGCCGGGCGATGCGACTCTTCCAGGTAGGGAAACTCGCGGCGGGCGCACGCGGGGCATTCCGGGTCCCTCGGCGGGCCTTCGATCTGCCGGATGCCTCCCTCCCATACGTCAATCGTGGTGAGGCGCGCGCGAACCAGGTCCGCATTACCGGAGAGAATCTTCAGCGCATCGGCAACCTGGAGCGAGGCCACCGCCGACACAATCGCGTTCAATACTCCAGCCGTCTCGCAGGTGGGCTGGGCACCCGCCGGCGGATCGGGATAGATGCAGCGCAAGCACGCCGTGCGGCCCGGGATCACCGGCATGGTCAGGCCGTAACTGCCCACGGCCGCTCCGTAGATCCACGGAATGCCGCGGCTCACCGCGAAATCGTTGATCAGGTACCGCGTTTCGAAGTTGTCGGTTCCGTCCAGAATGAGCTCCGCGCCGCCCAGTAACTCCGCTACGTTGGAGGGCGTGAGGTCCGCCACCACGCCGCGCGCATGAACGCTGGAATTGATGCGCGCCACATGCCGCTCGGCGGCCGCGGCTTTGGGAAGGGAGTCGGCGGCGTCCGCTTCCTCGAACAGCCACTGGCGGTGCAGGTTGCTCGGCTCGACGTAATCGCGATCCACGATGGTGAGCGTGCCGACCCCCGCCCTGGCCAGCGCCGAAACGTGAAAACTTCCCAGCGCGCCGCAGCCCACCACGGCCGCGTGCGACCGCAGCAAGGCCTCCTGTCCCCGTTCCCCGATGCCTGGAAACAAGATTTGCCGGGAATAGCGCTGGCGCTCGGCCGCGTCCATCAATCCGATGGTAACAAAGTTGCTATGAAGCACTTACGGTATCATGATGATGGTGCGATCGCTGCTCGCCTACTTTCCTTGCCTGCTAGTCTGTCTGGCGGTTGCGCGGCCGGGAACCCTCCTGGCGCAAACCCAGAAGTATGAGGGCCAGGAAGTGCTCACCATTCAGTTCGATCCGGTGGAGCAGCCTGTGGACCCTACCGAGCTCCACGAAATCCTGCCGCTCAAGATCCACCAGCCGCTCAGTATGGCCGCCGTGCGGGCTTCCATTGAACGGCTGTTCGCCACTGGAAGGTACGCCGACATCCAGGTGGACGCCCAGCCCTACCAGAACGGCGTCATCATCCGCTTCCTCACCAGGAACAGTTGGTTCATCGGCAATGTGTCGGCTGTGGGCAGCCTGTCCAATCCGAATCCCGGGCAACTGGAGAACGCCACGCGGCTCGAACTGGGCCAGCCTTACACCGAGGCCAAGCTCCAGGAGGCGATAGCCGGCCAGAAACGGCTGCTCGAAAGCAACGGTCTTTACCTGAGCGGCATCCACCCGGTATTGGATTACGACCGCGCGCACGAGCAGGTGAATCTCCGCTTCGAAGTCGACGCCGGGAGGCGTGCGCATTTCGCCTCACCGGTGCCGACTGGCGACGTCAAGATGGGCCCCGAGAAGATCGCCGGCGCCACCAAATTCAGGCGCTGGATCGTCCACACGTGGAAGCCGGTCACCCAGACGCGCGTCGTCGAGGGCATCGCGGGGGTGCGCGCCGAATATGAAAGGCAGAATCGCCTGGAAGCCAAAGTCGCGCTGGATTCCCTGAAGTACGATCCCGGAACCAACAGCGCCGTTCCCACGCTCCGCATCGACGCCGGGCCGCGCATCGAGGTGCGCACCACCGGCGCTAAGATCTCCCAAGGAAAGCTGCGGCGCTACGTTCCGGTCTTCGAGGAACACGCCGTGGATCGCGACCTGCTGGTCGAAGGCGCGCGCAACCTGCGCGATTATTTCCAGTCGGACGGCTATTTCGACGCCCAGGTGGATTTCCAGCAGCAGAACGTCGTCGAGGATAAGGCCTCCATCGATTACGTGGTGACGCTTGGCATGCGCCACAAGCTGGTGGCCATCGAAATCCGCGGGAACCGGTATTTCGACACGGGAACCATTCGCGAGCGCATGTTTCTCCAGAAGGCCTCGTTCCTCCAGTTTCCGCACGGGCGCTACAGCGAGAGCCTGCTCAGCCGCGACGAAGATGCCATTACCAGCCTGTACCAGTCGAACGGCTTTCGGGACGTCCGGGTCACGCACCGGCTCCAGGACAACTACCGCGGCAAGCCCGGCGATATGGCGGTTTCTCTGACCATCGACGAAGGGCCGCAGTACTTCGTCAGCCACCTCGACGTGCAAGGTATCCGGAGTTTGGACCAGGCGGCCATCCTCGCCATGCTCAACTGCACCCAGGACCAGCCTTTCAGCGAATTCAACGTGGCGGTGGACCGCGATACCATCCTGGCGCAATACTTCGACAACGGGTTCCCCAATGCCACCTTCGAGTGGAGCTCGAAACCGGCCGGGAAACCCAACATGGTGGATCTGAGTTTCACCATCGCCGAAGGCACCGCGGAATCCGTAAGAGAAGTGATCGTCAACCAGGACGCGCTCAAGACCACGCGTCCCGGCCTGATCTATCGAAGCCTCCATCTGAATCCAGGCGACGCGCTTTCTCCCACGGCCATCACCGAAACTCAACGCCGCCTGTACGACCTCGGGGTCTTTTCGCGCGTTGATGCTGCCATTCAGAATCCAGATGGCGAGAGCAGCCGAAAGTACGTGCTCTATGAGGTGGAAGAAGCGCGGCGCTATTCGTTCGCGGCGGGCCTGGGCGCGCAGTTGACGCGCATCGGCGGCTGCCAGACCTGCCTCGATGCGCCCGCCGGCCAGACCGGATTCTCGCCGCGCGTCTCGCTCGATTTCACGCGGTCCAACCTGTGGGGCCTGGCCCACAGCATCAGCCTGCGCACGCGCGTTTCCACGCTGGAACGCCGCGCCCTGCTCACCTACACCTGGCCGCGCTTCCGCAACCAGGAGCGCCTCAACGTCTCGTTCACCGGCCTCTATGAAGATTCCAGCGACATCCGCACATTCTCCTACAAGCGCGAGGAAGCCTCGGCGCAATTGTCGCAGCGCCTCTCCAAGGCCACCACGCTGTTCTACCGGTACACCTATCGGCGCGTCGGCATCGACCAGGCGACCCTCAAGATCACCTCGTTTCTGATTCCCCTTCTTTCGCAGCCGGTGCGCCTGGGTCTGATCTCCGGCGGCTTGATCCAGGACCGCCGCGACGACCCCGTGGATCCGCATAGAGGCTTCTACAACACACTGGACGTGGGCTTGGCGGAACACGCCTTCGGTTCGCAGCGCAACTTCCTCCGCTTTCTGGCGCGCAATGCGACGTACCATCCCATTGGCAAGAAGGTGGTGCTGGCGCGCAGCACGGAGTTCGGCGACATCTACGCCTTCCGCTACAGCGGCGACCCGCTCGACGCCATCCCCCTGCCGGAACGCTTCTTCGGCGGCGGCGGCACTTCGCAGCGCGGCTTCCCCGAAAACCAGGCCGGACCTCGCGACCCGGTGACCGGCTTCCCCCTGGGGGGCACCGCGGTGCTGTTCAACCAGACCGAGCTGCGCTTCCCGCTGGTGGGCGAAAACATCGGCGGCGTGCTGTTTCACGACGCCGGCAACGCCTATTCCAGCCTGGGCAATGTCTCATTCCGCGTGAGCCAGCGCTCGCTTCAGGATTTCGATTACATGGTGCACGCCGTGGGCTTCGGAATTCGCTACCGTACGCCCGTCGGGCCCATCCGCGTCGACCTGGCGTACAGCATCAATCCACCGCATTTTTTTGGCTTCAAAGGAAGCCTGCAGGACTTGGTCAACGCGGGCGTGAACCCTTGCGCCGTTGCCGGCAAATGCGTGCCGCAGGGCGTGAGCCATTTTCAATACTTCTTCTCGATAGGACAGACGTTTTGAGCCGGTGGGGCAGGATTGCATCCTGCGGCGGGTTGGCAAACCGCCGCTGCCAGTGCATTCTGCGAAGCTCAATAGATTGGCGACAAACCGTCAAGTGGATTCGTGCACACTACGGCGTTTCAGGTGTACCTGCGGAGTCGCCTAAGGAGGCGAGCGATGGCCGGAAATCGGTAATCCCTCACCCCTGTGTCAGGCCTAAACCAGAGGTAAGATCGCGGAGAGAATGACGCCGATTACCGAGCCGATCATCGTCCAAGCTGTGGATCGCAGCGTCGTCGAAACCGTCGAGCTCCGCGACCTCGACGCGCCCGCGGAGCACGAGGGGCCCGAGCCTGCGGACATCACCAAGTTGGCGCGCGATCTTCGCCACGATTACCTGCGTTACGGATACGCTTTGGAGTTCTATAATGAGGATCGGAGGGATGCCGAGGAACTGATCCGCCTGCTACGGCGGCGGACTTCTAGCGCGGAATCCGATCGCCTGCACGTAGTGGTGCTTGTGTGCATCGGCGGCAGCAGACCGATGCTCATGTTTTTACCGCCGGCATGGGAGGAACGCATCCGGCTGAGGTTCCGCGCAGAACTGGAGCGAATTGAAGGCCTCACCTGCGCGAGGAGCGGCGCGGGAATGCCGCGGAGTGCGGGCACGGGCGCACGTCGCGGCAATCGGGTCCACCGGGAGGACTTCTTATCTTCGTGCTCGAACGAGGCGCGCACCCTGATCGAGGCGGTTGAACAGCGCTTTGGTGGTCGGGTGAGACTGGTCTTCGGCGGCAACGGCATGACCGTCAACCGCCGGCCCAAGGGCAGGCTCCTGCGAATAGAGAAAGCGCCGAACTCCATCTGCAAGATCGATCCGGCGGTCAACCATGAGCTGGCCGCGCTACTGCGCCTATCCATCCGGCCCAGCTATAAGATCGACGGAACTGGGGCTTTCCGCGAGGCTGTTATCTCCGCTGTGGGTCAAGCGCTCGATAAGTAGCCGCGTGGAGGCGTGACATCAAGCCGTTTCCCGCGAAAACGTCTTGCCCGCGTTCCGGCGGGCACTTGGTTCCGTCCAGAGCGGTTTCCGCACACCGCTGATGTAAACAATCGATTCCGACCGGAGTAATCTTCGGGAACGCCGCTTCGGAGCACCTTCCGGGTGGACAATCCAAGCGCTAACGGCCCGGCCCGCGAAAACGTGTCGCGGCTGGGCGAGGTCCCGTGCTCTTGCCTCTGTGGTGCCCCGACGGGCGGACTTCGTATCATTTGTGATACCCTCGCCATGGGAGACTGCAAATGGACAGCCGGGGGCCGAAGCCTTTGAGATTCGATGAGGGCGGGTTTCGAGTTGCCCGGCACGCCGGTCTATCGGCGATAATATCAGTAGGAGACCCTGAGATGCAGGTCAGCTTTGAGGTGCCGGAGGATATTGCACGCGCTCTCGCGTTCGGTCAATCGTCTCTGGATCGGACAGCTCTGGAGAGCTTGGCCGTAGAAGGGTATCGATCCGGATTACTGTCCGAATCGCAAGTGATGCGGCTGCTGCAACTTCCTTCCCGATTTGCCGTTCACGACTGGTTGCGGGCACGGCAGATCCCGTACCGCTATACGGAAGCTGATTTGTCCAATGACTTGGCTGATCTCACCGAACTCGGCTTGCGCTAACCTTCATGGTCGTCGTCGCCGACAGCAGCCCTTTGCGCTATCTGATTGTTCTTGGTGAGCAGGATCTCTTGCCGGAACTACTGGGTGAGATATGGATTCCATCCGCCGTTCTCGAGGAGTTGTCAGCCTCGGCGACACCAGTCGGCGTCCGCGCGTTCCTGCATTCACCCCCAGGTTGGCTCAAGGTACGCGATCCCGAGAAAGGGAACCTCGAGGGAATCCCCATCCAGCTTGATCGCGGTGAGCGAGCCGCGCTCGCGTTGGCGCGGGAACTCGGCGCGGACCTGGTGCTTCTGGACGACGCGGCCGCCCGCGCACAGGCGAGGTCGCTCGGATTTCGTATAACCGGCACAGTTGGCCTTTTACGACTCGCGGCCGAACGAGGAATAATCAATGTGCCCGACACGGTCGAACATCTCCGCCAGTGCGGCTTTTATTTGAGTGAATCCCTGATCCGTGCTGCATTCCAGGAGTGGCTCTGAGCCACATCAGTCTCTGCCGCCGACGCCTCTTCGCCCAAAAGCTCTGAGCGGAGTAAACCTTGCGGAGTAGACCTTCTTGCATCACAACGTATTGTGTCTGGGGAATCAATCACTTACGCGTCCTACCCGACCCCACCCGTTGTACACTGTGGTCAGGAGGGTATCCGCGTTGGTCCTGCTCCGAACCGAATCGGCCCGTTTCCCGGCCCCCGGCCCCACGCCCAGGCCCCCCAGCCCCTCGTCCGACGCATCTTGCAAAAAAGCCCTCAAGATGCGTCAAAAAAACTCGACCCACGGCCTCAACCCAAAGAAAAAACGTGGCTTACAGGCCGCGAATGACAACTCCACATATTCCAACCACATGCGTCGCCCGCATGGCCTGCTGGTCCGATCCGGGGCGTCATGACCACCCATACGGCTGACCGGCGGACCTCGCGGCGCCCCCAAAGGCCTTGGACCGCTCCCCTCTTATCGGCGTTCATCGGTGTTCATCGGTGGCCCAAATCGATTTTTTCACGGCTTTTAAGGGAGCGCTGGGTCCTCGCCCTGATTGCCTTCGCCCTGCCCGCCCCCGCCGAAATCATCGACCGCATCGCCGTTTCGGTGGGCAATCGCGTGATCGCCGAAAGCGACCTCCATCGGGAAATCCGGGTGGCCGCTTTTCTCGACGGGGTGAAGCCCGATTTCAGCCCGGCCGGCCGGCGCGCTACCGCCGAGCGCATGGTCGAGCAGGTGCTCATCCGGCGGGAACTGGAAATCAGCCGCTACCCCGTCCCCAGCGCCGCCGACGTGGCGCCGGTGCTCGAGGCGTTCCAGAAAGAGCATTATCCGAACAACGGCGACTACCAGCGCGCACTGGCGGATTATGGCATCGCCGATCAGGATGTCAAGGACCTGCTGCTCTGGCAGCGCACGCTGCTGCTGTTCATCGAGGTGCGCTTTCAATCCGGCGTTCAGGTGACCGGCCAGGACATTCAGGAGTATTTCGACAAGACGGTGAAGCCGGCCGCGGAAGCCGCTCACCCCGGCCAGCCCATTGCGCTCGAAGACTATCGCGACCGGATCGAGCAGACGATCACCGGCCAACTCGCCGACCGGGAAATGGATACCTGGCTCAAAGAGGCCCGCAAGCGCAGCGAAATCGTGTTCCACGACGAGGTGTTCCAGTGACGCGCCGGCGCATCGCGTGGATCGGCGCGGGCGTGCTCGCGGTCCTCGCTCTCGGCGTCGTGGTGGCTGTCCTGGTGCTCCGCAGCGCCTGGTTCAACGAACAGGTGCGCGAGCGTGTGGTGAGCACGGTGGAGACAGCCACCGGCGGCCGCGTCGAAGCCGGGTCGTTTCACTTCGATTGGACGCGGCTTCGGGCCGAGATCGGAGCCTTCGCCATCCACGGCACGGAGCCGCCCGGCAAGCCTCCACTCTTCCGCGCCCGCACGGTCGCCGTGGGATTGAAGATCGTTTCGATTCTCAAGCGCGACGTCGACATTCAGTATCTCGAAGTGGTCGAGCCTCGCGTCTACCTGACCATCGATTCCGATGGCCGCACCAACCTGCCGGCGCCGAAAACCCGCGGCGGGCGCTCCGCGGCGGAGACCATTCTCAACCTGGCGATTAGCCGCTTCAGCCTGCAAAACGGAGTGTTCGAGATTGAATCGCGCGGGCAGGTTCCATTCGACGCACGCGGCCGGAACCTGAACGCGAAGTTCCTGTACGAGCCGGCCGGGCCGCGCTATCGCGGGGATCTCTCCATGCAGCCGATCGAAATTGCGGGGGGCGGCTACGGGCCCGTGCCGTTGGATGTCGCTCTGGCGGTGACGTTCGAGAAGAACCGCATCGGCGTCACCTCCGCGAAAGTGGCGACGAGCGATTCGCACATCGATTTCTCCGGCGCGGTGGAAGACCTGGTCTCGCCGCGCGCCTCTTTTCGATACAACCTGCGCGCTTCTCTGGCGGACGTGAACCGGATTCTTCGCGTGCCGGAATTGAAGCGCGGCACGGCCGAAGTTACCGGCAATGCCGTTTGGACGGGATCTTCCAACTACTCCGCCTCCGGCCGACTGCATGCCTACGGCGTGGAGTACCGCGACTCTTTCGTGCGCCTGCAAGGGTTCCGCGTCGATGCGGCGCTGGCCGCTGGGCCGGCGGGAGTCGGTCTGAGTGGTGTCAAGCTCTCGGGCAACGAGGTGAACTCCGCCAGCCAGGTTCCCGTGGAGGGCAGCATCGCCACCGCCCGTTTACGGGGCCGCGATCTCGAATTCCACGGCGTGGCGGTTGACGCGCTGGGCGGCGGCTTCCGCGGGGAGGTTCTGCTTCGCGATCTGGATCGCTACACCGTCACCGGTGAGATTGCGGATTTCGAAGCCCGCCGCGTGGTGGCCCTGTACAGCCCCCAACGGCTGCCGTGGGACAGCCAGGTGTCGGGCCAGGTGACCCTGGAAGGCTCGCTGCTGCGGCCCATTGAACTGCGCGTTTCCACAGACCTGGACCTGGCGCCTGGGGCCGACAGCCCGCCGGTCCATGGGCAGATTGCCGCCAGCTATGAGGCGCGCAGCGGCATACTCGACCTGGGCCGCTCCTCCGTCACGCTGCCTTCTTCGCGCGTCGATTTCTCCGGCGCTTTCGGCCGCGAAATGAGCGTTCACCTTGACACCCGCGATCTCGACGATCTTCTGCCCGCACTGGGCCAGAGCGCCGCCACGCTGCCGGTGAAGCTCTCGAGCGGCGGCGCCGTGGTTTTCGATGGCACGGTCACTGGCAAGCTGGATGACCCGCGGATTGCCGGCCGCCTGCGCGTCACCCGCTTCTCATACCTGGCCACGGGCTTCGACTCCCTGGGCGCCGACGTGACCGCATCGCCGGAGAACCTGGGCCTGCGCAATGGCGTCCTGGCCCGCGGCCCGTCGCGCGCGCGATTCGAAGCGGCGGTGGGTCTGAGCCAGTGGAAGACCAGCGACGGCAGCCTGATCTTTGGGAACGGAACTGTCAGCGGCGTTCCCTTAGCGGACCTCGCGGCGCTCCCCCTCACGGGCACGCTCGACGCCACCGCGCAGTTGACTGGGACCATCGGCAAGTTGCTGGTCGAAGCCGATATCGACGTAATCAAGGGCGCCATCCGCGGCGAACCCTTCGACCGCTTCACGGCCCGTGTAAGCTACGGCGGCCACACCGTGAGCCTCGCAGCGGGGCAACTCGCAGCGGGCGCCAAGCAGGTCCGGGTGAGCGCCACCTTCGACCACCTGCCGGATCGCCTCGATGCCGGCCGTCTGCGCTTTCAGGTGACCAGCAACGCCATGCCGCTGGAGCAGATTCAAAAGCTGCAAGAGGCTCGCCCGGGCCTCACGGGGACCGTCCAGGTGGCCGCCGACGGGGATGTCGAACTCGCGCAGCAGGGTTTCCGCGTCTCCGCTCTCCACGCCGATGTTTCGCTGCGCGGCCTCGAATGGACCGGCCAGCCGCTCGGCGATATCCACCTCACCGCCGCTTCCGAGGGCCCGGTGTTGCGCGCCCGCCTGGAATCCGATCTGGCCGACTCCACCGTTCGCGGCCAGGGTGAGTGGCGTCTGGAAGGCGATTATCCCGGCAGCGCCACGGTCTCCTTTTCCAGTCTGGACTTCGCCCGAGTGCGCGTTTGGATGGCCCCTTCGGCTGCCAGTGCCGCCTCGCGGTTCGCGGGTTCGGCGGAGGGCCAGCTTGGCATCGACGGTCCCGCGCTCAAACCGCAATTGATGAAGGCCGAATTGCGCATTACGAAATTCGAGATCGGCCCGGCGCCGGATGCCGGCCTGCCGGCCGCCGCGCTCACTCTCCACAACAACGGCCCCCTGGTGGCCACCATGGCCAACTCCGTCATGACGGTGGAGAGCGCTCGGCTGGTGGGGCGGTCGTCCGATTTCACGATCGCCGGCAAGCTGCCGCTCGACCGGAAAAGCGGGTTGGATCTTCGCGTGAACGGCCGCGCCGATCTGGCCCTCGTACGGGAATTCAGCCACGACCTCAACGCTTCCGGCACTGTCTCCGCCGACGCCAGCGTGCGCGGGCCTTTCGATGCGCCCCAGGTCAACGGGCGCATGGAGATCCACGATGCGGCGATGGATATCGCCGATTTCCCGAACGGCATCTCCAAGGCCAGCGGCGTGGTCCTGTTCACCGGCGGCCGCGCCACCATCCAGAGCTTGAGCGGCGAGACCGGCGGCGGCAAAATCGAGATCACCGGTTTCGCGGGCTACGGCGGCGGTCCGGTCATTTTCCGGCTGCACGCGCAGGCCGCTCAGGTGCGCGTGCGTTATCCCGAAGGCGTCAGCACCATCGCCGATGCCAGCCTGAATCTGACCGGGACTTCGGATCGCAGCATGCTTGCCGGAACCATCACCGTCCGCCGCGCCGGTTTCAATCCGGAATCGGATGTCGGCTCGCTTTTGGCGCAATCCGCCGAACCCGTCAGCACGCCATCCGCCCGCGCCGGCTTCCTCGGCGGCCTGAATTTCGATGTCCAGATCGACACCTCCTTCGACACCCAGTTCGAGACCTCCCTCACCGAAAACCTACAGGCGGAAGCCAACCTGCGCTTGCGCGGCACTGCCAGCAATCCCGCTCTGATCGGCCGCATCAACATCACGCAAGGGCGGATGGTGTTCTTCGGCACCAAGTTCACCATCAACCAGGGTTCCATCGCGTTCTACAATCCCGTCAGGGTAGATCCCGTGCTGAACGTCGATCTCGAAACCAAGGCGCGCGGCGTCGATATCATGCTCACGGTTTCCGGCCCATTGAACAAGTTGAACCTGACGCCGCGCTCCGATCCGCCGCTCCAGTTCTCCGAGATCGTGGCCCTGCTGGCTACCGGCAGCGCACCGACCTCCGATACCAGGCAGCTCGCCGAGCAGAGCGCCACGCCGCAAACCTGGCAGCAGATGGGCGCATCCGCGTTGTTGGGCCAGGCCATCGCCAACCCCGTCGCGGGCCGCCTGCAACGGTTTTTCGGCGTCAGCAATCTGCGCATCGACCCCATGGCGCCGGGCGTGGAGAACAACCCCCAGGCGCGCCTCACGCTCGAGCAGCAGGTGACGCCCGACCTCATCTTCACCTACATCACCGACGTCACCACCAGCAATCCCCAGGTGGTGCAAGTGGAATGGTCGATCAGCAGGCAGTGGTCGGCGGTGGTGCTGCGCGAAGAGAACGGCCTGCTCGGGCTGGATTTCTTCTACAAGCGCCGGTTCAAGTAAGGGTGGGGCATGCTTTAGCTTGCCCTGGGCAGGCGGCACCGCCTGCCCCACCAGGAGCCACTACAATAGAGAATTCATGGGCGGACCCGTCCAACACGGCACCGAGCTGGCCACCGTCTGCACCGCGGCCGGCTTCATGGCCTGGGCCGTCCGCGGCCGCTCCTCGCGGGTCTTCGGACCTTCCGTTTGGCGCGGCCCGCGCCACCGCCGCGCGGTGGCGCTCACTTTCGACGACGGCCCCAGTGAGAGCACGCCCGAAATCCTCGAGATCCTCGCCCGCCACAATGTGCCCGCCACCTTCTTCCAGTGCGGCGCCAACGTGGAGCGCCTCCCCGCCGTGGCGCGCGCCGTGGGCCAGGCCGGCCACGCCATCGGCAACCATAGCCACACTCATCCGCTGCTCTGCTTTCGCTCGCGCGGCTTCATCGAACAGGATCTGGAACGCGCCCAGGCGGCCATCCAAACCCACACCGGCATCCGGCCCGCCTGGTTCCGCCCGCCCTTCGGCGTGCGCTGGTTCGGCCTGGGCCGGGCCGAGCGGCGGCTCGATCTGACCAGTGTCATGTGGACCGTAATCGGCTATGATTGGAATCTAAAGGTGGAGGCGGTTGTCGAGCGCATGGCGCGGCGCGTTTCGAATGGCGCTATCCTGTGTTTTCACGACGGACGCGAGCTTCACGCCAGGCCGGATATCGGCGTGACCGTGGAAGCTGTCCGGCGCCTGGTCCCCCTTTTGCTGGATCGGGGATATAAGTTTGAAACGGTAAGCCAATTGCTATGTCCGACGAATTGATCCAACGCGTGCTGAAGGTGATCGCCACCTCCAAGCGCATTCCCCTTCAAACGGTCAC
>Ga0209039_10003158_pt1 | contig 13139 bp, 7 predicted proteins | sample BogFormECP12_OM1_FD_188238 | JGI IMG/M metagenome (GOLD analysis project Ga0209039, IMG submission 188238) | Bog forest soil microbial communities from Calvert Island, British Columbia, Canada - ECP12_OM1 (SPAdes) (version 2) | ecosystem: Environmental > Aquatic > Freshwater > Wetlands > Bog ...
GATTGTGTTCTTCCGCAACCCTTCAACCGCGGGACCGCTTCGCAAGCCTTGCAGCGCCTCCCTTTAAGACGGCAGTTGTTGTAGCGGCAGGTACCTTGGCTGCAGCGCCGCCCTTTAGAACTTGTCCTGAGCGAAGCGAAGGGGCGGCAGGTGCCGGTGCCGCATGCGGGACCGGCGCTACACCCCGGCGACCGTAGAAGAAGTAAGCCAAGCCGGCTGCGGCCACCAGAGCCAGGAGGGCAATGAACTGCGACGTCGAAAGCAGGTGGTGAAAAACAAAGCCGCGGTCCTCGTCCCCGCGCAGGAACTCCAGAAAGAACCGCGCCACCGCGTAGAGCGCCAGGTAGATCAAGAACACTTCGCCGTCGCGCGTCTTGCGCGGAAACCACCAAATCAGGAAACCGAAGATGGCGAGCGTCGCCAGCGACTCGTAGACCTGTGTAGGGTGGAGCGGAATGCCCAGCGGCACGCCCACCAGGTCGTGGCTGTAGGGATTGGTGAAAATCACGGCCAGGGACGAGTGGGCCGGTTTGCCGTAGTCGCAGCCGGCGGCGAAGCATCCGAGCCTGCCGATGCTCTGGCCCAGCGCGATGGCCGGCGCGTAGACGTCAAACACCTTCCATGTCGGCAGGCGATAGGCGCGAACGTACCACGCCGAGAAGAGCACGGCCGCCAGAAAGCCGCCGTAGAAAACGCCGCCCGCCTGGATGGTCGCCCAGGAAAACACATCGCCGAGGCTGTGGTAATCGCTCCAGTCAGTCACCACCATCAGCACCTTCGCCCCCGACAGCGACACGACGATGATCCAGGTGCTGAGATCCATCAACCGTGCCGTGTCGAGCCCCTCGCGCCGGCCCAGCCGCACTACAGTGTAGAGGGCGGCCAGCAGAGCCGACGCCAGCAGCACGCCATAAGTGGGCAGGTGGAAGGAACCGATGCTGAAAAGAATAGGATGCATCTTAACCTCAGTGGCTAGTGGCTAGTGGTTAGTGGCTAGTGAGGAGACCGCAACCGTATGCCTTGCCTCTTTGCTAGCCACTAGCCACTAACCACTAGCCACCCCTTCTCAGAGCGCGAACCTGTTCAAAAACGACAAGTACCCCGACAGGATCGTGAACTTATTCAGCACCATCAGCACACCAATGGCGATGAGCAAAACACCGGAGACCACCTCCACCGCGTGCAGGTGCTTCCGGAACCGGCTGTAGAACTTCAGGAACTGGGTCAGACCGAGGCTGGTGATCAGGAAAGGGAGCGCCAGGCCGGCCGAGTAAATCGCCAGCAGAAACATCCCCTGGAACACCGTCTCGCGGTTGGCGGCCAGCAACAGGATCGAGGCCAGAATGGGACCGATGCAAGGCGTCCATCCAAAGGCGAAGGCAAATCCCAGCAATCCGGCGCCGGCCACGCCACGTCGAGGTGCGCCAGTATTCACTCGGGCACCGCGATAGAGCAAGGGGATCTTGACCAAGCCCGTCAGGTGAAGCCCAAAAATCACGACGATGATTCCCGCGACTATTTCAAAGATCCGCCGCTTGGCGAGGAGTAGAGTCCCCACCGCGGTGGCCGAGGCGCCGAGGGCGATAAACACGATCGAGAATCCCACCACGAAGGCGATGGAGTTGCGAAAAATGCGCCGGGTCAACTCCGAACCGCCGGTAGCCTTCAATTGCTCGATGGACTCGCCCGAAAGCATGGAGATGTAGCCCGGCACCAGCGGCAGCACGCAGGGAGAAAGGAACGAGATGATGCCGGCGACGAACGCGATCGGAATGCTCAACTCATGCGTCATGAACCACAACTCCTCCTCATTCTTTACGACTCGGCTCCTCTGATTGGATGCGCCCGTCGACGGCAACGAGACAACGAGACGACGCGCCTTGCTTGCGCCCAGAATATGAGTGTACCATGACAGGCTGTAGGGAACAGGGAACAGGAAAATGGTAGACAGTAGACGGTAGATGGCATACAGGGAAGACCGGCATCCACAGCTCTTCCCCGTCTATTGTCTACCATGTACCGCTATTCCGTTCCCTATTCCCTATTGCCTCTCTATGCTGCGCGCCATCATCTTCGACTTCGACGGCATCCTCGTAGATAGCGAGCCCCTGATCATGCGTATCACGCAGCAGATGGCGGCGCGCGAAGGGTGGCAGGTCAGCGCCGAGGAATACTATCGCGATTACTTGGCCCTTGACGACCGCGGCATCGTGGCGCACCTCTACGGCACTCACGGTCGTCCGATCAACACCGCCCGCCGCGACGAGCTGGTGGAGTGGAAGGCCCACACCTACTGGGATGCGATTCGCGAAGGCTTGCCGCCCGAGCCGGGCGCCGTGGAATTCGTCCGCGCCGTTTCCGCGAGGTACCCGCTCGCCATCGCCAGCGGAAGTCTGCGGCCGGAGATCGAGCACCTGCTCGGGAAGCTCGGGCTGCGGGAGAAATTCCCGGTGCTGATCTCCGCCGAAGACACCGAGCGCGGCAAGCCCGATCCCGAGATCTACCTCAAAGCGCTGGAGGGGTTGCGTCGCTTGCCCCCCGAACCAAGTCAAACCGCGGGCCAAGTCACAGGCCCGAACCCCGGCCAAAACCGAGGTGGGCTTGCGGGCCTTGCGCCTCGCGAGTGCCTGGTGATCGAGGACGCGCCGGCTGGCATCCAAGCCGCCCACGCCGCCGGGATGAAGTGCCTGGCGCTCGCCCACACACGACCGATGGAGGCGCTCGGTGCGGCCGACTGGGCGTGCCGCGGATTCGCCGAGGTTCCCCTTCCCGACGTTGAGGCTCGCTTTCAGAACTAATTGCCGCCTGCCGGCAGGGCATTCTTGGGATGGGCTTTCCGGCTTGTGATCGCAAGCTTGATTTGGCGATCGTACGTCCATCTGTTTCTTCATCCGTTCCCTGTGCCTGTTCCCGGTTCCCTCTCCCCTGTTTCCGGTTCCCCTTGTTGGCCCCCGGTCTCTCCCAATTCAGCAATTGTGGTGCTATCGTTTAACCTACTGAATCCAGTGAATATTCGCGCTTCGACCGAAGATTTCTCCTGGTGCCTAGCCGGCCAAGCCTAGGCTTTTCTTGGCTTTGTTCGGCCCTTCCCCCTTCCCAAATCCAGAATCCGCAATAGAGAGGGTACCGCCACCGGTAGCAATTAGCGAAAAACCGCGGTCAGAACGTCTGTAAGCTGCTGAGGTAATGGACGATAGGCGCCGTGGCTTTGTTTTTGACGTTTTAAACATAGCCTTTTGAACATAAAGAGTTTATCCCCGTGGCTTTGCTTTGGCTTTGTTTTCGCCCCGTCGCCCTGATGCTGACTTGCTCCCTGAAATTAGTTCTCTTCACGATTTACCATTGACCTCTCACCATTTGTTTTCTAGCCCCGACGACTGGCATTTCTAGGCTATCACATCAGGAGAAAAATCAAGAAAAAACTTCAAGCGGGATGGTTGTTGGGATGGCGTCCACGTTCCAGCCGGCGGGCCGCGTGTCCGAGGGAACAAGCAAGCGCAGCGCACCTCTACGGGGAGTGCCTGACAATTGCGCTCAGTGGCGGGCAGGTGTATGTTATCGACCGGTGGAAAATTGAAAACGGAAATTCCGGCTAAGGGCCGGCTAAGGAGAAGAGCATCGTGACTCGAAGAATCGCGCTTGCGGTTTGGCTGGCGAGCTCTTGGGCAATATTGGGGAGTGCCTGCCTGGCACAGGACAATGTGCCTCGGATGGAACAGGTGGTCCAATCTTATGTTTCGAGCAAGCAGTTCATGGGCTCCGTGCTTGTCGCTCGTGGCGGGACGGTGCTGCTCGACAAGGGGTACGGGTTCGCCAACCTCGAATGGGACATTCCGAACTCGCCCACCACCAAGTTCCGGCTGGGCTCCCTCACCAAGCAGTTCACGGCGGCCAGCATTTTGCTCTTGGAGGAACGTGGCAAGCTGAAGGTCGATGACCCGGTAAAGAAGTACATGCCCGATGCGCCGCCCGCGTGGGACAAGGTGACAATCTATAATCTGCTCACCCACACTTCCGGCATCCCGAGCTTTACCGGGTTTCCCGATTACCAATCCACTGAGGCTATTGCCACTACTCCCGAGAAGCTTGTAGCGCGATTCCGCGACAAGCCGCTGGAATTCCAGCCCGGTGAGAAATGGAGCTACAGCAATTCCGGATACGTCCTGCTGGGCTACCTGATCGAGAAGATCAGCGGCGAGAGTTATGAGAAGTTTGTGCAGGAGAACATCTTCACCCCGCTCGGGATGAGAGACTCGGGCTACGATTCCAACTCCGCCATTATCCCCCGCCGCGCGGCGGGATATTCGCCCGGTCCGAACGGGCCCCAGAATACGGGCTTCATACACATGAGCATCCCCTTCTCCGCCGGTGGTCTCTATTCCACAACCGAAGACTTGCTGCGGTGGGAGCAGGGACTTTTCGGCGGGAAGCTGCTCTCGCCGGCATCGCTCGAAAAGATGACCACGCCGTATAAGCAGGACTATGCGTGCGGGCTTGCCGTGAGCACGGTAAAGGGACACAAGCTGATCGAACATGGGGGCGGAATCGAAGGCTTCAACACGTCATTGAAGTACTACCCCGATGATAAGCTAACGGTCGTTGTCCTGGGCAATTTGAATGGATCAGCGCCGGGCGATATCGCGGCGAATGTGGCAGCCCTGGCCCACGGCGAGAGTGTCGTATTGGCCTCGGAGAGGAAGGAAATCGCCGTGCCGCCAAAGACTCTCGCCGACTACGTGGGCAGGTATGAATTAAACCCGAACTTTATTTTGGTGGTGACCCTCGAAAACGGCCAGCTCATGGCACAGGCAACCGGCCAGCCCAAGATACCGGTTTTTGCGGAGACGGAGACGAAGTTCTTCCTGAAGGTGGTGGACGCACAAATCGAGTTTTTCAGAAACGAGAAGGGCGAAGTCACCCACTTGGTGCTGCATCAAGGTGGACAGGATACCAAGGGCCTTAAGACGACGAAGAATTGACGATTGACGATTGGAAAAGGCGTCAGTTGTCAGTCGTCCGTTGTCAGGTGTCCCTGACCCGGAGTCCGCGTCTGAAAGCAACTGACGACTAAGATCGTGTGAACAAATCCTGGGAGCGCGGGCGTCTCGCCCGCTCTTCTCTTCTATGCGTCAGAGCTTCAAGATCAAGAGCGGGCGAGACGCCCGCGCTCCCAGGATTCGTTCACAGCTTCTGAGCGCCTCTTGCAATCGTCAATCGTCAATCTGCAATCGTCAATTCTTCTGTCACCTGGCCGCTTCGACGAGGTCCTGTTCGACCCCCATATTCCTGATCTGAGCCTCGATCTCCGCGAACAGTTCTTGTCCCTGGACGGGCTTGGGGACATAGCCGTCCATACCGGCCGCCAGGCAGCGCTCGCGATCGCCCTTCATGGCGTGGGCGGTCATGGCGATGATGGGAACGTGACGCCCGGTCCCTTTCTCCTGCCTGCGGATGACGGCTGTAGCCTCAAAGCCATCCATTACCGGCATCTGCACGTCCATCAGCACCAGGTCGAAGGCCTCTCGCTCCAGGGCTTCCAGGGCCGCGCGCCCGTCGCCGGCCACGGCGACGCGATGGCCCCTTTTCTCGATCAGGCGCGAGGCCAGCTTCTGGTTGATGGCGTTATCCTCGGCCAACAACACCCGCAGGCTTCGTTGCCCGGCGAGCGACGCTTGCCGCGGTGCCGGGCGAAGCTCCTGCGGCGAGCGAGGCGCGGCGTCCAGCGCCTGAAGGATGGCGGCGAGCAACTCCGATTGGACGATGGGTTTTACCAGGCAGGCCGCAATGCCCAACTCCTGGCAGCGAGCCGCATCGCCCCGCCGCCCTCCGGAGGCCAGTAACACGATCGCTGCGTTGCGAGGGTTGGCCTGCTCCCGAATCCGCTCCACCAGCGTGAAGCCGTCCATTCCAGGCATTCTCAGGTCGATCAGCAGCAGGGCGAAGTCCGGGCTCGGCGCGGGCTCTTGTTGTAACACGGTCAGGGCTTCGGGCCCACTGGCAGCGAGCCGGGGCTTCATGCCCCATCGGACCAGCATCTCCTCCATGATCCCGCGGCTTTTGGGGTTGTCGTCCACCACCAGCGCATGCAGGCCGGCCACCTCGGCGGGTGCGACCGGCACCGCCGTGGCAAGATCCACGCCCGGGGCCAAGCCCACACGAGCCGTGAACTGGAAGCAACTCCCTCGGCCGGGTTCGCTCTCCAGCCAGAGGCGGCCGCTCATCATCTCCACCAAGCGGGAGGAGATGGTGAGCCCCAGGCCCGTGCCGCCGTACTTGCGCGTGGTGGAGTTGTCGGCTTGCGAGAAGGCCTCGAAGATCAGGCGCTGCTTTTCGGGAGCGATGCCGATGCCCGTATCGCGCACGCTGAAACGCAACTGGGCCTCATCCCGCCGTGGCGGGATCAATTCCAGCGCGACCTCCAGTCCTACTTCGCCGCGCTCGGTAAACTTGATAGCATTGCCCACGAGGTTGGTGATGATCTGGCGGAGGCGGGCCGGGTCGGCCACGATCTCGTCGGGCACTTCGGGGCGGACGTCGCACGTCAGTTCCAGCCGCTTCTGGCCGGCGCGCAAAGCCAGGGGTTTGAGGCCCTGGGCCACACTGTCGCGCAGCTTGAACGGGATGGGATCCAGATTGAGCTTGCCGGCTTCGATCTTGGAGAAATCCAGGACGTCGTTGATGACCGTGAGCAAGGCGTTGGCGGAGGCCTTCACCATGCTGAGGTTTTCACGCTGGTCGGAGGAGAGGTCGCTGTCGAGCGTGAGATCGGTCATGCCCAGGATGCCATTCATGGGAGTGCGAATCTCGTGGCTCATGTTGGCCAGAAACTCGCTCTTGGCGCGATTGGCGGCCTCGGCCTGCTCCTTCGCCTGTTGCAACTCGCGCGTGCGCTCTTGCACCATGCAAACCAGTTCCGCCTCATGGGCTTTCGTCCTTTGCAAGCGGATGCGAATCACGGCCGCCACCAGGAGGCCCGAGGTCAGGAGGCACAGGGTGTAAAAAGTGTAAGTCTCATAGAAGTGGGGCTTCAGCGTCAAGCCGAAGGATACTCCAGTGTCGCTCCACATTCCGCCGCGATTGCGGGCCATGACCCGGAAGCGGTAGCTTCCTGGCCGGATGTTGGTGTAGTACGCCGTACGGCGCGTGCCGGCGTCGATCCAATCCGCGTCGAACGGGTCCAACCTGTATTTAAAGATCGCGTCCTGCGGGGCCTCGAAGTCGACGTCCGTGTATTGGAACTGGAGCTCACCGGTGCCGGGCGGTACCAAGGCCGCTTGGCTGGGGCTGAAGACCTTCTTGTTCAACTCCACCCGCTCGATCAACACCCTGGGGGGCACCGGGTTGGATTCCAGCCGGTCGGGATCGACCACCACCAAGCCCTTAGGACTAGGAAAGATCAGTCTCCCGTCGCTTGTCAGCCACCCTGAGGGCTGAGCGCCCCCATCAAACTCGATGGTTTTCAGCCCGTCGGCCATACCGTAGGCCACCGAGGAGAACTGGCGGATCTTTCCCTGAGCGAAGTCATTCAACTCCCGCTTACTGACCCTCCAAAGACCCGAGTCGGAGGTCATCCAAAGGTTGCCTTTCCGGTCCTCGAGCACCGCCCAGATGGTGTCGTCAAACAACCCGTCTCGCTTGGTGTAGCTGGTAACCCGGCCGTTCTCCCAGCTCTTCAATCCCTGGCGTAGGGTGGCGAACCACATCACACCTTGCTCGTCCTCATAACAAGACATCAGGGAATCTGCTTCGAGCCCCTTCACCGCCCCGAACTTGGAGAGCGTTCGGTCGGTGGAATGGACCAAGCCGCGAGACGTTCCGATCCAGACGGTTCCTTGGCGGTCGCCGTGGATGAACCTGATCGCGCCGTCGGGAACGCCGTTTGCTGTTGCGTAGGTGGTGAACCGCCCGTTGACGAAGCGCTGCACGCCATGCCGGAACGTGCCGAGCCAGAGGCTTTGGTCGCGCCCCTCATAAAACGACGAGATCGCGCTGCCAGTCAGCCCCTGCTGCGTAGTGTAAGTATGGAACTTGCCGTCTTGGAAATGGTCCAGCGCCCCTTGGCCGGTGCCGACCCACAGGTCTCCCTTGGAATCCGCCAGCAGCGCGAGCGCGACATTATTGGACAAACCCTGCCCGGTCTTGTACAGGTTTATCTGTCCATCTTGGAGCCGTCCCAGCCCATCCTGGGTGGCCATCCAGATGCTCCCGTCGAGGGTCTGGGAGACCGAATAGACAATCGTACTGGAAAGGCCCGCGGCCAGCGTCTTCAGCCCCTCTGTTGCAAGCCTGCCGACTCCCTCACCATAGGTGCCCACCCACAGGCTCCCGTCGCGGCTCTGGTAGATCGGCCCCGCTTTGGTTGTGCGCAAGGAACCGTCCTCGGGCACGCTCACGAAACGCCCGTTGCGCCCTCGGAGCAAGCCAGCTCCGTCCGTACCCACCCACAGGCTGCCATCCGGAGTAGCATAAACGGCCCCCACATCGGCCCGAGGTACGCCGTTTTTGCCCGCCCAGGAAATCACCTTCCCGTCCTTAATCTGCATCAACCCTTGGTGGGTACCAAGCCAGATACTCCCGGTTGAGTCTCCCGTGATGGAGTGGATTTCCGCCTTGTTGAGGTCCTGGTCCAGAGGCGGTACCACAGGTCTCTCCCCTTCCATCTGGGTGAGCCCGTGGACCGTGCCGATCCAAAGAACTCCCCGCTTGTCTTCGTAGAGCGAGAGGACCCTGTCGTCCGAAAGGCCTTGCTTGGTGGTGTACGCCACAAATTTTCCGTCCCGGAAGCGGTCCAGCCCGCGGTCAGTGCCAACCCAAAGGTCGCCCAAACCATCTTCCAGTATCGCGGTCACATTGTTGTCGGCCAGCCCGGAAGATGTGCCATAGATCCTGATCCGGCCGTCTTTGAGCGCGAGCAACCCGCCGGTCTCGGTGCCAATCCACAGCGTGCCGTCTCGATCCTCACACAACGCATTGATCTCCTCCCGGGCTAGCGCCGGGGAGTCTTTCTCGTCCAGAACCGTGAAACGCACCCCGTCGAAGCGCGCTAACCCCTCCTGCGTGCCAATCCACAGGTAACCGTCGTGGGTCTGAACGAACGAGGTGACGGCGCTGGACGGTAGGCCTTGCGGGACGCTCCACGATTGCCATCGATAGCCCATGGCAAGCGACACCGGCGCCGAAGGGGTTAAGCCTGCTCCCGCCGCTAACACCGCGGAGCAAGCGAGCAGTACCGATAGCCAGAAGGCCGCGAGGGCGGGGCGGGGCGCGCCTTGCGCCCTCCCACGACCCGCCAAAGGCGCTGCGTCATTTTCCGGGCGGTTTCCCGGCCCCTTAAGACTCCGCATTTTCGGGCATCTCATGATGGGTCATCCATGTTTCGGCTCTGAGGTCTTATCATCTATCTTTCGGTTCGCACACACCGAAACCTCGCCAGCATCCGCCTCGGGCGTTGCTGACCACCTTCCCTTTTATCGGCAGCTTCCGCGTTTTGCGGGAGCCCATCCCGATTGCCGGCGCGCCTTCGTTTTCATGCTTTGGGCGATGCCTCCCGGCAGCCCAAAAGATGGTTCACTTTGATGCCGACCACCCCTTTTATTTTTTTCTTGACGCCCGAACTGAGTTTGTACAATATGTGGCTATGTCATATATCGATTCGCGCATCCTGGACCGGGAGCTGAAGAAAGGCAGCGCCGAGCTCCTGATCCTTTCACTAGTGGAAGTCCGGCCTCGGCACGGTTACGAAATCAGCAAGCTGATCGAGCAGCGCTCGGCCGGGACGCTGCGCTTCCACGTGGCGTCGCTTTATCCGCTGCTCTATCGCCTGGAGAAGCGCGGCTGGATCGTGGGCCGATGGGTGGAAAAAGCCGGGCAGCGGCGGCGCCGCTATTACCGCCTGACGACGGAGGGACGGAAGGTGCTGGCTTCGCAGCGGCACGGCTGGGAGGTGTTTGTGGAGGCGGTCAATCGCATTACGGGGCGGATTGCGGGAGTGGAACATGTCTGAACGATTGAGTGATGGGGCCATTGCCAAGGAATTGCCGATTGCAGATTGCCGATTGACGATTGAAAGAGAAGACGCAGGCCAAGTCGGTTTTCCAATCGTCAATCGAAAATCGCCAATCGGCAATTCTTCCTATTTAGTCCTCCAAAGACGAAGGTCCTGGCTCGGGGAAGGGTGACGGCGACAGGTCGAGGCAGTCAGCGGATTTAGGGAACGGAAGATGACTCAGCGAACCAACTGGCAGGGAGAGATCAGCAAGCGGCTGGCAGGCTTGAAGCTGGCCCCGACGCTCGAGGCGGAGATCGTCGAGGAGTTGGCGCAGCACCTCGACGATCGCTACCAGGAACTGCGAGCGGGCGGGGTCACCGAAGCGGAAGCGCGTGAGGCGACTCTGGCGGAGATCAATGACGGCACGCTGCTGATCCAGGAACTGCAAAGAGTGGAACGCCTCGTGGCGTCGGAACCGATCGTCCTGGGGACAGGGGAAAGGAAAAACGCTATGGCAGATCTTTGGCAAGACCTTCGGTATGGGTTGAGAATGCTGGCCAAGAACCCCGGCTTTACGGCCGTGGCCATCGTCACGCTGGCGCTGGGCATCGGGGCGAATACGGCCATCTTCAGCGTCGTGGATACCGCGCTGTTGCGCCCATTGCCTTACCGTGACCCGGGAAGGCTTGTCTGGGCTACCGAGCGCTTCCCCTTCAATCGTAGCGCCGCAGCCGTTGTCAGTCCCGACTTCATCGGTTGGCAGGATCAGAACGGGGTGTTCGCGGAGATCGGCGCCTTTGGTGGAGGCACCGGCGCTAACCTCACGCAGGCAGGCGAACCCGCTCGCGTCAGCGTTACCAACGTCACCGCAAGCTTCTTCCACATGCTCGGCGTTCAGCCAGTGGCAGGCCGCACCTTCCTCGCAGCGGAGAGCAAGCAGGACCAGAGCCACGTCGCGCTTCTCAGCGAAACGTTGTGGCGCAATCGATTCGGCGGCGACTCGGCGATCCTTGGCAAGACCATTCACCTTGACGGCACGCAGTATACGGTGGTGGGAGTAATGCCGGCCGGCATCCGATATCCCAGCGCTGACGTCTGGACGCCCGTGGCTCTTGATGCTGACACTTTTTCGCCTCATTCGCCAAGATGGGCCATCATGAACGTCATCGGCCGCCTCAAACCCGGCGTCACTCCCGGCCAGGCCCAATCAGACTTGCAACTGATTACCCAGCGCATGGACCGCGAGTACCCGCCGCAGGCGGCGCCGTTTCGCGCCAACGTGCGAGTGGAGGTGGTGCCTCTGCACGGACTGCTGGTGCAAGATGTGCGCGCGCTGTTGCTGGTGCTGCTGGGCGCGGTGGGCTTCGTGCTGCTGATTGCTTGCGCCAACGTGGCCAACCTACTGCTTTCGCGCGGCGTGGCACGGACCAGGGAGATGGCCGTGCGGGCAGCGCTGGGGGCGCGGCGTTCGCGCTTGCTGCGGCAGTTACTGAGCGAGAGCCTCCTGCTGGCGGGGGGCGGAGGATTGCTGGGATCTCTCACCGGGATTTGGGGAACCCGGCTTCTGAAACAGCTCATCCCGTCCACTCTGCCGTCCGACGTGACGCTCGACTGGAGGATTCTGGGTTCGGCAGCCGGCCTGGGGGCGCTCGCCACCGTTCTTTCCGGGCTGGCGCCAGCGTTGATCGGCTCGCGGACCGACGTGCAGGAGGCACTCAAAGGAGGCGGCCGGCGCGCCGGAACGCGGCAGGGGACCGCTCGCCTACGCTCCCTGCTGGTGGTGAGCGAGATCGCGTTGTCTTTGGCGCTGCTCATCGGCGCCGGCCTGCTGGCGAGGAGCTTTCTGCGCCTGACCGACGTGAGCCTGGGCTTTGAGCCGCAACATCTCCTGCTCGCCACCGTCCAGCGCCCATTGACCATCGCTTTTGACGCGCGGCAGCACGCGGCGTTCTTCCACGACGTCCTCGACCGAATCCGCACCCTGCCCGTCGTCGAAGAGGCGGCCACGACGACGCGCTACCCGATGGGCGCAGGTCACGAGATGACCATGAGGCTCAACGTTCAGGGCGCCGCGGTGGTGCGCCCGCCCCAACCCATTCAGATCAACGCCATCAGCCCCGACTACTTCCGAACTCTGGGTGTTCGGCAGTTGAAAGGCCGTGCTTTCGATGAGCATGATTCCGCCGATGCCCCCGCCGTGGTCGTGCTGAGCGAATCGCTGGCGCGCCAGGCATTCGGGGAGCGTAGCCCGCTCGGCCAACACGTCAGCTTTGGCGCCCCCGACGCGCCGTGGCACGAAGTGGTCGGCGTGGTCGCGGACACCAGGAACGCTGCGCTCGACCAGCAACCCGCGCCGGAGATTTTTGTTCCCTATCCTCAGCGGCCCTCCTTCGTCATGAGCTTTGTGATCCGCAGCAACGGGGATCCTCAGGACTTGGCTGGCGCGGTGCGGCACGCGGTCCTCGCCGTGGACAGGGACCAGCCGGTGTTCGACGTGGAGACCATGGATAGCTTCCTCTCCCGTTCCATCGCCCCGCAACGCTTCCGAATGGTGCTCCTCGGGCTCTTTGCGCTTCTGGCGCTGGTGCTGGCGGCGATTGGAATGTATGGCGTCGTCGCCTACTCCGTCACCCAACGCACCAACGAGATCGGGGTCCGGATGGCGCTGGGGGCGCGACGGCGGGACGTGGTGCGGTTGGTGATCGGGCAAGGCATCGTGTTGACCGTGGCCGGTACGGCGTTGGGCGTCGCGGGTGCGCTGGCCCTGACGCGGTTCCTATCCAGCTTGCTTTATGGCATCCGGCCCACGGACCCTGCGACCTTCGTCGTAGTGTCGTTGGTCCTCGGTGCGGCGGCGCTGTTGGCGAGCTACATCCCGGCCCGGCGCGCGACGAAGGTGGATCCGATGGTGGCGCTGCGGTACGAATGAGGGTGAGTGGGTAGACGGTATACGGTAGACGGTAGACCGGAGCCTTTATGCGGTATGCCGTCTACCGACTACTTGGGGAGCGGAACATGAATCAGCGGCCCGATTGGAAAGAAGAGATCGTTAAGCGGCTGGCAAGCTTGAAGCTGGCGCCGACGCGCGAGGCGGAGATCGTCGAGGAGTTGGCGCAGCACCTGGAGGATCGCTACCAGGAACTGCTGGCCG
>Ga0209039_10003159_pt1 | contig 13139 bp, 11 predicted proteins | sample BogFormECP12_OM1_FD_188238 | JGI IMG/M metagenome (GOLD analysis project Ga0209039, IMG submission 188238) | Bog forest soil microbial communities from Calvert Island, British Columbia, Canada - ECP12_OM1 (SPAdes) (version 2) | ecosystem: Environmental > Aquatic > Freshwater > Wetlands > Bog ...
GGGTTCCGCTGCCCGCCGATGCGTGGCGCGCTCCGGAGCCTTTGACCATTTCGTTCCACGTTAAGAGCCCGCGATCGCCCGTCGAATTGGGTTGGTCGACTTGGGACAAGAAGCCGCTCGGTATTCGCTTGAACCAGCTTCGGCTCGTCCCCGCCGGCCCGTTGAGATACCGGCTCGGCGACACGATCGACCTTACCGACGAAGGAAACCCGGTGGCTTTTGTTGGAGATGAGAAAGTGCCGCCGCGCCGCCCCATGATCCGGCGGATTCTCGGGTTGCCGTGGTTTGCCGTTCACGTCGCCCGCATCCTTATTAAGAGGTATCTCCGATGACGGGACGAACTTTTGCAGTGGGCTATACTTTTCAGTGCAGCCAGACGGGCCTTGACCTGAAATGATTTCTGTAATTCTGTACGGACGCAACGACGCGCACGGCTACAATCTACCGAAACGTGCGGCCATCAGCCTGAACTGCATCGCCGAAGTGCTTTCCGATCCCGACGACGAGATTCTGTTCGTCGATTACAACACTCCCGACGACCTCCCCACCTACATCGAGGCGGTCTACGATACCTTGACTTCAGCGGCCAAATCGCGGCTGCGCGTGTTTCGCGCCCGGCCGCGCCAGATCCCCATCGTCAAGCAGAGTCACCTCTCCGCCCTGGATCCGCAATCGAGGAACATCGCCATCCGGCGGTCGAATCCAAGAAATCGCTGGCTCCTGTTCACCAACTCGGACATGATCTTCCTTCCGCGCGAGGGGGTGGCCGACCTGACCGAGGCGGTTCGCGACCTCACCGACGGACTGTATATTCTGCCGCGATTCGAACTTCCCGAGCCGTTGTGGGAGTCCTTTCCCCGAAGCGATCCAGCGGCCATCCTGGAAGCTTGCAGGCGCCTGGGACCGGCACTGCACGTGGATGAGATCACCCTGGCGCTTCCCGCCAACCGGTTCGATCAGCCCGGCGATTTTCAGCTCGCGCCGCGGCAGGCCATGTGGGACATCCATGGATTCGAGGAGCGCATGATCCACGGCTGGCACCACGACTCCAACGTGTGCAAACGGCTGTATATCTACTACGGCAACCGCACCGAAAGTCTCGCCCACCGCCTCAAGGGTTACCACTGCGATCATGTTCGAGTCGCATCGCCCATACATTGGGTGGGCAGGAAGATGGAGAATGACCTTCAGCAATACGTGTTCGGCGTCACGGACCCGATAGCCCATCATCAGGCCGATACCTGGGGCGCCCCGGACGAACTTATCGAGGAAGTGGACTTCGCCGGCAGTCCCGCGGCGCGCTATATCGACGCCCTGGAACGGACCTTGGGCGAACCTCAGCGCGAAGACACTGTGGCCGACAGCAACGAGGTGCGGAACTACGTTTGCTACAACGAACGTCATGTGCTGACGCAGCTCGCCGGCAATTTCACGGTCTTCCAGACAGACGCGCGCTTTGTCTACGCCGGCAACAACCCGCGCATGTTGGAGTTAGTGGTCCGGTGCATCGCCGAGTTGGGATTCACCAAGCCGCTCCACTACGTGGCCGATTTGCTGACGGCGGGCGATGCCCCGGCAATTGCCAAGCCGATCACCTCCGCGAATTTGCCCCCAGGCTGTTCGCTCGAGGAATTCCTGTTGACCAACTTCGAGGCGCCGCTTTTCGATTTCGGCCTCGACCAGACCGGCTTGAACCTGGGTAAGATCGATCGCGTAACGGACTGGCCCAGAGATCTCCGGTACAGCCTGGGAGCGGTGGCTCGCTTCCTGGTGAGTTGCGTCGACCGCGGCGACGCGCTCCGCGGCGACCTGCCGGAGTTCATCGTCATCAACGCCAATCACCATCTGTTCCGGCGTTTTACGGACCAGTTTCTTCTCGCTTCCGATACCCCTTTCGCCACCCATGTTCGAAAAGGCCGGCCGCGAGTCGGCGACGACCGTCTCTACCGCTCGGCCAAATGTAAGTACATCGAAGACGACATGCGATCGTTCTTCGGGTATGACACCGGAGACGATTCCATTCTTCCCATTGCCGCGGGCGACATCATCGACTTTACTTCCGCGGGACGCTCGGCCCCCTATAAGGATGGCCATTGGGGCGCCATGGATTCCACCGGAACCTGGACCGATGGTTCCCGGGCCGCTCTGGTATTTGCGCCGCCGCCTTCCTGTGACCAAGACCTGCTAGCCGTGGTGCGTGTCAATGAGGTCTTCATCGGCCTGGAGGGCGACCCGATGCGTGTCGAGGTTCTGCTCGATGGGGAGCCGCTCGACCGCTGGATGTTCTTTTCGCGTTATCAGATTGCGATCTGCACGGTCACAATGCCGGCCCGTTTGATGGCCGGCAAGAAAATCTGCCGGCTCGAGTTGCATGTGGAGAACCCGCAGCCCACGGAGCGTGAAGCCAAAGCTCAGGGCCAGCAGGTCATTGGCGAAGATCCGCGTGAGTTGGGCATCAAGGTCCAGCGCGTTGAATTCGCCTCGAAAGACCGCTTGCGATACACCCTGGGAAGAACGCTGGACCTTACGGAGAACGGCGAAGGCGCCAATCATACGGATGAACGCTGGGGGCCTCCCGGCGATTTGGGCGTGTGGACCGTGGGGCCCGAAGCAACCCTGACGCTGCTGCCGTTCGAACCCGTCGAATCTCCGATTGCCGCCATCGTTACGGTGAACGATGTCGCGGTCAACGAGGAGAATCCCAAGACGGATGTGGTGGTCGCCGTGAACGGACGGCAGGTGGCCCACTGGATACTCGGCCCCAACCGCGATCCGGGTGAGCAACGGGTTCTGCTGCCAGCGGATGCCTGGCGCGCACTCGAGCCCTTGATCTTTTCGTTCCACGTCAAGCGCCCGCGCTCGCCGGTCGAACTGGGTTGGTCTACTTGGGACACGAGGCCGCTCGGCATTCGCTTGAACCAGCTTCGGCTGGTCCCCGCCGGCCCCTTGAAATACCGGATAGGCGACGCGATCGACCTTACCGACGGAGGGGATGCGACGGCGTTCATTGGAGATCGTCTGGGAGTCGAGTGGTCTCTGCCCGACCCTTACGGTTCCTGGACGGTAGGAACCGAGGCCAGCCTGAAGGTGGTTTTCGAGGAGCCGCCAGGAAGACCGGGCGGTAAACCCATTCCGGCCGCCTTCGTCATTTCGGATTGCATGGTTTCGGGGCGCGCCCCGAAGCTCCCGGTGGTGGTGAAGGCTAACGGCTGCGTGGTGGCCGAGTGGGAGTTGGACGACCGCAAGGTGCACGTCCGTTCCGTCAACCTGCCATCGGAAGTATTCGCCGCCGCTCCGGACCTGACTTTGACCTTTGAGATTCCTATGCCGCACTCGCCCGCCTCATTCGACTGGAATAGCGACGACCGGCCGCTGGGATTGCGGTTGGCCCGTGTCGCGATTGGGCGGGAAACTATCGAAATCCCGGTATTCGAAAAACTGCCGCCACGCCGCAGCACGATCCGCTGGATTCTCGGATTACCGCGATTTGCGGTTCACGTCGCCCGCATTTTGATCAAGAGGTATCTCTGATGCCCCAACCCCTGGCAGGTTTGCGAATCGTCGCGACACTACCCCCGCACGGGTGGTTCGGCGGCGTCGATTATAACTTCGCCGTCGAGATGGCCGAGGAGTTGCGCATCCTCGGTGCGACCGTTTTCGATCTGGACGTGGCCGCCTTCACCGGCGGCAACGATGTCTACATTCACGATGCGATTGCCACCCTGAAGAGTTTTCGTCCGGACGTGGCCCTCTCTCTGCCCAATGCTCTGTATGCTCTCATTTGCGCGGTTAAGGGGCAGAACGTGTTTAAGGACATTCTCCAGATTCCGACGGTGATGTTGTGGGACCACGGGCTTCTGCAACTCCCGCGCCAGATTCTGAGTCACTGGCCCAGTAACCCGGCGGAAGCCATGGGTGGTTGTGTCCGCCGGCTGCGGAAAGCCCTCGATCATTCGCTCTATGTGCACTACTCGCCCGACCGCGGGCATATCGCCGCGTTCGACAAGCTGGGCGTAATCGAAAGCGGCAAGGTCCGCTTCTTTCTCCAGCCCGCGTATCCCAATTTCGTGCGGCACAGCTACCGCACCGCTCCGCCCACCGCCTTTCACACGCGCATGTCCTTCGCCGGCAATGTTTATCTGAAGGCGGCGCGGGACTTGCCGTTCCGCAATCGGCCCGCCCTGGGGGGCATCGAATCGCGGGTATTGGCCGCCAAAAAGAGCCGGCTCACGGAGTGCCTATGGGACCTGATCATGGCCGAGATCGACGCGCTCGACAGGCCGGTCCGCAAGGAACTCCGGCTGGATGCGAATTCCAGCTTCTTCTGGAATTTCATGCACGAGGAAATCGAGGTGGTGGGTAATACCGACGTCCGCCTTTCCGTGCTGACCGGCCTCAAGCGCGAATACGAGTTCTTCGGCAACTTCATGGAGCCGAAGAGCGTTTCAACCCTCCGCGACCAGTACCGCATCCGCTTCCGGAAGTGCCTGGACTACTTTACGGAGCTGCCGATTCTGTTCATGAACAGCGACCTGATTGTGGATGTGATCAACCTGGGCTACAACACCGGCGTTTCGCCCAAGGTGATGGGCTGCTTTGCGTGCGGCGGGTTGATGCTGTTCGATTACAAGGACGATTTCTTTCAAGGCATGGGCGAGATGGGGAACCAGGTGATGTATCGCAGCGTGGATCACCTCAACGCCCTGGTGGAAGAGTTTCTGGGCAATCCGCGCAAGCGCCGGGATGTGTCGCGCTATATCCAGCACCGTGTGTGCACGGAATTCAACTTCGGCGCCTTGAGCCAGAAGATCCTGATTGAAGAACCGGCGTGGAGGCGTTGAGAACTAGCTAGGTCACCGGTTGATAGCGGTGCCGGGCGAACAGGGCTTCGGTCGCGGGCCGCGTCAGCGCCCAGATGCCGTAGATCCCCAGCGCCGTTCCGATGGGGACGCTCAGCAGGTCGAAGGCGGAGATCACGATCATGAAGATGCGGGACCAGGGCGCGAGCTTGACGAGGCCGATGCCGCCGATGAGACCGGGCAGCGAGATGGCGCCGATCACCACAAAGAGAATGGTGCCGATGCCGCCCAGAATGGGGACGGCGATGGCGGCGTCGCGGGGGCTGGTGGAGCCGGAGAGGCTCACCACGCTGGCGATGCTGCCGAACAGTAGCAAGAACCCGACAGCTACGAGTATTCCGAGCGACCCAAAAACGATGTGCAGGACGCCGAGTGTTTTCACGTGCGATTCCATAAGTCCTCCCGACCGAAAACAAGTATAGCGTGTGGCCGCGGCCGTGGCGGCGCTCACCCGCGGCGGTTCAGGAAATCTTCAGATTGGCGGCTTACGATAGGAATCGGGTGCGATGCGAATCCTGGTAGTCGAAGACGAACGCCGGATGGCGGAGTTGCTGCGGCAAGGCCTGACGGAAGATGGACACGTGGTGACGGTGGCGCTGGAGGGCGGCGAGGGACTCAGCCTGGCCGGGAGCGGCGGATTCGACCTGCTGATTCTGGATGTGATGCTGCCCGGCGTGAGCGGCTTCGAAATCGCCCGGCAACTTCGCGCCCGGCGGGACCAGACGCCGATCCTGATGCTGACCGCCCGCGATTCGACTCGCGACGTGGTGGAAGGCCTGGACTTGGGAGCCGACGACTATCTCACCAAGCCCTTTTCGTTCGAGGTGCTGCTGGCGCGGGTGCGGGCCGCGGGACGGCGCGGGCCGATCCCCCAACCAGTGTGCCTGGAGGCGGCCGGCCTCACCATGAATCAAGGCACGCGGGAAGTCCGGCGCGGCGGCCACGCCATCAGCCTCACGCGCACCGAGTACGCCATTTTGGAACTGCTGATGCGCAATGCGGGCCGGGTGGTGACGCGCGACGCGCTGCTGGAAGGAGTCTGGGGCGGAACCTCGGACATTGAAAGCAACACGCTCGATGCGTTCGTCCGCCTGCTGCGGGCCAAGATCGAAGAGCCCGGCCAGAGCCGCGCGATCCGCACGGTTCGAGGCGTCGGGTACTCACTGAGGGCGGAGGCGGAATGACGGGAATCTCCATACGCCTGCGCCTGACCGCCTGGTACTCGGCGGCTTTGCTGCTGGGCCTGGCTCTATTCGGGTTGGGCATGTGGCTGGCGCTGGAGCAGCGTTTGATGGCGGGGGTGGATACGCGCCTGGCGCAGCGGGTACAGGGCCTGCGCAGCGCGCTGGGAGGGGAAGGCGAAATCAAGGACCGCGGCCAGCTTCAGCAGGAGCTGTCGGAATTCGCGAGCGAGATTCCCGATGGCGGCTTCATTCAGTTGCGAGACGGTTCCGGCGGCTTCATCCTGCCTTTCCCCGATCAGACGGTCTTCGCGCGGGAATCCGCCGGTACCGGGAGCGTGGGCCGCACGGTGAATCTGGGAGGCCGGCCTTTCCGCGTCGTCACCGGGCGCGTGGAATGCGCCGGGCAAACGTATGACGCGCTGGTGGCGAACTCTCTCGACGACGTGCTGGCGGTGATGCGGGATTTCCGCCGCCTTCTGTTCCTGATGATTCCCGCGGTCCTGGGGGTGGCGTGTCTGGGCGGGTACTGGCTCAGCTCGCGGGCTCTGCGGCCAGTGGACGAAATCACCAGCGTCGCCAAATCGATCGGCGTGCAGAATCTGGCGCAGCGGGTGCGGGTGCCGCGGACCGGAGACGAGCTGCAGAGGATGTCGGAGACGTGGAATGAAGTGCTGGAGCGGCTGGAGATCGCCGTGAAGCGCATACGGCAGTTCACCGCGGACGCATCCCACGAGCTGCGCACGCCGCTGGCAGTGATCCGCGCCACAGCCGAGCTGGCCTTGCGGCGCGACCGCGAAGCACGGGAATACCGGGATTCGTTGCGCGCCATCGAGGTGGAAGCCGAACACATGACGGCGCTCACCGAGTCGCTGCTGACAATGGCGCGGGCGGACGCCGGCGGTTTCGACATGCCGGTGGCCGCCACCGATCTGAGCGATGTGATGAACGATGTGGTGCATCAGAACGAGGGGCGTGCCGCGGAGAAGGGGATCCGCCTGGAGGCTGTCGCCGGCGGACAGGCCGTGCTGGCCTCCGCCAATGCAGCGGGCATCCGCAGGCTGCTATCGATCCTAGTGGACAACGCCCTGAAGCATACGCCGGCGGGCGGCAGGGTGACGGTCACGGCGGCGGCCAGGGAGGGCGGCGCGATGCTCGGCGTGGAGGACACCGGCGAGGGCATTGCGGCCGACGCGCTGCCCCACATCTTCGAACGCTTCTACCGCGGCGATCCGGCGCGCGGGAGCGGATCGGGGTTCGGGCTGGGTCTCTCCATCGCCCAGGCCATTGCACAGGCGCATGGTTCCGAGATAACGGTGGAGAGCGCGCCCGGCGCCGGCGCGCGCTTCTCACTCACTTTGAAAGCGTGATTTCAGGGAATTTTCAGATCCGGGAGTTATGGTTTAAACAGGAGACTTACATGACGCGAACATTCACGATCATTCTTGCAATCGCAGCGCTCGGCGGCGCCGCCACGGCAGCCGAGAAGCAGCTACAGATGAAGGATCTGCCGCCGGCGGTGCAGAAGACCGTGCAGGAACAGACCAAAGGCGCGGAGATCAAAGGCCTCTCCAAGGAGACGGAGAAGGGCGTTGCCAGCTATGAAGTGGAGACCATGGTGAACGGCAAGCACCGGGACTTCCTGGTGAACGTCAAAGGCGCCGTCACGGAAGTGGAAGACGAAACCTCGATCGACAGTATCCCCGCCGCGGCCAGGGCGGCGATTGAAAAGAAGGCCGCCGGCGGAAAGGTCGGCAGGGTCGAAACCATGACCAGGGGAGGCGCCACCTTTTACGAAGCGGGCTATACCAGCAAGGACGGAAAGAAGCACGAAGTGCTGGTGAAGCCGGACGGCACGGAGACGAAGGACTGATGAAAGCCGCGCCGCTGGCCATCGCACTTCTGCTGCTGGGCGCGGCGACGCCCGGCGCACAGACGGGCAAGGACTGGCAATCGGCCTTCCCCGTCGACAAGAGGACGCTGGGGGTCAAGGGATCGAACCCGTACTTCATCCTGACCCCCGGTTACCAACTCTCCTACAAGAACGGAAACGACACGGACACGGTTACGGTGTTGAACGAGACCAAGCTCATCGATGGCGTGGAAACGCGAGCGGTAGAAGACCGCGAGATGAAGAACGGGCAAGTCATCGAACTGACGCGCGACTATTACGCCATCGACTCGGCGACCAACGACGTGTACTATTTCGGCGAGGACGTGGACACCTATCGCAACGGGAAGGCGATACGGCACGAAGGAGCATGGCTCTCGGGAGTCAAGAGCGCGAAATTCGGGCTGATGATGCCCGGCAAGCCAAAGGTGGGGCAGCGATTCTACGAGGAGCAGGCGCCGGGGGTGGGCATGGACCGCGCGGAAATCGTCTCCGACAGCGAACGGGTTTCGACTCCCGCCGGGACGTTCGAGAAGTGCATCCAAACGCTGGAGACGAGCGCGCTGGAAAAGAACATGGCCGATCACAAGTGGTATGCGGCCGGCGTGGGAGCGGTGAAAGACGGGAAGATGCCGTTGGTGAAGTACGGGAACAAGTAGTAGCGCCGGCTGGCTTGCCGGTACCCTCACGCGTTTTCAACGATCGTCCCCTGGTGGTAGACGATTTTCCAGCCTTCGGCTGTGCGCTGCCAGATCGTTGAGCGACGGGTTCGGCGCTCTCTGTCCTGGAGGAGAGTGTAGGTCAGCAAGTAGACATCGTGAGCCAGTCTTCGGCAATGAAAATCCATAGTTTCCCACGTGTCGACGTGCGGAACGGCGTAACGCTTCTCCAGTTCGTCGAGCACGTAGGCTCTTGAATAACGGCGGCCCGAAGCCCCGGTTTCCCAGAAATCCTCCACCGTCATCCGCTCGAAATCAGCCCGGGTGGTTCCCAGCTCCGGCCGGTGAAATATCGGCTCGCGGCCGGAGAGTTCCGCAAGGACATCGGAGAGGCCGGGATCAGTGGTTAGAGTAGGTTCCATTAAGCAATGATGACGCGACGGGGCCGGTGCAAACAACCCCACCGGCGACCGAGATCGCCGGCGCCACGGTACAATGTTCAGAGCGTGACCAAATTCGTTCGCTACCTTTCCGCGGCTGGGGTGTCCTATGGCATCCTCGACGGTGACACGATTCACGAGATTCACGGCGGCCTCTTCGGCAGCCACGCCCAGACCGGCGCTCTCCACAAGCTCTCCGATGTGAAACTGCTGGCTCCGTGCCAGCCGGGCAAAATCATGGGCGTGGGCTTGAATTACAAGAGCCACCTGGGCGGGCGCCCGCAGCCTTCGCATCCGGAAATGTTCTACAAGCCGGTGACGGCGCTCCAGGACCCCGATGAGCCAATAGCGATCCCCAACGGGGCCACCGACGTTCACTACGAGGGCGAGTTGGTGGTGGTGATCGGCAAACCGGTGAAGAACGCATCGCCCGAGGAGGCGCGCGCGGCCATCTTCGGCGTCACCTGCGGCAACGACGTCAGCGAGCGCAACTGGCAGCACGGCGCGCAGAAAGACTTGCAGTGGTGGCGAGCCAAGGGGTCGGACACCTTCGCGCCGCTGGGACCAGCCGTCGCCACCGGCGTGGATTACGGCAACCTGCTGCTCCAGACGCGGCTCAACGGCGAGGTGGTGCAGAAACAATACACCTCGGACCTGATCTTCGATTGCCCGGGCATCGTGAGCTGGGTCAGCGGCTGGGTCAGCCTGATGCCCGGCGACATCATCTATACGGGAACGCCGGGCGCCACCCGCAAGCTATCGCCGGGGAATGTGGTGGAAGTGGAGATCGAGGGGATTGGCGTATTGCGCAACCCGGTGGTGTGAACCGCTACCCGTGGTGGCCGAACCAGCCGGCCAAGGTCACTACACGATAGAACACCAGCAGCATCATCAGGACCAAGTAGGCGCGCAGGCTCATCAACGAAATGCGCACGGTCCAGGTCATGGGGATGGCGCCCAGCGCGCCGGTATCGACTTTCTGTTCCGGCACATCGTCCAACGGGTGGACTACCACGAAGTGGTTCTGGAAATCTTTCGTATTCAGCGTGTCGATCATCGTGGCCATGGTATTTCTCCTTAGTCCAGTCATCCCGCCTACCCGGCCGGGAACAGGTTCGGGGCCGCAACCTGCGCGGCCAAAATCAATGAGAGTGCGAAAAGGACGATGATGATGGTCCAATTCACGTAATTGTTCCAGGGCTTGTTGGCGTACTCGCCCAGAAGCTCTTTGTCGTTGAGCAGCAGTTGCAGGAAAATGATGGCGGAAGGCAGAATCACCCCCGCCAGCACCTGCACGCCCAAAATAATCAGTTGCAGCGGCGCGCCCGGAATCAGAACCAACCCCGCGGCCAGGGCCACGCACAACAGGTAAACCAAATAGAAGCCCGGCGCCTTGCGTACGGGGAGTTGCAGGCTGTGCGGCCACCCGCGCACCTCGCCATACGCCCACGCGCTGGAGAGGGAAATGGTGGTGGTCCCCAGCACCGCCGCGTTGATCATCAAAAGTAGAATAGCGTTTCTGAAAAACCCGCCGGCGAAGCTGCCGATATCCGCCGCCATCCGCGCCGGGTCCGTAAAGGTGAACCCGTGAAGCCGCGAGGCGTTGCCGGCGATCATCATGCAGCCGGCTGCCGTGATGGTGATGCAAGCTCCCACGAACGTATCCAGTTGCGCCCACTTCACGTCCGCAAAGCGCAGGCGCTTGTCGGCGATGCAACTCTGCTGGAAGAAAAGCTGCCAGGGCGCGATGGTGGTCCCCACAATGGCGATCACCAGAAACATCAGGCTGGCCGTCAGGCCGCCCGCCGGCATGTTGGGAATCAGCGACCGGCTCACGAGTTCGCCCACCGGCGGCCGCAGCCAAAAGGCGACCACGAACCACGCGAGATCCAGGAGGCACAGAAGAACCACCGCGCGCTCCCAGCGGCGATAACTGCCGGTGAGCACGAGCAGCATCAGGCCGGCGGCCGCCAGCGGCACTCCGATGCGCGGGTCCACCCCCATCATCGACAGCGCCAGGTTGATGGCGGCAAATTCGGTGACCAGCGTGAGGAAGTTCACCAATTGTAGATCGATCAGCGAAAACAGGCCCCACCACTTGCCGAAACGCTGGTAGATCATCGCGGCATGGCCCTTGCCCGTGGCAATGCCCAGCCGCACCACCATTTCCTGTATGAAGTATGTAACCGGCAACAAAAGCAGGAGTACCCACAACAGATGAGTGCCGTATTGCGCCCCAGCCTGGGTATAAGTCGATACCGCGCCCGCGTCGTTGTCGGCCACCATCACGATGAGGCCCGGTCCGACCACCATCAGGAAGGTGAGCAGATCGCGGGTCCACTTGGATTTCACTACCCGCCCGCGGACCGGCACTACTTCGGTTTTCAAGCCGGACGCGGGCACGCCGATTGTCCTGTTGTTCATGAGAGCATCTCCTTTCCGCCCCGCACCAACAATACGAGGCTGTTACGGTTCCCGGCTCCTTGCGCGGCCGAAACCCGGCAGTTTGACGTACCCCTGGAGATGTCTAAAGGGAAAGCCGCCCCGCCCTGGAAGCCGGAGCGTCCGCCTTCAGCCCTCCGCGTTCACCACCAAAATGTCTGTGGAAGAAGCGGCGGCCGAGGCGATAGCAAGAAGACTATCGGATTACCGCCGGAACTTCCACGCCGTATCCTCCGGGGCGCCTTCCTTGCCCGGAGGCCTATCGTCGCTAGGTCCCATATACCTTTCTGGAGACGAGTTCGAAGCTTGCGAGGGGACAAAAAAAGCCATTCCCCCCGCAGCGGAAGAAATGGCCAACTATCGCAGAACGATTGCTGACGGACTCCCCCACTGGTCCAAGCTTCAGCACCGCACGCCGTAAGAGATCCCAAGACCTCAGCCACATTAGAGAAACCCTTAACCCGGGAGTCCCTGGTCCACCCTGACGAACATCTTTCGACGCCGGAGGGCAGTGGCTTGTATGCCGCGCGGACGCCTCGCCTACCGAGGATCCATGCAAATCAGATAGATTGGCCCAAACCGCGGACCACATCCACCCAATTCCAAAATACCGCGCACCTCCTTGGAGTGTCAAGAAAAAAGTGAAGCGCCATCGATACTTACCGCGGGTTCCCGCGACTCTTGCGGATGTGCGCCAGGGCGAACGCCAGCACCGGGTCGGCTTCGGTCATGTACGGAAGCAACAACTCGCGATTCGCGGCGATGTCGGGCAGCACGCCATGTTGGTCGTCACCCGGTCTGGGCTTGGGCGCGTTGAAATGCGTCCTGGAAACGCCGAAATCGATCCCGCTGTGCTTCAGCGTAAAGGACCGCGGATAACCGTAGTGGCTGGGCGTTCCACCGGTCTCGTACCCGACAATGGTGCCTACGTTGTAATCCCGAAAGGCGTCCGCGAACATGACGGTGGACGAAAACACGTAATGGTCCGTCAGCAGGTAGGTCTTTCCCGTGAAGAACGACGCCGGCCTGGCGATCTGTTTCGGGCGGACGAAGCGCAGAACATAGTCTCCCATCCGCGAATCGCCGCCCCCGTTGCCGCGGATGTCGATAATGAGGTCCGTGGACCCGCGTTCTCGGATTTTGTCGAAGGCCTGGTCGAATACCTCGTCCGTCTTCTTTCGATCGGGACCGTAGACCAGCGAGGGGATCGCCAGGCGGGCAATCTTGCCGTCATCGAGAAACTCGACACGCGTGTCCCCGGAGCGCCTGGCCGGCGGCGCAAGGCGGCTGAATTCGGCAAAGGGCAGCGTGCGGATGGCGGCTTGCCGCGGGGCGCCGCTCATGTCACGGACCGTCAGGGTGTAGGACTCGTTCGCGAACACGTTGGCCAGGTAGTACCAGAGAGCCTGGTTGCCGGCGAAGCTCGCGGCCCGGTAGGTTCGCGTCTCACCGGAGTTGCGGTCCAGGATCGGCTTCAGGAAGCCATCCACGGGGGTTCCATTCACCGCCAGGATCTCCGTTCCGCGGAGCGAAGCGTCGCTGGCGGTGGCAATGAAGAAGCGGCCGTTTTCCGACTCCAGCCAGAACGGCGGGAAACGCTTGCCGCGAGTGTTGGCTGCATTCAGGACCGGCCCCCGCCACCGAATCCCCGTATGCCCGTCCTTGAA
>Ga0209039_10003162_pt1 | contig 13131 bp, 9 predicted proteins | sample BogFormECP12_OM1_FD_188238 | JGI IMG/M metagenome (GOLD analysis project Ga0209039, IMG submission 188238) | Bog forest soil microbial communities from Calvert Island, British Columbia, Canada - ECP12_OM1 (SPAdes) (version 2) | ecosystem: Environmental > Aquatic > Freshwater > Wetlands > Bog ...
TGTGGTGGGCGGCGAGCGCAACCGCTTCCATCAGGACTTGGGCAATACGCTGGTGGACCTGGCGGCGTTTTTCCGCCCGAATCTCGTCGTGCTGGATGGCGTGCGCGTGCTGACGGCCAACGGCCCAACCGGCGGCAACCTGGCGGACGTGCAGCGCCGGGACACCGTGGTTGCGGGAGTGGATCAGGTGGCCGTGGACTCGTTTGGCGCAACCCTGCTGGGCCTGAAGCCTCAGGACATTGGTTACATCGTGGAGGCCAGCAATCGCAAACTCGGCACGATGGATTTCGAATCTCTGAAACCGCATCGAGCGGAATTGTAGTCGCAGACCCCGAAACTGGGCTAATCTTCATGGCAAAAAAAGACATTTCGTGGCCAGTGTGGCTCCGCCGGGCGAGCCAGACCGCATTCATGCTGCTGTTCCTCTATTTGTTTATTCAGGCGGCCTACCATCCCATCAACCGGCTCGGTGGCCGCGTAACATTGTTCTTTGATCTCGACCCGCTGGCGTTCCTCTCCGCATGGATCGCCTCGCATCAGATTGCCTCATCCATGCTGCTCGCGCTGATCACGCTTGGGGCGACGATCATCTTTGGCCGTTGGTTCTGCGGCTGGGTGTGCCCCGTCGGGACGCTGCACAACATGATGACCGCGTGGCGGAAAACGACGGCCAAGGCGCGGCTGACCGTCGGCGGCTACACGAAGTGGCAAAAGTCAAAATACTACCTCCTGGGCGGCTTGCTGGTGGCTGCGCTGCTTGGGTTGAATCTGGTCGGGTGGTTCGATCCGTTTTCGTTCTTTTACCGGAGCACGGCCATCGTGCTCTATCCCACGGCGAATGACGGAATAAAATCGCTCTTCACGTGGATCTATCAGGCCGATCCGGGCGTGGGCAAAGCGCGGCTCACCGTGGTCACCGAGCCCATCTACGAAGTGCTGCGGCGGCACGTCCTGGCTGCGTCTCAGCCGCACTTTTACGGAACGTTCCTCATCGCGCTGATCTTTTTCGCCATCCTTCTGCTCAACCTTTATCGCGCGCGATTCTGGTGCCGGTACATTTGTCCCCTGGGCGCGCTTCTGGGCGTGGCGGCCAAAAATCCGATCGTCCGGTTGCAACGCAACGACGAGATCTGCAACAACTGCCGCCTTTGCGTTACCGACTGCCAGGGCGGGGCGAATCCGGATACAGCCGAAGGGTGGAAGCCCTCGGAGTGTTTCTACTGTTGGAATTGCCACGATACTTGCCCGGATCATGCCGTAACGTTCCGCGTGGCTGTTCCCGGCGCGAAGGGATTCACGGCGCCATTCCAGTGGCTGCGGAATTTCTTCCGGTCACCGCGCCCCATGCAGTTGGACCTGAAACGCCGGTCGCTTTTGGTCTCGGGCGCCGCGGGCATTGGGGCCGTGCTGCTGGTGCGCACCAGCGCAATGGGCGAGGGGCGCGAATTCAATCCGGCGCTGATTCGTCCTCCCGGCGCAGTGGGCGAAGACGAATTCCTGGCCAAGTGCATCCGCTGCGGCGAATGCATGAAAGTTTGCCCGACCAACGCGATTCATCCCGCCATGAGCGAAGGCGGGCTGGCCGGGCTGTGGACCCCCGTGCTGAAAATGCGCATCGGTTACTGCGATTACGAGTGCACATTATGTTCGCAGGCGTGCCCCACTCATGCGATCCAGAAGCTGATGGTTGAAGAAAAACAGAAGGTGCACATCGGGACGGCGTTCTTCGATCGCAACCGCTGCTTACCTTACGCTTCCGCGCGTTCCTGCATCGTTTGCGAAGAACACTGCCCCACGCCCAAGAAAGCGATTTGGTTCCAGGAAGTGCAGGTAATGACGCCGGATGGAAGTAACACGACGGTGAAGCAGCCGCGCGTGAATCCCGACCTCTGCATCGGCTGCGGAATTTGCGAAAACAAATGCCCCATCAGCGACGAGCGCGGCGTGCGCATCACGAGCGTGGGCGAAACGCGCAATCCCAAAAATCAGATTTTCCTGCCTGACGCCTATTCCGGCTACGGCAGCGGCCAAAATTGAAAGTGATATTTCGAGGAGCCAACCATGAAAAACCATAGTGAGTGGAATCGCAGGGAGTTCATCGTCAAGCCGCTGGCTTTGGCCGGCGCCGCGGGAATCCTGGGGCGGACTGATCTGCTCTTTGCCAATCCGCCGATGAAGACAACCGCGTCCGGTCCGGTCTTGCAGCGCACACTCGGCAAGACGGGCTTGACGCTTCCGGTGGTCAGCATGGGGGTGATGAACGCGGACGTGCCGGGACTTCTGCGGCGCGCCTACGAATTGGGCATACGCCACTATGACACCGCCGCCGGGTATCAACGGGGGCGCAATGAGGAAATGGTCGGGCAGGTCATCAAGGATATGGGCGTGCGCGAAAAAGTGACCATTGCCACCAAGGAAGCTGTCCGGGATCATGATCGCGAGCTCAACGCCGCGGACGGCAAGGCGCGCTTTATCGAAATGGCGGAGAAAAGCCTGAAGCGGCTGCAGATGGATCACGTGGATATCCTGTTTTATCACTCGGTGGATTCCGTGGAGGAGGCGCGCTCGGAAGGTCCGCTGGAAGCGTTGCGCACGCTAAAAAAAGAGGGCAAGACGCGCTTCATCGGGATTTCCACGCACAAGACCGTGGACGTGATCAGCGAGGCGATTCGGTTGAACATGTTCGATGTGGTGCTGGTCACGCTGAACTACACGATGGCGCATGACAACGCCATTTTGAGCACGATCGAGCGCGCGGCAAAGAGCGGCATTGGCGTTATCGCCATGAAGACGCAGGCTGGCGGCAGCGTTCGACCGGACACGCACTTGCCGAAGCCACTTCCGCCTGTGAGCCAGACCGCGCTGCTGAAGTGGGTGCTCAATCATGACTTTGTGACCACGGCGATTCCCGGTTTCAGTACCTATGAGCATCTGGAGCAGGACTTCTCCGTCGCCGCCAATCTGGAGTACACCGAAGAGGAGAAAACTTTCCTGGCCGACAAGAGCTTCTCGGCGCAAGCGGAGTTTTGCCAGCAATGCGGCGAGTGCCGCGAGGACTGCCCCAAGAAGGTGGAAGTCCCGGCATTGATGCGTTCGCACATGTACGCCCTGCAATACGGCAATACCGACATGGCCTGGACCATGCTCGCCGGAATTCCCGCGGGCAAAGGATTGGAAGCTTGCAGACTTTGCGATGAATGCAGCGTGGCGTGCCGGAATTCCGTGCAAGTGGCCCGGAAGATTGGCGAACTCAAGGCGTTGACGCGCGGAGCTGCCTTTGCAGTCTGAACAAACGCAATGATGCGCTGAGTTTACCTCGGGAATCCCGGGTTTCGCCGAGCCTTTCGGGCTGGCGCAGCGCTCTGTCAAGCGCCGTTACTCTGTTCTACGGTTAATACGACTTTCCCTCGCGCATGTCTTTCTTCCAGGTAACGGAGGGCTTCAGCCGCCTCGCTCAACGGGTACCGTCGATCGATAACGGGCACGACTTTTCCGGCTTCAAGAAGTTCTTTCAGAAAAAGCAAATCCTTCTGGTTTATATTCGCTATAAAGAAAAATGTCTTCTTGCTCCCGCTCCACGATAGCAACGGTGCCAGTAACATAGTTTGGAAAATCTGAGGCAAACCGCCTCCGGCGATGATATAAGTTCCGTCCTGACTCAGCGTACGCCTGTAATCGAAAATCGAATGATGGGCGTTCGCACCCAGGATCAGGTTGTAGCGCTGCCCACTTTTCGTGAAATCCTCCCGCGTGTAGTCAATGACATGGTCTGCGCCAAGCGATCGTGCCGTGTCCACTTTCCCCGTGCTGCACACGGCCGTGACTTCCGCCCCGAACGATTTGGCAATCTGCACTGCAAACGTGCCCACGCCGCCGGACGCGCCATCAATCAGCACCTTCTGGCCCGGCTGGATGCGTCCCTTGTCGCGAAGACCCTGAAGGGCGGTGATTGCCGCGATGGGTACGGCTGCTGCCTCCTCAAACGATAGGTTGGCCGGCTTGAGCGCCAACTTATCTTCAGTAGAGCACACATACTCGGCAAAGCCTCCCCCGGCGAATCCCGTCACGCCGAACACCGCGTCTCCCGGCTGGAACTGCTTCACCTGACTCCCGACCGCTGCCACTCGCCCCGCGATATCGCAGCCGAGGATCGGGGGTTTCGGTTTGCGCATCCCTGGGATTGCGCGGATCAACGGCACGCCTCTCAACTGGAACAAGTCCAGTGGATTGACCGATGCCGCGTAAAGCTTGATCAAAACCTCAGTGTCTTTTGGGGTGGGCTTTTCCACCTCCGTGAATTGCAGCACATCCGGTGGTCCGTATTGTGTGCGTACAATCGCTTTCATAGAGTCCTCTTCAAGAGTGCTTCTGTCGTATCGTGCTGCGTTGTTTTAGCATTCACACTCATACGCCGGCGCGGAGTCCTGTGCAAGCGCAAAAGGCCGGAATTCCCTTTTTGACCTGAAAAGGGCCAGCGACGATACAGTCATTTCGCCTGCTCGCGACGCTGTGAAAGGATTTTCAGGAGAATCGGAAGCCCTCGCACGACTCGCGTATTTTGAAATAGCGCAAATCAGGCCTCTGCCTCATAATCTCCCGGATGTGCCGGTCGGGCTTCCAAGGGAGCCGGCATGGGGAAAATGGATGAGCTGGGACGGCGGTCTTTGCGGCTGAAACCTTTTCGGCCTGATGGGCGTCGAACTGAAATCGGGCACCACGTGTGAGCAAGAATCATCGTCTTCTGTCGGGAGGCTCTATGCTTGCGACTGCCATTGAGCGGCGCACCTTCCTGCGCGTTTCCGCGATCAGCGGCGGCGGCTTTCTGCTCGCCAGCCGCGTGCCTATTTTCCCGGACGTGCTTGCGGGACAGGCCGCGGTGCCCCAGCCGCCTGCCCCGGCCTATGTACCCACGGCATTTGTTCGCGTGGCGGCAAATGGAATTGTCACCATCACCGCGAAGAACCCCGAGGTCGGCCAGGGCGTCAAAACGCATCTTCCCATGATGATCGCCGAGGAGTTCGATGTGGATTGGAAGGACGTCCGAGTTGAACAAGCCGATCTGGACGAAACAAAGTATGGGCGGCAGGTCGCCGGGGGAAGCACGTCCACTCCCGTGAACTGGGACCCGCTGCGGCGGGTGGGCGCCGCCTGCCGGCAGATGTTTGTGGCGGCCGCCGCGCAGACGTGGTCCGTGCCGCCATCGGAATGCGAAACCTCTTCCGGGCGCGTGACCCATACGGCTTCAAAGCGCACGCTGAGCTACGGCGAACTGGCGCAAAAAGCCGCGACCCTCACGCCACCGAATCTGAACTCCGTCACGCTGAAAGACCCAAAGAATTACAAAATCATCGGCAAACCGATCACCGGCGTGGATGTTCCCGCCATCGTGACGGGCAAGCCGATTTACAGCATCGACTTTCGCGTTCCCGGAATGTTGTGGGCCGTTTATGAAAAGTGCCCGGTGTTCGCGGGAAAAGTGGTGAGTGCCAACGTCGAGGAAGTGAAGTCTTTGCCCGGCGTGCGGCAGGCGTTTGTGGTGGAAGGCACGACGGAACTGCTTGGGCTGCACAGCGGCGTAGCCATCCTCGCGGACACCTGGTGGCAGGCCAACACCGCGCGCGAGAAACTGCAGATCAAATGGGACGAGGGCGCCACCGCACAGCAGAGCAGCGAAGGATTCGCGCGGCGCGCCATTGAACTTTCCAAGCAGGAGCCGGCCATCACGTTGCGCAAGGATGGCGACGCGGAGGCTGCGCTGCGCTCCGCCGCGAAGATCGTGGAAGCCGCTTATGACTACCCTTTTCTGGCCCACGCGCCTATGGAACCAGAAAACTGCCTAGCGCATTTCCACGACGGAAAACTGGAATTCTGGTCCCCAAGCCAGACGCCTGAATCCGGCCGCATGCAAGTGGCCAAGGTGCTGGGGATTCCGCACGACGACATCATCGTACACATGATGCGGGCGGGCGGCGGGTTTGGGCGTCGCTTGACGAACGATTACATGCTGGAAGCGGCCGCCATCGCCAAGCGCGCAGGCGTACCCGTGAAGCTTATATGGACGCGCGAGGACGATTTTCACCACGACCACTATCGCCCCGCGGGATTTCATTTCCTGAAAGGGGGGCTCGATGCTTCCGGAAAAGTCGTGGCGTGGCGAAATCACTTCGTGACTTTCGGCCAGGGCGAGCAGTTTGCTCCCTCGGCGAATATTCCCGGCAACGAATTCCCGGGGACCTTTTTGCCGAATTTCTATTTTGGCGCGTCGCTGATGCCACTGGGCGTGCCGACGTATGCTTTGCGCGCGCCACGCAGCAACGCGTTTTCCTGGGTCTTCCAGTCGTTTACGGATGAACTCGCCCACGCTGCGGGCAAGGATCCCGTCGAGTTCCGGCTGGAGTTGCTGAGCCTGGCGCGGGTGACGTCGCCTGACGCAAAACCAGACCCCTTCTCCGGCAACGTGGACGCAACGCGAATGCAAGGCGTCGTGCGCCTGGTGGCGGAAAAATCCGGCTGGGGCAAGCGCATATTGCCGAAAGGCACAGGGATGGGCGTGGCGTTCCAATTCTCGCATCGCGGCTATTTTGCGGAAGTGGTGGAACTCAGCGTCGACGCTCAAAACGCGGTGAAAGTGAATAACGTGTGGGTAGCCGGCGATATCGGCAGCCAGATTGTCAACCCCAGCAACGCGGACAATCAGGTGCGCGGCGCGGTCCTGGAAGGTTTGAGTTCGGTGATGAGTTACGAAATCACCATTGACCGAGGGCGCGCGGTGCAGAGCAATTTCCATGAATACACGCCCCTGCGCATCAACCAGTTGCCCGTTGCGATCGAGGTGTATTTCCTGCGCACGGACAATCCTCCAACAGGATTAGGCGAGCCGGCGCTGCCGCCCGTTCTTCCGGCGGTGTGCAGCGCCATCTTTGCGGCCACGGGCAAGCGCATTCGTTCCCTGCCCCTGGCCAAACACGGTTATAGCTGGGCCTGAGCGGCGGAAGCGCCGCATCACACTGCCTAGTGATGTGAGACACTGACAACTCCTTGTTTGAGTGTTAACCGCGTGCCCTATGCCAAACCCCGTGCGAGCGGGGGACGGAAAGCCACGGGTCTCTAATCAGTACGCCCAGGACCCGAAGCAAAGTTAGAGAAAGCCGAGTTGCCGCAGGTGGTTGCGCCAAGCCGCCAGTGGTGATTCGGCTTTTTGTTTCTTGACCTGCACTGCACTTGACTAGCGCCATCCTATTGGTGGCCATGTTTACGCTATAACATTTCTACTCGCCTCCCCGAAGAGCAATCCCCCAATCGGGACGCAGCACCCCCTGAGGCGAATCCCAGGTCCCGGTTCCATAAGGCCAACAAATCAAAGCAAGGTTGTTTCAAGGAGGGAAGTTATGAGACGCATCGGTATTCTGATATTGGTTGTCTTCATCTGTTTTGTTTCCACCACGTGGTCGCAAGTACAACCGCAGTGGAAACCCCAAATCATCACTTTCGACGTTCCCAGTGCGGGGACTGGCGCCGGCCAGGGTACTTTCCCTTACGTCATCGCCCCGGGAGGATGGACCGCTGGGAACTTCGTTGACACGAATGGCGTATATCACGGTTTCCTGCGCTCCCCTGGAGGCGGCATCACCACGTTCGACGTTCCGGGAGGAGGCACGGGGGCTGGCCAAGGTGTAGTCGAAGTTAAGGGACTGACTCCGTCACTGGAAATTGTGGGAACAATTCACGATGCGAACAGTATCTACCACGGCTTTTTGCGCACCCCTCAAGGTAGGTTCGTAATATACGACGCTCCCGATGCCGGGACGGAGGCTTTCCAGGGCAGCGGTGGCTTGAGCGTGAATCCGGTTGGTACAATCCTTGGAGAGTACTTCGATGCAAATAACGCCAGCCACGCCTTCCTACGCACGCGGGAAGGCAAGATCACAGAGTACGATCCCCCTGATGCTGGCACGGCTCCTTACCAAGGCACATACCCTGCCAATCTGTCCGGCATCAACCCGGAGGGCGCCAGCGTTGGGGAGTATAGCGACGTGAACTATTTGAGCCACGGCTATCTTCGCGCTCCCGACGGCAACTTCACCATCATCGACGATCCCTATGCAGTCCAAGGGACTTACGTTCTCGGGATTAATCCAGCCGGGATGATCTCGGGCTTTTATATTGACGCGAATTCGGTTTTCCACGGCTACGTACGCGATCCTGATGGCACCATCAAGGAATACGACGTTCCCGGCGCAGGCACTGGAACATATCAAGGCACCAATGCATGTTGGTTTATTCCTGCGTGGGGAGGCATTAACCCCGCCGGGACAATCACAGGGTTCTATGTGGATGGGAACAACGTATATCACGGCTTCTTGCGCACTCGCGAGGGCAGAATCACCACGTTCGATGCACCTGGCGCGGGCAGTGTTGGTAGCCCAGGTGGCGGCCAGGGCACCCAGCCCATGACCATCAACGCCCAGGGGGCGATCACCGGATACTACACCGACGCGAACGGTGTGTACCATGGCTTCCTGCGGCTCGCAGACCGGCACTGGGATTGGGATCGGTAGCATACTACAGCTTTGGTATATGTTCGTCCTCCGCACATCTCTGCGATTCTAAACCGCGCATCTCGCGGGCTAATATCTCTGTGGGCGCGGCGTTTTATTTCCGCCGCGCCTTACGGGTCCGCCACTCATGTCGCGGCGGGGCGACCAGAGGAGAGTTTTATGTTAAGCCTAAGAGCCTTCTCCGTTCGCGCAGCGACTAGCATCGCGAGGTTGTGCCTGGCGATAGTTTTGTTTGCATTTCCAGCGGTGGCGCAGAGCAACAACAGCAATTACATTTTCCTGCTAGCTTCCGGATTTCTTTGCGATTCGGGGGACACTTCCACTTGCCCCGCGACGGCCAAAGGCAATCAAGGCGACAGCTACGAGATGAGCGGCGCCGGAACGTTTGAGGCGCAGAACAAGTCGGTGAAAGCAGCCGGAACCTTCACTCACAAATCACCCAGCGGAAATGTGCTGGAGGCGGGCGTGTGGATCGCTAATGAACTTGTCAGCTTCGAATCCTATGGCGTTGCGCCGGACGCGCTCATGCGCCAAGGAGCGGCGTTCGGGCCGGGACCGTTCGGACCGAAGCGTCTGCCCATGTTACCTGGCCCCGTGCCGACAGGGGGTCTCGCAGTACTCCGCATCCGTCTTTTGCCCATGCGCGGCCCGTCAAGCACCGCGATGCTTCAAGTGAACTGCGCGTTAGGAGATGTGCCCCGCGAGCGTTCGGTAGAAGGGATTCGGCTAACCGTTGAACGGAATGGCAGCGAGTTTTCTGAAGAAGTGGGCGGACGCGTGATGTTCCTTGCGATGCGGCCCGAAGCCAGCGCGCCAGTCAAGACGCCGCAACAAGAACCAGTGCCGGACTCTGCGGAACCATCAAGTAATTAGGGACAAAGGTCCGTGATGTAGTGGCGTCCAAGATTCTTGGTTTGGCGGCGTCAACACGGATAGATACGCGCATCTCACAGGGCCTGGCCTGCTTCTGGGCAACGAAGGGATTTGCGTGACTAAAAGTCGGCTCCGTGCTCACCGGAAAACTGGAACGTTCATCCGCCAGAAGTCCGGTCACGCGTCCGCTCGGAGCTTGCGCGTCCAAAGACGAGCACCGCGATTGACACGTACATCCCCTCACATCTTGGGTTGCAGAAGCGCCTGATAGACCGTGGGTTGGCTCAGCGCCTCCACATTCGGCCAGCCGGGGCCGAGCATGCGCTGAGTCATGCCGACAAAAATCACATCGTTCGCGGGATCGGCCCAGAACCAAGTGTCCGCCGCGCCAAGCCAGAAGAACGTGCCATTGCCCACTATTACGTCCGCTTGCGGCGGGTCCGTGAAAACCGCGCAATCGTAGCCCCACCCCAGGCCGGGCCGTGGATTCAATGGATCCTCGGTCGTCATGAGGCTGGGAACGAGATGGTTTGAAGTCATGTCGTGCACCGTGGCCGGCGCCAGGATGCGCACGCCGTCCAGTTCACCGCCATTCACGAGCATCTGCACCAGGCGCAAGTAGTCCTCTGCGGTAGAGACCATGCCGCCGCCGCCCGAGGGCATCGTTGGCTGCTCTGCAAAATCGGCGGGCTCTCCACCCTCCGCTGGTGGGGCCAGCTCACCTTTTTCATTTCCGTGGTAGAGCGTGGCGAAGCGGTTGCGCTTTTCCTTGGGAACAAAGAAGCCCGTGTCCTTCATTCCGAGTGGCCCAAGAATGTGCTGCTGCTCGAAGTCGGGCAGCGACTGGCCCGACAGTTTTTCCACGAGATAGCCTTGAATATCCACGGACACGCTGTAGACCCAGCGGCTCCCCGGCTGGTACAGCAAAGGAATCTTCGCAAATTTCTCGATCATCTCCTGCAGGGACTTGGAGTTCAGCACTTGCTGGTCGTTGTACATCTTGTCAACCAGACTATTGCCAAAAAAACCGTAAGTGAAGCCGGCGCTGTGTGTCATCAGCTCGCGCATCGTTGGGGGATGGACAGGGTCTTCCAGGATCATGTTGCCGCTGGAATCCACGCCCTTGAAAACTTTGAGGTGGGCAAACTCGGGAATGTACTTCGAGATGGGATCCGAAGGATGCCATTTGCCTTCTTCGTAGAGGATCATCATGGCCACGCCAGTGACGGGCTTACTCATGGAGTAAATGCGAAAGATGGTGTCCTTGGTCATCGGCGCGCCGCTGGCGATGTCCTTCTTGCCGTAGGTGCGTTCCTCGACCACTTTGCCGTGCCGCGTCAGAATGGTTACGATGCCGGCAAGCCGTTGCTGGTCCACTTCCTGCTGCATCGCCGCATGCAGCCGCTCGAGCCGTTCGGATGAAAAACCCAGCGACTCCGGCTTATTCTGGGCAGCTTCGGCGGCCTTCTTGGGTTGCTGAGCCAGGGTGTGATGCGCGCCTGCGGCAATCAGCAATCCGGCGAACAACGTTAAGGCAAAACGCGAGTATCGTGTGTTCTTCATTTCTCAGACTCCTGTTTGATTTCACGAACTGCTGTGGATGGTCAGACAGTCCGGTTAAACCCTTAGAACAACGCGCGGCCCACTCAATGGCGGGCGGTGGCCTTTTCGGCGCCGAGGCCGGTGTTTGATCGCACCAGAAGTTCGTTGAATTTGTGCGTTGACGTCGGTTCGTGGCTGAGCAAAGTGCCAAGGATCGCGCCGAGGAAGCCCAGCGGAATGCTGAGAATGCCGGGGTTCTCCAGCGGGAACCAGGCCTTGGCCTGAATGAGATGGCGCGCCGCACCGGTGACTGTGGACGGATCGACAGCCATCAAGCTGGGACTCACGAGAATGAGGCCAATCGAAGCAATCAGGCCAACCCCGAGGCCGGCAACCGCGCCGGCCGTGTTGAAGCGGCGCCAGAAGATGGAAAGCACGATCACGGGAAGGTTGGCGGAAGCGGCCACGGCAAATGCCAGCGCCACGAGGAAGGCCACATTGGCGGTAGGGCCGAGCAGAATGGCGATGGCCATGGCAATCGCACCAACCACGAAAGCGGAGATGCGCGCGACACGCACTTCCTCGCCGGGTTTGCGCTCCTCGCCCCGGTGAATCACGTTGGTCCAGAAATCGTGGGCGAAGGAAGTGGAGGCACTGATGGTGAGTCCGGCCACGACCGCGAGGATGGTGGCAAAGGCAATAGCGCAGATGAACGAGAAGAAGATGTCACCCGCGAGTGCCTGCGCGAGCAGAGGCGCGCTCATGTTGGTGCCGCCGTGCGTGGCGATGAAATCGCGGCCCACGATGGTGGCGGCGCCGAAGCCCAGGAACGTGGTCATGATGTAGAAGCTGCCGATGAGCGCCATGGCCCAAACCACACTGTGGCGCGCCGTCTTGGCGTCGGGAACGGTGTAGAAACGCACCAGGATATGCGGCAGACCAGCGGTGCCGAAGATGAGCGCGAGACCCAGGGAGATGAGCTCCAGCGGGCCGTATGGCGGCTTGTAGCGCAGGCCAGGCTGCAGGAAGTCTTTCACCACTTCCTGGCCCTTTTCGTGATAAGTGACGTGGCCGATGGCGTCGAAGAAAGCGGCGAAGCTGAAGTGGAAGTGCGACATCACCAGGATGCTCAGCAGGAACGTGCCGGCCATGAGCAGGATAGCCTTGATGATTTGTACCCAGGTAGTGGCCAGCATGCCTCCGAAGACGACGTAGACAATCATGAGAATGCCGACGCCGATCACGGCGGTGTGGTAGGAGATCCCGGAGCCCTTCAGCAATAGCGCCACGAGTGCGCCGGCCCCGACCATCTGCGCGATCATGTAGAAGGTGCTTACGGTGAGCGTGCTCAGCGAGGCCATCGCGCGCACCGGCCGGGGCTTCAGGCGATACGCCAGAACGTCGGCCATGGTGTACTTGCCGGCGTTGCGCAGGGGTTCCGCAATGACCAGCAGCACCGTGAGGTAAGCGACCAGCCAGCCCACCGAGAACATGAAACCGTCATAACCCTGGAACGCGATGATGCCGGCAATGCCGAGGAACGATGCCGCGCTCATGTAGTCGCCGGCAACCGCGACACCATTCTGCCAACTCCGGATCTGCCGCCCGGCAGCGAAATAGGCGCTGGAACCCGAGGAGCGCTTGGAAGCCCAGTAGGTAATGCCCAGGGTGACGGCGATGAATACCAGGAACATTATGAGCGGAACTGACATGGGCTATTTGCCTCCTTTGGAGTTCTCGTGGTCCAGCGCTTTTTCGATGATGTCCTTCGAGATTTCGTCGAAATCGTCGCCCGCGCGGACATAAAGGCCGGCAATGGTCCATGCCATGAAAAACTGCGATAGCGCAAACAAATAGGCGAGATTGACATTGCCCCAGACTTTGGTGGACATGAAATGCGGCGCATAGCCCACCAGAATGGGGAGCAAGAAGTAGTAAACGAGAAAGAAAACGAAGGCCGGAATGATGAAGATTTTCTTCGTCGCCATGAGGTCTCTGAACTCGTGGCTTGCTGCAACTCGGTCCCATACAGACTGGTCGTTCTGCTCAGATTTCGTTGCTTCTGGCATGAGTACCCCCGTAAGGATAGGCGCGACGTGGTTTTATCCTCGTCCGTCGAGCGCCTGTGGACTGAATGGTGCGCATCCTACAACGATTG
>Ga0209039_10003163_pt1 | contig 13127 bp, 11 predicted proteins | sample BogFormECP12_OM1_FD_188238 | JGI IMG/M metagenome (GOLD analysis project Ga0209039, IMG submission 188238) | Bog forest soil microbial communities from Calvert Island, British Columbia, Canada - ECP12_OM1 (SPAdes) (version 2) | ecosystem: Environmental > Aquatic > Freshwater > Wetlands > Bog ...
GCTCGGCTTCGCGCTTCAGCCCCTCCTCGAAAGGCATGGTGATCGCGTTGCGCACGGCCTCGACGCAAGCGGCGGGCGCATCCTGGCCGCGCCGCCGCCTCGTCAGCGCCTCGGCGGCATCGGCAAAGCCCTCCGCCGAGAGCTTGTCCTCGCGGTCGCGGACGAGCCGCAACGGCCGACCTTCGGCCACGACACGGCAGGCGAAGGCGATCGCACCGGCCGTGAGATCCCCTTCGACGATTTCGTCGATCACCCCGTCCGCGAGCGCTTCCCGAGCCTCGATCGGGTCGCCGGTGACGATCATCCTGAGCGCCTTTTCGGGTCCGATCAGCCGCGGCAGGCGCTGAGTGCCGCCGGCTCCGGGCAATAGGCCGAGCTTGACCTCGGGCAGGCCGACGCGCGCACCGGCAACGGCAACCCGGAAATGACATGCAAGCGCCACCTCGAACCCGCCGCCCAGAGCCGTCCCGTGCAGCGCGGCGATGACCGGTTTTGGCGTCGCCTCGATTGCGGCGATGACCTCGCCTAGCCCCGGAGGCTGCGGTAGCTTGCCGAACTCGGTAATGTCGGCGCCGGCGAAAAACGTGCGCCCGGCGCAGGCGATCACCACGGCCTTGACTGCCGCGTCGTCGCGGGACCGGCGGAGTGCCTCGGCGAGCCCGGCACGCACTTCGTGCTTGAGCGCATTGACCGGCGGGTTGTCGGCGGTGACGACGGCGATCTCGCCGTCCCGGCGGAGATCGACGCTGGCGTTGATATTGCCCACCTTCACCTCCGGCCTTGTCAATCGTTGGAGAGTAGACCCATCCGCCCGGTCGATGAAGGCCTAGAATCAGCAGACACTCCTCTCCCGGCAGTACTGCAGCCCTTTGGAAATTGCCGCCACCTTTGGTTGGCGGGTTTGTCGAAACCACACCGCACCCGCGGGCTCGGTTGCCACGAGCCACAAGCAAAAATTGAACCGGTTATTGCGTGTTGCTGCATCTGCAGCAAATCTACAGCAAAATCTCTCCTAAAGGTTGAAGTCCCAACAGGCCCGATGTCGGATGCGCCGTCGGCGGCGCACGGGCAGGAACGAGCGGTCCTCGAACGTCGCCCTCCGCGGCGGGCTTGGAAAGGCCCCATCAACTATCGGCACCTCTTTGATCCAACCGGCGCAACTTCGGACCGCCATCGGTTGGAATATGTAATGAGAATATAGCAAGTTTAAGATCGTGATCATCGCAAGGAAAACGATCACGCCTCCAACTTTGCGCACTACCCTCTCGGCTTGACTCGAAAAGTGGAGGTCGGCAGGCTCGTTACGAGCAGATGTGGCTATAGCGAGGGCAGATGCACGGACGACCGGGCGTGTCGAGCAAGGCCGCCGGCTGAGGCCCGCAATGCGTTCAATGGGCACAGCCAAGTTGCTCGAGGTTTGCGATGTCGCCTTGCGGTTCGGCGGCATCGTTGCGCTCGACGGCGTGTCGTTCGATCTCGAGGAAGGCCAGATCCTCGGGCTGATCGGCCCGAACGGCGCCGGCAAAACCACCCTGTTCAACTGCGTCAGCCGGCTCTATACCCCCAATAGTGGCGACATCTTGTTCGAGGGGCGCTCGATGCTTGCCCGGCCGCCGCACCGCATCGCCGAGATCGGCATCGGACGGACCTTCCAGAACCTCGCGCTGTTCGCGCCGCAATCGGTGCTCGACAACGTCCGCATCGGCGCTCATGCCCATAGCCGGAGCGACTTTGTCAGCGACACGTTGCGCCTGCCCTGGGCGCGCCGGCAGGAGACGGCGGTGAGCGAGACTGCCTGGTCGCTGCTCCATATGCTCGATCTCGAAGACGTGGCGCTGCGGCCGGCCGGCGGCTTGCCGCTCGGTACCCGCAAGCGGGTCGAACTGGCGCGGGCGCTCGCCGGCCGGCCCAAGCTGCTGCTGCTCGACGAGCCGGCAAGCGGGCTCAATCACGAGGAAGTCGGCGGGCTCGGCGCTCTCATTCGCCGGGTACGCGACGAGCGCCAGGTCACGGTGCTGGTGGTCGAGCATCACATGAATTTGGTCATGTCGGTTTCCGACAAGGTCGTGGCGCTCGATTTCGGCCGCAAGATCGCCGAGGGCACGCCGGCCGAGGTGCAGCAGAACGCGGCGGTCATCGAGGCCTATCTCGGCACCGGCCACAAGACCGTCGATGCCGCTTCCGGCGGGAGTCCAGCCCGATGATGCTCGAGGTCGACGGTCTCGAGGCGTTCTACGGCGAGCAGCAGGCGCTGTTCGGGATCGCGTTTGGCCTCGACGAGGGCCGGGTGCGCACGCTGCTCGGGGCCAACGGCGCCGGTAAGACGACGGTATTGCGTGCGCTATGCGGCATGATCCGAACCGGCGGCGACATCCGCTTCGAGGGCAAGCACATCGCCGGCTGGGCGACCGAGGACATCGTGCGGCTCGGCGTTGCCCACGTGCCGGACGGGCGCGGCACGTTCCTGCGCGTCACGGTCGAGGAGAACCTGCAGCTCGGCGCGATCACCCGCCGCGACCGCGTCGGCATCGCGGCGGATATCGAGCAAATCTATCACCATTTCCCGCGCCTCAAGGAGCGTCGGACGCAGCAGGCCGGCCTGCTCTCTGGCGGCGAGCAGCAGATGCTCGCCGTTGGACGGGCGCTGATGCTGCGGCCGCGTTTGATGCTGCTGGACGAACCCTCGTTCGGGCTGGCGCCGCTGATCGTCGAGGAACTGTTCGCCATCCTGCGCCAGGTCAACCGCGACACTGGCGTCGCGATGCTGATCGTCGAGCAGAACGCGGCGCTCGCGCTCGAACTGGCGGAGCATGCCTATCTGCTGGAAACCGGCCGCATCGTCATGGATGGGCCGGCCGAAGCAATCGGCGCCGATGAGGGCGTGCGCCGCGCCTATTTGGGCTATTGAAGCGGAGGCCGCGGATGCAATTGTTGCTGCAGCAAGTGATGGCCGGCCTCGCCAACGGGGCGATCTATGCCGGCATGGCGCTGGCGGTGGTCATGATCTTTCTGGCGATCGACCACCTCAACTTCGCGCAAGGCGAGATGGCCACATTTTCGGCTTTTGTCGCTTGGCAGCTGATCGCTTGGGGCACGCCGTATTGGGTGGCCTTCGTGGCGGTTGTGATCCTGTCGTTCATCGGCGGCGTCGCGATCGAACGGATCTTGTTCAAGCCGTTGCACCACGCATCGATCTTCGCCAATCTCGTCGCCTTTTTCGCCTTGTTCAGCATCCTGAACAGCGCCGACGGCTATATTTGGGATTACACGATCAAGACCTTCCCGAGCCCGTTCGGCACCAAGCCCTTGTTCGGCAGCGTCCTGATCGACGCCCATGAAGCTGGGATGATCGTGGTTACCGCAGTGCTGCTGGGGCTCCTTTATTTATTCTTCCGCGGCACGCGGCTCGGCCTGGCGATGCGGGCCGCCGCCGCCAATCCAGAATCGGCCCGCTTGGTCGGCATCCGGGTCGGCTGGATGACGGCGCTCGGCTGGGGCATCGCGGCGGCGATCGGCGCGGTCGCGGGCATGCTGATCGCACCGGTCGTGTTTCTCGATCCGAACATGATGTTCGGCGTGCTGCTGTACGGATTTGCCGGCGCGGTGCTGGGCGGGCTGACGAGTCCTGGGGGCGCCGTGCTGGGCGGCTTCGCCCTCGGCATCATCGAGAACCTGGCGGGTACCTTCATCCCTTATTTCGGCCGCGACCTGAAGCTGACGATCGCGCTGTTGGTGATCGTCGCGGTACTGATGGTGCGGCCCGCCGGGATTTTTGGCCGTAGCGTGGTGAGCCGGGTATGACGACGCCGCAACAGGATACGGCACTCTTCGCACCCGCCGTCGGGGCGCACGGCGCGCAACGGGCGGCTTGGCCCGCGACCCGCCATTGGGTGCTGGCGGGCGTTCTGGTGATCGCGGCGGTGCTGCCCTTCGTGTTCCAGGGCTTTGTCGTCTTCCAGTTGACCGAGGTGATGATCTACGGGCTGGCGATCCTCGGCCTCAATCTGCTGACTGGCTTCAACGGCCAGTTTTCGGTAGGGCACGGCGCATTTTACGGCCTCGGCGCCTATGTCACCGCGATCCTGATGCATCAATACGGCGTTGCCTATTACTGGACCTTGCCGGCGGCCGGCGGCGTCTGCTTTGTCGTCGGCACCCTGTTCGGGTTGCCGGCGCTTCGGCTGCAAGGCCTCTATCTCGCGCTCGTCACCTTTGCGGCGGCAGTGGCGCTGCCGCAGCTCCTCAAATTTCATGGTCTCGAAGAGTGGACCGGCGGCGTGCAAGGCATCGTCGTCGATCAGCCGGATGTACCGGGATTCCTGCCGATCGACACCGATCAATGGCTCTATTATTTCACCCTGGCGGTGGTGCTGGTCATGTTCGCCGGCGCGTCGAGCCTGGTAAAGAGCCGCACCGGCCGCGCCATCATGGCGATCCGCGACCATGAGATCGCCGCCGCCGCCATGGGGATCAACGCGCCGCTCTACAAGACACTGACCTTCGGCGTCAGCGCGCTCTACACCGGCGTCGCCGGTGCCTTGGGCGCACTCGCGGTGCAGTTCGTCGCTCCCGACAGCTTCAGCCTGTTCCTGTCGATCTATTTTCTCGTCGGTCTGATCCTCGGCGGCATGGGCTCGCTGCCAGGCTGCCTCTTCGGCGGCTTGTTCGTGCTCTACGTGCCGAACATCGCCGCGGAGGTGTCGCGCGGGTTGGCGGGCGCGATCTATGGCGTCATCATGCTGCTGGTGATATTCGTGATGCCGTCGGGGGCCGCCGGTTTCACGCGGTTGGCATTCGCGTATGTGTCGCGATGGCGCCATCGGTAACGATCGGCCCGCAAATCGGCCGTCTGCAAGGGAGGTAACCGTGAAGAACCTGACACGCCGCACTATTCTCGCCGCCGCGCCCGGCGCACTCGCCTTTGCCGTCCCGTTTCTCGGCGCGCGGTCGGCCCGTGCCGCCAAGCAATACGGCCCGGGCGTCACCGACACCGAGATCAAGATCGGCAACACCAGCCCCTATAGCGGCCCGCTTTCGACCGCCATTCCTGTTCCCAAATCGGAGGCCGCCTATTACAGGATGATCAATGACCAGGGCGGGTGAACGGACGCAAGATCAACTTCATCTCCTATGACGATGCCTACTCGCCGCCAAAGACGGTCGAGATGACGCGCAAGCTGATCGAGGAAGACCAGGTTCTGCTGATCGCCGGCGGGATCGGGACCCCGACCAACAGCGCGATCTGGCACTACATGAACCAGCACAAGGTGCCGCAGCTCTTCGTCGGGACCGGCGCGACCAAATGGGACGACCCGAAGGGTTATCCCTGGACCATCGGCTGGCAGCCGAACTACCAGAGCGAGGGCCGCATCTACGCTGCCTACATCCTGAAGAACAAGCCGGACGGCAAGATCGGGGTGCTCTATCAGGACGATGATTTCGGCAAGGACTATCTGAAGGGCCTGACCGACGGACTCGGCGACAAGGCAGCGTCGTTGATCGTCGTCAAGGCGTCCTACGAGACGACCGATCCCACCGTCGACTCACAGATCGTCGGCATGAAGGCGGCCGGCTGCGACATCTTCGTTAATACCGGGATCAACAAATTCGCCGCCCAGGCGATCCGGAAGGCGGCCGAGATCGAATGGAAGCCGATGCACATCGTGAGCGGCATCGGCAACTCGGTCGGAGCTACCCTGAAGCCGGCCGGCCTCGAAAACGCCAAGGGCATCGTCTCCGACTTTTATCTGAAGGACGCGACCGACCCGACATGGCGGGACGATGCCGGCTTCAAATGGTGGGTGTCGTTCATGGACAAATACCTCCCCGGGGCAGACAAGAGCGATAACGGCTACGTCGCCGGCCTGGGGCTCGCCATGACTCTGGTGCAGGTGCTGAAGCAGTGCGGCGACAACCTGACCCGCGAAAACGTGATGAAAGAGGCAGCAAACCTGCACGATCTCACGCTGCCGATGCTGCTGCCCGGGATCACGATCAATACCAGCCCAACCGATTTCGCGCCGATCAAGCAGGTACAAATGGGGCGCTTCGACGGCGAGCGCTGGCAACTGTTCGGGCCGCTGCTGACCGGCGCGATCGGCTAAAAGAGTGCCCGACGCGCACGCCGCAAATTTTGTGGCGATGGTGCGGCCGGGCCGTACACGGTGTGAAGCGCGCCGAGGGGCGCAGATCGGAAATGAATGCACGAACATCGGGATGGGAGGTCACCGTGAAGCACCTGACACGCCGCACCATTCTCGCCGCCGCGCCTGCGCTGGCCTTCGGCGGCCCACTCCTGGCGGCGCGGCCGGTCCGTGCGGCCAAGCAATACGGACCGGGCATCACCGATACCGAGATCAAGATCGGCAATACCTGCTTCTACAGCGGACCAGCCTCATCCTACGGAACGATTGGCAGAGCGATGGCCGCCTACTACAAGATGGTCAACGATCAGGGCGGGGTGAACGGCCGCAAGATCGACTTCATCTCCTATGACGACGCTTATTCGCCGCCGAAGACCGTTGAGATGACGCGCAAGTTGGTCGAGGAAGACCAGGTCTTCCTGGATGCCGGTCCGCTCGGGACGCCGACCAACAGCGCGATCTGGCACTACATGAATCAGCACAAGGTGCCGCAGCTGTTTGTCAGCACTGGCGCGACCAAATGGGACGATCCGAAGGGTCATCCCTGGACCATCGGCTGGCAGCCAAACTACCAGAGCGAAGGGCGCATCTACGCGGCCTACATTCTAAAGGAAAAGCCGGACGGCAAGATCGGCGTGCTCTATCAGGACGACGATTTCGGCAAGGACTATTTGAAAGGCGTCACCGACGGGCTCGGCGCCAAGGCAACCTCGATGATCCTCGTCGAGGCGTCCTACGAGACCACAGATCCAACGGTCGACTCGCAGGTCATCGGCATGAAGGCCGCAGGTTGCGACGTCTTCGTCAACACCGCGATCCCCAAATTTGCCGCCCAGTCGATCAAGAAGGCGGCGGAGATCGAGTGGAAGCCGCTGCACATCTTGAGCAGCATCGGCAATTCGGTCGCCGCTACCTTGAAGCCGGCCGGTTTGGAAATCTCCAAGGGCATTGTGTCCGACTTTTACTTGAAGGACCCGACCGACCCCGAGTGGCAAAACGACGACGGCTACAAGTGGTGGGTCGGTTTCATGGACAAATATTATCCGAGCGGCGACAAGACCGACGCCGGCAATGTCTATGGCCCCTCCAACGCGGCGACGGTCGTGCACGTGCTCGAGCAATGCGGCGACGAGTTGACCCGCGAAAACGTGATGAAGCAGGCCGCCAACCTGCATGATTTCCGGGTGCCGATGCTGCTGCCCGGGATCGCGATCAACACCAGCCCGACCGATTTCGCGCCAGTGAAGCAGGTCCAGATGGGGCGCTTCGACGGCGAACGCTGGCGGCTGTTCGGCCCGCTCCTAACGGGCGCGATCGGCTGAACGTGGCCCGCAACGGCTGTGGCTGAGCTGCCCGGCCGCCAGCGCGCGGCTTAGCGGCAACGGTTCCTGTCCGGGGCGCGGGTTGCGACGGCGCCCTCGACCCGGGCCGAAGAAACAATGCTGGAGAGGTTGCGATGGAGCGTCTGACGCGCCGTACCGTTCTCGTTGCCGCGCCGGTCGCGCTCACCTTTGCCGCGCCGCGCGCGGCGCGCGCGGCGAAGAATTACGGACCGGGCGTTACCGACACCGAGATCAAGATCGGCAACACCGGCCCCTATAGCGGTCCGGCCTCTTCCTACGGCACGATCCCCAAATCGATGGCCGCCTATTACCGGATGGTCAACGACCACGGCGGGGTGAACGGGCGCCAGATCAATTTCATCTCCTACGACGACGGCTATACGCCGCCGAAGACGGTCGAAATGACCCGCAAGCTGGTCGAGCAGGATCAGGTTCTGGCGGTCACCAGCCCGCTCGGCACCCCGACCAACAGTGCGACCTGGCATTACATGAACCAGCACCAGGTGCCGCAGCTGTTCATCGCCAGCGGCGCCACCAAATGGGACGACCCGAAGGGCCATCCGTGGACGATCGGCTGGCAGCCGAACTACCAGAGCGAGGGGCGCATCTATGCGACCTTCATCATGACCGACCAGCCGGACGGCAAGATCGGCGTGCTCTACCAGAATGACGATGCCGGCAAGGATTATTTGAAGGGGGTGACCGACGGGCTCGGCGACAAGCACAAATCGATGATCGTCCTGGCGGCGTCTTACGAGCCGACCGACCCGACCATCGATTCGCAAATCGTCGCGATGAAGGCTGCAGGTTGCGATGTGTTGGTAACCGCCGCGATCCCAAAGATGGCCGCGCAGGCGATCAAGAAGGCGGCGGAAATCGAGTGGAAACCTCTCCACGTCCTGACCAGCGTCGCCAACTCGGTCGGTGCCACATTGAAGCCGGCCGGGCTCGAAATTTCCAAGGGGGTTGTCTCCGATTTCTACCTCAAGGACCCGACCGACCCGCAGTGGAAGGACGATCCGGGCTTCCAGGCCTGGCTCGCCTTCATGGACAAATATTACCCCGACGGCGACAAGAGCGACTCCGGCAATCTCTACGGCCCTTCCATCGCCGCCACCACCGCGCAGGTGCTGAAGCAGTGCGGCGACGAGCTGACCCGTGAAAACGTCATGAAGCAGGCAGCAAACCTCCACGATTTCACGACGCCGCTGCTGTTGCCGGGCGTGAGGATCAACACCAGCCCGACCGATTTCGCGCCGATCAAGCAGGTCCAGATGGCGCGCTTCGACGGAACCCGCTGGCAACTGTTCGGCCTGATCCTGACCGGCGCCATCGGCTGAACGCAGGCTGAACGGTCAGGATTTTTCTCGATGCACCGGCGTGACCGCCCAACGGAAAGAAAGGATGACACGGTTGGCGGCGCCGGATAAATTCGCCGCCGGGTGTGACGACGCCCGAAGTCGACCCAACGAGCGTGCCTCGCATCACCAATGAGGTATGCCTCAAGACACCGACCGAACAGCAGGTTTCGCCGAGGGAGATCATTATGAAGCGTCTGACGCGCCGCACGATTCTCGCTGCCGCCCCCGCCGCATTGGCGTTTGGCGGTCCGCTCTTGGCCCCGTGGCCGGCCCGCGCCACGCAATACGGCCCGGGGGTCACCGACAGCGAGATCAAGATCGGCAACACCGGCCCCTATAGCGGCCCGCTCTCGAACGCCAGCCCCATTCCGATATCGATGGCCGCCTATTTCAAGATGATCAACGACCAGGGCGGCATCAACGGGCGCAAGATCAACTTCATCTCCGACGACGATGGCTATTCGCCGCCGAAGACGGTCGAGATGACGCGCAAGCTGGTCGAGAGCGACAATGTTCTCTTCACCGCGGGCGCGCTGGGGACCCCGACCATGAGCGCGGTCTGGCACTACATGAACGAGAAGAAGGTGCCGCAATTGTTCGTCAGCACCGGCGCCACCAAGTGGGACGACCCGAAGGGCCATCCCTGGACCATGGGCTTTTTCGTCAGCTACCAGGCAGAGGGGCGCATCTACGCGGCCTACATCCTGAAGAACAAGCCCGACGGCAAGATCGGCGTGCTCTATCAGAACGACGATTTCGGCAAGGACTATCTGAAGGGGCTGGTCGACGGGCTCGGCGACAAGGCGGCGTCGATGATCAAGGTCAAGGATTCCTATGAGACCACGGACGCGACCGTCGACTCGCAGATCGTCGACCTAAAGGCGGCGGGCTGCGATGTCCTCTTCACCGTCGCGATCCCCAAATTCGGCGCCCTGGCGATCAGAAAGGTGGCCGAAATCGAATGGACACCGCTGCACATCCTGAACGGCATCGCCTCGTCCGTCGGCGTGACGTTGAAGCCGGCCGGCCTCGAAAACGCCAAGGGCATCATTACCGACAATTCTTTCAAGGACGCCACCGATCCCGAATGGCAAAACGACGCGGGCTACAAATGGTGGGTCTCTTTCATGGACAAGTATTACCCGAGCGGCGACAAGAGCGATTCCCAGAACGTCTACGGCCCGTCGATTGCCGCGACGACCGTCCAGACGCTGAAGCAGTGCGGTGATGAACTGACTCGCGAGAACGTAATGAAGCAGGCGGCCAGCCTGCACAATCTCGAGTTGCCAATGCTGCTGCCCGGCATCACGATCAACACCAGCCCGACAAATTTCGCGCCGATCAGGCAGGCCCAGATGAGGCGCTTCGACGGCGAGCGCTACATTCCATTCGGTCCGATCCTGGCCGGCGCGATCGGCTGAACGCCGGCGAAAAAACGATTGATTACCAGAACTACGCAACGGGAGGGCGCCATGCAACAACTGACGCGTCGCACGATTCTCGCCGCCGCTCCGGCGGCACTGGCCTTTGGCGGCCCGATCCTCGCCGCGCGGCCAGCCCGCGCCGCCAAGCAATACGGTCCCGGCGTCACCGATACCGAGATCAAGATCGGCAATACCGCGCCTTACAGCGGCCCGGCCTCGAACTACAGCACGATCTGGAAATGCGAGGCCGCGTACTACAACATGACCAACGCCGAGGGCGGCATCAACGGCCGCAAGATCAATTTCATCTCCTATGACGACGCCTATTCACCGCCGAAAACCGTAGAGATGACCCGCAAGCTGGTCGAAGAGGACCATGTTTTCGTGGTCGCCGGAGGCGCCGGCACTCCGACCAACACCGCGATATGGAAGTACATGAACGAGCACAAGGTGCCGCAGCTCTTCGTCGCAACCGGCGCCACCAAATGGGACGACCCGAAGGGCCATCCCTGGACGATCGGCTTTCAACCGAATTACCAGAGCGAAGGCCGGATCTATGCCGCCTACATTCTGCAAAACAAGCCGGACGGCATCATCGGCGTGCTCTATCAGGACGACGATTTCGGCAAGGACTATCTGAAGGGGGTGGTCGACGGGCTGGGCGCCAAGGCGGAGGCGATGATCAAGGTCAAGGCGACCTACGAAACCACGGATCCGACCGTCGATTCGCAAGTCGTCAGCATGAAGGCGGCGGGCTGCGACGTGTTCGTCAATACGGCGATCGCCAAATTCGCCGCCCAGGCGATCCGCAAGTCGGCGGAGATCGAATGGAAGCCGCTGCACATCCTGAGCGGCATCGGCAACTCGGTCGCCGGCACGCTGAAACCGGCCGGCTTCGAGGCCTCGAAGGATATCGTCTCCGATTTCTTCTTGAAGGACCCGACCGACCCGCAGTGGAATAACGATGCCGGCTACAAATGGTGGCTCGACTTTATGAACAAATGGTACCCGGGGGGCGACAAAAACGATGGACTCAATACCTTTGGGCCAACGGCAGCGGCAACGATCGTGCAGGTGCTGAAGGCATGCGGCGACGAGCTGACTCGCGAAAACGTAATGAAGCAGGCCGCCAACCTGCATGATTTCACGGTGCCGTTGCTGCTGCCCGGGATCACGATCAATACCAGCCCGACCGACTTCGCGCCGGTCAAGCAGGTCCAGATGGCCCGCTTCGACGGCGAACGCTGGCAGCTGTTCGGTCCTGTGCTGACCGGCGCGATCGGCTGACGGGAGCCGCGCCACGCCGCCCGCGCGGAAAAGAAATACGATGTCGGCGCCAGCGACACCGAGATCAAGATCGGCAACACCGGCCCCTATAGCGGACCGGCTTCATCCTACGGGACGATCCCCAAGCCGATGGCCGCCTATTACAGGATGATGCGAGCAATGGCGGCTATTCGGCCCGCTGATCACCGGCAAAGTCGTCGGCTGACGCTGGCCGGCATAGCCCGCCTCCGCCAACGGGCGTAGCGCCGTAGCAGCACGGCTCGGGAAATCCACAATTCGGGATGGGTCGGCGGCAGCGCCGATGCGCTCGGCCCATTTGCTGCACCAAACGGGATTACCCCTTTGCGGCTCTCGTTGATGTTGGTTGCGCTGCCTCCGGCGTCCGGCCTCGTCGCGTTGGCGACGGCAGGGATCACCGTGCTGCGCCGGCTCTGGCGCATGCCGTGAGACCGGCGGCAAGATTAGTGTGGGGTGCCCTGCGCCGGATGGCGATCGCGGGTGCTGTACTTTTCGTGTTGTGGGCGGCTGGTCTGATCTGGTTCGCGATCCCACCCTCAGCCGAGGATCGGTCGGCGCCGACTGATGCCATCGTCGTGCTGACCGGCGGCCGTTTGCGTCTCCAGAGCGGCATCGAGCTGCTGCGTGAGGGAAAAGGGCGCAAGCTCTTTGTCTCGGGGGTCAATCAGCGGGTCGATCTCGATGAGCTGCTGCGGATTTCGGGGAACGCTGCGGATTGGGCCGCTTGCTGCACAGCACTCGGCCACGATGCCGAGGATACCCTTGGGAACGCGCGTGAAACGGCGCAGTGGGTGCGGCAGCAAGGCTTTCGCAGCCTGCGTCTCGTTACGGCCTGGTACCACATGCCGCGCAGTCTTCTCGAATTCGACCGTGCCATGCCGGAGATAGAGATCATCCCTCACCCGGTTTTCCCGGATCAGGTCAGGCAGGAACATTGGTGGGCTTCGCGCGGTACCGCGGCACTGTTGGTGAGCGAATACGGCAAATATCTAGGAGCCGTGCTCCGGCCCCTACTCGAGCGACTGCAACCGGCGTCCACCCCGGAGCCCGTCCAAGCCGAGGGAGGACGATGAGCTGGGCGAGAGCCCTGGCGTTCAACGTCGCCTTCTTCGCCTGGACCGGGATCGCCGGCACGATCGGGTTGCCGTTTCTGATCGCGCCGCGAGCAGTGACAATGCGGTTCGGCCAATTCTGGGCGCGCATCGTCCTCGTCCTCCTCCGGGTCATCGTTGGACTCGATCACGAAATCCGGGGGCTCAATCGCATTCCCCGCGATGGCTGCATCATTGCGATGAAACATCAATCCGCGTGGGACACGCTGATCCTGCCCGCCGTGCTAAACGACCCCGCGGTGGTGCTGAAGCGCGAGCTGCTCCTACTGCCGTTCTACGGCTGGTACGCCGCGCGTGCCGGCTCGATCGCGATCGACCGTAAGGCCGGTGCCAGCGCGCTGCGTCGGATGGTTGCAGCAGCCCGACCAATCGCCGCCCAAGGTCGGCCGATCGTCATCTTCCCGGAGGGGACGCGGGTCGCGCCGGGCGCACGCCTTCC
>Ga0209039_10003164_pt1 | contig 13126 bp, 16 predicted proteins | sample BogFormECP12_OM1_FD_188238 | JGI IMG/M metagenome (GOLD analysis project Ga0209039, IMG submission 188238) | Bog forest soil microbial communities from Calvert Island, British Columbia, Canada - ECP12_OM1 (SPAdes) (version 2) | ecosystem: Environmental > Aquatic > Freshwater > Wetlands > Bog ...
TTCGCTAAATGCATATTTAGCGAATAATCAAATACAAATAAATCCACCAAAAATGGCTTATATGATAATCGCTTATTTAGTAATCGTTAAGATAGCGAATAAAGGTTTGGGATGACAATGGACTACATAGAAATATTCCTGGATGAGAAGCGACTCTCATCAAGCCCCGGAACTATTGAGCTATATGGGCTCGTACTCCATAAGTTCCAGGAATACACGGGTAAGCCGCTGGAACTAGTAACCAGGCATGAGATCGTACGATACTTGAACCATGTTATGTTCGAAAAGAAGCTTTCAAAAAATACAGCTGCAAACACGCTGAGCATCATCAAGTCATTCTATTCTTTCATGGTCCAGGGCGAGTACTTGAATGCAAATCCGACCAGGGGGATAAGCCCGGTAAAGATCGATAAAAAGGCGCCAATACATCTAACCCAGGATGAGATGAAGGAATTGATCAGTACGGCGATAGACCCCCGGGATAACCTTATTGTCAAGATGCTTTATGCAACGGGCGTCCGTGTCTCGGAACTCGTGAATATTAAAAAAAGGGACATAGACCTGGAACGAAGTACAATACGGGTATTTGGAAAAGGCGCCAAAGAGAGGATAGTGCTCATACCCGAACCTTTAAAGCCCCAGATATGGACTCATTGCAAAGAACTCTCCGATGATCAAAAATTATTCGATCTGACACCAAGAACAGTCCAGATGGACATTAAAAAAATTGCCCTCCGCGCAGGCATAAATAAAAAAGTCACCCCCCACAAGCTGAGACACAGCTTTGCCACACACATGCTACAGAACGGTGGCAACGTCGTTGCCATTCAAAAATTACTGGGACACACATCGCTCAATACCACCCAGATCTATACGCATTACAGCGTCGACGAGCTTAAGGACATGTACGTCCATACCCACCCGATGAACAAGTAAATCCAATTCTGTTTTTTTCACCATAATTTTAGTCATTTGCCGGTGATTTCTACGACAACTTAGTTATCATGCCGATAGCAACCATTTCATAAAAAGGATTGCCTATGCGCTCGAATATTGCAACGGTTAAAAAAGAAATGGATCGCTTTGAGTGTAAGCGATGCGGAGCCTGCTGCAGGGAAAGGGACGTGCCTCTAACGCTGGACGATATTTTCAGGCTCAGTGACTTTATGAACATGGATCCCGACGAGTTCTTCAAGGCTTATTGCGAAGAGGTGGCCAAAGATAGCGATACGGTGATATTACCGTTCCTGAAAAAGGAGGACGATAAGTGCTGCTTTTTAGAGGATAATATCTGCCAGGTCAACTTCGTAAAGCCATCAGTCTGCGAGTGCATGCCTTCCACGATGTTCGGCAGCCTGGAATACTTGCGGACCCAGATGCCCCGGGATTGCGCGATCCAGAATACGAAGCCGAATAATAGCGACGACGAGCGCAGGAGAAAAAGCTACGTCGTAGCGACCATGCTCACGTCAATATATTATAGTAAATATGGCACTTTCAAGTTTGAGTACGCGAGACCATTCATCTACCGGATATTATTATTCAAACGCAACCGGGAACACATATACCGGCTAATGTGCAGCGAAGTATTGGTCAACTAACTTTTCTTTTGTAGCCCGACGGCCTAGCCGGCGATATCAGGCAGTTCGGGCCATAGCCTATCAGGTCTTTTCTGCCCGCCTGCATCAACGCCTTTTTGACCAGGTCATAGTTATCCGGATTTTTATATTGCAGTAGAGCCCGTTGCATTCTCCGCTCTTCTATGGTTTTCGGGACATAGACGTCCTTTTCCGTGTAAGGATTATAGCCCGTATAATACATGCAAGTCGAAAGCGTAGACGGCGTCGGCGTAAAATCCTGGACCTGTTCGACGTAATAGCCCATGTCCCGGACATATTCCGCCAGTTGTATCGCATCCTTCAGGGTACATCCCGGATGGCCCGATATAAAATACGGGATGATATACTGCTCTTTACCCAGGTCACGGTTTATCTCCTCGTATTTTTTTACGAATTTTTTATAAGTCCCGATGGAGGGCTTACACATGGCGTCAGTGACAGCTTTCGATACGTGCTCGGGGGCGACCTTCAGCTGCCCGCTTATATTATTCCGGCATATCTGGTACAGGTATTTTTCATCTTGCATCGCGAGGTCATAGCGTATGCCGGAACCGATGAAGACCTTTTTAACTCCAGGGACCGCCTGGACCGCTTCGAGTAATTCGATCAGCTTTCCGTGATCTTTTTTCAGGTTAGGGCAGGCAGCAGGGAACAGGCATAATTTGTCTTTGCATGCACCCTGTGTCGACTGTTTCTCGCATCCCAGTGAATACATGTCGGCGGTCGGCCCGCCAATATCAGTAATGGTCCCCTTGAACTGGGGCATCTTGACCAGATTTTTAACTTCCTCTATGATCGATTGCTTACTCCGGCTTTGTATAATGCGCCCCTGGTGATTGGTTATGGCGCAGAATGAGCAGCCGCCGAAACATCCCCTGTGGCTGGTGATGGAAAATAGTACGGTCCTGATAGCAGGTATTTCTTCTTTATATGACGGGTGAGACAGTCTTGTAAAAGGCAGGCCATATACGTGGTCCAGCTCCTCGGTCGTCATGGGCATGGGCGGCGGGTTCTGGACAATAATGGTCTTAGGGTGGCGCTGGACTACGACCTTCCCATAATACGGGTCCTGCTCATCCGAATATAACTTGAAAGCCCTGGCATATGCCATCTTATCGGTTGATACTGCATTATAATCGGGGAGTTCCACACGATCATCCGGAAGAGCGTCTTTCGTTTTAATTACCGTGCCCCTGACATCCGTAATTGAATTGACAGGTACGCCTTCATTTAATTTTTTCACTACTTCCAGCAAAGGCTTCTCGGCCATTCCATATGTGATCATGTCGGCGGGGGCGTCCGCCAGGATGGACTGCCTTACTCTATCGTCCCAGTAGTCATAATGTGCAAAGCGCCGCAGGCTGGCTTCAATGCCCCCGATGATCAGGGGCTTGTTCTTATAGGTCTCGCGGACCTTATTACAGTAAACCAAAACGGCGCGGTCGGGGATCCTGCCGCCTTTTCCTCCGGGGCTATAGTCGTCTTCCGACCGGATCCTCTTATTGGCCGTATAGTTATTGACCATCGAGTCCACGTTACCCGATGAAACGCAAAAGCAAAGCTTCGGCTCTCCTAAAACATTAAAAGCCCCTTTATCCTTATAGTCAGGCTGGGCGATCATCCCGATTCGGTAACCCGCATCTTCCAGGACCCTTCCGATAAGCGCCGCGCCGAATGACGGGTGATCGACGTAGGCGTTACCATTGACGATGATCACGTCGCACTGGTCCCAGCCAAGGAGGTCCATTTCGTACCTTGACATGGGTAAAAATAGTGCGGGCGCCCTTTTTTTCATATTAAACAATGGAGTTTTAATGCTAGAAAAATGTTTTTAAAGGACATGATCCAGATCAATGGTTTACGAGGCTGGCGCTTATGTTGTTTTTATCGATGTAGCCGTGATTCACGTAGGTATGATTATAAACGACGTCGATAAGCGCCTTACCCGACCTTAGCGTCTCGTTCTCCGAATATCTGTAAGTTTCCCCGGGCTTTAGGACCACGGTCTCATCGTTCACGTACAGGCCGATATTGCCCGACATATCGATCGAGTAAATGACGGCCTGGTCCGTCTTCGCAGGCAGCGAATAAATGCCGTAGAGCTTATTACCGGTGCCGGCGCCGAAATTACCCTTGAGCGTAAGAACGTCGCCGAATATCATCATGAGCGAATTGTTGATGCGAAAGTCTATCTGCCCGTTTAGATGACCGGTGTTCTGGTTATACCAGTAAGTGGGGAAGTTCACCGACCGGAACGGCGCCTCGCCCTTGACCACCGTACCATTGGCCTCCAGATAATGCTCGAGAAACAATACCCGGGAAAAAGCCGGATGAATGGAGCCCGGGCCCTGCGCTAATGGATCGTTCAGCTGTAAAGCGACGCCGGGCATAGCCGAGGCTATGGCTATAATAAGGACAATAAAGAGTACCTTAAGCCTCCGCTCCAACTTCCCCACCAAACTTCATTAAAGCCGAAAAGAAAAAAAGCTAATCAATTGAAAAAACGCACACCGCCATTTTAAGCGGCGTTTCATCGGTTTAAGACATGGCTATTCCAATTTATTGGCAAGCAAGTTTTAAAGCTAAAAACGATTATTATATAATTGGTGTTATTATTAAAATACCCAGGCGGAATGTTGAGCTAGTCAGGCAGGTAGCCGGGGCGTTGTTGATTATTTACGTTGCAGTCCTGATCATAACGAGTATACTTGCCAAAGATGTCCTCGACAAGCAAACAGTGAACACGATAGAGACTACGCTGGACTTGCCGACGGCCGTAGCGCTTATCGCCTATGCGCTCTTATCCGTAAAGCTGGCGCTCGAGAAGCCGAAGTACCGTTATCTACAAAAGAGCCGGGAAAGCATCAATATCCTGTTGATAGCCGGTGGCGCCCTACTCATGTTAGGGGTTATTTACTTGAAATATTTTATGTGAAAACGATCGCCTCAGGACTCATAGGGCTCATCACGATTCAGTAGCCTTTTTTCATCATCGGCGAAGCTGCTCGATAAATTTTAATGCCGCCTCATACGGGTCTTCCGCGTTATAAATACTTCTTCCTACTATGACAAAATCGGCGCCCGCTTCGATGGCCTTGCGCGCATCGCCGCCCTGCGCCCCGACCCCGGGCGATAATATTTTAAGCTTACCGGCCCGGCGCTTTATCTCGGCCAGCTTCTCAGGCCTTGTTGCCGGCGCTATGATGCCCTGCGCCCCGGAGCTTACCGCCAGGTCGACTAGTTCCATCGCCTTAGGCTGTAAGAACTCGATCGCTCCAGGATGGCTCATCTCGGTGACGACATAGACTTCTTTGCCGTATTTCTTTGCTACGTCGACGCAGGCTTTTACGCTGTCGCTGCCCACGAAGCCCTGGCAAATGATCGCGTCTGCGCCAGCCTTGAACGTCTCCTCGCAGATCAGGGAATTAGTATTGGGGATATCCGCCACTTTAAAATCCGCAACAACATGGGCGTATTTTTTAATGTCGCTGATGATGCCCGGGCCACAGGAAAGAACAAGGGGATAGTTCACCTTAATGGCGTCAACTGTGCCACCCAGCTTCTCCGCTATCGAAAGTGCCTGCTCCCGGTCGGTAACATCCAGAGCGATGATAAGCCTCGACTTAGGCGTGAGCGTCATTCAACACATTAAATGTAAAAAGGACTATTTATGCTTACGCCCTTTTAGCCTTAAAAAGTTATAAAAGGCCCGGTAAAGGGCCTATTTTACTTTCCCCCTGGCTCATTCATGTAGACGATCGCGGCATTATGGCTTGCCTTTGACATATTCTCGGCTATGGAGATGGCGTCGTACAGGCCGCCCAGGTCGTCGATGAGGCCCATCTGTTGTGCTTTGCTGCCCGTATAAACCCGACCATCGGCGATGCTCCGGACATAGTCCTCGGACAGGTTCCTGCCTTTTGCGACGTTACTCACGAACCTGTCATAGCTTTCGTTGATGACGCTCTGGACATAGTCTTTTTCACTGGTTGTCAGCCCCCGCTTGTCGGACCCGAGGTCTTTGTAATCGCCGGTCTTTGCGACATAGAAGGATATGCCATCTTCCGCATAGGACTTCGACTTATTCTCGAAAACCCATATGACGCCAATGCTGCCGGTGAACGTATCGGGGTCCGCCACAATTCTATCAGTCTGGGACGAAATATAGTAAGCGGCAGACGTGGCCATATCCCCCATGGACACGACGACTGGCTTTATGGCCCGAGTCTTCTTCATCTGAGAAATGATCTCTTCAGCTGATACGGGCGTCCCTCCAGGCGAATTTACGCGCATCACGATGGCCTTTACCTCCGGATCGTCCGTCGCTTTTCGCATGGCTTTCACGATGTCACTGGAATAAGCGGAGCCGGAGCCATCGGACGTTTTATCCGAAACCATCTGGCCCTCGACATAGACCACGGCGATCTTATCATGGCCCCCCGTAAGGCCGAGAGACCTGCCTATTCCGCCCGGAAGGACAGCCTGGTGACTCGCACCCGCATAGGCGAAAACCACAAGGGCTACCGTCGAGGCAGCTAATATTATGAATGCAACGCTAAGTAAGATCCTGCTTTTACCCTGAGAAAACAGCAAATTGTTATTATTCAACAATCCACCCCATAAAAATAATAGCTTAATTATATAATAAATGTTTTTATAAACTACGCCGGATGATAGTTGAATATACCCTGGATTTACATTCTGGTTTAGGCGGAGTCAAAATCCCATAAAACGGTACTCGACCTGAAGGGCGTTCACTTAAAAAGATACGGGCCCGCGCATGTATCTGTCATAAAGTTCGGTTTCATTTTTCCGGCTAAAGCCGAATCATCACTTTGGGCCCTCAAAAAAACGGCGGCGAGCTCGCGCACTTCAAATGATCTCATCGAGAAAATGGTTATATTAAGATTATATTTTAACCACGCCATATGAAGAAAGATATTTTTTGTACTTTTTTTCTTTTACCATGCAAAATGGGGCAATCATTGCTTCTATAGAAAGCGTTATAATTGATAAACATCGTAACGTATTTGCAATCGGAATCTGTACATATCATGCAACAAATTTAAATATCTGGCAAAGCATTTTTTGCATGGAAATTAAAACAAAGGCAGGGATGGCAGAGCGGCTAATGCGGCGGACTGCAGATCCGTTTTTTGGGAGTTCAACTCTCTCTCCCTGCACCTCTCTGGGCGGAGTACCGCCTTTTCTGACCTTTCGAGCTTATCTAAAAAATAAAAAGTTCCGGGGACACTATTTTATATTGCCTATCTTTTAACATTATGATCAGCGTACCATTGAACAAGATCGCCAGAAGGATCGTTTCGGAATATGTAAGAGAAGAAAAAAAATCGTTGTGGATAAAAATTTAGTGGAGGCGGGGGCCCTCTTTCAAAGATCGGTGGGGGCCGATCATTGGGTCATAAGAGCCCCCGGTTTTGTATGGGATGACCGGTTAATAGTAAGATGATCTGTTGAGCATTATCTCGCATACCTATTAATCGTATAATGTGTAATTATATATTTATAACTATCTGTTTAGTATTACTTTTTATTCATAGATTAAATAAAAAAGTAAAAGACAGATCAGCTAAACAGACTGAAAAAATAGATCGGAAACCGGAATGAATGACGGGAATCAATATGGTAAACTCCCGCCATTATCCGATTAAATGGCACAGGAAGAAAAGTTAAGAATGGTGAAAGCCGAAAGTAAGAAGACGCTCTTACTTTTCCTGGGCTTTACCACGTTCGATTAACTCTCTTACCTTCTGGCCACCCTTGTGCCCGATCTGTCTGTAGAACTCGGGGCCGTGCCTCTCTTTCGTAGTCGTGCCACCGCGTCTTCCTGCCTCTCTAACACTAATGTCTCCTTTCGATTCCTTTTTTGCCATAAACATCACTAAGAGATGATTTCTACCATTGTGTTTATAATAATATGCCAAATTAAACGAGAGAAACTTAAAAAAAGGAAAAAGAAATGTACGCTTTTACTCCAACCAATATTAATTACATATTTACGGTAAGCCTATTTAATTTGATTTTATTACATATATGGGGCATTTTTAAATGTCCGATTTAAATATTGGCGGGCATCTTAAGCGATTTTATCTCTCTTTTTACGATAGCTCCATTGTCTTATTTTGGCTTGGGCTCAAATACTTCATTAATTATAGGCTGCACTGAAGGAATATTATCCATATTTAACATGTCATTCATCGTTTTAAGAGCCTTACACATCCTGTTTAAGGAATCGGCTAGTTCGCCCAGCTCATCCCTGGATTTTATCTCCACGGTGGCGTTAAAGTCTCCCCAGCTGATACGCCTGGCTACGATCATTAGTTGTTTGATGGGGTTCGTAATTAACGAGGATGTGATAAATGATATGATGATCGAAATTATGACCGAGACGCCTATGGCAAGGCCGGTATATAATACTGCATTATTCCCGTACGTGCGCGAAGCCTCCATTGAGCTTATCATATTCTTATTGCTTTTTTCAGCGATGTCGGCTGTTTTGAGATTTAACGCATCGACCCTTGAATTGAGAACATTGATCTTTTGGTCCAGGTATTGCGGGTCGATTTCACCATCGACGACCCGTTCTACATCGTTATAAGCCGAAGTTACCTGTAGCTCGAGATCCGGCAGATCATTTACTTCGGATAGCATTTCGGGATCTTTCAATATTGACGCCAGGTCTTTCCGGCTTTCTCCCATCTGGGTAGCGCCATTCTGAATGAGCTGCCTGCCCAGGTCCTTGTTATTATGTACGTATAGAAATACCCCGTTCTCTAACATACTGGCGCTCTGATCGTAAGCATTGACATCCTGGGACACTTTTAAGTTATAGTTAACATTTTCGCTCAGCGTATTGGTCGTCGTTATCGTCGAATATATGTAAAGCCCGTCCAGGGCGAATATTAAAATGATCACGAACATTGAAATAAATATTTTATATTTTATCTTCATAGTTGAAACTCCATTTATATAGTCGGGTCGAGCGGTGTTAACCCTGCACTGCGGATCACTCTCTGCCCATCATGGCCTAATACATAGTTAATGAATTCTAGCGAAAGCCCGTCAGGTGTGCCATTCGTTATCATATACAACTGATGTGTCAGGGGATAATTGCCGAATCTATAGCTAACGCCATTTACATTAACGATATTAACGCTATTATTCAATTTTGAGACCAGGCCATAGCTGATCCCGTTCATATCGTTTATTACCATCGGGACGATCTGTTCCTGAGAGTTTTGGCTTGCGTTAGACACATGATCGTTTTTATTAACGATCTCATCGAAGTGCATTACCATATCGGGATCGGAGGGAACGTATACTTTAATGGTCTGATTGTTAGTACCATTCGTCAGCCCGCCCCAGTCGTTTATTTTACCTGTATAGAATATATCGTTCAGCTGACTGAGGTTTAGATCCTTGATGCCATTTGAAGGATTAACAAATACGACAATGGAATCCAGGCCAATTTCGGTCATTTGTAATTGGACGCCTTTATTTTTTGCCTGTATATATTCCTGGCTTGTCGGAGGACGCGATACGTAACAAATATCGGCTTGTCCGGATATCATCTGCTGAATGGCATTTTCATCATCGTTGCCATTGACATGGATCGAGTCTTCAGTGTGCTGTTTTTCAAATTCAGCGGCCAATCTGCTTATCGCCGTGGTCATATCGACATTTCCTGTGACCTTAAGTGTCGTCCCATTGGTATTGTCGGCAACCTGTGCGGCAGGCGTATTCTGGAAAATACACCCCGAAAATATTGAGATCAAAGCTAAAATTAAGATCACTGAGATCGTTTTGGAATTGTTGATCATGGGCCCCTCAATTAAAAAATCAGCTAGCATTCCATTTTACTAAATATTCGATACTTATGCCGTTTTTCGTCTTTCGTTTCATCTCGATGAAAGCATTCTTAGAATTATCCCGCCCAAGCATTCGCTGGAACCACCCGGCGATGATCACTTCGGTTATGTCGCTTTCAGGAAAATCCTTGATCTGTATCGTGGCGCTATTGCCGTTCATGTTTGCCAGGATTACATTGGCGGGCCTGTAATACGATCTTAACGTATCGCAGGCCTTTTTGAGGGGAGATTCATAATCCATTTTTATGGGAAAGGGGAAAAACTTATTTTTCTTATTCTTTTCACGATCTCCCAGATATCTCCCGAACTCGATGGCCCCATGGAGGCTGTCGGTATAAAACATCTTGCAGGCCGTGTCCATAGGCTCGGACAGTGCTATCTTTAGCGGATACCATTCCCCATCGATTATCGTCGAATGATAAATATCGATGGCCTGCCACGAGAGGTTACTATCCCACCGATAGAACCCCCGGTCGCCGAAGCGTTCCTTAATAAAGATAGGTAAATTACTTATGATCTGCCCTTTAACGTACATCATCTGTAAGACTCTCCGTTGCACTACGGTTCTGCCGCCCCTCGATGTTTCCAATTGAAAACATAAGTGATAGCTATAAAATGGATTGCACCATATTTTCCATGCGTCTATATATTTTATAGAAATTCAGACGTGAAGGCATTTTTTTAAGAAAAAGTCATAACTTACGAAAAAAAGAAAAAAATTATATATTTTACTTCTTGGGCTTCTTGGGAAGCTTGAATAAGTCCTTGTGGTTTCTCTCGAGTTCGCTGTACTGCAGGTTCGCAGTGCCGAGCTTTTCGACGTTCGCCTTATAGATCTTACCGTCCTTTCCTTTTGCCGCTTCCTTGATCCAGGCCGGAGCGCTCTTTGGTACCGGTACCAGCTCCCTCTTGCCCAGGAAATAATGCAGCTTCTTGGAGCCCTTTTCCCTGAGTATGATGTTGTTAATGCCACGGTTCGCGACCTTTAAGGCAGCGTCTCTTGGCTGAGCACCGCTGTAAGTACCTGTCTCTTCGCCTTTCTCATTGATCAATCCAAAGTTTTTCTTCTCTCTGTCTGCCGTATTTGTAGCCTCCTCTAAAGCATAAGTATGAAACCGGCTCATATATAACGGTTTTTGTCTTTCCGCTGGAAAATCGGGGAAAATATTGCCGATGTGACGTCTTTTAAAAATATCAAGGGTTAAAGCAGTTGGAAAGCAAAAGCTTGCTATAGGAACACCAAAAAATTAATTAAACATAACATTTTGGGGCTGGAAAATGGTGAAAATGTTACTTATTTGTAGGGAACTCGCCGGTCACCCAGCATGCATTGTTTTTCCGGAAAGCGATCTCCTCGCGGTGCAACATAAGATCGACCAGCTCTTTTTCCATGCCCATTTTTTTATATTCCACCAGCAGTTGCTTTTTGTGCCGCTCCCACCTGCCGCTGATATCGACCATATCGACGTAGGCTTTTTCCTGGAATGTTGCGGAATTGTTGCCCTCCGCCTCCCGGAAGCCGCTCTTGATAAAAATGTCTTTTTCGCCCGCCCTGACCTTGGTGACCTTTTTTACCGGCGCTGGGGTACCTACATGCGCGATGGGGGATACATCCCTTTTAAACTCGCCACCGAGCTCCTTACACCTGGACTCGAACTCGTTTATGAAATCCTCGTTTTTGGACTCGATGAACAACGTCATGGGCTGGTCTTCGGAAAAGGAGTCGTCCATGATCATCTCCATGACGCTCCGGTCGATAAAAACGCTGTCGCCGGTAGCCTCGTTCACCCAGCCGTTCTTCTTGTCGTCCCAGGACATTCCGTACTTCTTGATGACCTGCTTGATCTTGAGCTTGTTCTGGGAATAGGTCCGGTGGGGAAAAATGACCGTGATCATAATTATCGGGTTTACAGGTCACGTATTTTACCTGTAAACTCATATACTTTACTGACACGGGCAATCCGCGTCATATTTCATATATTGATAAAGGGGCCGGCCGGTCACCGGGGCGCCGAATGCCGACATCCGGACGAATGCTTTCCACTGCTGGTAGAACGTGCTGAAATCGTCTCCCGTATTTTCGGAAAAAGCCTTTTCAAAATTCGTTTCCGGGCACTTCAGCATGCCGACGATCGCCCCTACCCCGAATCGTTGGTCTATGAACTTGACGAGGCTGTATGACTGCATGTAGCCATCCTTGGTAATATTGTAGTTATCGTTATTGACCGCATCGGCGATCTCCTGGGGCATTAAAAAACCTTTACCCATGATATACCTTGACACCTTGGCATCGCTGAACGGCTCTTTGGATAAGACCATGCAGATGCCCTCTTCCATCCAGGAGAATTGTTTGGAGTCCTTATTCATCAGGATGTTATTAATGCACAAGTGGCTGATCTCATGCTTTGTGACCACTTCCAGGGCTTTTTTATCCTTTATGCTGTCTTCCCGGAGCACGATGGCGCTCGAATCCTTGTTCCATGCGGAGAACGCCTCGACGTGCTGGCCCACATCATCCATGGTCCTCTTTCCGACGACGAGCACCTTGATATGTTCCGGAGCCGTGCCATAATAGCCGTTGATCTCTTTATATGAGTCTTCCAGCGTCTGCCCCAGGCCGTTTATCCCTGTTATCGCCGGAGGATTACTATATGCGATATCAAAATGTTTCGTCCGTTCGCTGACGTTCATTGCGTTAGCCGTTCCGGCTAGGACTATTAGTATAATGCACCCGACTGCGATCCACCCTGCCATCCGCTTCATGATTAGCCATAATATTTCAATTTATATATCCTGTCATGCAAAAAAAAGCGGCCTGAGGATTATCTTCTGTGCCGGTATGCGTCGATGGCGTCTTTGGAGGGTAAGGTGACGTTTTCGGGGAGGTGGTCGATGTCGAGCCATTCCATCTTTTCATGCATATCGGGCTCCATGTTTTTCGGAACTCCCATAGATTCGCATAGATACAGTATGCTGACCCAGTGCTGGTCGTCGAATACCCTATCTGAGACAGCTAAAAATTTAACGGTATCTAGCGCCAGCCCGACTTCTTCCAGCGTCTCCCTGCGTATAGCATCTTCTAATTTTTCGAATGTCTCGACGCCCCCGCCCGGTATTGTCCACATATGCCGGTTGTTCCTGCACTTATTGGTCCTGAAAAGCATGAGTGCCTTGTTATTCCGTATTATGAGGGCACCCACGCCCAGGCCAACGTAGTCTATGCCGGCTATCATGTAGCGATAAAAAGGCTTGATGGCTCATAAATGTTATTTGTCCATGTTTGCGACTTGATAGCCTTAGCCTGCCGGGCATGTTAATTAGCCGTTTTCCCATTTCCTCCTGTCGGGTATCACAGAGACACAGACGTTTTTTATAATTGAGATACAGATGGCACGGAGGCTCATTTTTTATTTTTCTGAGACACAGAAGTTATTAGAGACAGGGGTGATTAAAAATGAACGAATCACACCTGAGAAATAAGGGATCTGATCAGAAAAATAGAGTTTTAAAGTTTTGCGTATCTCAGAAAAATAAAAATAGGGGCAATATATCTTAAGACACGGGCGCACATGAAAAAGAAAAAGCTAGAAATGATACTCGAACAGGTCAAGGGCTTCG
>Ga0209039_10003165_pt1 | contig 13120 bp, 7 predicted proteins | sample BogFormECP12_OM1_FD_188238 | JGI IMG/M metagenome (GOLD analysis project Ga0209039, IMG submission 188238) | Bog forest soil microbial communities from Calvert Island, British Columbia, Canada - ECP12_OM1 (SPAdes) (version 2) | ecosystem: Environmental > Aquatic > Freshwater > Wetlands > Bog ...
CTCACGAAGACGATGTCGTTGGCGGGGTCGACCCAGAACCAGGTGCCCGCGGCGCCATCCCAGAAGAACGTGCCCTTGCCGTCGGAGAGGTTCGCCTCTGGCGGATCGAAGATCACCGCGAAATCGTAACCGTAGCCAAAGCCCGGCCGCAACATCGACAGGCCGATGCCGAACTCCCCTGTGAGCAGCGCGGCCGGCACATGGTTCGAACTCATCAGCTTGACCGTGGAGGGAGCCAGAATGCGCGTATCGTTTAACTCGCCGCCGTTGGCCAGCATCGAGGCGAAGCGGTAGTAATCTTCAATTGTGGTCACCAGGCCGCCGCCGCCCGAGGGCATAGTCGGCTCCTTTGCGTAATCGGCCGGAGCGCCGCCGCCCTCTGCGGATGGAGTAATCCCGCCAGTGGGCGTCCCCTTGTAGTTTGTGGCAAAGCGGTCGCGCTTCTCTGCGGGAACATAGAAGTCCGTATCCTTCATGCCCAACGGCACAAAGATTTGATCACGCATGAATTGAGGCAGAGACTGACCCGAGAGCTTCTCCACGATGTAGCCCTGAATATCCATCGAACAGCTATAGGTCCAGCCCTTGCCAGGCTGATAGAGCAATGGAATCTTCGCCAGCTTGTCGATCATCTCCTGCAGCGTTTGCGACTGCATCACCTTCGCGTCGCGGTACATCTGGTCCACCATGGTGTTACCCATGGAGCCGTAGGTAAAGCCCGCGGTGTGCGTCATCAGCTCACGCATGGTGGGCGCGTGATCGGGATCGACAAGAATCATCTTGCCTTCCGCATCGACTCCCTTGAAGACCTTCAGATGCGCGAACTCGGGAATGTACTTTGAGATGGGGTCGGAAGGTAGCCACTTGCCCTGCTCATAGAGAATCATCATTGCCACGCCGGTAACCGGCTTGCTCATTGAGTAGGCGCGGAAGATCGTGTCCTTGGTCATCGGCGCGGCTGTAGCGATGTCGCGCTGGCCGTAGGTTTTGTACTCCACCACTTTACCGTGGCGCGCCAGGATCGTGACGGCGCCGGCAAGCTGCTTCTGGTCAATCTCACCCTGGATCAGCGCGTGAAGACGCTCCAGCCGCTCGGAAGAAAAGCCTGCCGTTTCCGGCTTGATGACCGTAAGGTCGAACGCGTGGCGCGCCGGCGGCTGAGCGTAGGTGTGAAAACTCAAGGCAAAGGCCAGGACGGTCATGAGGGCGGCAGAAATCGTGTGTCGGAATGTCATGTCAATCTCCGGCGCCGCTTTAACGGCGTTTGTAGGGATTATAGAGCGAAACCAGAGTAAACGTGCCCTTGTCAAAAGTGTTCAAGGTGGCTTTTTCTTGAGGAAAAAGCCACTTGGCGAAGTTGCTTTCGGGATACAGCTACTCTGGTTTCGCTATAGCCTCGCCTCTTATCGGGACATTCCTACGTCGGCCCGAGCTTCGTCTGGATCGACCTCCAGCCGCAGCGTCTACACTGTTTTCAGCCCATGACTGTTCCGAACACAACCAACGATACCATTGCCGCCGTCTCCACGCCGCCGGGGCGCGGGGGCATCGGGATTGTGCGGCTGAGCGGGCCGCTGGCTGCGTCGATTGCGGCGCAACTGGTGCGGCTGCGGCAACCGTTGGAGCATGGTCGCGCGCGACTGGCCGATGTGGTGGATGCGTCCGGCGAACAAGCTGCGCCTGACGCGGGCAGCGAGGCAGGGCGCGACAGTCTCGCCCGGATCGACGAGGCGGTGGTCACGTATTATGGTGCGCCCAACTCTTATACCGCCGAAGATGTGGTGGAGATTGCGGCGCACGGCTCGCCGGTGGTGCTGGAGATGCTGCTGGGCCGCGCTGTGAAGCTGGGCGCGCGGCTGGCAGAACCGGGCGAGTTTACGCAGCGCGCATTTCTGGCCGGCAAGCTGGATCTGACGCAGGCCGAGGCTGTCCGCGATCTGATTGCGGCCCAGACGCTGACACAGGCGCGGTTGGCCGCCAGCCAGATGGGCGGCGCGCTAAGCCGGCGCGTGGGGCCGGTGAAACAGGCGCTTGTGGAACTTGTGGCGCTGCTCGAAGCGGGCATCGATTTTGCAGAGGACGACGTGGAGCTGACGACGCAAGCCGAGATTGCCCGCCGCATCGATGCACTGACGCCGCCACTACGAGCGCTTGAAGCTTCCTTCGCGCGCGGGCGCATTGTTCACGACGGGTTGACACTGGCCATAGTGGGCAGGCCCAATGTGGGCAAGAGCTCGCTCTTCAATCGGCTCGTGGAGCGCGAGCGGGCTATTGTGACCGCAACTCCCGGCACCACTCGCGACACGGTCAGCGAGCGGATTTCGCTGGAGGGAATTCCGCTGGAGCTGGTGGACACGGCCGGGTTGCGCGAGGGCTTGCGCGAAGGCCTGGAGGAGGCCGAGCAACATGGCATTCGCCGCAGCCGCGAGGCGCTGGCTGACGCCGCACTGGTGGTAGTAGTGGTGGACGCGACTCAGCCTCTGAATGACGAGGAGCGAGGACTGCTGGCTGCTGTTGAGGGCCGTCCCGCACTGGTGGCTGTGAACAAAAGCGACTTGGTCCGGAATTTACCTGAAGCCGAGAGGCCGCTGCCCGATTGCGGCGACATGCCCGTACTGGCCACCTCCGCGCTCACAGGCGAAGGGATTCCCGCGCTGCGCGAGCGCATTCTCGAGTTGGCCACCGGCGGAGCCGCCTCCGAGCCGGGAATGTTGACAAGCCTGCGCCACCAGCAAGCCGTCGCCACAGCACTTATGGCACTGGGCGATGCAGCGAAGGCCAACGCTGACGCGATTCCCCACGAGATGATCCTGCTGGACCTCTACCGCGCTCTTGGGGCTCTCGACTCGCTCACCGGCCAGACAACTTCCGATGACATTTTGGACCTGATTTTTTCGACCTTCTGCATCGGAAAGTAACTCGGCAGGCTTCTAAGACAACAGATATTTCAGCAATGCCATGCGAATGTACAGGCCGTTCTTGGCCTGACGGAAATATGCGGCCCGGGCATTTGCGTCCACGTCCGGAGAGATCTCGTTGACGCGCGGCAGGGCGTGCATGATGATGGATTGCGGCTTCATCCGGTTAGCCATTTCCGCATTGATTACGTACACATCCTTGACAGCTTCATATTCCGCCTGCGAGGCAAAGCGCTCTCTTTGCACGCGAGTGATATACGCAACATCCGCCTGCTCAATGACGCTTTCGAGTCTCTCGCTCTCGTTGAATGAAATCCCTTTTTGGGTCAGATAATCGCGGTATTGCTGGGGCAGGCGCAACGACAACGGCGAGATCAGATCGATCGTTACCCCGGAGTACAGGCAAAGCAACGGCAGCAGAGAATGAATCGTCCTCCCATACAGCAGGTCGCCGACCAAAACAACACGCAATCCACTCAGCCAGCCAAGTTCCTTTTTGATGGTGTACATATCCGCCAGCGCCTGGGTTGGATGCTCTCCCGCACCATCTCCCGCATTGATGATGGGAACTGGAGAGTTTTTTGCGGCCTCAGCGGCCGTCCCCGCCTCATAGTGCCGAATGGCGATGACATCGGCATATCCGCTCACCACGCGCACGGTATCGCCGATGCTCTCGCCTTTGGTCGCCGATGAATTGTCGCGCGCGTCTTCCGCTGACAGTACGCCGCCGCCCAGCTTCTGCATCGCAGCCTCGAAGGAAAACCGCGTGCGCGTGCTAGGTTCGAAAAACAGCGTCGCCAGAATCCGGCCACGCAGAGGGCCCGTCAAGGCGCGAAAGACGTCATCTCGCTCCATTCGATTAGCCGATTCGAAAAGCCCTAACAAGAACTCCGAATCGTCGAACTGTCGCGTGCTTATTACATGCTTGAGCTTTTCCATCAGGGTAACCCTCCCTCAGCTTGCCGGGAAAACTTTACCTTTCAGTATGGTATAAGTCACGCGGCCAGGCAACGTATATCCCTCAAACGGAGACCAGCCGCATTTGGTCTTCAAGTCTTCGCGCCGAATTACGGTTGGCGCATCGGGATTGAGAATTGTTAGTGAGCCAACATATCCCGGCGCGATCACGCCAAATCCACTGCCGAATCCCGCAGGCAGAAACTCATTCACAAAGGAACCCGGATTGTAACTGCACACGCGCGCAATATCCATGGGGGAAAACCCGTGCTCGGCCATCAACCATGTTGCAAACGCTCCATAGGCGTCAAGATGGGGCACGCCGCTCCTGCCACTCATCTTATCTTCACGAGTATGGGGAGCGTGGTCCGTGGCAAGATAGTCCACCAGCCCCTCGCGAAGGGCCGCTATCAACGCCAGACGGTCCTCTCTGCCGCGCAGCGGAGGATTCATTTGCAGCCAGAGACGATTTTCATCCGTCAGCATTGTTTCATCGAAGAACAGGTGGTGTGGGGCAACCTCGGCCGTAACGCGAAGGCCCCGATTTTTGGCGGCAGCGATCTTCTCCAAGCCGCCCTTCGTTGAATAATGACACAGTTTGCCGATCAGACCGTATCGCTCAATCAGATATAGCGCAAACTCCGTCGCCGTGATCTCAGCGCTGGCCGGGCGCCGTTGTTCATGGGTTGCCGCGCTCTTGCTGTCTTGCAGAATCGCCGGATCTTCGCAGTGAAAGCTGACATTCTTTCCGCGATACCTTGCGATTACGCCTTCCAGTTGCTCCCGCGAAGAGAAAAACAAATCTCCCACGGATGGCCCCATGAAAGCCTTGTAAGGCACGTGCCGCATAAGGGGGCTGGTGTCCGGCCCAATTCCCGCATAGAGCGTCACATGCACGGCCGACTTCGCCGTCAATTTGTCCTTCTCCGCATACCTTGCATCGTCCACGGGCGCTTGAGGATTGTTCGGCATGTCGGCGACATGCGTCACGCCGCCATGGATGGCCGCAGCGGAGATGGTTGCAAAGTCTTCTTGATAGATCTGCGACTGGCTCGCATCTTCTCGCGCGTGAATATGGAGATCGCCAAAACCGGGGAAAATGATTTGGCCATGGAGATCGAGATCGCTTTTCCCGGTTTTCGGTCCAACATGCTCAATCAGCCCAGTTTCCGTGTTGATTTCAATCGCGCCCTCAAATTCGCGATCGTGATTGGCAATCCTCCCCTCAACGCGCAGCATGGACAGCCTTTCTCGCAGCATTGATTTCATCGCGAAGACCGCGCGCCGCAGCCGCAGGATCCTCGCTGAACAAAATCGCCCGTGAGCTGCTGATCAGAAGCCCCTTGCCATGTGCGTCCAGGCCCGCGGAAACAACCGCCGCCACATCGCCGCCTTGCACGCCCACCCCCGGCACAAGAAAAGGAATCGCCGGCGCGATCGCCCGTATTCTTTTCATCTCCTCTGGGAAAGTTGCCCCGACAACCAGCATGCAGTTTCCCGCAACATTCCAATCCGCGCTTACGCGCAGCGCGACTATCTCCCACAACGGCCTTCCGCCAGACTCGAGTTCCTGAAATTCTCCTGCTCCGGGGTTCGATGTCCGGCACAAGATGATACACACCTTATCGCGCCTCTCCAGAAATGGCGCCAGCGCTTCTTTGCCAAGATAGGGATGCAGTGTGACCGCGTCAAAGCCCATTCCATCAAATATGGAAGCCGCATACCCGCGATTTGTATTTCCAATATCGCCGCGTTTCGCATCGCAGATTGTGGGAATCTCAGGATGCTCGCTGCGTAGATATTTCATCGTCATCTCGAGTTCCTTGATTCCTTGCGCTCCCAGGACTTCATAGAACGCCATGTTGGGCTTGTACGCGGCAGCATATTGATAGGTTTTCTCGATGATCCACCGGTTGAAGGCAAAGAGCGGCCACGATTCGCTCCTGAAGCGCGCGGGAATGCGATCGTGCTCGGGGTCCAGCCCAATGCAGAGCAGCGATCCCGCCGCCTCCATTCGCCGGTCAAACTTTTCCATTGCAGCGTTCACAAGTCCTCTATTCGAAACCGTGCCGCTGAGCCCATGAGCGCGGTTCTTGAAGCCAGTCGCGCACCACCGCCGCGCCGGCCTCATCGATCATCTTATGCTCCTGCGCGCTCTTCAGCACCTCCTGAAACGTGGTTGTGGCATGAAGTCGCACGCCTGCTCTCTTGAATCGCTCCACAGTCTCAGGGAAGTGATAACTGATAATTGCCAGGCAATCGCTAACCACCGCGCCCTCGGCACGCAGGGCTTCGACGGCCGCAATACTGCTGCTCCCAGTCGTCACCAGGTCCTCAATCAACACAACCCGGCGGCCCATCACATCGCCGCCCTCGACGCGCTTCTTTGTACCGTGCTCCTTTAACTCTTTGCGAATGAAGACCGAAGGTTTGCGCATGGAGAAACCGAGCGCCGCACTATGCGGAATTCCGGCAGCCTCAACGCCTCCAACTACGTCTATTGGAATCTCCCGTTCGGCAATGAGAGCTTCAAAGCCGCGAATCACCTTTGCCCATTGCTCCGGCCAAAAGGGAAACCGCCGATTGTCGCAGTATATCGGCGACTTGATCCCGGATTTGAAGGTGATCGGTTTCTCCGGCCGGAAATCAACTCCCTCGATTGCAATTAAAGCGTCCGCAATCTCGCGGCTTCGGGCCTCATAGCTCATGCGCTTGCCCCTTGATCTTTATTGCAAACAACGGATGCATTCACTGACTGGATTAGGGAAGCAGGGGTTATGCCGGCGAAAAGGCCGAGCGGGTCACATACGAGATTGTCCTGGCAGACCGTTGCCGGGCCTGAAGACGGCTCAGAGGACATTCACCATTCCCCCTATGCGTGAGTATAGCGTATTGATTCTTGCAAGACCCGGCATAACGCTGGGCCTCGATTCTTTGCAAACGTGTGCGGAATTGCTCCTTTGGGACGGATATAGTCACAAGTTTGACTTTTTATCTCGGGTGAGTAGTCTGGTGGTGTAAGGGCAGCTTGCTCGATCTGCAAATCTTTCTTTTCCCCGGAGTTTTGTACGATTTTTCCTCACCCGAATAGGAGATGATGGAAGAGAGCACTTTATCGACTGGCATTCGAGCGGTTCTCCAACTCGCGTGCACTCTTCATTTCCGTGAAAGGTGGCTTTTTCTTAAGGAAAACGCCACTCGGCAGTTGCGGTTTCGGTGTATAGCAATTGGAGAACCGCTGTAGGTCGGAAGACCAGGTTAAAGCGGCTTAGTTGAACCCTTAACTTTGGACCGAAACCTGAATGTGCTGAGGGATATAAGCAACTTCAGCTTCTTTTACTTTCGCTGGCGAAGTTCGTGACAAACACGAAGATAATCCGGCGCCAGCCAGGCAGTGAGGCACCATGTGCGGTATTGTCGGCGTCTTTGGGCATAGTGCAGTCAGTTCGGTTCTCTATGAAAGCCTTTCCATGCTTCAACATCGCGGCCAGGATGCCGCGGGCATCGCGACCAGCTTTGAGGACCGGTTTTACCTCGAGAAGGGGAATGGCCTGCTCACGGATGTCTTCAAGGCAGACAATATGGCGCGGCTGCTGGGCAATATGGGCGTCGGACATGTGCGCTACCCAACCGCGGGATGCTCGTCGGTGGCTGAGGCGCAACCGTTCTACGTCAACTCACCGTATGGGATCATCTTTGCGCACAATGGCAACCTGACAAACGTCTCGGAGATCGTGGACAGCATATTCCAAACGGATATGCGGCACTTGAACACCAGTTCCGATTCCGAGGTGATGCTGAACGTGTTTGCGCATGCACTGGCGCGGCGCGGCGCAGTCAAACCCACCGAGCACGACATATTCGCGGCCGTGGAAGAGGTCCACCGTCGATGCAAGGGCGGGTACGCAGCTATTGCGATGGTCGCCGGCGTAGGCATGATTGGATTCCGCGATCTGCATGGCATTCGGCCACTGGTGTTCGGAACTCGAGGCAAGGGCAAAGACGCTGAGTATATGTTCGCTTCAGAGAGCGTGGCGCTACAGGGAGGCGGGTTTATTATGGACCGCGACCTTGCAGCGGGTGAGGTGATCTTCATCGATATGGAGGGCAAAGTCCACTCACATGTGAGCCCACAGGCACACGAGAAGACTCCTTGCATCTTCGAGTTCGTCTATCTGGCGCGGCCGGACTCGGTGCTGGATGGCGCGTCGGTTTATCAGTGCCGCATCAACATGGGGACGAAGCTCGCGGCGAAGATCAAGCGGGAGTGGGCGCATCTGCCGATCGATGTGGTAATTCCGATTCCTTCGACGAGCCGTGTGGCGGCGCAGGAGATTGCGACGCAACTGAACCTTCCCTATCGCGATGCGCTGGTGAGGAACCGCTACGTAGGCAGGACGTTTATCATGCCCGGGCAGGCGCAGCGCAAGCAGTCAGTTCGCCGCAAGCTGAACCCCATTCCGAAGTTTTTTCAGGGAAAGAATGTGTTGCTGGTCGATGATTCGATCGTACGCGGCACGACGATTCGAGAGATTATCGCGATGGTGCGGGAACAGGGAGCGAAAGAAGTTTATGTTTGCTCGGCGTCGCCTCCGGTGCGATTTCCGAACGTGTACGGGATCGATATGCCGGCACGATCGGAGTTGATCGCCAGCGGTCGGAACGTGCAGGAGCTGGCAAGAGATATTGGAGCCGACGAGCTGATCTACCAGGACCTTGATGATTTGAAACAGGCAATTACTGAAGCCGCACCCGGGCTCACACACTTCGACACGGCTATCTTCGATGGGAATTATGTCACCGGAGACATAACGGAAGAGTACCTCAACAAGCTGGAACAAAAACGGAACGACACTGCCAAACACACAGAAGATGTCGCAAGCTACATCACGAGAAATCTCTCCGCGCACATTTGACGGCATGACGGTGCGGATGCTGCCTGGGCCTTCGGCGCTGACAAAGTTCGAGGCAGCGCGGATGGCCGCCCGTCTGCGCGCCATCGATTCCGACGTGGCCGCAGTCGAGGCATCGTATTTGTACTTGCTGCTGCTGCGCAAAGACTCTGAGAGCAAAATCGACCACCAGAGACTGGTTGAGTTGCTTGGTGCGGGCGTGGAAAACACGACGGGTCAGCGTGTGTGGATTGCGCCGCGCGTGGGGACGCAGTCGCCGTGGTCGAGCAAAGCGACCGACATTCTGCACAATACGGGCTTTGGGGCGATTGAGCGGATTGAACGCGCGCGTGTGGTGAGCATTGTTTCTTCCGGCGCGGTAGATCTCCGGGTGCTGGCCGGGACGTTGCACGATCGCATGACCGAGAGTGTATTTTTCAAGAGCGTCGACGAGTTGCAGGCATTGTTTGCGCCGCGGGAACAGAAGGCGCTAGGACATATCGACGTGCTCGGGCGGGGAGCGGCGGCGATTGCCGCGGCGGATCGCGAGCTGGGACTGTCGCTTGCCTCCGACGAGATCGAGTACCTGGTCGCGGAGTTTACGCGGCTCAAACGCAATCCGACCGACGTCGAGTTATATATGTTCGCCCAGGCCAACAGCGAACACTGCCGCCACAAAATCTTCAATGCAAGCTGGACGATCGACGGGGTGAAGCAGCCGCGATCGCTGTTTCAGATGATTCGCAATACTAATGAGGTGTCGGGCGAGGATGTGCTCTCGGCTTATCGCGACAATGCGGCGGTGGTTCGCGGAGGACGCGGCGGAAGATTTTTCCCTGAGCCGGTGGACGCGAGGTACGAATATCACGAAGAAGACATTCACATTTTGCTGAAGGTCGAAACGCACAATCATCCCACCGCGATTTCGCCATGGCCGGGGGCGGCGACGGGATCGGGCGGTGAGATTCGTGATGAAGGGGCCACCGGGCGCGGAGCTAAACCCAAGGCCGGGTTGTGCGGTTTTACGGTGTCGAATCTGCATCTGCCGCAGGCGCCGCAACCGTGGGAGCGCGCCTACGGGCGGCCCGCATATATTGCTTCGCCGCTGGACATCATGATCGATGGGCCGCTGGGCGCGGCTGCCTATAACAATGAGTACGGCAGACCGGCACTCGCTGGATACTTTCGCACCTACGAGCAGACAAGCGTGAACTCTGAAGGCGCGGTCTTCGGGTATCACAAGCCGATCATGCTGGCGGGAGGGCTGGGAAATATTCGCGCGGAGCATGTCGAGAAGGGCGCCATCAAGGCCGGCTATGCGCTGGTTGCATTGGGCGGCCCGGCAATGCTGATTGGACTTGGCGGGGGCGCGGCCTCGAGCAGCGCGGGCAGCGGAAATACGGATCTGGACTTTGCATCGGTGCAGCGCGATAACGCGGAGATGGAGCGCCGCGCGCAGGAGGTTATCGACCGCTGCTGGCAGCGCGGCGCGGCGAATCCGATTGCGTTTATTCACGACGTGGGCGCTGGCGGATTGTCGAATGCGTTTCCGGAGTTGATCAAGGACGGCGGCTGCGGCGGGAGCTTCGACTTGAACGCGATTCCACGCGGCGAGGCGGGGATGAGTCCGCTGGAGGCGTGGTGCAATGAGGCGCAGGAACGCTACGTGCTGGCGATTGCGCCGGAGAATCTGCATCTGTTTGAGGACCTCTGCGAGCGCGAGCGGTGTCCGTTTGCGGTGATCGGAACCGCCGTAAAGCAACCCCAGCTCACTCTCAGCGATAGCACTACATCCGGAGAGGCAGGAAAGGCAATCGATCTGCCATTGCAGGTGCTCTTTGGAAAGCCGCCCAAGATGGAGCGCGAATTTGCGCGGATGAAGATTGCATCTGTGCCGCTCGATCTTGCTGGGGTAACTATCTCGGATGCGGTAGAGCGGCTGCTGCGGTTACCTGCGATTGCGTCGAAATCATTTTTAATTACGATTGGCGACCGCAGTATAACCGGAATGGTGGTTCAGGACCAGATGGTGGGGCCGTGGCAGGTTCCGGTGGCCGACTGCGCGGTCACGCTGGGCGCATACGATTCTTTGTGGGGCGAGGCGATGGCCATCGGCGAGAGAACGCCGCTGGCAGTGATCGATGCAGCCTCCTCGGCGCGCATGGCCGTGGGTGAGGTGATCACCAACCTGGCGGGAGTTGCCATTGGCTACGAGCAGGTTGGAAAGCTCGGCGACATCAAGCTCTCGGCAAACTGGATGGCAGCGGCGGGCGAGGGCCAGGAGGATCAGAAGCTCTTCGACGCCGTTCATGCGGTGGGAATGGAGTATTGCCCGGCGCTGGGAATGACGATCCCCGTGGGCAAAGACTCGATGTCCATGAAGACGAAGTGGACCAGCGAAGGCGACGCGACAAAAACTGTACTCTCGCCACTCTCGCTCGTCGTCTCTGGTTTTGCGCCGGTCAGCGATGTGCGCCGGACATTGACGCCGCAGTTGTGCGCGGGTGATGCGTCTCTGATTTTGATTGATCTCGGTCAGGGCAAAAACCGGCTGGGTGGATCGTGTTTGGCGCAGGTGTACGGACAGGTTGGTGATGTGACTCCGGACGCGCCCTCAGCAGTGGTGATGAAGGCGTTTTTCACAGCTGTGCAGCAGCTCAACCGCGAGGGCATACTGCTGGCCTATCACGACCGCAGCGATGGCGGATTGTTCGTGTCGCTGGTGGAGATGGCCTTTGCCGGGCGAATGGGGCTGGAGATTGATTTGCCGGTTGCCGACCTGGCAGAGCTGTTCAGCGAAGAGCTAGGTGTTGTGGTACAGGTTGCGGCGAAAGACGTCGCTGAGGTGCTTGAGCGCCTGGGCGTTGCCGGCATTGCGGCGCAGGTGATTGGACGAGGAGCGCCAGGCAACGAAGTCGTAATTCGAAGCGACGGTGAGATTGCGTATCGCAACACACGCACCGCGCTGCACAAGATGTGGGCGGAGACGAGCTTTCATATCCAGTCTCTGCGCGATAACCCGGAGAGCGCGCGGCAGGAGTTCTCGTTGCTCGATGATGCGGAGAGACCAGGACTTTCGGTGAGCGTGCTATTCGATCAGTCGGAAAGGGTATGTGCGCCGTTTGTGAATACTGCGCGACCGCGGGTTGCCATTCTCCGAGAGCAGGGCGTCAATGGGCAGGTGGAGATGGCCGCGGCGTTTGATCGCGCGGGCTTCGCCGCCGTCGATGTGCATATGAGCGATCTGCTCACCCGGCGCGTGAGCCTTGCGGAATTCAGGGGTCTGGCCGCGTGCGGCGGATTCTCTTATGGCGACGTGCTGGGCGGGGGCAGCGGATGGGCGAAGACAATCCTCTTTAATGACCGGCTGAAGGAGATGTTCACGGAGTTCTTCGCGCGCCCGGATAGCTTTGCGCTTGGCGTCTGCAATGGCTGCCAGATGATGGCGCAACTGCGCGAGATTATTCCCGGAGCCGCGAGTTGGCCAGATTTTGGGCGCAATGTGTCGGCGCGCTTTGAGGCGCGATTGTGCATGGTGGAGATTCAGGAGTCGCCATCGCTGTTCTTCGCGGGTATGGCCGGGGCGCGCGTTCCGATAGTGACTGCGCATGGTGAGGGCCACGTGAACAGCATCGCGGCGGACTCTCGAGTTGCGCTGCGCTACATTGATACGTATGGCAACGTCACCGAGCACTACCCGCTGAACCCCAGCGGCTCCGTACAGGGGGTTGCCGGATTGAGCAGCTCGGATGGACGCGCGATGATTGTGATGCCGCATCCGGAGCGCGTCTTTCTGGGCGTGCAGCACACGTGGGTGCGGGACAAGATGCGCGAGCCGAAGGATAGCCCGTGGCAGCGGATGTTTGACAACGCGCGCAAATGGGTCGGGTAGGAGAGAGCGTGAGTTCAAAGGTGGATTACAAGTCCGCGGGAGTGGACATCGAGGCTGGCAACGAGGCGGTGCGGCGCATCAAGTCGCATGTGGTTGAAACCCACAAGCAACATGCCTCGGCGGTGCTCACCGGGCTGGGCTCCTTTGGATCGCTCTTTGCCCTGGGCAATGCGCTGAAGGGCATAAAGGACCCGGTGATGGTGCAGAGCACGGACGGCGTCGGCACCAAGAGTAAGGTGACGGTTATGGCCGGCCGTTATGAAGAGCTGGGCCGCGACCTGGTGGCTGCCGTCGCGGGAGACATCGTGGTAATGGGAGCGACGCCGCTTACATTTCTGGACTATCTAGGCTTTCACAAGACCGAGCCTGAGATTGTGGAGGCACTGGTGCGCGGGATGAGCGCCGCGTGCATCGAGGCCGGAATCGCGCTTGTGGGTGGAGAGACGGCGGAGATGCCCGCG
>Ga0209039_10003166_pt1 | contig 13110 bp, 16 predicted proteins | sample BogFormECP12_OM1_FD_188238 | JGI IMG/M metagenome (GOLD analysis project Ga0209039, IMG submission 188238) | Bog forest soil microbial communities from Calvert Island, British Columbia, Canada - ECP12_OM1 (SPAdes) (version 2) | ecosystem: Environmental > Aquatic > Freshwater > Wetlands > Bog ...
TTTGACGTCGGGGCCGGCCTGCACGATGTCCAGTTCCTGTCCGGAATATCCGGGCACGCGCACGCGCGCGGGAACGCTAGTGCTGATGGCGCTGAAACCCAGCTTGTCGATGTAGAACGCCTTGGTGGCGAGCGGATCCTTGGCCGGCGAGATGGCGCCCACGATCATGGTGGCGATGCGCTTGGGGCCGAGGTGCTGGCCGCGGGCTTCCCAATGGTGCGATCCGGGCAAGTACTGCGTGTACTCGATGGTCTGGCCCTCGGGTTCCCGGTTGACCGTCAGCAGGTTTCCGGCGCCGGCCTTGCGAACTTCCCGAATCTCGACGCCGCGCTTGACGTACTCGTCGTGCATCGCCTGGAGGTCGCTCGATTCCCAGCAGACGTGCATCAGCCCAAGGGGCTGCTCCGGTCTCATCCGCGGGTACAGTTCGATGTACTGGTGGTCGTTGACCTTGAGGTAGTCTTCCGTGATGCGGCCGGCGGGATCCTTGGTGGCGTAAAACTCCTCGAACCCCAGCTTGCCGACGTAAAACGCGCGCGCCGCGTCCAGATCGGCGACGCGGAAGGCGGCGTGCGCGATGCCAGTGTAGCTGGACGGCTGAGCCCAGCCGAGCGAAGCGCAGAAAAGGGCGATGAATACCGATGTCAGTTTCATGTGATGTATACCCAGACCGGTCTATGATAGCTCAATTTGCCGGGGGGCAGAGGCGTTCGAAACGTTCGAAACGGGCGTGATCCGGGGGCAGGCGCAGCAGCGTGGATGGCGCAGGTCGGACCCCCGCATCCCTGGCATCAGACGACTGCGCCAGGTTCGATGGTTGCGAGGATAGGCTGGCTGGAGGCAAAACCGAGCGCAGCCAGATCTTCGCCCTCAAGGTGGAGTCCGATGTCCTCGGGGATGTTGAGGGCCAGTTCGTCCAGAGTGGGCGCCTGCGTGACCATCGGCAGGTCGAGGCACTCGGCCGCGAACCGGCGGTCGCCCCGGCTGATGCGCACGTGGACGGCTTTTTTCATCGGTGTCGCCGCGTCAGGCTTCATTATGCACCAACGGGAAGGCGGGGCGGGCGGGCTTCCACCGGGTCACCGCATCAAAGAGCAGCCATCGACAAAGCGGTCTCATCGTGGGACCATGACAGTGGAAGTCATGAGCGCTACACTGACCGTCGACTCGAAAAAATACGCCCGCCTGGCGAATCGCGTTGTCGTCAGAGCCATCGAGAACGAGGCGGAGTACGACCACATGGTCGCCGCCGTGGAACATTTGATGGACAAGGGCGAGGACCGCTTGTCCCCGGAGGAGGCCGCGCTCCTGGAGACCATGGCGATCCTGATTCAAGCTTACGACGACCGCCGCCACCCTCTGCCTCCGCTCGCTCCGAACGAGATGCTGGCCTACCTGATGGAGACGAGCGGACGAACCGCCAAGGACCTGCTGCCGGTGCTGGGCACGCGCGGGCGGGTTTCGGAGGTCCTAAGCGGGAAGCGGTCCATAAGTAAGGAGCAGGCGAAGAAACTGGCGGCGGTGTTCAAGGTCTGGGTTGATCTGTTCATCTGAGTGGGCAGCGGGTCCGGGGTCAGGCTGCGCGGCTTGGCGGTTGCCGCAGGGAGCGAGTGTCCCACGATGCCCCCCGCAGCGGCCCGGGCCTTGATGCGACCTATGGCGCGCTGAACGGCTCGCCGCCGATTGCGACGCGGTGCAGTGCCCCCTTGCCGCAGAGGTGATGCGAGACAATTCCCGTATGAGAGCTTCCGACCTCGACCGCCTGCGTGAACCATACGATGAAAGCACTAATCGTGCGGTGCGCAGTCCTATGGCGGCGCTTGGAGCGGACCTGCCGGATTGGAGGCAGTTGAAGTCTCTGATTTTGGAGGATCTGTCCCGCCCTCAGTGGGACTCGTTTGACTGACCGCCTGCTGATGCGACTTTGGGCCCAATCGGCCCTCTATATCTGTTATCCTGAATGTAGGAAATCTCCACATGTGCTTGGCAGTGCCCGGAAAGGTCCTCGAAGCCACCGACATCGGCGTGAATCGGATTGCGAAGGTCCAGTTTGGCGGCATCACGCGCACGGTGTATCTGGACCTGCTGCCCGAAGCCGGCGTCGGCGATTACGTTCTGGTCCACGTGGGGTTCGCCATCAGTAAGATCGATGAAGTCGAGGCCCAGCGCACTTACGCGCTGCTGGAGGAACTGGGCAACGTCCTCGAAGACGAAACGGGGCCGCCGGAGAGCGGCGCGTGAAGTACATCGACGAATACCGCGACGCCGGGCTGGCGAAGGCGATTGCGCGGGCCATCCGGGCGCGCGCCACCGAGCCGTGGGTGCTGATGGAAATTTGCGGCGGCCAGACGCACGCCATCATGCGCTACGGGCTGGACGAACTGCTGCCGCCGGAAATCGAGCTGGTGCACGGGCCGGGCTGCCCGGTGTGCGTGGCGCCGCTCGAGATCATCGATAAGGCGCTGGAGATCGCGGCGCGGCCGGAAGTGATCTTCGTCTCCTACGGCGATATGCTGCGCGTGCCGGGGTCGCACACCGACCTGTTCCGCCTGAAGGCCGCGGGCGGCGACGTGCGCATCGCCTATTCTCCCATGGACGCGGTGAAGCTGGCGCGCCGGAATCCGTCGCGGAAAGTGGTGTTCTTCGCCATCGGGTTCGAGACCACCGCGCCGGCCAACGCCATGGCGCTCTGGCAGGCCAAACTGGAAGGCCTCGGAAACTTCTCCATGCTGGCGGCGCACGTGCTGGTGCCGCCGGCCATGCGCGCCATTTTGGGATCGCCGGATTGCCGCGTGCAGGGGCTGATCGCGCCGGGGCACGTGTGCGCGGTGATGGGCTGGCGCGAGTACGAAGACCTGGCGCGCGAGTTCCGCCTGCCGGTGGTGGTCGGCGGGTTCGAGCCCATCGACCTGCTGGAGGCCATCCAGATGCTGGTGGTGCAGCTCGAAGAGGGCCGCGCGGAAGTGGAGAATCAATACGTCCGCTCGGTGACGCGCGAGGGCAACCAGGCGGCGCAGCGGATCATGGAACGGGTCTTCGAGGTGACGGATCGGAAGTGGCGCGGCATCGGCGCGATTCCCGCCAGCGGCTTCCGCATCCGCGCGGAACTGGCGGATTTTGACGCCGACCGCATCTTCGGCACCGAGGGGATCACCGCCGAAGAGCCCAAGGAGTGCATCAGCGCCCTGGTGCTGCAGGGGTTGAAGAAGCCCGCCGATTGCGCGGCGTTCGGCGGGCGCTGCACGCCCGCGTTTCCGCTGGGCGCGCCCATGGTTTCGAGCGAAGGAGTGTGCGCCGCGTATTATGCATACCGCCGGCGCGCGCCCGGGGGAGCGGCATGAACGCGTTCGCCTGCCCCGCGCCCATCGCCACGCGCGATGCTTTCGTGCCGCGCCACGCGCCGGGCGGCAGGCTCAGTGGGGTGTGCTCCGGATGTTCTTCCAGCCGCCGGCGCGCGCCGGGAGGGGCGGCATGAACCAGTTCGTTTGCCCCGCGCCCATCGCCACGCGCGACACCGTGCTGCTGGGCCACGGGTCGGGCGGCAAGCTCAGCGCGGAATTGCTGCGCGACGTGTTTCTGCCGGCCTTCGCCAACCCGGTGCTGGACCGGCTGGAGGACCAGGCGGCCATTTCGGTGGGCGGCGCGCGCCTGGCGTTCACCACCGATTCCTTCGTGGTGAAGCCGCTGTTCTTCCGCGGCGGCGACATCGGATCGCTGGCGGTCCACGGCACCGTCAACGACCTGGCGGTGGGCGGCGCGCGGCCGCTGTACCTGAGCGCGGCCTTCATCCTGGAAGAAGGCTTCGCCATGGAAGCGCTGCGGCGGATTGTCGCGTCCATGACGGAGGCGGCGCGCGCGGCGGGAGTCGAGATCGTCACCGGCGATACCAAGGTGGTGGAACGCGGCAGCGGCGACGGCGTGTACATCACCACCACCGGCATCGGGCTGATGCGCGAGGGGCTGTCGCTCTCGGCCGCCGGCGCGCGCGCGGGCGACGCGGTGATCCTGAGCGGCAGCATCGGCGATCACGGCATCGCGATTCTCTCCGAGCGCGAGGGGCTGGAACTGGGGACCGAAGTGCGCAGCGATTCGGCGGCGCTGCACACGCTGGTGGACGCCATGCTGGAGGCGAGCACCGCGATCCGCGCCATGCGCGATCCGACGCGCGGCGGCCTGGCCAGCACGCTCAACGAAATCGCGGCGCAATCGCGCGTGGGCATCGAGATCGACGAGCGGGCCATCCGGGTTGGCGATGCCGTGCGCGGAGCCTGCGAGCTGCTGGGGTTCGACCCGCTGTACGTCGCCAACGAAGGCAAGCTGGCGGCGGTGGTGGAGCGCGAGGCGGCCGAAGCGGTGGTGGAGGCCATGCGCCGCCATCCGCTGGGCCGCGAGGCGGCCATCATCGGCACGGTCACCGGCGCGCACCCGGGGATGGTCACCATGCGAACGGCCTTCGGCACCACGCGCGTCGTGGACATGCTGGCGGGCGACCAGTTGCCGAGGATCTGCTGAGATGCACGAACTGGGAATCGCCAACTCGATCCTGGAGGCGGTGGAGGCGGAGATGCGGCCGCACCCCGGGGCGCGTGCGCTACGGATCGCGGTGACGGTGGGTGCGCTCTCGGGCGTGGACCGCGACTCGCTTGAGTTCTGCTTCGGGGCCCTCACCAAGGGCACGCCGTTCGAGACGCTGGCGCTCGATCTGAAGGAAGCCGCGGCCGACGAACTGCAACTGACCTGTCTGGAACTGGAGGAGCCCACGCCATGAGCATGACCACCAAGGTGCCTTTGGAGCGAAAAGTCCTCAGCGAGAACGACCGCCTGGCGGCCGAACTACGCGCGGAATTCGCGCGGCACGGGGTGCGCTGCCTGAACCTTATTAGTTCGCCCGGGTCGGGCAAGACGGCGCTGCTGGAGCGGACGCTGGGGGCGTTCGACCCGTCCATGCGCGTGGCCGTACTGACCGGCGACATCCAGACCGACGCCGACGCGCGGCGCCTGGCGCGCTACGGCTTCCCGGTGCGGCAGATCACCACCGCCGGGGCGTGCCACCTGGACGCCCGGATGGTGGCCAGGGCGCTGGAAGGCTGGGACCTGGCGCGGCTCGATCTGCTGTTCATCGAAAACGTCGGCAACCTGGTGTGCCCCACCAGCTACGACCTGGGCGAGGCGGCCAAGGTGGTGCTGCTGAGCGTGGCCGAGGGCGAGGAGAAGCCGCTCAAGTATCCCGGCATTTTCTTTAAGTCGAAGCTCATGGTGCTGACTAAGATCGACTTACTGCCGTATGTGCCGTTCCGGTTGGACGACGCCATCGCTAACGCGCGCACGATACAGCCGGATATCGAGATCATGCAGGTATCGAGCACCACGGGCGAAGGGCTGGATAAGTGGATGGAGTGGGTGGGGCGGGGCCTCTAGGCGACGCGGAGTTCGGCCGTACCGCGCTTCCTGGGTTTCACGACGATCTCCACATCGTGCCCCAGCGCGACCAGGAAACGCATCAGGCGCTCGACCGAATAGCCGCGGAACTGACCACTCAGCATGGCTGAGATCTTGGGCTGATCGATGCCCATGAGGTGTGCCGCGGCTGCCTGGGTCAGCTTTCGTTGGCGGATGGTGAGGTCGATACGGACTACCAAGCCGGCTTTGATCAGGTGCTCATCGGCGCCGGGCAGGCCGAGGTCGGCGAATACGTTGCCTGAACTAGGCTCCCGTTCGAGGGCTACTCTTTTCGGCATTCTTCACCTCAGTTCTCAACTGTTTGAGCCGCTGTCGGATCAGGTCCATCTCCGGTTTTGGCGTAGCGATCCCGGACTTGGACTTCTTCTGGAAGGCGTGGATCACGTAAATCGATTCTCCGATAGAGACCGTATAGACCGCGCGGTAGGTTCCGCTCGCGTCATAGGCCGCAATCTCCATCACCTGGCCGCCAAGACCATGCAGTGGCTTGGCCTTGGGGCTCGGTTCGCCCAACTGCGCGGCGTAGAGCGCATAGCCGATGTCGTCCTGGATGCCAGCCGGGAATGACTTCACCTTGGAACGGGAATCGGCAAGCCAGGTGAGAGTCTTCATTTGGCGGTACATGCCTATATTGGCATGATCGGGGTGGGGCGTCAAGCGGCAAGGGCGAGATCGGTGGCAGGGCGGTTTCGGGGCGGGCGACGAGCCGAGAAGAGCTCTACTCAGAGATTCCCAGAATATAGGCACCGCGCCTCCGTTCGACTGCTGGTGACAAGGGCTGTTTACCACAGTGATCCTTGCCCCCGTTCACGGTCAGGGCGCGTAGATGTGCCTGGATTGGCGCACAAGACCGCTGTTGCCGCCGGATTACCTGATCGAACGACAATGCCATGCTCAGGAATCGGTTTTCAGCGCGACGGACTGGATGCCGTGGAACTACCACGAGAGGCACAGATCCCAGACCGAATTAGACGCCCGCGAGATCCAGGCAGGATGCTAACGTATACATGCGGTGCACGTCCAAGTCGACTTCAGGCTGCGCAAGGCGATCCGGGAAAAAAGGCTGGAGTTTCCCGAATTTGCGACGGATCTCAGCCGGGTCCGTAAACGGGGTCTTTCAATTATCGACGCGCTCAAGGCGCTCCTGAGAGAAACCGGCGAGCGTTCAGGCCGTTCGCGCTTAGCCGCAGCACAAATCCTCAGCCTCTGCGGTGTGGCAGACGTAACCCAAATGCTGCTCCAACAGCTTCGTTGCACAAGGGGCCGATCACAAGTGTTCGCTATCGTCTCAATCCTGGCGCAACTTCCGGCGGAGAGACGGGCATTTCCGGCTCTTGTGAAGATCCTCGGCGTGTCGAATCCCGATGCGGCCCAGGCGGCTGCCTACTATTTACGTAACCTGGACGAACGGGCCATTCCAGTCTTGGTCTCTGTGGTAGGTGATCCCAGCCGTCCAGCAAGCGTCAGGGCCGAAGCGGCCGAGTCCCTCGGTTGTTTCGGGGACACTCGATCCATTCCAGTATTGCTTTCCGCCCTCCAAGACCCGAGTCCCGAGTTACGTTTCTGGGCCGTTTTCGCGCTCGGCCAATTGGACGGCACCGATGATCGGATCCGAAGCGGTCTCGAAACCATGCTTACTGACCGAGGTATAGCGCCTGGCTGGCGGTCTGTCGGCCGGGAGGCGAAGGCAATGCTGACCGCAGCCGCGCTGTTACAAGAGGAAATCCGCGAAATCCCAAGTGATCCAAATGCATTGGACGAGGATCGTCGCTGGGCCGAATGCTATCGCATATAGCGTGATTCACGGAACCGTGCTCACGGAATCATCCGCACATCTGCCGAAAACTCACTCCGAACCACGGCCCACTCGTTTCCATTCCAAAGTCACGCCGTCTCGAATCCTGTCGAGAATCCGATCCCCGCCTGGAAAGCCCAAGCAGCCCCTTTCGGGAGGGGGAACGGCCGGGCTTTGGCCGGATCACGCCACTCGGAGAGAGGCCACCGCGATGGCCGTCCGGCCGGATCTGGAGCAATAAGCGTGCCCCAACAATCGGCCCCGGGGCCGCGTTTGCACGCGAAGATGGCGGGTTACAAACCCGCCGCAGGTTGAAAACCTGCCCCACAAGGAACCCGCGCCGCCCCCTACCTTCGGAACCCGTCCCGCGTGCAGCGCATGGTATTGGACAGGGAATCCTTCGGCAGGGAGCGGATGATAGGCCCGACGATCCACCCCAGTCCGACCGGCACGCTGCGGCTCAGGGAAATGGCCTCGCATTCCACATACACGCCGCCGTCGCGCTGCTCGAAACGCCAGTAGGAATTCAGACGCCAGAGGAATCCGTGGTCGTTGCCTGGACGGCGTTCGCGCTCGCTGTGCTCGCCGGGATTCTCCACTTCGGCCACGCGCGTGGTGCGCGAGCGGCTGTAGCAGCGGGTCTCGCCGATGCGGGTGTAGTGAACGTCGTGCTCGGTGTTCAGGACCACGGTGAGCACCTTCTTCTTGAGCAGGCGCATGTACACTTTGAAATCGTCTCCATTGCGGCTGAGGATCTTCGAATCCATCACTTCCGGCTTGAACGTCACCTTGTCGCGGCCGTAATCCTGGACCATGGCGATGACGGCGTCGAGCGAGGCGTTGGGGATGTAGACGGCGCCTACCCAGTCGTGAATCAGGCCGTCGGCGATGGCGATATCGCCCTCGCCGGTCCAGGGTTCGGCCAGCACCTCGCCGCTCCGCAGTCTGGCGTAGGCGCCGTTGACGCCATCCGACCAGAGGAACTGGGGGCCGCGCGCCTGCCGCTCCAGACGATCCTCGGCAGAGCGGACGTAGTTATCGAACGCCTGTAGGGTTTCGGGTTTCAGCTCCACCACTCCCACATCGGACATGGGGACGAGTAACCAAGCGAGATATAAAATGCGCCTTGACATCTGTAAGCATGATACCGGATTGGAGGAGACGGTCTGGTTATGGCGAAAGCGGAATTCAACGATGCCAGCCGCGCCCAGGTCAGTTTTCTGGCGCCCCTGGAGAAGAGATGCCTCGTCTGGCTTGCCGGGCGCGCTCCACGGTGGATCAACTCCGATCACCTGACGGCGCTCGGCCTGGTGGCGCTGGCGGGCGCGGGGTTGGGCTATTGGTACGCGCACTGGCGCAGGCTGGGCCTGGGGATCGTGATCGTGTGTCTGTTCCTGAACTGGCTGGGAGACAGCCTGGACGGGACGCTGGCGCGCGTTCGCAACCGCCTGCGCCCGCGCTACGGGTTTTACGTGGATCACATCGTGGACGCCTTCGGCACGTTCTTCCTGCTGGGCGGCATAGCCCTTTCGGGCTATATGAGCCAGGGGGTGGCCACCGGGCTGCTGATCGTCTACTTCATGTTGAGCATCGAGGTCTACCTGGCCACTTACACGCTCGGCACGTTTCACCTGTCGTTCTGGAAGTTCAGCCCCACGGAACTGCGCATCCTGCTCGTTATTGGCAACCTGGCGCTGATGTGGCGGCCGTGGGTCCACCTGTTCGGCAGCGAGTACCGGCTCTTCGACGTGGGCGGGGTGGTGGGAATCGTGGGCATGTCGCTGATGCTGGTTGGTGCGTCGGTGCGCCACACCATCGAGCTGTACCGCCTGGAGCGGCTGCCATGAAAGCGCCGGGGTTGTTGGTCCGCTGGCTGCGCTTCAACGCCGTGGGGGCGATCGGGATCGCGGTGCAGACCGCGGCGCTTGCGGTGTTCAAGAGCGTGCTGGGCATCCCGCTGCTGGCGGCCACGGCGCTGGCGGTGGAAACCGCGGTGCTGCACAATTTCGTGTGGCACGAACGCTGGACCTGGAAGGACCGCACCGCCTCGCACCGCGGCGTCGCGGGCCGCCTGCTGCGGTTCAACCTGAGCAACGGCCTGATCTCGATTGCCGTCAACCTGCTCTTCATGCGGGTGCTGGCGGGCCGTTTCCACTTTCCTTACATGGCTGCCAACTTCATCGGGATCGCCGCCGGGTCGCTGGCGAACTACCTGGCCAGCGACAAGCTGGTGTTCGGCGCCACTATCCGGCCTTGACTTCCACCGCCGAAGTGATATAGTGACCTAGAGCACTAGAATGCAGCTCTACGTCAACCCCTCGGACGAAGTGCCCATCTTCCGGCAGATCGTCCGGCAGATCACCGAGGGGATCGCGGGGCGGCGTCTGGCGCCGGGCGAAAAATTGCCTTCCCATCGCGAACTGGCCGAAGAGCTGGTGATCGCGCCCATGACCGTGAAGCGGGCCTACGACGAACTGGAGATGCTCGGCTTCATCGAAACGCAGCGCGGCTGCGGCACGTTCGTTTGCGCGGCGCCGCCCAAGCCGGACCGGTCCAGCCAGCGCGATGAGACCAGGGCCGAAGCCCGCATGCTGCTCTCCCGCGCCTACCTGGGCGGACTGCGTTTCAGCGACGTCGTGAAATTACTAAAGGAAGCGGACCGCGAGGTGACCGAGGGCCGCGCCGAAAAGGAGGAATCGTGAGTTTCGTTTTGGAATTCCAAAACGTCGTCCGGGCGCACCGCGAAAACGAGCCGGTGGTGGATGACGTAAGCTTCACCGTGGGCCAGGGCGAAGTGGTCGGCCTGCTGGGACGCAACGGCGCGGGGAAGACCACGCTCATCCGCCTGGCCATCGGACTGCTCCATCCGCAGGGCGGATCGGTGCGCGCCTTCGGGCTTGCGCCCACCGACCGGCCCGTCGAGGTGAAGAAGAGGATTGGGTACGTGGCGGAAGACCAGGTGCTGCCTGCCACGGCAACGGTGAAGGAACTGATCGTGTTCCACCGCTTCCTGTTCCCGGAATGGGACATGGGGCTGGAGCGGCAGCTTAAGGACCGGTTCTCGATGCCGTCGCAGGCGCGGATCAACACGCTGAGCAAGGGGCAGGCGCGGCAGGTGGCGCTGCTGTGCGCGGTATGCCATCGGCCGGAACTGCTGCTGCTGGACGAGCCGGCGGGCGGCCTGGACCCGGCCGCGCGGCGCGAGTTTCTGGAGACCGCCATACAGCTTCTGAACCGCGAGGGCAGCGCGATTCTGTTTTCGTCGCACCAGATGAGCGACGTGGAGCGGATTGGCGCGCGGGTGGTGCTGATCGAGCGCGGGAAGGTGTGCCTGAACCGCGACCTGGCGCGGATCCGCGAGGATTTCTGCGTGGCCATGGTGCCGCGGAGCGCGTTGCGGGACGGGGCGGTGCTGGAGCGCGCGCCGGGGTGTCTGCGGGTGCGGTCGTCGTTCGACAGTTGGCACGCGGTGTTCGAGAAGCCGCCGGAAGAGGTGAGCGCGGAATTGTCCGCGCTGCTGGGCGTGGACGGCGTCCACTGCGTGCGGATGCCGCTCGAAGATTTGTTTGTGGAGATGGTGGGCGGACAGCGCTGAGGGCGGGAACATGCTGCGGGAATTGCTGGAACGCGATCCGGCGTGGAAGGTCTTGCCGGGAATGGCTATCCTGGCGGCCCTGGCATGGCCGTTCATTTCCACCCAGTCCGCGGCCAACCCCCAGTTATTCGGTACGCTGTGCTTCACGTGCCTGATGGTGGGCCGGTTAAACCAGCGTGCGACGGTGTTCGAAGCGGGGCTGCCGATTCCGGGCCGGCAGTTCGTGGCCGCGCGGCTGGTGGCTCTGCTGGCCGTGCTGTGGCTTCCGGCGCTGCTGGCGATGGGCGAAACGCTGGTGCTGCGAGGCTGGAAGGACGCGATCCCGCTGCTGGAGTTGGCGGCGTCGTCGTCGCTGGTGGTGCTGGTGACCCAGTCCAACCGGATCCGCGAGGCGGACCTTCCGGCGTGGCCGGGTTACGCAGCGGCAGTCTGAGTTGGTGTTCCACTCATCCTGGTCCCAGGGCTGCTCTCGCATTGGGGAGCGGTGCTGGGGGTTTGCGTGGCCGGGAGCGCGGCTCTGCTGGCGTGGCTCTGGTTCGAAGTACCCGACGGGTTTCAGATAGCGCCCGCGAAAGCCGCGCGGGCCAGGCGGTTTCGGGTGCGCCGTCCGGCTTGGCGCCGCGTGTGGGCGCCGGTCTGGTGGCCAGCCTGGCGGTCGATGTGGGGCCCGTTCTTCACTTGGCGGCTTTGGTGGGACCTGGTCATGCTCTACTGGCTGTTCGCAGCGGGGATGGCTCTCATAGTCGGCGAGGGTCTGGTCAAGCCTGCCGCGTCGGCCTGCGAACGGCTGGAATGGCTGCTCGTTCTGCCCGTCTCCCGCCGGAGGCTGCTGCTCATGATGCTGCTTCCGTGGCTCTCGTTGCTGATTGCGCTCCTATCGCTGAACAGCCATATCAGGTTCGACACGAAGGCGCCGGCGGTGGCTACGGGATACTCGGATGTCTGGCAGGAGAAGCCACCCGCCGGATCGGGAACGCCCAACGTCCTGGTGCCCGCGAGTTTCTGGCGGTGGGCATGGGGATGGAAAGCGCCCGCCATCCGATCGCCGTGGGGAGAGAAGACCGAGCCGAGAACCTTCATCCGTCTGGGATTCGCCTTCTACAACCCCTACTCGGTGGCGCCGGACAATTCGGCGCGATTTCTGGAATGGCAACTTGCGCGGGCCACCGAAGCGGTCTGCGGCGGCGGCGTTCCGGTCCCACGCCGGTTCCGAACGCGCAGTATCGAGGTACTGGCGGCTGCGCTGCTCTACCTGGGTATGTTTTGCCTCGCGCTGTGGGGCAGGGGCAAGCGCCGGGTCTGGGTATTGGCTGCCTGGGTGGGCCTCCCGGCGCTGTTCTTCCTCGACTTCTTGAGCACGGCGGGTCCATTGAGCGACAGTGGGACGCTAAGCGAAGTCATCACCCTCCGCCTGGCCGCCATCCTGCCGCAGAACCCGGCCGCGCTGCTGGCGGTTGCGGCGCTGCTGCTCGGCGGCCTGTACTGGGCCATCGAGAAGCGCTTCGAGAAAGCGGACCTGGTGCCGGATCTCAAGCGCGAAGACGGCAAGCGCTGACGGCACGGCGCGGCCTCAGCCGCGCAGCGCCCAGCGGAACAGGTCGGCGTACGACGCGGTCTTGCCCTGCATGAGGATGCCCACGCGGAAGATGCGCGCCGCGGCCCAGGTGGTCGCATAAGTCCAGAGCAGCACTCCCACCAGGCCCACCCAAGGCTGCCAGACTGGGACGCCGCCGGGCATGGCCTGGCGCACCAGCATCAGCAGCGGCGTGAATGGCGGAAACAGCGACATCGCCGTGGAAAGCGCGCTGGTGGGCTGCTGGATCACGGGCATGATCAGGAACATGGGAATCATCACCGGCATGAAGAGCAGGACGGCCAGGTGTTGCGCATCGTTGGGGCTGGCGCAGGCCGCGCCCAGCGCCGCCCCCAGGCAGCACAGCACCATCACGTCGGCCACCAGGTAGATGACGAACCAGGGCAGCAGCCCGAGCGGCGCCAGGCCCATCAGGGCCATGGCCTGCAACACCAGCAGGCCGGCCGCCAGGTAGAACAGCGAACTGGTGAGCGAGAGCGCCACGGCGGCCGCCACCTTGCCCATGATCAACTCGAAGGGAGTGGCGGAGGCCAGCAGCATCTCGTACACCCGCTGCATCTTGTCCTCCGCCACGCCGCCCAGCATGGGGCCGGAGGAGGCCAGTACGGTCATGGCCAGCAGCATTACCAGCACGAACGGGACCACGAAGCCTTCCATTTCGCCCTT
>Ga0209039_10003167_pt1 | contig 13100 bp, 10 predicted proteins | sample BogFormECP12_OM1_FD_188238 | JGI IMG/M metagenome (GOLD analysis project Ga0209039, IMG submission 188238) | Bog forest soil microbial communities from Calvert Island, British Columbia, Canada - ECP12_OM1 (SPAdes) (version 2) | ecosystem: Environmental > Aquatic > Freshwater > Wetlands > Bog ...
TGAAAGGGTTCCAAGTCTTACCTCGGCGCTGGGTCGTGGAGCGAACTTTCGGTTGGTTGGGCCGATATCGTCGCCTCGCCCGCGATTATGAGCACACGACCTTATCCAGTGAAACCATGGTCTATCTCGCCAGCATCCATCGCATGTTACGATTGCTAGCGTGTCAAACATGAATTTCAAAACGCTCTCTAAGGTATATACCGTATATGCCCACAGAGATCCAAAATAGTGTTATTAATGTGGCTAATACATAGGCGACAATAGGAATAATTCCCCTTTTCCTCTCCATTGTTTCTCCTCCGCGGCGTTTTATTTGAAACAAAAACAACGTTCTATAACTTTCCATTCTATAGCACTTTCGTATACGTGGATGACGACGACCTTTCCTCTTTGGGGGTATTGGAAAATCTTTGGTCTCCAAGGCTTGTTTGCGGAAACAGCTCTCTTGAATAGAAGGCGTTTGGAGTTGGACAATTACAATCAATGCGAACAGGTTGGTGATATTCTACCTATCGGAGATGCTGTTTGTTTCCGCTCTCATTTGACCGGTTCATAGATTTTGGACCTTGGCTTTTCGTGGACGAGGACCCTATAAAGGGATCATCAATGAGGGGCCCGCAAAGACCAGCCGTAGTCTCAAGAAAGAGATCGTTACAATGCAGGGATTTCCCTCATTGAAAACTAAGGGAAAGCCTTCTATATTTAATTTAATCCTGTAGCCAATCAGTTTAAGAGATAGGTCAGGTTTTGGAGAGGAGGTCTGCCGAAGGGGAAAAATAATATTCGAGAATTTGATCCTATCAACGGGCACGTCCTGACATTGACGAATAAAGTGGAAGGAGGATTCAAACCATACGTATTAATATCAATCGTCATTCTTTGATACTGCCGATTAAGTTCCTCGTGTAGGAGGGAATACGATGAGCGGAAACAAGCGATCAATAACACTGAATTCGCATGGGCATGGAAATATCAGCTTCCTGTACTACTTACTGGGGTTAAGTGCTCTTGTTGTAATGACCCTGGGTGTCGTCCTGTTTGTCCATACGATTCCGGTACGAGCAAACACAGTGCCTCCGTATGCGCATGCTTGGTACATTACCAACCCGGACACAGCCACGAATGGGAAAATGTACTCTTTAGGAAAATATGATGGAACGTGGGACAACAATAATTGTCCAGTTGGTCAGTCTATAACAACTCTGGCACTCTTGGATTTCGGCCAAGTTAGCTATCAATCCAGTGGAGGTTATGGAGGATACGGGACTCTGGATTATGCCTCGGGTTATCCATTCGTCTCTGATTCAACCATTTTGACGGCCGCAGAACAATATGCTCGTGGCTACTTCGTTACAACAGGAAGTTGTCCTCACCTGATTCTTGTATTCGGCCTTAACAATTACAACCAGTGCCCATATGGAGGATCTTGTTCTCCCTCTACTGCTGGCTATCAATGGGGAAATCTGGTTAACGATTTTCATACCTGGTTGGTGAGTGTGGGTTATCAGGGGTACATCTCTGGCGGGGTGGGAGATGATATGGAACAGCCAGGTGGTGGACAATCGTGGGATTGTCCTCCGAAAACCAGGGGATTCGTGGACGGCTTCAATAACCACGACCCTTTAAGCGCCAATTTCCTCGACTTCGGGACTGCGTGGTATCAAGGCACGTGTTGGCTTGCGTCGGATGTCTATTACGTTGCATACGGCGCGAAATATAATTATCCACTCCCCGAAACATATACTTTAAGCGCGTTAAATAGCTGGACGGGGCTTGGTCAAGGGTATATGTACTATCAAGGGGAGCTGACGGAATGCGATCAGGGTGATCCAATATCCGGTAATAATTGTACCTATCCGGGGTCTGAATGGACTCCTTACTGGGCATGGACGGAATTGAAGAATTCCATTAGTCAGACCAATCTGTACTATTCCTCCAATATACGCTATCAATATAAAGCTCCTGGACAATAGGGAGAAAGATTATGAATAAAAAAATCCTTTCGGCTATCATCGTTCTAGTGATCATCATGGCTGCAGGCGTTGTTACCATCGCCGTCGCCGGCATTAGTACAGGTGATGGTACGCCGGATGTTACACTACTCCCTCCCGCCAAGCAGACAGCAGTGGCACTTCATGAAGCAGTACGCGCAACCGATCTCGCACTGCCTCAGGCTGCCAAACCTCAAGTTGTACAATCTTTATCATTACCCGCCTCTTGTCCGGCGCCTACCCAGACGACGGGAATTTTTCCGTTCACATTCGGCGGTTTCTCCGGCGGGAAACATCTCATTAACACCGCAACTGCCTTGGCAAGCAACGGTAATTACTATATGATATGGGCAGGTGCTCCGGACGATGCCCCACAAGAAGGCTTGCTGCGCGTGAATGAGATCTTGGGAGATTCGTGTCGCAGCTACGCATCAGGTACACAGGCTCCTCCCATGGCCGATTATGTCACTCCCAAAGGCCCGTTAACCATCACTCAGATCCAGGGCGATCTCGTGGTTTACAGCATCGCCGGAGGAGGAACTGGCCGTTTCAACTTTGTAACGGATCGGTTCCTGCCCTAAAAAGGATGGTCTACGTTTAAACGAATTTACTTATTAAGTTTAGTCTGTCTGTTCTTTGTTGCAATGGCGACGAGCGCCTGTATGGGAACGCCGTCGCCATTGCCTGCTCCTTCCTTGATACCCACTTCATCACCTATCCCTACCGAGACGCCAACGCAAGTGCCGGTCGCCTCCCCGACATCCACCAAGGCCCCTCCTGCACCTACCCCTTGGGGAGCCATCCCTCGCTTGCCGGCTCCATTTGGTCAAGGTTTTCTGTTGTCCCCGGAGGGGAGTCCATTGATCGAGTGGACTACGGCGACCCTTCAGACGATCGAGATGTTCAACTTCCAGAGTCAGCTCGAGGGCCGCTATGATTCGCCCAACGGGATGAGCCTTCACGCCGAATGGCTTCCCGATTCCTCAGGCGTCTTTCTCTGGACCGAGCCGCCCAGTCTCGAAGCAAAGCCCGGACCAATCGTTCTCATGGATCAAGGAGGCCAGGTCCATTCGATCGGGATGGACGGGATCAACCCGGAACTGTCCCCAGATGGAAAATGGATCGCAGCAACCATATGGGGCGAACCGAGCGGTTACGATGGGGTGGAATTGGTCTCTTCTGGTGGCGGACCTGTTCGTCAGGTGGTTCGTGAAGAGGGTGCGCGGTTCCTAGGGTGGAATGGCAATTACATCACCTACTTTGCCTCCGGAGGGATCTACTCCATTCCCGGGGAGGGCGGAGAGTCTCTACAGCTCATCCCGTTCACACCCGACGAATCGGTTGATCTCGTTCCCAATCCGATCTATTCTCCGGATGGCCAGGTGACAATCGTCACGGATGCCTACCATAAGGAATTCACTCTGGCCCTGGCCCATCCGAGATTGAACTCTTCGAATTTGGCGGTCGGATCGATCGATATGGCCTACATCCAGTCTTGGACGGGACCGCATGAGACGGTGGGATTTTCATCACCAAACGGAGAAGGGGAGGTGCTGCTGGTGGATATGGCAACCGGCGCCATTGACGGCCATACGGGGATAGTTCTAAACATGGATCAAATCCATCCTTGGGCAGTGTCCGGGCACTGGCTGGCCTGGTTCTCCACGGCGACAGGTCAACAAATCCAGCTCACGAATTTACAGGATGGAACCAGCATGGATCTAGGGAAAGACACCCCGGATATTCGGTACGTTTTCTCCACTGGGGGTGATGGTCGATTTTTCCTTTACGACGTGAACGGCAATGCCTATGTGATCAGTCCAAACCGGATGATTCACTGACTTTGCACTGATGTAATAAGCAATCAAACGCAAGCACGAAGATACCGTCTATTGGCTGCGGAAATCCCGGTTATGTGTGGTCCACCAGACCATGGCTTTTGCCCTTGAGGTGGTCCCAATCTTTTTGTAAATACTCATTAGATGTTCCTCGACTGTTTTCTGGCAAATCGCGAGTGCTTTCGCAATTTCCTTGTTAGACATACCTTTTAAAAGCAATCGAAAGACCTCCTGCTCTCGATCTGAGAACTGAGGCGAATGAAAACGATAATCTCGCATGTTTACCTCCCTTTTTACGGAAACCAGCTGTGCCTTCTTAGATCAGGTCATCATTTAGCAAATGGGATCGTGTTTTTATCCTGCGAATAAAAAGCGCTTGCGTGACTACAAATTAATCTCTCCCCGGGCTTCAAATCAGGATGCAAACCACTGGATTCTTTTAAATCATAAGCGGTCACGTGGACACCTGTTAGCGAATCTGTTTCGCTTTCAGCCCCTATGGATTAGAGGATATTCCATGAAGTTCATGGCATTTACCGCTTGGGCCTTGGAGCTGTCTGTAGTGATATAAGGGCTTACGTAATATTGTTAATTGTTTCATGTAGGGAGTACTGTAGAAGAGAATTAAGTCTGGTTGCTGAAGCTCTTCTAAATAATTAAATCAACTGTTGCTCGTGGTGACGATTGTTTTCTATTCACGTAAATTGTTATCAGTTACATATTCATGGTAGCACGCATCCGACTTTAATCTCCATAGGCAATTGTACGATTTTCCTTGCTTTTATATGAAAAATGTGCACAGCCATTATCCTGCACTGTGGTATTGGTCATTATTTCCTCCCATCTTCCGCTAATGACAAATGGCATTTAGGACGTAATAGTAGGTGCGGATGGGGAAGTAGGTATTGTGGAAGGGATAAAGATTAGGAAAACGATTATTTTGCGACGAAAACCGGTGTTTGCAAAGTGACACTTTCCCGACTTGAAATCATTATATGTACACTGCTGGTACCTGCATAATCCTGCAGGCGTCTTGCTTATAATGCCTGCTTCTCAAGAAGCAGGATGGCCCTTTCGGGTCGTATCTCTGAATATTTGCTTAACGGAGTCTTTATCGAACAAAGAACCAGGTCAAGATCAAACCCCGATCATTACTGTTGATCATTGCTTGTCAAGAACCGGTCGGGCAATTTGAATTCCTTGGCGGCCAAGCTTCTCATTCATACCTGGACTTTGCAATAGCGGATAGAAATGGTCAGGCTTTCTCTTTGCGCGGTCTATTAAAATTATTATTATTGATATTGAAATATTATGTTATATATAGTATAATGTTATCAACGGTGAAGATATGGACATTGATGGATCGCTCGACAATCTCGTTCTTGAATTCCGCCGGGGGGTGATCGTCCTGGGCGTTTTGAGCCAGCTGGACGAAGAGCGCTACGGGTACGCCCTCATCAACCGCCTCAAAGAAAAAGGCCTGGAGGTGGACCAGGGAACGCTCTACCCCCTGCTCCGCCGCCTGGAATCGCAGGGTTTGCTCGAGTCCAACTGGCGCATCGAAACCGATCGGCCGCGCCGTTACTACGTTCTGAGCAAAGCGGGGCGCGAGCTGCTGCCCCGCCTGACAACAGAATGGACCGAGATCGTGTCGTCGATGAACAAGATGTTGAAAGGAAGGGGAATGCCATGAACCTAATGGACCTTTATGTTGCGGAAGTCGGGCGACGCCTGCCGGGAAAGACGCGTGCCGATATCGAAGCGGAGATCCACTCGGCGCTGCAGGACCTTCTCGACGAGCGCATTCGGAGAGCGGGTAAACCCGCCGACGATGAGATGGTGCTCGCGGTGCTGAAAGAGTACGGCGATCCTGGAAAGGTCGCCGCCTCCTACGTGGGAGATCACTATCTGATCGGGCCGAAGCTCTACCCCACCTTCGTAAAAGTCGTATTTCCCGTAGCCCTCTTCACGGTGATCCTCGTCCTGTCCGGATTGGGGTCCTGGCTCTTTCTGGCCCATTCAACCCCTGGGGATTGGATCCAACTAGTCACCCAGACCATCGGGAACCTGATCGGGTCGGTTATCCTGACCGGCGGTATCATCGCCCTCATCTTCGCGATCCTCGAACGGACCGTTCCGGAATTCAAGTTGAAGAAAGCAGAATGGAACCCGCACAGTCTCTTGAGACTCAAACCGCGAGACCGAGTTCACGGCGGGATTCCCATTTTCAATATTGTGTTGGCCAGCCTGGCGATCCGGGTCTTCAATTTTACCCCCATCACTTTTTGGACAGGCGTCACCGGTTCTACAGCCATTGAAGCGTGGCAGTGTACCCCCAGCTGTGTGACGTTTCATCTCCTGTATAGCCTCAGCTTCCTCTCCGATACCTTCTACCGCTACCTGTCTGCCCTGGATGTCCTTTGGGGATTGTCCCTCGTCCTGTTTGTGCTGCTCCTGAACCTGGGGTATTGGCGGACCTGGACGCGCTGGGCTGATATAGGCTTGAGAGCCCTCTCGATCGGATTGGCCGCCTGGATGTTAATCGGGTCGTCCCTCATCGGCATCACTGCCGCCGACTTGAAGGCGGCCGGTTTTCCGGCTGTAGCCTCCCTAGCCAGCCCGTCGATCGACCTGCTCAACCAGCTAGTCCGGGCAGTGTTGGTCCTGATGATCGTCCTGAGCGCAGAGGTGATCGTCCGGCAGCTCATCCGCCTGTTGCGAAGGCCCGAACCGCTGCCGTAAAATTCGGGTTTTCTCCTGAATCGCCGATGAAACGCGGGGGATTTTTGGGAGTTGGCAGTTCAGATGACTCCCCTCTCAACATGCTCGTCACGGAGAGCAAAGAAGCTATTCAACCTCCTCTGAAAAGAAGGTCCGTGTCGGCTGCCCAACCTATACCTTCTGTTGCTGCTGGCTGCTGATAAACCACATCAAGGACAGACGCATCACCCGCTTGGACGCAGGTGATGCTGTCCGGACCGTCCGGCCGCGCCGCCAGTTCGAATGGTTATTGCAACGATTGAATGGACCGTGCCGCGCGGCCAAGCAGATACGGGAACTCTACCCTGTTCGCCCCCTACGGGCGGGCAGTTACAACCAGCTCGTCAGATCCGATACCGCAAATCGACCGTCGAATCTCTCAAATGATTGCCTGAGGATTTACAATTCCTGTTCGTGGGTGGTAACGCACCTCGCTTCCGGCGGTCTATGGCACCCTGGTTGCTAAGCGACCGAAGCCAAGAATGGCTCAACTCCCGTTACACCCCAATATGCGGCTGAACCCGACCGAGATGTGCGACAAGACGAACAATGATTATTTGATCAAGCTGGCTCGTCAGACCAGTAGACAAGTGGTGTGCATCCACTTGTGCCATTTCTTGAGCGCGGTGGGCCTGGCGGATGAGTGGATCCCGATCCGCCCCGGGACGGACGTGGCCATAACTAATGCCATGGCTTGTGTGATATCGAGTGAGAAACTCTATAGTGCAGAAGATTTAAACTCCCCAACGTTTATGTTACAAAGGCGTACAGAATGTTGCAAATTCATATCGTACAATTGCCTATTGAAATCAAAATTTGATTGTCGTATCATTAAACGCGGCGAGAGGGCGGTATCACTGGTATTACGGAGTAGGGAGGCGATATGCTCGACGATGTCAGATACTCTGCTTATATATCACCATCAACAACCAATGGGACTCCACAAGTTGGATGTGACTGCCCATGCAATTGTGGCTGCCCCTGCAAGTGCGCCTGCACGGGGCAACCGGGTGTCTCACTTGCGACTTTAGGTGGAAACTCCCTCTGGAACACTGGCCATATAAGTGTAGAGAACGGCCCGAGAACAAGTTACAGCTAATTTTTATTTCCGTAATTTTGGTACGCCTTCTCGCCAAATCGACAAGAATGAATAGGAATTGATCTCGTTGTCGTGAAAACAGTCGAGGCACTGGGAATTAAGCTTCGTGTCGCGTGGTATACAGGCTCAGATAATGCTCAAGTCTTTTACCTAAGTGAAAACCTACGGTGAAAAACTGGGCAATCTGCTCAGGGTGATGTTTAGCGGCTCTCTTTATTCATGTCGTTGATAATCATGATTTTATCGGTTTTGGAGGATGCCAGCGATAGGGACAATCCTCGGATCGTGTTAAATGGTGCGATTCGGTTTAGGTAAATCGCTCATTACGGTGACAACCCTGAGCCGAATGCAATGAGTCCATATTCACTACTTGGAGGAGACGACCACATTGCTATTCCCCGGGATCAGAGGAATTAAGTAAATGATCCTCGCAACAAGCTGCGGGAATGAAAGAGGGATTTTTTATAAACGAGCCAATTTCACCACCTTGTTCAAGCTATATACTTAATTTAGGGTATGAAGGAGAATTAACTGAGTGCGTAATAAAGTAATGCTAGGGAGGAAATATGCTTTATGCATTGGCAGGGTTAGAATATCCCGAATTCTACCAATGACGAAAGCAGGTCAAAGAGTAAATTTATACAATTGTAGTTGGGGATAAGCATATCACTGCCACTGCCTATGCTCAATTGGCATTAATTAACAAGGAAATAAAATATCAAAGGCAAGTGGTCTTGTGGCAACCAAGGTTTAAGGCTTTTGGATTCTAATGCTAGTAATTATTACCGCCTACAATTTGTATAAAAAAAACTGCCTTTCGATTAAAAATTTAGCCTACCCTCCTCGTTTTGAGAAAGGATTTGAAAATGGATACCGATATGAATAAACCGCTCGTAAAGAAGATTCGAACAGATTCGGGTTTTTATCTATATGACGCCAGAAGTAATCGTTTAATGAGGGTAACCCCCGAGATGTTTGAATTAGTCGATTCGTTTAAAGAAATACTAAAAGAGACGATCATTAGTTCAAATGATCGTGATAATAAGGCAGAGAAAAGTGCTTTAGATATATTGGGAGAATTATCAGATAAATATGGTATGTTTCAGGCAGGCCCGTTGAAACAAAGAGTGGCTCCTATGTGCCATGATTGTGCCATCGCACAGATAGGTAATGGTTCTGAGATGTTGACAATCGAAACCACCGATTCATGCAACATGCGTTGTGAATACTGTATATTTTCAGGAGGATACCGCTTTTTTCGGTCGCGAGGATCTCATAATATATCAATTGAGGCTGCAAAGGCCGCGGTTGATTTTTACTTGTCACATCGAAAGGGGACAGATCACGTAGCTATTGGTTTTTACGGTGGCGAGCCATTATTGAATTTTGACGTCATCGAAAAATGTTGCGAATATGCCCGAGGGTTGGAAAAGTATAACGGCCGGGATAGGCAACTGGTTTTTTCAATGACAACGAACGGAACCCTTTTGGATGATGGACTAATTTCCTGGTTGATTCAACAAGAATTCTATCTAACTTTAAGCTGCGATGGTCCAGCTCCAATACACGACAAGCACCGAGTTTTTCCATCCGGTAAGGGTAGCTTTGATATGGTTTTTCAGAATCTGCAAAGGATTTATAAAAAAGACAAACAATTTTATAAAAATCATATTTTGATAAATTGTACGCTATGTCCCTGTAGTAATTTGGTGGAGATTCGCAGCTTTTATGAAAAGTATAGCCATCTTTTTGGTGATGCAAAAGTGAGAGTTGGAGCTTTGCATGAGGGAAATAAGGATTACTTTGATAGGCATCCTACTTATGAGGGGAGAGAAAAAGATTGGGATGACCTGCATGCTGAATATATTAATGCTCTTATCAATGGTAAAACATCGGAGGAGGCCTTTTTAAACTCCTTTTCACGGTCGTATTTTGAACAAGAATATCTTCTTGTCCACCGAAGAAATGTTTCGAATAAGGCCGAAGATCCATTGCTTCAACTTAATTCCTGTTTTCCGGGTGTGAGAAAGGTATTTGTAGATGTGGACGGAAATCTACATATGTGCGAAAGAGTAACCCATCACTTTGCTATTGGAGATGTTTGGAAAGGCTATGATATCGAACGAATTAACAAAACATTCAATGATTTTGCCCTAACAATGGACTCGGATACATGTAGGAACTGTTGGGGGGTTCGGTTGTGTCCTTATTGTTTTACTAAAGGAACCGACGGAGAATTTCCTAAGGATTTTCAACTTGTCGACTGTCCGAACGAATTGAGTTGGTTGGAAACAAGAATAACAAATTACTGCGCTGCCTTGGAAAAAAATCCAAGGGCATTTGATTATATGGATAACATCAAAATATCATAGGGTTTGGATAGTATATTTACGTCACCGTCGGAGTGGTGGAAATCTTTTATTGCCACAAAGAGAAGTCGGGTGTTTTTCTGGAGGTTTCGACAATAAAAAGTAGAGCACCATGACGAACCGAGAGGATTTTGCCATACCGATATTGACATGGATTGTCAGCCAGGGATTTGAGGGTTTACCCAATACGTCTTGCTCGGTTGTGACTGCAGCTATACAGGCGGAGCTGGGGTAATACTTAAAGCAGGACCATATCCAGCATACGCTGGAATGGCAAGGGAATGCCAACTGCTACACACCTAAGACGATCCAGAAAAGATGGGAGTCTTTGCTGTGCCGCTTATGCTGGAAATCAGCTTTTACTTGGAAGCCTTTGAGTGAGGCCTTCGACAGCAACGAAGGGTTATTGTTGTTGGCGTCGGCTGAGAGATCCGAGTAGAACGTCTTGACCGTAAGGAGAAGGCCATAATTGAGCAAATATGCAGGACGAAAGTATCCTTGCCACTGGAGAGTCATGCAGTCGTACTGTAGAATACGGGATTGGAGAATTGGCGGAATCACCTATAGGATAATGTGTCTGCCTCTTCCAGGATGCAAAATTTGAGCAGGTCCGGAAAGACGGGCATGTGTGCTAACTGGTTATTCTCAAAGCCACGGGTTTCAATCGGGAGTGGAAACGCGGGCCCATGCCGACGCCTAGTTCCGGCAGTGCTCAACGAGATCAGCGAGGAAGAGCTGACCGGCAGAACATTTTTGACTGTTCGTTTTCCCCTACCGAGACCCACATTGTCCTAGCTGACTGAACTTTTAGTATTGTGCACACACACCTCAAAAATTTAACGGAGGTTTATGTGAGCGACAAAAATAATGTAAGCGGGGACACGCATTTTGAGCCCAAGACCTTATTGTATGCCGCAAAATTGCTATGGCAAACTCATTGGGGTTTAACGATCTCATTAGCAATATTAACCCTAGTTCAAGCACTTGCGCCTGCGGCAACGGCGTGGATCGGAAAATTAATTATTGATACCGTCGTCCAAGCGATTACAGCTCAAAACAAAGAATGGCAAAGACTCGGCATACTTATATTGATAGCATTTATTCTTGGTTTGTCTATTCAGTTGACCTCATATCTTGCTCAGGCCTGTTCCGAAATATTGAGTAATTATCTTGGCCAAAATACCAGTGTTTTAATAATGGAAAAGGCGGCTTCTCTGGATTTGTCATATTTTGAAACACCATCACATTACGACATGCTGCAACGTGCAAATCAGGAAGCTGGCTATCGCCCGTTGATCATGCTACAAAGTTTTATTTCGATTGTCGGAAGCTTTGTGACAGTTGTCTCCTTAGTATTTCTCTTATTTCGATTTAGTCCCTTTGCAGTACTTATATTGCTCCTAACAACTTTGCCTATAGCAATTCTCCAAACTTACCTTGGGAGGGCAAGATTTCAATTGCAGTACAACCAAGTAACTGAACAGCGTAGGTTGGGATACCTTGGTTTGTTACTTACCTTCAAACAGTATATTAAGGAGATAAAGCTTTTTAGACTAACAAAACTATTTCTCGGAAGGTATAAAGACCTTTATACCGACATTAACAGTAAGAAGAGGGCGTTATCTATTAAAAGATATTCCTTGGAGATGGTGTTGAATGTTCTAGCGACAGTGGGATATTATGGAATGTATGTTTGGATTATTGTAAAAGCAGTAAATGCACAGATTACGATTGGAGATATGACGATGTATACCATCGTCATGTCGCAGGCACAATCAAAGGGCGCAGAATTACTATCGTCGTTAGCCGGATTATATGAGCAGAATCTATTTTGGGGAAATTTATTTAAATACTTACAATTACAGCCTCACATAACCTCTAGTGACCATAAGGACGCGAGAATCCACGAGCCTCTCCACGAAGGAATATGCCTGCATGGGGTATCATTCAAATACCCCGGGACAGACGAATTAGTTCTAAATAATATTAACCTCACGATCAAACCGGGGGAAAAGGTCGCTTTAGTAGGTCGCAACGGCGCAGGGAAAACGACTTTGATCAAATTAATTACACGGTTGTATGACCCCGATGAGGGAACAATTACCCTTGACGGAGTTGACCTGCGAGATTACTCCATTGACTATTTATATTCGAAGCTTGGTGTAATCTTCCAAGATTTTGTGCAATATAATTTTAGCGCGAGAGAAAATATTGGATTTGGTTACATTGAAGCACTCCAAGATGATAAACTCATCAAGGATGCTGCACGAAAGAGCGGAGCCGAAGAGTTTTTAAATAAATTACCTAATGGATATGACACAATTCTTGGACGTTGGTTCGGGGATTCTGCAACCGATCTATCTCTTGGAGAGTGGCAAAAGATTGCCCTGTCACGAATGTATATGCGGGATGCACCCATCTTGATTCTTGATGAACCGACCGCATCCCTCGATGCATTTGCCGAGTATGAGATATATAAGAGCTTCAAAAATATGGCCCGCGATAGGACGTTGATCTTAATTTCTCATCGGTACTCTACAGTTCGCTTGGCAGATCGTATTGTGGTCCTTAATGATGGCATTATTGTCGAAAACGGGTCGCACCAGGAACTGATTTCCAGAAATGGCCTCTATGCAACAATGTATAAACTACAATCACAAAGATATAATTAATACACCTCCAGTCAAGCATATTCTCTCCTCGTCTTTGTAACATAAACGGTTGGTGAGTTTAAATCCCCCCGCTCTGTGCCCTATATTGCAATTCGAATGTAAAAATTGCCCCACACGAGGATCAAGATCTGGTCGGCAATTGATGAAATTCTCCCACAATTCCAAAACCCACCGCGTATGTTACAGATTCATATATATGGTCGACTACCCCTATCGCCAGCGCTTCCAGGAACTGTGCAAGGAGGCATCGGATCTTGAAAAGCTGGCAGAAGCGCAGACCATTTTGATCCGCTGTGCGTATTCCGGTGAAATCGTCCACCGATTCCGGTCCATGCCGTCCACCCAATCCGGTCTCATGGCGTCCAGTAAGT
>Ga0209039_10003168_pt1 | contig 13099 bp, 18 predicted proteins | sample BogFormECP12_OM1_FD_188238 | JGI IMG/M metagenome (GOLD analysis project Ga0209039, IMG submission 188238) | Bog forest soil microbial communities from Calvert Island, British Columbia, Canada - ECP12_OM1 (SPAdes) (version 2) | ecosystem: Environmental > Aquatic > Freshwater > Wetlands > Bog ...
CTACCGTCCCTAAGGCGAAGGCGGCTAGGCCGCTGCTGGAAAAAATGATCACCCTGGGCAAGCAGGACACCCTGCACTCCCGCCGTCAAGCCGCGGGCTTTCTGATGACTCCTTCCGCCGTCAAGAAACTGTTCGACAAGCTCGGACCGCGTTTCTCCCAGCGCAACGGCGGCTACAGCCGCATTGTGCGCGTCGGCCGGCGCGTGGGCGACGGCGCCGAACAGGCGCTGCTTGAACTCGTCGGCAGCGAACTCGTGAAACGCGCCGCCGAGCGCGCCAAGCGCCGGGAAGAGCGGCTCAAAGCGCTTCGCGAGGGCCGCGAGGTCGAAGAAGGCGGCGAATCAACCTAACCGCTAGCTACAAGTCAAGATAAGGCAGGCCCCGGCGCTCCGCAAGGAGTTCCGGGGCCTTTCCTTTGCCGGCACGGAAGGCCTACGAATAGGCCGGCGCAGGGTTCAGCAGCGTGCTGGCAGGCGGGGTGGAAAAAGGGAAGACACATGTCCATGATAATCAATGGTTTCTGTTGTCAGAGACGCGGTATAGCCCTAGCTGTCTCCCGGCGGAGGAGGGAGGTCTGCGTACATTTGGGGTCGAACCGGGTTGCGGCGGGTAGCTTTCCTTTCGGATCTGCGTGTTAGATTATCATTTATCTAAGCGAAAAACACTCATATTTATTGACACGATAAAACGCCTGACGTACACTGAAAACAGGTTGAAGCAAACCAATGGAGGTTTCCAAGATCATGTTGAGCTTAATCAATCGCCGTGGAGTTCCGAGCTACGAAGAAGCGCCGGCAGTGTTCCGCGCCTTCGACGATATGTTCCAGCAGGTGCTGGCCGGTCCGGCCGGTGAGATCAATCCAACCACGGCGATGCGCAATGGGCTCATCCTGCGCGGCATCTATGTCGGCTCGCGGCAGATGTTCGAGGCGATGAACCGCCTGATCGCGCAGCATCGCATCACGCCAGTGATCGACCGCGTCTTCGGCTTCGACGAGGCCGCCGAGGCTTGCCGCTACCTCGAAGCCGCCGGCCACGTCGGCAAGGTCGTCATCCGCTTCGACTGACGCTTTGAGACCCCTTGCCGCGCGTCGCCTTTGCTTTGGCCGGCTCCTTGGCGGGCGCCTTGCTCTCCTTCGCCGCTGCCTTGCTTTCCTTCGCTGCAGCCTTGGTTTCCTTCGCGGCGGACTTGGTTTCCTTGATCGGGGTCTCTTTGACCGGCGTCTCGGCCTGCTTGCGCGCCTTCTTCGGGGCCGGCGTCTCGAGCCACTCGCCCTGATCGTTCATCATGGCCGAGGGGAACTCGCCCAGGTTCTCCTGGATTGCCGCTTCCTCTGCCAGGACGCCGGGTGCCACCTCGTTGATCGGGTGATGCGTTTGCGGGTTCGGCAGCAGGCCCGACCCCGGGTTCTCTTCCATGCCGATCAGCTCACGAGCGCGTTCCCAATACTCGAGGTCGCGGCCGTGCGGCCGCCCATCCACCTCCCACAGGTGGTAGGCGCGCTCGCGGATGTGCCGCTCGCGCTCGGGGGTCAGTTCCAAGGGGTTGTCCGACATAATAGGCTCTCCTGAAGCGGGTTTCGGCTCGACAAACGAATTCGGCGGGTGCGGGATGCGGCCGGCATCACGGGAGGACGCCATGCGACAACGCACGATCGTGCGGCACACCGCCTCGGACCATTTCGAGTCCGGGTTGCGCAGCTTCTTCGAGTATCGCGACCTCGGAATCAAGGACGTCACGTCGGGGCGGATCGGCGCGCATGTGATCCGCGCCGTCCCCGGCAGTCCGGCACAGCCGAACTGGCACACGCACGCGCTCGACTTCCAGATGGTCTATGTGCTGCGCGGCTGGGTGGAGTTCGAATACGAGGATGTCGGTGTCGTTCGCCTCGAGCCCGGCTCGTCGGTGTATCAGCCGCCGGGAATCCGTCACCGCGAGGTGCGGCACAGCGACGATCTGGAGCTGCTGGAGATCACCTCGCCGGCGGAATTCGCGAGGGAGCAGGTCGCGGCACCCGAACGCGCCGCCGCCGACTGAGCACGAAGAGGGCGGCGAGCAGCGCCGCGCGCCGCGCCGACGGCTTCGCGGCAACCGACGACGCGAGGTCATGCAGCCCGCTGGCATCGCCGCGCGCGAGCCTGGCGCGGCCGATGATCCACGCTGCTTCCGCTACCATTCGCTTGCGGGCGTGCGGCAGATTTTTGCCGAGCCGTGCTGCGAGTTCTGTCTGCTGAAAGATCGCGTCGACGTAGCCGGCATGCGCCGACGACTCGTGGGCGGCACGGAGGTAGGCGTCGTCGTCCCGCTGCCGCACGAACAGCACCGGCGGGCCGGGGACCGAGGCGAACGGTCCCTGCAGCGCCAGCCTGATCCAGTGCTCGTAGTCCTCGCCGAATCGCAGGTCGGTGCGGAACGGGCCGGCGCGATTGAGCGCATCGCGGCGGATCAGCAGGTGTCCGCCGTTGGCGAAGTGGTTGCGGTCGAGCATCGCGCGCAGCGCGTCACGGCCGAGGCGCGGCCGTTTGATCCGAACCGTTCGCTGGTCCAATGCGCGGACGAAGGCGAACGCTCCGTAGGCCAGCCCGGCGTCGCCGCGCAGTCCCGCGCGGAGCCGATCGAGCGCGTCGGGGGCGGGGCGGTCGTCGGCATCCAGAAACAGCACCGCATCGACCGGCGGCAACGCGGCCACGCCGGCATTGCGTGCGGCCGAGACGCCCGCGTTGGGCTGCCGGACGGTCGTGATGCGCGGGTCGGCGAGCGGGGCGAGCAGCGAGGGCGTGGCGTCGGTCGAGCCGTCATCGACCACGACGACATGCCAGTCGGGCACGGTCTGCGACCGCACCGAGAAGATGGCGTCGAGGATGAACGAAGCGGCGTTGTGGGCCGGTATGACGACACCGGCCCGCATGCGACGGATCAGTCGGCCGCGGCGGCGAGGCCCTTGTCCTTCAGCATCGTCTCCAGTTCGCCGCTCTGGAACATCTCGGTGACGATGTCGCAGCCCCCAACGAACTCGCCCTTCACGTAGAGCTGCGGGATGGTCGGCCAGTTGGAGAAGTGCTTGACGCCCTCACGCAGCTCCATGTCCTCGAGCACGTTGGCCGACTGGAACGGCACCCCGACATGCGTGAGGATCTGCACCACGCGCGCCGAGAAGCCGCACTGCGGGAACACCGGCGTGCCCTTCATGTAGAGCATCACCGGGTTGTCGGTGATCTCGCGCTGGATGCGGTCGTGGACGGGATCAGCCATATCGCTTGTTTCTCCTAGTCGGGTGCCGAGATCGCTTGTTTCTCCTAGTCGGGTGCCGAGGTCTGCAACGCCAATGCATGCAATTCGCCACCCATGCGGCCGCTCAGCGCCGCGTAGATCATCTGGTGCTGGCGCACCCGCGGCAGGCCGCGGAATTTCTCGCTGACGACGGTCGCCGCGTAGTGGTCGCCGTCACCGGCGAGGTCCTCGACGGTCACCTTGGCGTCCGGCAACGCGGCCTTGATCAGGGCTTCGATCTCGTTGGCCGACATCGCCACGGTCAGGACCCCATCCACTCAGGGAAAAATCGTTCGTGCGCGCTACGTAGCTGCTGCAATGATATTGTGCCCCGGTCGGGGAGTGTCAAATCGCGTCCGCCGCTGGTGGCGACGCGAAACACCGGGATGCCGGCCTGCTCGGCCGCGCGTATCACGGCCAAGGCGTCGGGGACCGCGACGATGTAGCGGCCCTGATCCTCGCCGAACCAGAAGGCATGGCCGGGGATGTCGAGCGGACCGGACGCGACGCGCAGCCCGGTGTTGCCGGCCAGGGCCATCTCCGCCAGGGCGACGAGCAGGCCGCCGTCGGAGATGTCGTGGCAGGCCCGCGCGGTGCCGGACAGGATCAGGTCGCGCACGAAGTCCCCGTTGCGCCGCTCGGCGTCGAGGTCGACGGGGGGCGGCGCGCCGTCCTCGCGGCCGGCGACCTCGCGAAGCCACAGCGACTGGCCGAGCCAGCCCTTGGTCTGCCCGATGACGAGCAGGTCGAGCCATGCCGGCAGGGCGATTCCGACCGCCTTGGCCGCATCGTCCAGCACGCCCAGGCCGCCGATCGCCGGCGTCGGCTGGACGGCGCGGCCGTCGGTTTCATTGTAGAGGCTGACATTGCCGCTCGCGACGGGGAAGTCGAGTGCGCGGCAGGCCATCGACATGCCGCGGATGGCGGCGGCGAACTGGCCCATGATCTCCGGCCGCTCGGGGTTGCCGAAGTTCATATTGTCGGTGACGGCAAGCGGCCGGGCGCCGACGGCGGTCAGGTTGCGCCACGCCTCGGCGACGGCCTGCATCCCGCCGGTCTCCGGATCGGCCGCGCAGTAGCGGGGCGTGCAGTCCGTGGTCATCGCGAGCGCGAGCTTGCGGCCCTCGATCCGCACCACGGCCGCGTCGGCAGCACCGGGCCGCTTGACCGTCTGGCCGCCGATCGTCGAGTCGTACTGCTCCCAGATCCAGGCGCGGCTGCACAAATCCGGGCAGCCGATCAGCCGGAGCAGGCCGTTCGTCAGCCCCAGCCGGTCCTCGACCTTCGCCGCGTCGATGATCGTCAGCCGCTGCGTCTCCGAGGTCGGGCGTTCATAGACCGGCGACTGGTCGGCGAGCGGGGCCAGCGGAATGTCCGCCTCCTCGCGGCCCCGGTGGCGCACGACGATCCGGCCGGTGTCCGTCAGATGGCCGATGACGGCGAAGTCCAGCTCCCATTTTTCGAAGATGGCGCGGGCCTGCTCCTCGCGGTCGGGGCGCAGGACCATCAGCATGCGTTCCTGGCTCTCCGACAGCATCATCTCGTAGGCGGTCATCCCAGCCTCGCGCTGCGGGACGGCGTCGAGGTCGAGCTCGATCCCGACGCCGCCCTTGCCGGCCATCTCGACCGACGAGCTGGTCAGGCCGGCCGCCCCCATGTCCTGGATCGCGACGATGGCGTCCGTCTCCATCAGCTCCAGGCAGGCCTCGATCAGCAGCTTCTCGGTGAACGGGTCGCCGACCTGGACCGTCGGGCGCTTCTCCTGGGCATCCGAGCCGAACTCGGCGCTGGCCATGGTGGCGCCGTGGATGCCGTCGCGGCCGGTCTTCGAGCCGACATAGACGACCGGGTTGCCCACGCCCGCCGCGGCGGAGAGGAAGATGCGGTCGGCCGGCGCGATGCCGACGGTCATGGCGTTGACCAGCGGGTTGCCGTTGTAGCTGCGGTGGAAGTTCACCTCGCCTCCGACCGTGGGCACGCCGACGCAGTTGCCGTAGCCGCCGATGCCGCGCACGACGCCGTCGACGATGCGCCTTGTCGCGGGATGCGAGGGGTCGCCGAAGCGCAGGGCGTTGAGGTTGGCGATCGGCCGCGCGCCCATGGTGAACACGTCGCGCATGATGCCGCCCACGCCGGTCGCGGCACCCTGGTAGGGTTCGATGAAGCTCGGGTGGTTGTGGCTTTCCATCTTGAAGATGGCGGCCAGCCCCTCGCCGATGGCGACCACGCCGGCGTTCTCGCCGGGGCCGTGGATCACCCAGGGCGCCTTGGTCGGCAGCTGCTTCAGCCAGACCCGCGAGGATTTGTAGGAGCAGTGCTCCGACCACATGACGCTGAAGATGCCGAGTTCGGTCAGCGTCGGCGTGCGTCCCATGATGGTGCGCACGCGCGTCCACTCCTCGTCGGTCAGCCCGAAGGTGCGGGCGAGGCGTTCGTCGACCACCGGCTCTGGCATGGCCGGGCACTTAGCGCAGGGCCGAGGGTTCGGCCAGCAGGGTGACTCCGAAGGCCAGGGCCAGGGACGGGATACCCTGCGGGCTGTCCATGGAAGGTCAGTTCAGCCATAGCGCCGAAATCGGCGGTTCAACGACCATTCGGGCGGGGAATGACGTGAAGACAACAAGGACATGGGCCAGCTTTCTGGCGGCGGCATTCCTGCTGAGCGCCCTCGGTGCAGGAGCTGACGCTCAGACGACGACCATTTGTCCGCAACTCCAGACAATTTTCGATGCGCCGGGCCACGTTGACGCGGTGATGTCGGCAGCCAAGCAGAGCACGACATGGCTGAAACACGGTTGCTCGACCGCGTCTTTCTCGCGGCTCGCGCGGCTGAAGATCTGGCGGGCGCTGGCATTTGACCAGGCTGGCGAACCGACGGCAGGCGCTTGGCAGGAGACGATCCACGTCGATGGGTGCGGTTTCACGCGCAACCTGAACGTCCTGACCGTCGTGCGTGCTCGGCAGGAGATGCTGAGCATCGTGCTTGCGCCAGGGGAGACGCGGGGAGATCCGACCTTGCAGAGGGATGCCGCTACTTACGTATTCGCAGCGGTCGCCGCACGCGTCCCCGGATGCAAGGACGCTTATGTCGATGACACCCAGGTTGAGCCCGACCGATCCAGACTGCCGTCGCTGAATCCAGAAAAACCAGGCTGGGGGGAAGAGTGGACGGTCGTGGCGTGTGGTCGACCGGTGGTCGTGGTACTGACCTTTACCCCGGATGCGACCGGGACGACCATCAGCGCCCACGCGAAGTAGTCCTGAATCGCGTGGCAAACTGGTGGCCTCGGCGCTATCTTCGTCCCATGAGCGAGCACAGCGTTGCGGAAGCCGAGAAGAACCTGTCGGACTTGGTCGACCGATCCCTAAGTGGCGAAACGGTCATCCTCACCCGCAAGGGCACGCCGCTGGTCGAACTTCGGCCTTTGGCTTCCGCCAAGCCTCGCCGAGTCATTCGGGCGGCAGATGTGGACCGGCTTTACGCGAGTCTGCCCAAACTGAGTTACAAGGGCACCGTCGACTGCACGGCGCTGATCCGCGAAATGCGCGATGAGGGCTTCTGAACTCTACCTTGATGCTAGCGCGCTCGCGGCTCTCTTTGTCGATTTCGATTCACACCATACGACCGTCGCGGAGACTATCGGCACTGCCGGCGCGGGCTTGCTGATATCGGATTTCGGCGCGCTCGAATTCGTATCCGCGTTGTCACGGCTGATCCGGACCAAGAATCTCCAGCTCGATGAGGCTCGTGTACTGGAGGCCAAGCTTGAGGCCTGGATCGCGTCCGACACGGAATTCACGAGGCTTGAGCCGCGCGACATTCAGCGCGCGAAAGACTGCCTCAGCAGGTTCGATATGCCGCTGCGGGCGCCCGATGCGCTTCACCTTGCGGTCACAGTTCGGACCGGAGCAACGCTACTGACGTTCGACCGACGGCTCGCGGGTTGCGCTCGCACTTTGGGCGTAAAAGTGTTCGATGCGGTTGGGCCTGTAGCCGGGGCTTAGACTGCTGACTCCACCGTTCGGTATGGCAGCGCCTGGATCTCAGCCTCCATTTGATCGAACACGGCGTCCAACTCTTGAACGTGGTTCGCGTCGAGATCGGCAACGCCGCTCGCCATTGCCTGATCCGACACAGAAAGCCTCTGCCTTCTGTCCATCAGTTCCAGGGTAAGTCTCAAGCTGCGGCCAGACTCTCGAACAGCGGCAGACCGTCCGTCCCGCCCATCAGCGGATCGACCAGATCCTCCGGGTGCGGCATCAGGCCGAGCACGCGCAGGTTGGCGCTGTAGATGCCGGCGATGTTGCGGGCGCTGCCGTTGCGGTTCGCCTCGGGCGTCGTCTCGCCGGTCGCGGTCGCGTAGCGGAACGCAACCAGCCTCTCGCCCTCCAGGCGCTCGAGCGTCGCCTCGTCGGCCGTGTAGTTGCCGTCGCCATGCGCCATCGGCGCCCGGAACACCTGGCCACGCTGATAGCGCGACGTGAACACCGTGTCCGCCCGCTCGACCCGCAAGCGGCAGTCCTGCGACAGGAAACGCAGCGACGCGTTGCGCAGCAACGCGCCGGGCAGCAATCCGGCCTCGGTCAGGATCTGGAAGCCGTTGCACACGCCCAGGACGTAGCCGCCTCGCGCGGCATGATCGTGCACCGCACGCATCACCGGCGATCGCGCCGCCATCGCCCCGCAGCGCAGGTAGTCGCCGTAACTGAAACCGCCGGGCAGTACGAGGACGTCGAGCCCCGACACATCGGTCTCGGTGTGCCAGACCATGCGTGGCGCCTGACCGGAGGCCAGCTTCAGCGCGATGGCGATATCGCGCTCGCGATTGATGCCGGGAAACAGGACGATGCCGGCCTTCACGCGTGCCCGCTCATCGGTGCACCGCCGGCGTGCTGCCGGTCGTGCAAGGGAAGAACCGCACGATGCTCTGGCCGACCGCCGCCGGCGCCGGCCCGTCCTCGTGGGTGTCGATATAGGCGACCACAACTTCGGCCAATGTCTCCGGCGTCAGCGTCGGCGGCAGGCACAGGCCCGGCGGGTTGCTGGTGAACTGCAGATCGTAGATCGCGCTCACATAGCCGACGCACTCGGCGTGCTTCGACGCGTCGTTGGCGTGGCAGTTGGCGGCGAGTTCCTTGGCCGTCGTCTCGTGCCAGCCCGTCTGCTCCGCGAGCCCCGGTCCGGCGAGCAGTGCGCCGAGAGCGCCGATCAACAGCGCCCGCATCAGGCCTCCACCGCCACGCGGTAGCTCTCGATCACCGGATTGGCGAGCAGCCGCCGTGCCATTTCCTCCGCACTGGCCTGGGCTCGCGCCGGGTCGGTTTCATCGAGCGTCACCTCGATCACCTTCCCCGCCCGCACGTCGCCGACCATGCCGAACCCCAGCCCGTGCAGCGCGTGTGCGATCGCCTTGCCCTGCGGATCGAGCACGCCCTCCTTCAGCATCACCGTCACCGTCGCCTTCACGGCATCGCCCTCATTGCCCCGCCCTTATTGCCCCGGCCTTATTGCATCGTGTCCGGACCCTTGAGGTCGCGCATCCCGGCCTCCGGCAGAATGCCGAGTCGCTTGGCGACCTCCTGGTACGCTTCCTCGACCTTGCCGAGATCGCGGCGGAAGCGGTCCTTGTCCATCTTCTCGTTGGTCTTGCTGTCCCACAGCCGGCAGTTGTCCGGGCTGATCTCGTCGGCCAGCACGATGCGCATCTCGTCATTCTCCCACAGCCGGCCGAACTCCAGCTTGAAGTCCACGAGAGTGATGCCGACGCCAAGGAACAATCCGGTGAGGAAGTCGTTGGCGCGCAAGGTCAGGGCGACGATGTCGTCCATGTCCTGCGTCGTCGCCCAGCCGAACGCGGTGATGTGCTCCTCGGCCACCATCGGATCGCCGAGCTGATCGTTCTTGTAGTAGTACTCGATGATCGAGCGGGGCAGGCGGGTTCCCTCGGCGATGCCGAGTCGAGTGGACAGGCTGCCGGCCGCGACGTTGCGGACCACGATCTCGAGCGGGATGATCTCGACTTCGCGGATCAGCTGCTCGCGCATGTTGAGGCGGCGGACGAAGTGCGTCGGCACGCCGATCTCGGCGAGGCGCAGCATCAGGTATTCGCTGATGCGGTTGTTCAGCACTCCCTTGCCGGTGATGACGCCCTTCTTCTGTGCGTTGAAGGCGGTGGCGTCGTCCTTGAAGTACTGGACCAGAGTGCCCGGCTCGGGACCTTCGAACAGGATCTTCGCCTTGCCTTCGTAGAGCTGGCGGCGGCGGGCCATAGGTTCCTTCCTTGGCGCCCTGGTGGCCGGGCGCTCTCCGGCGATGCGCTGATTGTGGGGCGCGCCGGAGGTATAGCAGTGGCCCGGCCATGCCGCCACCGCCGGTCCGGCCGGTCCGGTCAGCGTGGCAGGGGAACCGGCGAAAATACCGCCCGGTTGGGCGGCCCCGGGGCGAAAAGCCAAGCGGGCGGGCTGTTGAGGAAGATCATCGCGGCGCTCACGGTGCCGAATCCGGCCCGCAGCGGCACGTTCAGCTCGGTCCCCTCGGGCCCGGTGTCGTCGGCCAGGATCGACCGCCACGCGCACCAGTCGGCATGGCCGGGTGCCGGGGCGGCGCGGAACCGCGGCAGGTGACGGGCGACTCGAGGGCTGTCGAGGTCGTCGGGGTCGTGGGCGGTGACCATGTGCACGCCCTCGGTCAGTGCCCAGCCATCGGGCTTGCCGGCGCCGAGGCCGCGCACGAACCAGGCTCCGGACCGGTCGGCGAGCACCAGGTTGAAGCTCCGCCAAGCCCCCGCATCCAGGCCGGCCGCCGCCTTCGCCGCTTCGGCCGCGGTCTCATGTTGCAAAACGAGCAATGGCAGCTCTCCCCGGCTCCGCTTGCCCGGTGCCGGTCCGAGGCTCCCGACCCGGTTCAGCACGCCGGCGACGACTCCACGGGCGTTGATCGCGAGCCAGGTACCGCCGGCCAGGCGATCCCGGCCGCCGACGATGCCGGGTTGGTCGGGCCACCAGGCCGCCGGCGGGTCCCACGGCCGTTCAGCCATCTCGTCCCGGTTGGCGGCCAGGACCACGCCGCCGGCGGCGATCCGCAGGACGACGGTACACACACTCAGGCGTCGCCGAACACGCGGGCGAACACGTGATCGACCTGGGCCGTGTGCAGCGCGGGATCCAATGCGGCGTCGATCGTGTCGGGCGCGATGCGGCCGGCCACCTCGGGATCGGCGAGCAGGTTCTCGCGGAAGCTGCGCGCGGCGGGCGTGCCCAGCGCCTCCCAGGTCGCCATGGCGTTGCGCTGCACGATCGCGTAGGCGGCCTCGCGCGAGACCCCAGCGCGGATCAACGCCAGCAGCACCTCGCCGGAATGGATCACGCCGCCCAGGCTCTCCAGGTTCGCCGTCATCCGTTCGGGATAGACGGTCAGCCGCTCGACGAGGTCCGCCGCCCGGTTCAGCGCGAAGTCCAGCCCGATCGTCGCGTCCGGCGCGAACACCCGCTCCGCCGACGAGTGGCTGATGTCGCGCTCGTGCCAGAGGGCGACGTTCTCGAGCGCCGGAATCGCCGCGGCCCGCACCACGCGAGCCAGACCGGTCAGGTTTTCCGACAGCACGGGATTGCGCTTGTGCGGCATGGCGCTGGAGCCCTTCTGGCCGGGATGGAAGAACTCCTCGGCCTCGCGCACCTCGGACCGCTGCAGGTGGCGAATCTCGGTGGCAAGCCGCTCGATGCCGCTGGCGATCACTGCCAGCGTGCAGAAGAAGGCGGCGTGGCGGTCGCGCGGGATGACCTGGGTGGAGACCGTCTCGGCTGCAAGGCCGAGACGGTCGGCGACATAGGTCTCCACCGCCGGATCGAGATGCGCGTAGGTGCCGACCGCGCCGCTGATCGCGCAGACCGCGACCTCGGCGCGCGCCTGGCGCAGGCGCTCGCGATTGCGGGCGAATTCGGCGTAGTGGCCGGCAAGCTTCAGGCCAAAGGTGGTCGGTTCGGCATGGATGCCGTGGCTGCGGCCGATGGTGAGTGTGTGCTTGAAGTCGTGCGCGCGCTTCTTCAGCGCGGCCATCACCGCGTCGATCCCCTGCGCCAGCAAGTCCGCCGCCTGTGTCAGCTGCACCGACAGGCAGGTGTCGAGCAGGTCGCTCGACGTCATGCCCTGATGGACGAAGCGGCTGTCCGGCCCGATCGCCTCGGCCAGCCAAGTCAGGAACGCGATCACGTCGTGACGGGTCTCGCGCTCGATCGCGTCGATCGCGGCGACATCGTCGGCGGTGATGCGCGCCACGCGCGGCGCGCCGCGTTCGCGGATGGTGCGCGCCGCCTCGGCGGGGATGGCACCCACCTGAGCCATCCCCTCGGCGGCGAGCGCCTCGATTTCGAACCAGATGCGGTAGCGGTTTTCCGGCGACCAGATCGCCGCCATCTGCGGGCGGGTGTAGCGCGGTATCATCGGTTCGCGTCCTTGCTCACGGCGGGGCTCACGCCTCGCGCGTGCTCTTGGCACGGGTCGCGCCGATGGTCACTCCAGGCCGGTGGTCATTCCAGGCGGACGAGTCCGGTCAGTCCGCTCAGCGAGGTGTGGGAATCTCCACGACCTTCCATACCCCCTCCGGCACCCAGCACCAGCTCATCACGTAATGGGCGTGGTTGTCCGTCGGGTCACTGGGGCTGACCGTATAGTCCAGCGTCCGACACGGCATGCCGCGGAAACCGAAGCTGTTGAGCAGCCGGATCTCACCGGACTTGCCGGTGTCGGGACTGTCCCACCTGACGGTCGCGCCGAAATACGGCTGGTCGATCAGCCGGGCGGCGGCTGCGTTCATGCGATCGAGGTCGGCCTTCGACAGGCCGACCCACCCAAGTCCGCCCACATAGGAATCGGTGGGCACCATCGCCAGCGCCCCTGTCACGGGTACGATCGTCATGACCATTGCGATCGCCAGTGACCGCAGTCTGGCGACTGGGGAGAGCGCAGGCATCGACCAGTATTCTCCGACAAAAACCAAGTCCACGAGCATACGGTAGCAGACCACGCGGGAGTCCGCCATCGTCGGGCCGCTGAATTCGCTCATTCGTTTCAGCCTCCGCTACAGTAGCCCAGCGCGCCGAAAACTGAACGTGTCCGCCGCGCCGATAATGACGTGATCATGCACCACCAGTCCGAGCGTGCCGACCGCACGTACGATTTCTTGCGTCATCTCGATGTCGGCACGGGACGGCTGGTGATCGCCGCTCGGGTGGTTGTGCACCAGGATCAGCGCGGTGGCATGCAACTCGAGCGCACGCCGCACGACCTCGCGCGGATAAACCGGCGCGTGGTTCACGGTGCCACGCTGCTGCGCCTCGTCGGCCAGCAGGCGGTTCTTCGGATCGAGGAACAGGATGCGGAACTGCTCGGTCCGCTCACGGCCCAGCGCCGCCGTCAGGTACTCCGTCAGCTTCTGCCAGTCGTTCAGGATCGGCCGGCCGAGCAACGTCTTCTGCATCAGCCGCAGGGCGGCGGCCTGCACCAGCTTCAACGCCGCCACCCCGGCATCCCCGAGTCCCTCGACCTCGCGCAGCTCGTTGGGCGGGGCGGCGATCACGCCGGGGAAGTCGCGGAACCGGGCGAGCAGGGCGCGGGCGATCGGCTTGGTGTCGCGCCGGGGTAGCGCGATGAACAGGATCATCTCCAGCATCTCGTGGTCCAGGAGCGCATCCGGCCCGGCCCGCAGAAGCCGCAGGCGCATTCGCTCGCGGTGGCCCTTGCGACAGGAGAAGTCCTGGAAAGGAGAATGGAAACGTAACCTGAAACCTTTCGAAGCGATCCAGAGGGTTCGACCCCCTCCCGGTAGAGGC
>Ga0209039_10003169_pt1 | contig 13099 bp, 6 predicted proteins | sample BogFormECP12_OM1_FD_188238 | JGI IMG/M metagenome (GOLD analysis project Ga0209039, IMG submission 188238) | Bog forest soil microbial communities from Calvert Island, British Columbia, Canada - ECP12_OM1 (SPAdes) (version 2) | ecosystem: Environmental > Aquatic > Freshwater > Wetlands > Bog ...
GCAGTCTCGCGCAGGCTGGTGGAAGATCGGGTGGGTGCGGAGTCTGCCTGGCAGTTGGAGACCAGCAAACTTGCGGACCGTCTGGCCGCTCTCGATGACCCGTATCTGCGTGCCCGCGCGGCTGACGTGACGGATGTGGCGGCGCGGGTTATGCGAAGGCTCACGGGCCACGCCGGTGGCAAGACCACCGGCGCCACGAAACCGGCCATTCTTTCGGCGCACGATCTGACGCCTTCCGAAGTCAAGGATCTCGACCCGGCCATGGTGCTGGGCTTGTGCCTGGAGGCGGGTAGCGTCAGCGCGCATAGCGTGGTCCTGGCGCGGGCCATGGGGATTCCGGTGGTCGCAGGATTGGGTCCGGGCGTCTCGGCTCTTGCCGATGGAACCATCGTGGCGATGGATGGAGAGCAGGGAATGGTTTGGATTTCGCCGGATGCGAGCCTTGTCGAGGCGCTCGAAGGCCGCCGCCGTGAGTGGCTGGCCGCGCGCCGCGCCGCGGAGTTGGAGCGGCACATACCCGCGGCCACGCGCGACGGCCGCCGCATACGCGTGCTCGCCAACATCAGCGGCGTGGCCGACGCCGCGGAAGCCGTGGCCTGTGGCGCCGAGGGTGTGGGTGTGCTGCGCACGGAGTTTCTGTTCCTGGGACGCGCGGCGGCGCCCGGCGAAGAGGAACAACTGGCCGCCTATCGCGCCATCGCCGAGTCGCTGGAAGGGCGTCCGCTGACCGTTCGCGCGCTCGATATCGGCGGCGATAAGAGTCTGCCCTACGTGGAAATCGGCGAGGAAGCCAACCCATTCCTCGGCTGCCGGGGCATCCGCGTGATGCTGAGCCGGCGCGACCTGTTCCGCACGCAACTCCGCGCCGTTCTTCGGGCGGGCGCCGCGCAGCCAGTCGAGTTGCTGTTGCCGATGATCGCATCGCTCGACGAATTGCGCGAGGCGAAGGTCCTGGTTGGCGAAGCGGAGGCTGAACTGGAGCGCGAAGGGCTGCCTTTCGGGAAGGGCATCCGGATCGGTGTCATGATCGAAGTGCCCGCGGCGGTGGCCATCGCCGATCAGTTGGCGCGCGAGGCCGGCTTCTTCAGCATCGGCAGCAACGATCTGATCCAGTACGCGATGGCTGCCGACCGCACCAACTCCCGCGTAGCGCCCATCGCCGATCCCTTTCAGCCCGCTGTGTTGCGCATGATCCGGCAGACCGTCGAGGCCGGCCGCGGCGCGGGAATCGACGTGGCGCTCTGCGGCGAATTGGCCGCCGACCCCCTTGCCACTCCGCTGCTGTTGGGCCTTGGGCTGGAGGAATTCAGCGTCAGCGCGCCCTTGATCCCCGAATTGAAACGGGCCATATCGTCGTGGAGTGCGGCCGAAGCCGAAGCCGTGGCGCGCGAGGCGCTCGCCATGGATTCGTGCCAGTCCGTGAGGCGGATGCTAGTCGCTAAACGTCCGAGTCCAGAACCTCGAACGCAGCCTTGATGTAGTTCTTGTGGCGGGCCAGTTCGGGGAACAACTTGGGCACGTCGGCCAGCGGGGCGCGGCACGTGATCCACGGGTCCACGTCGATTTCGCCGCGTTCCATCATCCCGATCACGCGCGGAAACTGGTGGTGGCTGTTGCGGCTGGCCATGATGTCGAGTTCCTTCCTGATGAAGGGCGTGTGGTCGAAGGGAATGAAGCCCAGGAATTGGCCGACCAGCACCAGCCTGCCAGCGGGACCCACGCGGTCGAAGCTGGCGGTGATGGCCTCCTCATCGCCGGTGCAATCGAAGACCACCGAAGCGGGGCGGCCGTCGTAATCCGACAGCACGTCCACGCCGAAACGTCCGGCGAATTGGCGGCGGTACTCCACCTTTTCGATGATCCGCGCCGAGGCGCCCGCCGTCAGCGCGAACTGGAGCACCGACAGGCCGATGGGCCCGGCGCCCACGATCAGCACATCTTCGCCGGCTACCAGCCTGCTCCGCGCCACGGCATGGGCGCCGATGGTGAGGAATTCCACCAGCGAGAGTTGATCGTAGGAGAGCCGGTCGGACTTGTACAGGCGCTCTACGGGAACGTTCATGAGGCCGCGCATCCCGCCATCGACGTGAACTCCCAATACCTTCATCTGCTCGCAGCAGTTGGGGCGATGCAGGCGGCAAGGCCGGCAGACGCCGCAGGTAATGTGAGGCTCGATGGCGCAACGGTCTCCGGGTTTGATGCCGCGATTGTTCTCCGGCACCTCCAGCACCTCGCAGCTCAACTCGTGACCAATTATGCGCGGAAAGGTGTAGTTGGCCTGAGCGCCTTCAAAGGCGTGCCAATCGCTGCCGCATATGACGACGCGGTGAACCCTTACCAACGCCTCGCCGGGCTGCCCGACCACGGGCGGCACGACGTGTCCCACGAATTCCCGTGGCGCTTCCAATACGATTTGTCGCATAGCTTGTCGAACTAAAGAGTATAGCAACCTGCGTCGCCGGTACGGTCACTTGGGCTCGATGGCAATCACCCAGAGGTCCGTGGCGCCGAGGTTCTGACCGATATGCGTGGCGCCGAGACGCCAGGTGATCTCGCCAGTCTGCAAGGTAGAAGGCTCCTCGCGGCCGTCGGGCATCAGGTGCTTCAACTGCGCGCCCGAGAGGCAGACCACCACCCGGTTCTTGTGAGTGTGCTGTGGCTCCTTGGTTCCGGCGGGAATGCGGATGTCGTAAACCCGCGTATATGAGTTTTCGAACAGTAGCTTGTAATTGGGAGAAAGGCCCGTGGTTCCCCAGGTCTCCGGCGCGCCGGCTCCCAGAAAATCTACTCTCGCAAAGTGGATTTCGGAGGCGCCTGTGTTCTTGACAACCCCGGCCTGCGCCGGCCGGAACACGGTGTCTCCGGGCTTGACCGTGAACTTTTGCGGCTTGCCGCCCTGCGGGGTGATCTCAAGCGAGCCCCCCTGGAAAAAGACGGTCACGCTCGGGTCCTTGATGGTCATGGCGCCGCCCGGTTCCAACTTGCAGTCGAAGGCGGCGACTCTTTCGTTCCGCAGCTTTTCCGTCTGTACGGCGGCGCTGGCGACGATCGCAAAGCAGACTAGGATTGCGGCGCTAATTCTCATAAGGTTCCTCTTTTATAGAACGCCATCGCCTCGGCTTTGATAGAGTCATAAGCCGAAGCTCCAGTCTAATGCATAGTCATTGCATTAACAAAACTCAGTTCTTCTCGTATGAGGCTTCGGGTACCATCGGAAACTCCTTCGCCGACTCTTCCGCTGCCTTTCGCGCGGCGCCGAGCGTGTTGCCTTCGAGCATGATCGTCTTCAATTCTCCCGGAGCCACCGAGAGGAATGTGCCCGTACCTGCAAACGCCCGGCTGCCCCGCAGGATTGCGTCCGGGCAGTGGTCCAGCCGGATCACGGGCATTTCCGGCAGCGGTTTGCGCGCGGAGACGGCGTCCAACTCCAGTTCCTTCGAATCCCGTATCAGGAAGGCCGGCCCCTCTTCAGCGTCGATTTGCACATTGTGCAGCTCCATCGCCACCGTGTTGAACGCCTTCATCCCGATCTTCGCGGACGCGATCACGTCGCTGATCCGCAGCCCGGAAATGGGCATCTCCGGCAACCCTTCGATGTCGATTGCCAGCCGTGAACGGTTGATGGTCATGTGGCTGAGGGCAATGTTGCGAAATACCGGAGTCCGCTCGGAAACGGGTTCCTGAGGTGGCGTCGAACGGTTTTCGGGAGCCATGACGTAGTAGTTAGTGACATTGATCGCCCGGCCGACATCTTCCATCGTCCAGTTATCCAACCTGATGTCTTCGATGGTTCCACCGCGCCCGCGCCTGCTCTTGATGCGCACACCCATCCCAGTGCCCTGGCAGGAGATGTTACTCGCCACTACGTTGCGGATGCCTCCCGAGGTCTCGCTGCCCACCACCAGCGCGCCGTGCGCGCGGTGCACCGTGCAATTGGTGATCGTTACGTTTTCGGTCGGCCGGTTGACCCGCAGACCGTCGGCATTCTTTCCGGACTTGAGGACGATTCCGTCGTCGCCGGTATCGAGGTAGCAGTCGGAGATTCGCACGTTGCGGCTGGAATCGACGTAGATGCCGCCGGTGTCGATCCCCCCATATGTCTCGATCATGACACCGCGCACCACGGCCTGGTCCGTATACAGGAGCTGGATGGGCCACATCGCCGATCCCACAATGTGAATGCCCTCGATGAGAACATTCTTACTCTCCATGGTGGAGACAAACATGGGGACAAGCTCCGGCGCAGCCTTCTGGTACTCCTCCTCCGGCACGGGGTTCTTGAGTTGCAGCAATTCCAGAAGGCGCAGCCAGTTGGGACCGGCCGCCACTGCGCCGGAGGTTGTCCGGGCGCCCATGATCCTGATCCACTCGCGCTGGTCCGTCGTGATTGTGCCCCCGCCCGTGATGGAAACGTTCTCCAGGTTCCGCCCTCCGATCAGGGGGACGGGCATAAGCGCTTCGATGCCCTGAAACCGCCCTCTGGCGAAGGGAAGCTTGGTAGCCGCGAAGCGCACCGTGGCCCCCGCCTCGATGTGCAGCACGAGGTTGCTCACCAGCTCGATGGGGCCGGTGACATAGGTTCCCGCCGGGACGTACACGGTCCCTCCACCCGCGGCGCGGGCGGCCTGAATGGCGGAGCGGAACGCCCCCGTGGCGCTCAACGAACCATCGTTACGCGCGCCGTAGTCCAGAATGTTGAACATCGGACCGGCGCCCCACGCCGGGCAGACGATCGGAAGAAAGAGCAGCGGCAGCAGACGATTTCTTATCATTTCGGCCTCGCTGCGGCGCCCGCTGCACTCCAGAAATCCGCCGCTGCCTCTTCGCTGGCCTTCCGCGCGCCAGCCAAGGCATTCCCTTCGAGCACCGTGCTCTTCAGCTCTCCAGGCGCCACCGAGATAAACGTGCCCGTACCCGGAAACGCGCGGCTCCCACGCACGATGGCCCCAGGACACCGGTCCAGCCGAATCACCGGAGTATCGGCCAACGGCTTTCGTGTGGCCACGCCATCCAGCTCCAAATCCCGGGAATCGCGCACCAGAAAGGCTGGACCGCTATCGGCATTGACTTGCACGTTATGCAACTCCAGCGCCGCGGTTCCGTACGCTCTCATGCCAATCCCGCCCGACGCAATCACGTCCCGTATGCGCAGCCCCGAAACGGGCATCTCCGGCAGCCCGCCGATGTCAATGGCTATCCGAGCGCGGTTGATGGTCACGTTACTGATGCCGATGTTGCGAAACACCGGCGTAGTCTGCGAAACGGGTTGTTCGGCAGTCGGCCTTTCTCCTTGCAGCACGTAGTAGTTCGTGACGCTGATACCCTTACGGACGTCTTCCATCGTCCAGTTGTCGAACCGAACGTCTTCTACCGTTCCGCCGCGTCCCCGCCGGCTCTTGATATAGATGCCGATGTCCGAACCCCGGCAGGTGATATTGCTGGCCACCACGTTGCGAATGCTTCCCGAGGTCTCACTGCCTAAGACCACTGCCCCTTCGTGGGTGCGGCGGAAGACACAGTTGGTAATACTCACGTTTTCCGTCGGGCGGTTGACCCGCAACCCGTCGGCGTCCTTCCCCGACTTGAGAACCACTCCATCGTCGCCGGTATCGAGATAGGAGTCGGAGACTCGGATATCCCGGCTCGAATCGATGTAGATTCCACCGGCGTACTCTCCCGGCTCCGTCTCCAAAGCGACACCGCGAACCACTGCGTTGTCCGAATACAGCAAATGAATGGTCCAGAACGGCGATCCCGCTACGTGAATGTCTTGAACAAGAATGTTCCTGCTCTCCATGAAGCGAATGAACGAGGGCCTGAGAAATGGCGCCGGCTTTCTGTACTCCTCCTCAGGTTGGGGCGTCTTCACTTGCAGCAGTTCCAGCAGGTGGTTCCATTCAGGCCCAAAGGCCGATCCGATGGCGTCGGCGGTATTGTTTTGCGGCCGGCCCATGAGCTTGAGCCACCCGGCGTTGTCGGTTGCGAACGTGCCGCGGCCCGTTATGGAAACGTTCTCGGCATTTTTCGCGCCGATTAGCGGTACCGGCGTGAGACATTCGATACCATGAACTCTGCCTTGCGTATACGGAAGGCGTTGGACGGGGAACCGCACCGTGGCCCCCGCCTCGATGTGGAGCACCAGATTACTGACTAATTCGATGGGTCCGCTGACATAGTTGCCGGCCGGAACATACACCGTGCCTCCGCCTGCGGCCTTGACGGCCTGGATAGCGGAACGGAACGCGTCGGTTGCAGACGCCGTGCCGTCGTTACGCGCGCCGTAATCCAGGATATTGAAGATGGGTCCGGCGCCCCACGCGTTCGCGCCTGCCAGAAGAATCCAAAACAACCGGTACATGCAAACCTCCAATCCAATTGTGGGGCAGGATGGTATCCTGCGCGGCGGTTTGCAACCGCCGCCTTCCCTTAGTTCTTCTTCGCCGCGGGTGCGGGCGCCGGCGGCGCCTGCCAGAAGTCACTCGCCGCCTCTGCCGTAGCCGTTCGCGCGCTGGTGAGTATGTTCCCTTCGAGCACGATGTTCTTCAACTCACCCGGAGCCGCCGAGAGAAACGTCCCGGTGCCTGCAAACGCCCTGCTCCCATGCACAATGGCGCCCGGGCAGCGGTCCAACCGGATCACCGGAGCGTCGGCTAACGGCTCGCGCGTGGAAACGCCATCCAACTCGAGTTCCTTCGAGTCCCGTATCAGAAAGGCCGGTCCGCTGTCGGTGTTCACCTGCACGTTGCGCAGTTCCATCCCCACCGTATCGTGGGCTTTCATTCCGCTCTTGCCCGTGGCGATGATGTTGCTGATGCGCAGTCCGGAAATCGGCATCTCCGGCAGCCCTTCGACGTTGATCATAACCGGCCCCGCGGCCCCCTCGTAGCCCACCGTGGCCGGGCAGCGGATGATACTCATGTTGTCGACCACGATGTTGCGGAACTGCGGCGTTCGCTCCGAAACGCGCGTGTCGGAGGAGTTCACCCTGGCTTCCAGAACATAGTACTGCGAGACGTTGATCGCCCTGCCGACCCCATCCATGGTCCAGTGATCCAGTCTGACGTTTTCGACCACTCCGCCGCGTCCGCGGTCGCTCTTGATGTTCATGCCCATCGCGGTGCCCTGGCAAACGATGTTGCTGGCCACCACATTGCGGATGCTCCCCGACATCTCACTGCCCATCACAACCCCGGCGGACCCGCGGTGAATCACGCAATTCGTGACGGTGACGTTTTCGGTGGGCCGGTTGACCCGCAGCCCGTCGGCATCCTTCCCCGCCTTGAGGACTATGGCATCGTCGCCGTTATCGAGATAGCAGTTCGCAATCCGCACGTCCTTGCTGGAATCCACCACGATGCCGTCGGTGAACAATCCAGGAGCCGTCTCGATGCTGACGTCGCGAACCACGACATTCGTCGAGTACAGTAGGTGGACCGTCCAGAATGGCGAACCCAGTATGTGAATGCCCTCAATCAGGATATTCTTGGCCTCCATGAAGCGTACGAAGGCGGGGCGGAGGGTCGGAGCGGTCTTTAAATACTCCTCCTCCGGCTGGGGAGTCTTGATCTCCAGCAGTTCCCGAAGGTGCGCCCACGCCGCGCCAAAAGGCGCCTCCCGTTGCCCAGGGCCGCTGACCTTGATCCAGTCGGAGTTAGTGGTCGTGATCGCACCCCGGCCCGTGATGGCGACGTTTTCCACGCTCGTGCCGCCGATCAGGGGAATGGGCATCAGGCATTCGATGCCTTGCGCCCTCCCTTTCGCGTACGGAAGTCTGGCGGCCGGGAATTTCAACGTCGCTCCCGCGTCTATGTGGAGCACCAGGTTGCTCACCAGTTCAATCGGGCCAGTAACATAGTTACCGGCCGGGACGTAAACCGTTCCTCCGCCGGCGGCTCTGGCCGCCTGAATCGTGGAGCGAATCGCCTCCGTGGCGGGCGCGGAACCATCGTTGCGCGCACCGTAATCCAGAACATTGAAGAAGGCGTGGGAACTATTCTCCGTCTGGCCGTAACATGCCGCGACGCTCAGAGTGAGAGCAATCAGTGTCCCTCTCCATCCCGGACATACCATGTCGTGATCTCCTTAGGGCAGCTACAGTATGATCGATGCGCCCAAGCCGGCGAAGCGATGCCGGCTCGGGCCACACCTGCTTCAACAACTCTAGAACTGGAATCGCGCGAGGAGCTGGCCGCTTCTCGGCGTACTGGCGCCGGATGGGTTGGAGTACCCAAACCCGGAAGTTGCCACGCCACTACTCGAAACGACCTGTGTGGCCAGCGCGTTGCTTGCGGTCGGGTTGTTCAGGGACGTGCGGTTGAACACATTGAAGAACTCTCCACGGAACTCGAAGGTCATTCCTTCGCGGAGGCGGAAGACCCGGCCGAGGCTCATCTGCTCGATAGGCTTGCGCTGGTAGCGGTAGTCATTGTAATAGGGGGCGGCGGTTCCCCACTGCCCCGCCGCGGGATCGGACCACGCTTTCGGGTTCAGCACGAAGTCCTTATTGGGATCGATGCAGCGGCAGTTGGGATCTTTGAGGAACAGGGGCTGGCCCGGAACGCGGTTGGCGAAGGTGGTTTGGAAGAGCAGCGAGCTGAGGGCGTTCTGCGAGCCCGGGACGGGAATGGGAGTGCCGCTCTGGTACCGCAGGACCCCGCTGATGGTCCAGTCGCGGAGCAGCATGCCGATCCACCGGTTCTGTCCCAACTTGGGAAGACGATAATTGTAGCCTGTCACAAAAACCAACGGCCTGGAGTTACTCGACAAGGTCTTGTCCAGTTGACGGTTGAAGACGTTGTTGAGTTGTGAATCGTTTCCGGTCTGGTCTTCCGCGCCCAAAGTCAGCTCCTTCTGCCATGAAAACGCAGCCGTCGCAGTGAGGCCATGCGAGTAGCGCTTGGTGACCTTCATCTGCAACGAGTCATACCAGTTATCGCCTAAAGGCGCCCAGTAGACCGTGAGGTTGCCGAACTGCGGGTATGGCCTCAGCATCTGGGCCACGGTGAGGCTGGTCGGCCATGAGGCATACGGCGGGTTGCCGAATCCACGGCTTTGCGCCAGCGCCGAATTCACTTTGGACGTCAGCAACGTACGATCGGCCGCGTTGTTAATGTCGAGGCCAAACGCCTGAAGCCGCTGCGGTGTGATCGCATTCAGATTCTCCAGGCTATTGGCTTGAAGCCACGCGCCCCGGTTACCTACGTAACTGGCTTCCACCACCAGGTCTTTGGTGATCTCGCGCTGTAGCCCGATGCTCCACTGGTTGACTCGCGGCGGCCGGCCGCCGCCGGGATCGATGAAAACCCCGGGAGAGTTGATCTGGCCTGGCGAGGGCCTCAATCCGGGATCGTAGGTAGCCGCGAATAAGTCTGCCCGGTTGTACTGGAGGCCATTGTGAAGGAGAATGGCAGGGTCGCCATAAGACGTCGTGGTGAAATTGAGGGTGTTCCAGCCTAGCCCCGGCATATCCGCATCGTAGATATAAGCAAAGTCCGAGGTGGTGCCATACGTGATGCCCCAGCCAGCGCGGAGCACGGTCTTGGGAAGGATTTGCCACGCGGCGCCCAGCCGGGGGCCAAACGCATAGGGATAGGTATGCGTGAACGGGCAATTGCAGCGCCCCGGGCCGGAGCCCGCATAAATCAACGCACCAGGACGACCCCCAGCGGAAGGATTCGGTATGGTAGGTGCGAACATGCTGATGCGGTTCCAAAGCTCGCGTGGAGCGGTTTGATAATCCCAGCGCAGGCCGTAGTCAAGCGTGAGTTTGTGGGTGACTTTCCAGGTGTCCTGGACGAAGAATCCCCAGGCGTTTTTTCGCATTTGCGGATCCCTGTAGTTCGAGACGCTGGCGCTGTCCACCGCGCCGAGCAGGAAACTGGCGTACGGGAATCCCACGCTTCCACCCGACAGACTCTGCCCCTGGGTGGAAGGAAGGCCGGTTTCGACGGCGCTGAAAGCGTAGTTGCCGCTGGTCCCATTGGAGCTCTTGTCGCTCCGTGTGTCGATTCGAAACTCCCCGCCGGCCTTGTACGTATGGTTGCCCCGGACGAGCGTGGCACTCAGTACCGCCGTGGGCTTGTCATTGTAATAGTCATTGGCGTTGGTCGGTCCCATTCCCAAAGACATGCCGCCTTGTGACGAACTGAGGCCGGTGATCCTCGGGAACCCGCTCTTGGACCCTCCCACCAAACCGATTCCCGCGACCGCATCGTAATCCAGGACGCTCTGCATGGCTATGTCGGGATTATGGTGATAAATATAGCCGACCCCAAAGTGGACCAGCAAAGTCGGCGTAATCGTATCATCCAGAGTAAGCCGCGCCGTATCGGAGCGTTGATGCGGGACGCGCACCGCCGTAAGCGGGGAAGGCAGGCCTTCCGGTGAGGTGACACTATCGTCCAGATAGGCGGCGTAGTACGCGGACATCTTCACGGTGCCGCCGAAGTAGTGGTCGATCTTGACGCTGGGAATCGTCCGAACGAACGGATTCTCATAGATCTGCTGCCAGTTGTTGACCAAGGCCGAATTGCTGGGCTGCGGAATGAGCGCTTGAATCTTCACCGCCACCGGGTCGAAGCGCGCCACCGGGATGGTGTTGTTTGGAAATGGGTCGCGGACGGTCACGCCAGATGCCGTCCGGCTGGTCAGCGGATCGTAGATCACATTCTCCAAAATCGACCGTCCAAGAGGGTCCGTGCCCAGCGTGCGTCCCGTCAGCGCCGCGCTGAAATCTCCATTGCGCATGGCGGCTGTGGGCACGGTGGCGTAAGTTCCGGCGGTCAATGTGTTCTGGCGAAATTGTTCGAAGTTGGCGAAGAAGAAGGTCTTATCCCGCCCGTGGTAAAGCTTTGGAATTGTGATCGGGCCGCCCACGGTGAAGCCGAAATTGTTTTTCCGGCTGCGCGGCCGCACCAGGTGTCCGTGGCCGGAGTTGGTGAAGGGTTGCCCTGCGTTCAGATCTTCGTTGACAAGGTACTCGTACGCACTCCCGTGGAACTGGTTCGTGCCGGATCGTGAGGTGACATTATACAGACCGCCGGTGACTTGGCCGAACTCGGCGGAGAAGTTGCTGGTCTGTAAGACGAACTCCTGCATTGCCTCCACGCTGGGCGCCTGCGATTGCGTTCCCGACCCGTTTGTCGAGCTGGTAATATCCTGGCCGTCGAGGAGAAACTTGTACGTGCTGTTTGGCTGCCCGTTGACGCGCATCGCCCCTGAACCGAGGTCGGTTGCACTCGGTGTAAGGGAAGTAAACGCCATCGGACTGCGCACATTGGAGCTCACCTGGCTCAGCGGAAGCGAGTCGACCCCATCTCGAGTGATGTTGCTGCTCTCGTCCACGCTCTCTGTCCTGAGCAGAGGCGCGTCGGCAGTCACCGTGACCGTTTCCTTGGTCGATCCCACCTTGAGAACAACATCGATACGAGCTGTCTGGGCGACTTGAACCCGGATACCCTGTTGAACGAATCCGAGGAATCCCGCGGCGCTGACGCTCAAATCGTAGACGCCCGCGGGAAGCGATGGAAGCGTGAAGTTACCGGTCGCCGTGGTGACCGTTTGATACTGCGCCCCGGTTTCCGAATTCTTGGCAACAACGGGTGCGTTGGGAACAACAGCTTCTGCCGGGTCCGAAACCGTTCCGGTGATGGTACCACGGTCGCTCTGCGCAAACGTGGACATCGTGAGGGCAAGCAGAGAAAGGACGACTCTAGCGGACTGCCGCATATGAAACCTCCCCGTGGACACATAAACTATCACGGGCGTCGATGCAAGTCAAGGCATTTAACATTCAACTCTGCCATTTAGCCCACGGATGCGCCGACGAGCCAAATTCCGGGGATCTCAGGGGCGTTTTTCTATCGGCGTTTCGAAGGGTGTTCACGGTTCCGGATTTCATCCGGCCAGTGTCGGCATCTATCACGAAGACAACAGCCCTCCGAGAACCTCTTGACTTCCACCGATCCTCGGGCGTAGGTTAAGGGGGACAAGTTTGGGCGAGCGCATTGTCACGCACCGCCAGTGGCAGGGTTCCATGCACGGCGACGGCTGGGTATTTGTGTACCCAGAGAGGTGATGGGAGGTCTTATGAACAGGTTCTCTCGATGCCGGCTTCTGGCGGCGCTGGTTCTGCTGATCGGCGCCAACGCCTGGAGTGCCGCGACGGTCTACAACGTTTTGGATTACGGCGCGCACAACGATGGTTCGGCGCCCGCCACGGAAGCGATTCGCTCCGCCATTCAGGCGGCCAAAGCGGCGGGCGGGGGAACGGTGTACTTTCCCGCCGGGAATTATGTTACGGGGCCCATCGAACTGGTGAGCAACCTGGTGCTCCACATCGATGCGGGGGCCACGCTGCGGTTCCCGGCCGCCCGGCTTCCGTTCGCCCGGGGCAGGATGCAGGGGATCGAATGCCTCATGGCCGTGCCGCTGATCGGCGGGCACGACCTGGAGAACGTGACCATCGCGGGCCGGGGTGTGATCACCACCAACAACTCCGATTGGACCAAGCTTATGGGCGCCCCGGAGCCGAGAACCGCGACTTATGGCGGGTCGGCCTTTGGGCCCGACTGGAATCGCCTCAGGGAATTGCTGGAAGTGAAGACGCCGCAGCCGGACGAGGTGTACCAGAAGGTGGCGCCGTTCATCCGGCCGGCGTTCATCCGCACCATGGAGAGCAAGAACATTCTGATCGAGGGCATTCACATTGTAGGCGCGCCGAGTTGGACCATCCACATCCTGTACTCGCAGGACGCAGTCATTCGCGATGTCACTGTGGAGACGGACCCGGGGGCGTTCACCGGCGCCATCTACATCGATTCCAGCCGCAACGTGCGGATTTCCAACTGCAATCTCGATTCCGGCGACGACGCGATCACCCTCAAAGCGGGGAAGGACGCCGATGGACGGCGGGTCAACCGGCCGACCGAGAACGTGACCATCACCAACGTCGTGGTGCACCACGGGTCCAGCGGGGTGGCGTTGGGCAGCGAGACCTCGGGAAGCATTCGCAACGTGGTGGCGAGTAACATCATCTGCCAGGGAACGCGGATGGGCATAGACCTCAAGAGTCAGCGCGGACGCGGCGGAGTGCTCGAAG
>Ga0209039_10003170_pt1 | contig 13096 bp, 12 predicted proteins | sample BogFormECP12_OM1_FD_188238 | JGI IMG/M metagenome (GOLD analysis project Ga0209039, IMG submission 188238) | Bog forest soil microbial communities from Calvert Island, British Columbia, Canada - ECP12_OM1 (SPAdes) (version 2) | ecosystem: Environmental > Aquatic > Freshwater > Wetlands > Bog ...
CGGGGCGGTCGGCCAGCCCAGCCACCCAGGCTCGTCCGCCAGTGGGCAGGACCAAGGTGGTGAGCATGCCGATGGTGGTGGACTTGCCCGCGCCGTTCGGCCCGAGCAGCCCGAAGAACTGGCCGGACCCGACGGACAAGTCGATGCCGCGGACCGCGGGCACGTCCCCGCGTGACGACTTGTATGTCTTGCGCAAATCCTCGGTGCGTATCGCAAACCCGGCCGCGTCCGTCATGACGTCAACCTACGTTGACGAGGAACTTGTGTCAACTTCGGTTGACACCTCTGGTTTCCACCCCACGACAACCTGACGTCTCGCGTCACGTGCCGCGCTCCTTCCTGATCAGCTCGCTGAACTGCCCGATCATGTCGACAAAGAACTTGCGGATGACCGGCTCGTCGGCCGGGTCCACGAAATCGAAAGCGTCCCGCCAGTGCGGCCCGGCCAGCGAGTAGTAGTCCTCGACGACCTGGCGGCCCTTGTCGGTCACGAACAGCCTGACCACCCGCCGGTCGCCGGCGTCGCTACGTCGCTCGACGTAGCCCTGGCCAGACGACGGTGCAGCCGCCCGTCAGCAGGGCGTTCTCACCCTCAGGATCCTGGAAGGGCAGTGGGTCCGGCTCCAGGTTGGCGACGGCCCAGCCGACTGGGCGGCAGCGTTCCGCGAGGCAACAAATACGATCGTGAGAAGCCTCGAGCCAGGCGATGGCCGTGACGGCGCCTGACAATGTACCGGCGCATCATGCGGGTTGCGCTGGAGCGGAACGGGTCCTCGTGCGCTTGCCAAGCTAGCCTTCGCGTTTGCTTCGTCGAGGCGGGCCATGAGGTTATCGCGGATCGCGGCGATGCGGGGGCGCTGGGCGGCGCCTCGGCGTGCATGACCGGCCTCAACTGCTGAAGACGCGGCTGGCTAGGAAGTCGGCGGGTTCTAGACGCATGAGGTCGTCCTTAGCTGGGGCGCCGCCGGCTGCGATCAGGCGGTTCGCGTGCCGGAGCCGAGCGCGCTCGAGGGCGTTGCGGACGCTGCGCGCGTTGGCGAACCGGGGCTGGGTCATCCGGCGGGTCATGTAGTCGCGGAACACCGATTCCGCCTCGGGCGACAGGCGGTAGCGCCGCTCGCTCAGCATCAGCTCGCCGATGGCCACGAGCTCGTCCAGCGAGTAGTCAGGAAAATCCAGGTGATGCGCGATCCGCGAGCTCATCCCGGGATTGGACGCGAAGAACGTCTCCATCCGGTCGGCGTAGCCGGCCATGATGACGACCAGGTCGTGCCGGTAATTCTCCATGTACTGGAGCAAGATCTCGATGGCTTCCTGGCCGTAGTCGCGCTCATTGTCGGCCCGGTACAGGTAATAGGCCTCGTCGATGAACAGCACGCCGCCCATGGCCCGGTTGAGCACGTCCTTGGTCTTCGGCGCGGTGTGCCCGACATACTGCCCGACGAGGTCGTCCCGGGTAACGGAGACCACGTGGCCGCGCCGCAAGTAGCCCATCCGGTGCAAGAGCCTGGCCATCCGCAGCGCCACCGTGGTCTTACCAGTGCCCGGGTTGCCGGTGAAGGACATGTGCAGACTGGGCGCACCGGCCGACAGCCCGAACCGGGCCCGCGCCCGGTCGATGAGGAGCAGCGCGGCGATCTCGTTGATCCTGGTCTTCACCGGCCTCAGGCCCACGAGATCCCGGTCCAGCGCCTCAATTATCTCATCGACTCCGGCCGAAGCCCGTTCGGCCGCCAGATCAACGGTCGCGTCGTCGGCGAGCGGCTCCGGTGCGGCGGGAGGCTGGCCGACCCCGGGAGGTTTCTCCGGCGTGGGCAGCGCAAACAGCGAGCGGGTGACCGCGTTGTCGTTCGGCTCGCTCATGCTGTGTCTCCCGCTCGCCTCCGGGGCGCTTTTAGGCGCCGCCTTGCTTGCCTGGCCGCCTTCAGCGGCGGGCCCTCGTCGCTCGTTCCTCGCTCCTCAGTCCAGGCGGCGCCGCGCCTCTTCGGCTCGCTCACTGCGGGCCATACCGGGTTCCGGCCGGGCGGTCCAGCGCGTACGAGTGGAGGGTGTAACGGATGCGCCGGTCGGCCGCCTCCTGCCGGTCAAGCCGGAAGCCCGGCTCCTGCGCCGGCCGGTTGACTAGGAACGACAGCGCGACCGTCTGCCTGCCCTGCCGCGCATCGTAGGCGGACACCTTTATATACCGATCCGGGTAGACCTCGCGGCACTCGTTGATCTCGTGCAGCGCGCCCGCGGGGTCCGCCAGACCGAACATCGGCAGGCCCCACATGTCCCAGTAGTTGTTCCGCGGGTGCGGGTCGTCGGTGAACTCCACCGACAGGGCCCAGCCATTGCTGAGCGCGTAGTCAAGCTGGCTGGTGATCTCCTCGTCAGTGAGGTCCGGCAGGTAGGAGAACGTTCCCTGGGTTATCCGCATCGTCAGGCTCCCGTCGGCGTCGGCATCGGGGTCACGTCCGGGGTGTCGGTGGACTCGAAGTCGAAGGTCACGTCACCCCAGGTGGACAGGGCCATATCGAGCTCGCGGCTGTGCTTGGCCGCCGACCGCAGGATGTCGGGTCCCTCCGCGAGCAGGTTGCGGCCCTCGTTGCGCGCCTTGACCATCACTTCCAGCGCCACCCGGTTCGCGGTAGCGCCTGCCGCGATGCCCATCGGGTGCCCGATCGTGCCCCCGCCGAACTGCAGGATCACGTCCTCGCCCAGGTAGTGCAGCAGCTGGTGCATCTGGCCGGCGTGGATGCCGCCCGAGGCGACCGGCATGACGCCCGGCATCGACGCCCAGTCCTGCTCGAAGTACAAGCCCTTCAGCGGGTCTGGCTCCGCCTTGTCGGCCCGCAGGACGTCGTAGTAGCCGGCCACCATGTTCGGGTCACCTTCGAGCTTCCCGACCACCGTGCCGGCATGGATGTGGTCGACGCCGGCCAGCCGCATCCATTTGGCGATGACGCGGAAGCTGACGCCATGGTTCTTCTGCCGCGTGTAAGTGCCGTGGCCGGCCCGGTGCAGGTGCAGCAGCACCCCGTTGCGCCTGGCCCACTTTGCCATCGACTGGATGGCGGTGTAGCCGACGGTCAGGTCGATCATGACGATGACGCTGCCGAGATCCGCCGCGCACTCGGCGCGCTCGTACATGTCTTCCATCGTCGCCGCGGTGACGTTGCAGTAGTGGCCCTTGATCTCACCGGTTTCCGCCTGCGCCCGGTTGACCGCCTCCATGCTGTGCAGGAACCGGTCACGCCAGCGCATGAACGGCTGACTGTTGATGTTCTCGTCGTCCTTGGTGAAATCGAGGCCGCCCCGTAGCGCCTCGTAAACCACGCGGCCATAGTTTTTCGCCGAAAGCCCGAGCTTCGGCTTCACGGTCGCGCCGAGCAGCGGACGGCCGTATTTGTTCAGGTACTCGCGCTCCATCACGATGCCGTGCGCAGGACCCTGGAAGGTCTTGGCGTAATGCGGCGGGATGCGCATGTCCTCTAGCCGCAGCGCCTTCAGCGCCTTGAACCCGAACACGTTGCCGATAATCGAGGAAGTAAGGTTCGCGACCGAACCTTCCTCGAACAGATCCAGGTCGTAGGCGATGCGGGCGATGTACTGGCCGTCGATGCCCGGCACCGGCTCGACGCTGTAGCACTTGGCCTGGTAGTGCTCATAGGCGGTTAGCCTGTCCGTCCACACCACCGTCCAGGTGGCCGTCGACGACTCGCCGGCCACCGCTGCACCCGCTTCCTCGGGCGGAATCCCCGGCTGCGGCGTGACACGGAAGGCCGCGAGCACGTCGGACGGCTTTGGCACGTAGTCCGGCTGCCAGTAGCCCATCTCCGCGTAGTGGAGAACTCCCGCGCTCCAGCGTTCTGCCATACCGGTCTCCCATCACGTTGTCCGACCTCAATACCGATGATGGGTGGTAAATCTTTAAATAACAATCAAGTGTTTTGCTTCTTACTTGATTAAAGCCTTAATTATGCCGAACGGGCCGTGGTGCGTGCCCTGGGTGTGCGCCACCCCTCGCGGTCGAGCAGGTGCCGCACGAGCAGCGCGGTGGCGCCCGGCTGGCGGCCGTGGGTTACCGCGTTCCACGGGCGGCGCAGCGGCGTGCCGGGGACCGCGACCTCGACGAGTTCGCCGTGCCGGAGTTGCCGTGAGACCGCGTCCCTGGACGCCAGGGTGGCGCCGAGGCCCGCCGCGGCGCAGGCGAGGGTGGCACCGCCGGAGCCCAGCGTGAGCCGGGGCGGGTCGGCGTCCAGGCCGGACAGCAGCGCCTCACCGGTGGCCCTGGTGCCCGATCCGGTCTCGCGCTGCAGCCAGGTGGTGCGGCCGATCTCGAATCCCGTCGCTACCTGCGGCGCCGCGACGACGACGAGCATGTTCGGGCGGACGGCGCGGACCACGGCGTCACCGACGTGGCCGGGCGGCCGGCCGCCGATCACCAGGTCGGCCTCGTGCGCGGCGAACAAGCCCCACAGCCGCTCGCTGCTGCCCACCTCCAGGCGGAGGTCGACGGCCGGATGGTGGGCGATGAACGAGGCGAGCGCGGCCGGCAGCAGGTACTCGCCCGCGGTGCTGGTCGCGGCGACCCGCACCCGGCCGCGCTCCGGGTCGCGGTCGCCGCGGGCGGCGGCGAGCCCCTCCTCGTGCAGGCCGAGGATGGCGCGGGCGTAGACGGAATAGGCCTGGCCGGAGGCGGTCAGGCGAAGGCCCCGGCCATCCCGCTCGACCAGCGGCACCCGCACCTCGCGGGCCAGCGCGGACAGCGCCGCGGATACCGCTGACTCGGTGACTGTCAGCCGCCGCGCCGCCGTCCGCACCGACCCCGCGTCCGCCACGGTCACCAGAGCCCGCAACCGCGCCACTGTCGTCACGCTCGCTCCTGACCTGAGCTATCTGTTGATCAAGATCATAAACTCCTGAGCTTTAGCTTCAACAGCAGACAGCGGCGGGACGGCGCCCGCGACTGCAGCCGGGAGGTGTTGCTTGCGCTGCTTCCTTAGCATCTAAACGCCCCGCCTGCCGCTTTTGCCCTGGCACTGGGACTCTGAGGGCTCCGCCGATCCTTCTTGCTATGCGCTGGCGTTTCCGGGCTCTGCCTCAGGCTCCGCCGATTCAATGAATGTGACGCTCTGACTCTTCCGTAGCGCCACATTCATTGACCGGGGGGGTGTAACTGCTGGGGCTGGGGTGGTGCGGGATGGGGCGGGGTGGGTGGGTAGGTCTGATGCGATGCGATGCGGATCACATCTGCCTGCGGCATCTGGAGGTGTGGGACGGGAGGGGGCTGCGCGATGCTGGGCTTGGGATGAAATTCTCTGAGGTGCTCGTGCTGCTTGCCGCCGGAACACTCGGCGGCATCTTCAGCACGGTGGTGAGCATCGCCTCGCTGGTCAGCTACCCGGTGCTGCTCGCGCTCGGGGTGCCGCCGCTCAGCGCGAACATGACCAACACCGTCTCGCTCGTGCTCACTGGGGCCGGGTCGGTGGCCGGTTCCCGACCAGAACTGGAGGGCCAGGGGCAGCGCGTGCTCCGGCTCGGGATCATTACGGCGCTCGGCGGCGCAGCCGGGGCGATCGTGCTGCTGCTGACGCCGGCGAGCACCTTCACCGTCGTTGTGCCGGTGCTGATCGGCAGCGCCTCGCTGGTCCTCCTCGTCCAGCCCAGGATCAAGAGGCTCTCCCCGACCGCGGACGGCAGGAGCCGCCTGGGTCAGGGCGCGGCGCTCTTCGCGGTCGCGATGTACGTGGGTTACTTCGGTGCCGCCGCGGGCGTGATGCTGCTCGTGGTGCTCAGCATGATGATTAGCGAATCACTGGTCAGGGTGAACGCGGTGAAGAACGCCGTTTCCGGCATGGCGAATGCCATGGCCGCAATATGCTTCGCGTTGTTCGGTGATGTTAGGTGGGCGCTTGTGGCGCCGCTTGCGGCGGGCTTCCTATGTGGCGGCTGGATCGGCCCGAAGATTGCCAGGAAGGTGCCCGCCGGGCCGTTCCGGGTCGTCGTCAGCCTGTGCGGGATCGGCCTCGCGATGAAGCTAGGCCTGAGCGCATACCGCTGACTTCTGTGATACGGCAGTCAAAATCAGGTGACTTCTGTGATACGGCAGTCAAAATGAGGTAATCACGCTCATTACGGTAACCGTCATGACAAAATTCCTTCACATATCCAACCAGAGTGTATTACTCTGTGCTAGTGAGTCGGTACTGGGGGTGAGATCCAACCCTGGTACCCGCGGCGGTGGTCAACTCTCGCCGGAGTCGCGGTACCCGGCCCGTGTGTAAGGCGGTACAGGGCTACGGGCGGTTCCGGCGTGAGGTCAGTAAGGAGTGCCAGCATGGTAGTCGTGGTAATTATTGCCATTGTTGCCGTCAGCTACATCGTCTCGACGCGCATCCATCCGCTCAGGAAGTGTCCTACCTGCAATATGTCCGGCAGGCACTTCGGTGGCATCTACAGGGCGGGTACCGGCGCTGCCGTCGGTGTGATGGCAGCGGCCGCCGCGACCGGATCGGCACGAAGGTCTTCTGGGACGGAACCGGCCACACCGGGGTCTTCCCCAAGAAGTAGCCTCCCGGGGAAGTAGCCTTTGGCCCGCGACCCCGCCCGCGCGCCGTTTACGGGCACTCCTTCGGCAGGCACGGCACTTCGATCGGCGTTGCCCTGCTGCTACGGGATAACGACGACCTTGCCAAGGACGCCGCTCTCGGCGGCCTCGTGTGCCGCCGCGATGTCGGCCAGCGGGAACTTCTGCACGGGCAAGCCGGTAAATACGCCCGCGGCCAGGGCGGCGGTGATGTCGGCGGCCGCCTTCTCGAGCGCGGCCATCGGTACGCCGTACAGCAGGACGAACTTCAGGGTGAGGTTCGCCGACATGCAGGCCCGCATCGGCAGCACCGGGTCGGCGGCCTCGGCCGCGTAGGTCACGATCGTGCCGTGCGACCTGACCGCCGCCAGGTCGAGCTTGAGGTTCGCGCCGAGCGCCACCTCGATGACCCGGTCGACGGGACCGAACGCCTTGATCTGATCCACGGCATCCGGCGAGCGGTAGTTCACCACCTCCTCCGCGCCTGCCTCCTCGGCCAGCGCCGCCTTCTCGGGGCTGCTCACGGTCGTGACGACACGAGCCCCGGCCCGTTTGGCCAATTCAATGGCGAAGTGACCGACAGATCCTGCACCTCCGGCCACCAGTACGGTCTGGCCGTTCACCGGGCCGTCGCAGAACAGGCAGTAATGCGCGGTCATGGCCGGCACGCCTAGCTGGGCGCCCAGCTCGAACGACGCGCCGTCCGGCAACGGCACCGCCTGCCGCCCGGGCACCACGGTGTACTCGGCGGCGGTCCCCCACCGGCGGCCGGCCGCCGCGAGAAACAGCCAGACCCGCTGGCCGACGCGACCGGGGTCCACCCCAGGGCCGACCGCCTCGATGACCCCCGCGCCGTCCTGGTGCGGGATCTGGAATTCGTCGATGGGGCGCGGGACGGCACCGGACCGGGCCTTGTAGTCGGTCGGATTGATGCCCGAGGCGTATACCCGGACCAGGACCTCGCCCGGTCCCGGCTCGGGCCGGGGGATCTCCTCGACGTGGAGGACGTCAGCCGCTTTCCCGGTTTCGGAGTACACCGCTGCTCTCATGGATTCAGCGTAACGTCGCCGAAACCCTGGCCGACGGCTAGGGCCAGGCCGTCGTTAGTAAGATCGCGATCCATGGAACAGCGGATTCTCGGCAGGACAGGCAGACCGGTTTCGGTCGTCGGACTCGGCACATGGCAGCTCGGTGCGGACTGGGGAAACGTGTCCGAGGCTGACGCGATGGCGGTGCTGCAGGCGGCGGTCGAGTCCGGGGTCACGTTCTTCGACACGGCCGACGTCTACGGTGACGGGCGCAGCGAGCGCGTCATCGGGCGCTTCCTGGCCGGCAACGCCGGGCAGGGCATCACGGTCGCGACCAAGATGGGGCGCCGGGTCGAGCAGTCCGAGGAGCACTACACGCTGGAGAACTTCCGCGCCTGGACGGACAGGTCCCGGGTCAACCTGGGCACCGACCGGCTCGACCTGGTCCAGCTGCACTGCCCGCCGACCCCGGTCTTCTCCTCCGACGCCGTCTACGACGCGCTCGACATACTGGTCGCCGAGGAGCGGATCGCGGCGTACGGGGTGAGTGTGGAAACCTGCGCGGAGGCGCTGGCCGCAATTGCGCGTCCGGCCGTGGCCAGCGTGCAGATCATCCTGAACGCGTTCCGGCGCAAGCCGCTCGATCAGGTGCTGCCGGCCGCGGCCGCGGCCGGAGTCGGCATCATCGCCCGGGTGCCGCTCGCGTCCGGGCTGCTGTCCGGCCGGTACACCAGGGACACCACGTTCGCCCCCGACGACCACCGCAGCTACAACGCCCACGGCGAGGCGTTCGACGTCGGCGAGACGTTCTCCGGCGTAGGCCTGGAGGCCGGCGTCGACGCCGCGGCGGAGTTCGCGGCCATCACCGGGGCATGGCCGGGCCAGGGCCCTGCGGCTCAGTGCAGCCCTGCTCAGTGGGCACTTCGGTGGGTGATCCAGCAACCGGGGGTGACGACCGTGATCCCCGGCGCCCGCAGCACCGATCAGGCCCGGCAGAACGCCGAGGCCGGGAGCCTGCCGCCGTTGCCGCAGGCCGAACTCGACGCGATCGAGGGGCTGTACGACAAGTACTTCCGCGCCGCGGTGCACGATCACTGGTGAGCGCGAGCGACTGGGCCACCATCGCCAACCGGGATCCGCGGGCGTACAGCCAGGTCACAGGGAATCCCCAGCTCAGCCTGGTGACTTCTGACCAAGTTTGGAGCTTTTACCTCTGGTAAGGTCACACCTTGTCGATCACAATTAAGTATCGAAGTCGCGTCACAAAAACCCCAAAGCCACCGAATCCCGGACAAATGAGGCGGGTGACCAGGGCAGGTGCTGGTGCGAGAGGGGCGGCGAGCCAGGCGCCGCCCAGACGTCCGCGACGAAGATAACGAGCCAGCCGGTCATAGCAGCCCGCGCGAGCGGGCCCACTGGATCGCCCGGTCACCCACCAGGGCGGCCCTGGTCAGCGCGCTCGCCGTCGGCGCGGTCGTCACGCTGATCCCGGCCAACGGCGCGGCCAGCAATCTCGCCACCGGCTTCGTGCGGGCCGTTCGGCATCTGGCCTCCACCTCGGGCGGCCAGGCGTTCGCCGGCACTCCGGCGGTCGGGGTGTTGTTCACCGCGTCCGCGGGCAGGCTGGGCCAGCATTTCTGCACGGCGAGCGTGATCGACAGCCCGGACGGCGACCTCGCGATCACCGCCGCCCACTGCGTGACCAGCACCTCGGGCACAGTCGATTTCGTGCCCGGGTACGACAACGGCCACACGCCGTACGGCGTGTGGACGGTGACCAAGGTCTACGTCGACCAGGCGTGGAACTCCTCGTCCAACCCGGACGACGACTTCGCCTTCCTGCGGATCAGCCAGCCCGGCTCCAGCGTGCCGATCGAGGACGAGACCGGGGCGGAAAAGCTCGCCACCGGCACACCGGCTAGCCGCCAGCTGGTGCAGGTGATCGGATATCCGAACGCCTCGGACCAGCCTGTCACCTGCCAGAACCGGCTCACGGAGCCGATGGCCGACCAGCTCGAGTTCGACTGCGGTGGCTACACGGACGGGACCAGCGGCGGGCCGTTCCTGAGTAAGGTCAACAAGAGCACCGGGCAGGGCATGGTGATCGGCGTCATCGGCGGGTATCAGCAGGGCGGCTATACCCCCCAGATCTCGTATTCCTCCGTGCTCGGCGCGAACGCCGCGGCCCTGTACAAGACGGCCGTGGCCGGGGGCTAGGACGCGGCTGGCGGGGGCGCGATGGCGTCGATCTCAGCCAGTTCGGCGGCGGTGGGGGTCCATTCCGCGGCGGCCGCGTTGGCCTTGACCTGCTCGGCGCTGGTCGCCCCGGCGATCACCGACGAGCAGCCCGGCTGGGCGGCCAAGGCGCCGATCGCGGTCTCCAGGAGGGTGACGCCGTGCGCCTGGGACCAGGCGATGAGCGCCTCGACCTTGGCCAGCTTCTCCTCGGTCACGTAGCTCTGGCGCGCGGCCAGCCTGGTCCCGGCCGGTATCTCCTGGCCCTGCCTGACCTTTCCGGTCAGCAGGCCGTTGGCGAGCGGGAAGAACGGCAGCACGCCCAGGCCGAAGTGCCTGGCCGCGGGGACGACCTCCGCCTCGGCCTGGCGCTCGAGCAGGGACCAGTGGTTCTGCGCGGAGATGAACGGCGTGTGTCCGTTCCGCGCCGCGAGGTGCGCGGCGTCGGCCAGCTGCCAGCCGGAGAAATTCGAGTGGCCCACGTACCTGACCTTGCCCTCGGCGACCAGCTCGTGCATCGCGGCGAGGGTCTCCTCGACCGGGGTCACCGGGTCCGGGACGTGCAGCTGGTACAGGTCGATGTAGTCGGTGCGCAGCCGGCGTAGCGACTGGGTGACCGCTCGCCGGATATAGGAGCGTCCGCCCTTGGCGCCGGCCGCCGGCCCGTAGCCCATGTCCACGCCCTTGCCGCCGAATTTCGTGGCCAGGGCGACCTGGTCGCGGCGCGTGCCGAGGACCTCGCCCAGGGCACGCTCCGATCCTCCGGGCCCGCCATATGTGTCCGAGGTGTCGAACAGAGTGATCCCGGCGTCGATGGCCGCGTCCACCACCGCGCGCGTCCCGTCCACGCCGACGCGGCTGCCGAAGTTGTTGCAGCCGAGCCCGACGACCGACACCAGCAGTCCCGACTGCCCCAGGGGCCTATAGCGCATACCCACATCCTAAGGGTCCCCGGCGCCGACATCGGCCAGCAGGAGGATTCCCGCTTCGCTAATCAGAAAAGGCACCGCGTGCTGTTGGAACAAACGCCTGGCGAACGTTCGGCAGATGGATGGCGATGTCATCTCCGCCGGTCAGATAATTGCCCTTCCTGCTAAGCAGATAGTCGTAAATGCGCGCCGACTCAGAAAATCCGGCTGGGAATGTCGTCCGCCAGTCATCGCGGTGGTGGGGGAATCGCCGCTCAGCGGAGATTACGTTTCCTCTCGGCCCCGGCACGCCCGGGCGGGCGCGGATCCGGTCGGCCGGCCGGGACGCGTCCGCAGGCTGAACCGCAGATCGGAGCGGTGCGGCGCTTCTCGGAGGCCGTCGGCGCCTAGCCGCGCAGCCGCGCGGCTCGCAGGCCGCCACGAGCGAGGACAAGCTCAACGGCTCTTTATGAGGCCAACTAGACAGAAGTGTCCCGAGACAGATGTGTCCCCACGACGGGAGGCCCGGCGGCCAATTCTGGGGGATGGCATGCAATCCCATATGGGATACCATGGCGATTATCGATACCGGGAGCGTTATGCAAAACTCCCCTTCCCCAGGCTCCTGACCTGCGACGATGCATGAGAGAAGCCGGGTTTTGGATAAGCCTCCGGGTGGCAACACATTGCCACGCAATTGCGAGAAACAATTCCGCGGCAGGGCGGAAATCCGGGATGCGTCATGCCAGAGCCGACGGAGGGGCCGACCGTGCTCCTCCCCCTAAACGGGCGGGTACGGGGCCGCCGTCCTTGAGCTGGGATGCGGGGCCGGGCGGATCGCCCATCCGCTGGTCGCGCTCGGCCACCCGGTCGTCGCCGTCGACGAGTCGCCGGAGATGCTGGCGCACGTCCGCGGCGCCGAGACGGTGCGCGCGGAGTTTCACGGCCAGGCACCTGGACGAGACCGAACTGGCGGCCATGCTCGCCGACGCGGGGCTATGCCTGGACCGCTACCTCACCGACGACCGCACCTGGCTCCGCGCCATCCCTGAGGGCGCCATCCCTGGAGGCTAGCCTCCACTCTTGCGACGGAAGGAACGGCGGCTGGCCGCAGGGCCGTGAGAGCCGTGCACCTTGCCGGTGTGGTCAGCGCTCTCGGCGCTAGCGTGCGAGCCGCGCTTACGCTCAAGCGCCTCGCGGAACTTGCGCTTCATCTCGTCAAGGTCGGGCTTGGCGGCTTCCGCATGCGGACTGGCCTCCTCCTCGGCGGCCTCGGGGGCGGGCGACGCCTCGGCTCCAGATTGCTCGACGGCCATGCGGACCTCCTGCGGCATTGAAGTACCTACACAGCCTCGCACATCCGGGCCGGTTCCATCGAGCCGCCACCCGATTGACGCCGGGCCCGACCCTAGTCTCCACGCCGCACCGATAATGAGCGGTATGGCGCGACGGAGGGAACCGGGCAGGACCGAGCTGCTGCGGGACGCCGACCGGCGGGCGGCGTGGATGCTGCTGATCGACGGGGTGCCGCAGTCGCACGTGGACCTGGAGGACCCCGGCTACCTGGACTTCGAGTACGTCAGGCGGATCGGGCACGTGATCGACGCGGCTGCGCCCGCGGGGCAGCCGCTGCGCGTGCTGCACCTGGGGGCCGGAGCCCTCACGCTGGCCCGCTACGTGGCGGCGACCCGGCCGGGCTCGCCGCAGCTGGCCGTCGAGGTGGACGCCGCGCTGGTGGACCTCATCCGGCAACAGCTGCCCCTGAACGCCAAGGTCCGGGTGCGCGTCGGCGACGCCCGCGCGGAACTGGAGCGGCTGCCGGAAGCCCGGTTCGACGTGGTGATCGCGGACGTGTTCGCGGGCGGGCGCACGCCGGCCCACCTGACCTCGGCGGAGTTCTGGGCCGCGGCCCGGCGTGTGCTGCGCGGCGCAGGCGTCGTCGTGGCCAACGTGGCCGACGGGCCGCCGCTCGCGCACGCCCGGGCGCAGGTCGCGACGGCCCGGACGGCCTTGCCGTACGCCTGCCTGATCGCGGACGCCGCCGTGCTGCGCGGACGGCGGTTCGGCAACCTGGTGCTGGCGGCGAGTCCGGGCCCGCTCCCGGTGGACGCGCTCACCCGGCGGGCGGCCGGGGACCCGATGCCCGGGCGCGTCCGGCACGGCCGCGACCTGGACCGCTTCACCGCGGGGGCCAAACCGGTGACCGACGCGACCGCCACCCCCTCCCCCGCCGCCCCGCCGGGCGCGTTCGCGTCCTAGGTGACCGCCTCGACCGCGGCGAGCACGCCGCGGCAGATCAGGGCGAGGTCCTCATCACAGGTCACGTAGGGCGGCATAGTGTAGATCAGGTCGCC
>Ga0209039_10003171_pt1 | contig 13086 bp, 10 predicted proteins | sample BogFormECP12_OM1_FD_188238 | JGI IMG/M metagenome (GOLD analysis project Ga0209039, IMG submission 188238) | Bog forest soil microbial communities from Calvert Island, British Columbia, Canada - ECP12_OM1 (SPAdes) (version 2) | ecosystem: Environmental > Aquatic > Freshwater > Wetlands > Bog ...
TCCCGCAAATCCTGCGAATAGGATTGCATCTAAGCCCCCCCTAAAACCGCAGGACAATTATCCCACAAACTGTACACACTTAAATTAGAAATGCTCTAGCGGATTGAGATAGCTCATTTTCGTTCACTCCTGAAAGCAATATCGTGATTCGCGAATCGGCCGTCCAGAAGATTGCAGGTGAGAGCGCCTTCGCCTTGAACGACCGCCTGTCCCGCTATGCCTTTGCTTGACGATAGGCGCTCGACCACCTGCTGAACTTTCCCCGGAATCTCTACCGCTGCAACGAGCTGCAATCCGTCGTTCTTCCGCATGTGGACGGAACCGGCAACGGCACCACACTCTCGGACGTACCGCGCCATCCAGTTATTGCACGATTCGACAATCAAGATTGCACCATCGTTATTCTCAGCTCTTGATAACCATCGCCCTAACGTACCGGTGGCGGGAGGAAGAACCTGAACCCGAGCCGAGGTGTTGCGAGAACTCGGGCCCGTCTTACGTTGAGTAGATGAACACCGTACCGCCGGCGCCCACCACGACGTAGTTTCCGTAGATGGCCGGACCCAGGATAAACTGGCCGCCAGGCAGCCCTGGAGCCGACCACAAGGGTAGGCCGGTGTTCGCGTCCAGTGCATACAGCGCCGACAAGTTAGTGGACACAAATACCAGGTCGTTCACCACAGCCGGCGAACTGCATCCCGCTTCGTTGGTCTGGTACATCGGAGGCACCGGTACTGTGTACTTCGCCACTGGGTGGCCGTTAATCGTTTGATTGGCCATGGTCCAGGCGTCGTGGAGGTTGTTCCAGTTGAACGCTCGCATGAATGGGGTCGTGGCCACATCGCCTATGCCGGCATAACCGCCGACGCCTACGAACAAGCGGTGCAGCCCGTAGTGGACGGCGGCGGTGCCAAACACGCCGAACATATTCTCACCGCCAGCTTGGCCGCCGGTATCGATGTTTGGTAGTGGGCCGCCTGTCACCGCGTCGCGCGGCAGCACGTTGCGAATATGCAACTTGGTCATGGTGGCGGCGTCGAGCAGCATAAACGCTCCGCTCTTGCTACCGATCGCCAAGACACGATGGTGGCCTCGGCTGAACAGCATGGGACTGCCGGAAATGTCAATGTCGCTATCGCCCGGATAGTAGCTGTCGGAGGGACTCGGCTGAAAGTAGCCCTTAAAAGCTCCTGTGTGGGCGTCCAGGGAAAGCACGCCGCTGCCGTACTTGTAGTCGATGGCGCCCGCCGGCCCCGCTCCCGTGGAGGAATTGCCGAGCCCGAAATAGATGCGATGGAGCTTGGAATCGTAGGCGCACGACGACCACACCGAGGCACCCAAAAGCGGGGGATCCGGGTGGGAAGTGAACCCGGCCGGCAGCGGATGCAAGCCAACCGCGCCAGCAGGAATAACGTTTGGTGAATTGTCGGTTCCGGCGACGAACTGGTCGGTGCTGTACAACCATATCACATGACCATTGTGGGCATTCAGGCAGTAGACGAATCCGTAAGCCTGCGATTCGCCTTCACCACAACCGATGTACACTCTGTCGTGCACCACCACCGGTGAACTCCAGCTATCGGCGGCGGGATTGGTGACTGGCTGGTTCATGGCGGCGCTTGGATTGCGCAGATCCAAGGACCACACTACAGCGAAGGTAGCCGCATCGAGGCAATAGACGTAGCCGGGCAGGCCGGTAAAATAGATTCTGCCGTGGACCACCGCTGGGGATCCGCCGATGCCTGGGAAGTAAGCGAAACGATTGGGAACGCCAAACTTGTGATCGATGTTGCCGGTGGCGATGTCGATCTTGTAGAGATAACCCCCGGTCGCGCCGCTCACTTGGGATGTACCGATGTAAACCTTTCCATCCGCGATCGTCGGAATAGACACGAAGGTACCGCCCTCCGGAACGGCCACGGATTTTTTCAGCACTAAATTCTGTACCGTGGTGCTGGTAAGGCCACTGCAGCCCGAAGCGTGGCCGCTGTGCTCGTGGTCGTGGTGATACATCGGCCAGTTCTGCGAGAACAGCCAGCTGAGCGGAAAATGAATCGGCGGCCACCATGTCCAATTAGGTCTAAGAATGTCAGTGACTTTCGAACTCAATAGGGAGTCGTGCTCCAGTTGCGTGTAAAGCGGCACCCCCTTAGCCTGACGGTCCGGCCCAAGGAAAAGGCTTTCTTCGGGCAAGCCATCCGCCGAGATTTGCAGCTTGGCAATGCGCTCCTTCAACTGTGCGACCGAACCGCCACCCGGCAGCGTAAAGCCGGTGACGTGAAAGCCTTCGCCGCGCTCGACCAGGTCCGGCGAGATCGGCTTCACGCCTGAATTTAGCGCGCTCACTGCGGTTATCTTGCGTAACGTTGCCAAGTCCTCTTCCGGCAGGTCGAGGAACTGAGTGATCGTGCTCTTGGTCAAGGCGGTTACTTCCTCGTCCGAACCAGAGTCCAAATAGGCGCGCTGCTGAGAGACGATCTGGAGGCACTCTTTCAGCACAAGATCGGCCGGCAACCCAATGGGTACGAAGATGCCAGGCTGCTGGATCTTGGCCCAGACGAAACCGTGAGCAACGTTTATACCGGAATTCCAGACCGGCGCATAGCGATTGTTCTTTTTGTCATAACGGAAAACTCGCACGGACGACGTATCGATCCCGGTCAGGCCGTCGTGGGCGATGGGTAGAACCAGCAGCGTCAACGGAAAGTTCCCGCTTCCTGTCACGCTGGCGGCCACTCCCAGATCGCCAAGGGTCGAGTTCGGAAGTGGGTTCTTGGCTGCTTCGATCTTCAGCGTCGTGCCGGGATCCCAGTTATCCACGGCCTAGTGTAAAGCAGGGCCTTTTGGTTGCCGGTTCAGATCAATGAGACTCATAGTGGGCCATCCTTTCCACGGTTAGTCGACATTACTCACCGCCTATTACAACGCGCCCAAGGCAATGATCGATAAAACGCTGGTTTTAGGCCACGATCTGAATTAATTGTCCGGGAGTATCCAGCATTTCTGGGAAGGCCGGGGCCATTATTCGGACGCACCGCAACGAGGCAGAACGCTAGTGATTAAAGTGTAACACTTCTGTCCGGGGAAACTTTCATAGCACGTAGGCGCATTAGGGAGACTCTGAATAAGTGCTCTGATTCCCATCGATCTGCAGGTTAGCGTGAGAGGAAATTGGAGGCGGGCTCGTTGAGCGATGAAGCAGAAGAAACTGGCGACAGCGAGCGGGTTCGAGCGGTACGGTCGGACCCGGCGCCGGAAGAGGCACCGTACAACTCGGTGGTGATGCGGCAATTTATGGGCATCGATGTGGGACGGGAGAAGTGCAGGACAAGTCCACTGTGTGCAAGTTCCGTCACCTGCTGGATGAGCCCGGCGAGTCATTCGATTGATGTGGCGCTTACGTTCATTGCGATCGCGGAACTCGATCCCCACTACATGCGAGGCTACGGCCGCGTATCAGACGAAGGTGCAACCGACCTGTACGGCGTGGTTGCGGAATTGCAGTCCGCCGTGAAAGAACTGCATCGATACATCCTCTAGTCCCAATTAGGCGATCTGCGGGAAGGGGTAGAAAAGCTTTGAGGTACGGTTTGGACGTTCACAGGAATCGGCACGATGGTTCCGCCAGACGACTGTGCCAGAATAAGAAGTACGATTAATCCCGCTCAGGTGAATTCGGATCTCGACGCTCTGACACGGATGTTCGCCGCGGATTCACCCACGAAGAATGCCGAAGCTATCGCTTTTTGAGATTGCTATACATTCGGATACGAAAGGATCACAAGTTTGCTGAAATATCTAGTCGTTGGTGTCGGAGGCTTTCTTGGTGCAATCGCCCGGTACCTGCTTGGGAATTACATCGGGAGCCGCTATGGCGTTCGCTTCCCATACGGCACGTTCGTGATTAACATGAGCGGCTGCTTCCTAATCGGATTGATTTTGCCGCTGCTTGCCAGAACAACGGCCAGCCAGTATTGGCGCTATCTGATTCCAATCGGGTTCATCGGAGCGTACACAACCTTCTCTACGTTCGAATACGAAACACTCCGGGCCGTTCAGGACGGCCAGGCCCTTACAGGATTGTTGAATGTGGCCCTTAGTGTCATTGTCGGTTTCGTCGCGGTATGGGCTGGGGCTGCAATAGGGCGGGTGTTTGTATGAAAGGTGATGGCTGTGTGTTCTCGGCCGCATCGCGGAGTTCGTGGTTTCTCAGCGCGGTATTACACGCTAGGAGGGCAAGTGCTAACTACTGGACCAGCTAAGAAAGTGACAGTGTACGTAATCGAAGGCAAGACCTATCACGGGACGGCTTGTTACGCTGCAATTCTCGACTATTTGTTCTTTCGTGGCATCTCCGATGCCACTGTCACGCGCGGCATGGCGGGGTTTGGAACCGACCACAAAATGCACACCAGCCGACTGGTTGACGTGTCTGACCAGATGCCCATCAAGATCGAATTCATCGAGACGCCGGAACGGGTGCAGGAAGTCCTCCCGAAGCTGGTAGAAATCGCGAGTCATGGCCTCATCGAGGTACACGATACGACCGTCATTCGGCCGCTGCCGCCCGGAGAAGAGCATGTGCCCGATATGCCTGCCGCCAAGCTGGAGTCGCGGGCCAAGATGATGCGTATCCTGATCGGCGAACACGACAAGTGGAACGACAGGCCCCTCTACGAAGCCTTGGTGCAGGCGCTGCGGGCGAACGACATCGCGGGTGTGACAGTTTACCGGGGAATTCTGGGATACGGCGCAAATCGTCGCATGCACAAGGACTCAACCCTGAACCTGTCTCACGATGCTCCGATCCTCCTGACGGTGGTCGATAGCGAGGAGAAGCTCCGCGCCTTCTTTCCCATTCTGGACAAGATGGTCAAGCAGGGACTGGTGGCACTTTCGGATGTTGACGTGATCAAGTATTCCCATGCTCAACCGCTGCCGGAGACGCAGGAGACCCAGAAATGAAACTTGAGGGCAAGGCCAAGATGTTGCGCATTCACTTTGGCGAGGACGATCAGTGGCAGGGCCGCCCGCTGTACCAAGCCATTGTCGAACGATGTCGAAAACTCGATATCGCCGGCGCTACCGTGTATCGTGGCATTGAAGGTTATGGCGCCAGCACATTGATTCGCCGGTCTCACATGCTCCGGTTTTCGTCGGATGCGCCGATCCTCGTCCAAATTATCGATACCGAAGAGAATATCCAGCGCCTTCTACCTGCACTAGACGAGATGGTCGCGGAGGGCTTGATCGCGATGTCCGACGTTGAAGTCATCAAGTACGTGCACCAGCAAGGTCAGCATCCACAGCAATGACCGCTCGGGACAAGACGCTGTCCGATTTCGTCGTGAACAGCGCGTTGGCCATCACCGGGCCTGCCGGCTTGGCGGGGTCACCTGGTACTCTTGTGGCCGCTCATCGGGTGTACTATTCCCGAACGGCAGGATGTGACGCACGCACTTGAATGCGGGACCGGTGGTAAAGCATACTCGTAGTAGCCACAGGATCTGCAATGTCGGTTGTAACAGCGGAGCTCCGGTCGCTGGGCCACTATCTCGGCTGCTGGAAAAGATCGGCCTGGCGGTATGGGAGAAGTCTACCGCGCGCACGACGAACACCTCGACGGCGATGTAGTAATCAAGATCCTGAGCTTGATGCCTCCTTCAGGCAGGACTCCCGATCCACAGGCACGACATGCATTAGCGCAAGAGGCGCGTGCCCTGTCGCGTCTGAATCACCCCGACATCGCCACGATTTACGACTTCGCCCGCGACGGCGACATCGACTACATTGTCATGGAATACATTCCTGGGGAGTCGCTAGCCACGCGCATTGCTCGTGAGGCGACCCCGCAAGAGCAGTTGCTAAGTATTGCCAGCCAAACGCTGGAAGGTCTCGCAGCCGCGTATTCGCACGGGATCACCACCGCGACCTGAAGCCCGCCAACTTGCAGATCACGCCGGAGGGACGGGTCAAGATCCTCGACTTTGGGCTGGCGCGATTGGTTCGTCAGGATGACGTCGCTGCGTCGACGGCGAGCACCGATGAAAACGTAATGGGGATCACTGGAACGTTGGCATACATGGCTCCGGAGCAACTGCGCGGCGAAAGGGTCGATGCGCGCACCGACCTTATCGCAGGTCGAGAACTCAACCCGCTCCGAGCAAGACAAGGAAGAGATACGCCGCATATTCGAAAAAGGTGGTGAAGCCGGGTACCGGCAATGGGGCTCTGCAGCGCGTTCTGGAGGACCCTCGCCAAAACCAGCGGGCACTTAGCTTGGCGTCAGCGTATGCGTTCGCCGGAAATCGCGACAAGGCTATGCAATATCTAACCCAGGCGTACATCGATCGAGACCCGCGGCTGCAGTTTGTGCGTGCGTTGCCACAATACTGTTTCCTGTGGGGCGAATCCCGAATACAACGCGCTTCTAAAGAAGATTGGATTGCCAACGACTGAGAAGTAGTCACAGCCAACCCTGGCGAACGAAACTTGGACCTCGAAGGGCGCAAGTCCACAAACGGGTTGTGGGATCCAGATCGGTTCTAAACGTGTTGTCCGTCAGGCGCCCGCTATCACGCATTGCTTTCAAGAATTGCCGAATTCTTAAAACGTTTCCAAGCCGATTCTGCGGGAAATCCGGCCGGATTGAGAGCCCTCTGCAGAAGCTCTCAGGCAGGGAGTCAGCTGCGGCTTCAAAACTGTAGTCGTGCCTGAAACGCGATCATGCGGGGGCTACTGTCGCCGCCCAAACCAACTCCGAGCAAGCCGGTGGGTGGAGAGGTGGTGTAGGTCAGCGCGCCGAAGCCAGTTTGTGTGGAAGGCTTTCCTGGAATTCCGGCCAGCACTATGCTCGGCAGGCCGAAGTTCGGATGGTTGAAGACGTTGAAGAATTGAGCATCGAATCGTAGCTTCACCCGCTCGTTCAACGGAAACCATTTCGTGATGTAAAAGTCGCTCCAAAAGAAGTTGGGGCCACGTAAAGCGTTACGGCCGAGATTTCCGAATTGGCAGCTCTGCGCTGACCCGGGGCCGTTGCAAGTTCCCGTAGCCGGGTCAACTGCGGAGACAAACGCATTTGGATTGAGCCACTGGATCGTGCCGGGTTGGGTAACGCCCGGAATGTTGCAGTGGCGGCAGTAGGGATCGACTCCGGGCACAAGGCTCGCAAACTGTGGACCGCTGCCTTGCACGATGCCATCTCCATTCGCTGAGTACGGAGTGCTCAGCACCGAAAACGGTACTCCGCTGTGCCAGAACACGCTACCCGATAGTTGCCACCCATTCAGCACATAGGCAAGCGCATGGTTTGTCACTTTGATCGGAAGCTCGTACACATACTGCCCATTGAGGTTGTGCCGGATATCGTAATCGCAGGGTCCGTAGTCGCGACGGAGGTTTCCCGGCAACGGAGAAAGAATCCCTCCAGAGGAGAACTGCAAGAACCCTCCGTTCGAGACGGTGTCGAGGCAATGGCTCCATGTGTAGTTGACCTGCCCTTGCAGGCCATGCCCCATGCGTTTCATGGCCGTCAGTTGAAGCCCGTTATAGTTACTGTTGGCGCCCGTCGATAACTGTGTCACAGCGGCGAATCTTGGATCGGTGGGTTGCATGTACGGGAATGGAGCAAAACATCCCTGGCACACCGTCTGGTATCCATTGACCTGCGTGAGATAGGGCTGATTCACCGCGCGAGTGCCTACATACTGCACCTGAACGCTGCCCGTATCTCCGAATTGATGCTCGACTCCCAGACTCCATTGCATGAAATAAGGTGCGTGAAGCTTGCCATCGGGAACCGCCGTGATTGCGACCGGCGGCAGACAGGTCGCGGCGTTTGCGAGTGCGGAGGCGCAGGAAAGCTGGCCTTGCGCGAAACCTGAACTGAACCGCTCATTCGCAGCAATGGTTGCATCGACCGCACTATTGGGCACTCCGGGCGCAATCGCCGTGCCACCCACGGTCCCAAGCAGACCTCCTTGGAATGTCTTGACATAAGGCGGGTTCACTCCGATCAGGTCGGCGACGCTTCCTGGCAAAATATCGCTGAAAAGGCCGAAGCCGGTCCGCAGAACGGTGTTGGGTTCGAACTGCCAAGCGATGGCGGTCCGGGGCTGAAGAATCGCCAGTGGTGTTGATACGAACAAATTTCCCAGGCCAGTTTGAATCGCGTCACTCAGCGGCTGATTAACATCATGCGGGATGGAATAGAACGAGCCTTTCAGACGCGCAACCTGGTCATGTGGGTTCACTGGGTTGGAGTTGTACGTATCGCGCAGGCCAAACGTCCAGGTCACCGTGGGTGTGACTCTCCACGTGTCCTGGACATAGAAATCCAGGTTCAGGAAATTGAAGGGCTCGTTCGGCGATGTGGGGAATGTCTTGGTCGCTGTGGATGCCACGCCGTAGATGAATTGCGGCAGTGTCGTGTAGGTGACCGTTGGGACCGTACCCTGCCCGAAATCGTAATCATTCAGGCGAAAGATCCGGATGTTCGTGCCAAACCTCAGTTCATGGGCGCCGTGGCTCCAGGCGAGATTGTCATTGATAAAAACCCGCGTTGCCCGCCTGCCTTGGACCCAGGTGTTATCAAGACCTCCGATTGTAGTGAACGGGGCGTTCCCGCCGCTGCCCTGGAACACGATCGGGAAAGCGGAAAGCGTCTTCTGAAAGTCGCTTGGCCCGAAAAGGCTTTCATACCACGAGAACGCCGGATTGAAGTAGTTCACCAGGTTCTGCGAGAACACGTGGGTGTATCCGGCTGCAAGAGAATAAAGGGGCTGCGACGAAATCGCATTGAATAGGGGATTGATTGGGTCGGTGTAGGCAGCTTGCAGCCCGGTGTCCGCCTGAAAACGAAACCACGCGCTGTCATTAACGCCGATGTTGTAGTCGATGCGGGCCGTCTGTACCTGCTCGTGATCGTCGCTGGAGTGCGAAACGCCTCTCCGATTCGCGCAACCGTTCCCGTTGGGAGGACTTCCTGAAGCTGGAGCGCCGTCCAAATTGAAAGGACACCCAAGCACGGCGAGCGGCGTTCCGCCGGTGTTCCCGTACAGTGAAAACATTTTTTGATAGAAGGGGACGAGTTGCGGAGCAGGCGCATAGTGCGATCCGGTTACCGAGTCGGTTCCACCGAGAGGAAGTTGCTGCAAAACATACTGCTGGAGCGCGCCGCTGGGAACGGTTACGGTCGTGAAGATAGGCAGCGCGATCCGTACCCACTCGCTGTCAAAGAAAAAGAACAACTTGTCGTGAATGATCGGCCCGCCCAGACTACCGCCGAAATGGTTTACCGTCGAACCCGGTTTGTGATTCCCGGGCGTGGCGTTGGTGAAGTAATCGGCTGCGTTCAGGATTCCGCCGTTCCATAGCTCGTACAGATTGCCGTGGAACTGGTTGGTGCCGGATTTGGTAATGTAATTGACCTGCGACGCTCCATACCTGCCCTGGTCCACGGAGTACGAAAGCGTATTAACGGTCACCTCCGAGATCGAATTCAGGCCGAGCACAAGATTGGTCGACAGGCCGCTATTGAGGTTCGTAAGCGGATCATTCGTCTCCAGGCCGTCAACGATGTATCCGTTGGAGAGGGCGGGCAGCCCATTGAATTCAACGTTGCCGTAACCATTCGTTCCGCCGACGAAATCGTTGCCACTGCCCGCCGTATTGATCAGAGCGCCCGGCGCGAACTGAATGGGATACGTCATATCTCCGCCTGGGTTCGGCAGGTTCTCCAACGCTGGCGCACTCAAAGTCGTGGATGTGTTTGCGTTGCTCGTGTTGATGATCGCCGCTTCCGAGGTGACCTCCACTGTTTGCTTTGCTTGCGCCACTCTGAGGGTGATATTAACGGTCTGTTTCTGGCCCAGGCCGGAGACGACATTGTCCGCCTGTTGGGGCTCGAATCCCTGCGCTTCGACTCTCACCGTATAACTGCCCGGTTTGAGCTGCGGAAAATTGAAGCGTCCTCCATCGTCCGTCTTTGCGCTGCGCTTCAGTCCTGTCTCACGGTTGACCACGGTGACGGTTGCGGCGGGGACAACTGCATTGCTTGAGTCCGTGACCTGCCCGAGAATGGCGCTGGTCGTTTCTCCCTGCGCCCACAAGTCTGCCGGCACAAGCAAAACGGAAGTTATGGCCAACAGAGTGAGATGGAGCGCGAGGCGCAGACGGCGCTTCAAACTTGAGCTCATGGCACATTCCTTCGGGATTTCAGGACTGGCGAAAGACCGGCTCGTCTCTCATCCAGAAATCATGATACACCATGAGGAGTTAACTATGGTAAACAGCTACGTGAATATTATGCTTTACGAACCCAGACCCTTTCGGCGGCGGATGTGCCGAGACGAATCTGGTGCTTTCCGATCGACAGCGACACCGTGCCGTCGTAGTTTCGGGCTTCTACTGCAATGCGAACTCCCGGGCGGATTCCCTCCATCTCGAAGAACTCCAGGAGATGGCGGTCACGCTCGTAAACACTGGCAACCACATATCTTGATCCCGGTTCTGACTCGCTGAGGAGACGCAATCCTCGCTTGCGGCGTTCCGCAGGGCTGCGGAGAACCAATTCGTTTCCGTGAGGGCAAGTGTCCTTGTGCCCGAGTTTTTCAACCAGCTTCTTCTCAAACGCGGGAGAGACTGCGTGTTCCAGCCGTTCTGCCTCGTCGTGGATCTCATACCATGGCATTCCGAAAATCTCTGACAGCATTCGTTCGATCAGGTGATGGCGAACGATGGTGCGTTCGGCGATTTCCCGCCCTTGCGAGGTGAGCCGAATATGCCCGTCGTTCTTGACGGACACAAGTCCATCCTTGGTCAAGCGCTTCAGAGCGAACGTTACGGCAGGTCTGGTTACGGACAGCCAATGTGCCAGGGTGGCAGGTATCACAGTTTGGCCTTCCGCTTCCGCTTCCGCGATGGCCTTCAGATAGTCCTCTTTGGAAATCGTAATCATCGTTGCCACTCGGTAACTTCAATAAGTGCGTGCAGTCTAACACCTGTGCTGTTCCATATCAGAGCGTCAACTGGGCGAGTCGTGGGCTATACGGACCTAATTCAATCGCTATGCGGAGCCCTCCTGACGTCGGCTCATCCGTCACTCTTGCTCGCAGAAAATCGCGAATCAGGATGAGGAGACACGTCAGAAAGTTGTCTTCCTCGGGAGATCTCTCCAGCGATGCGTGCAGATGATCGCTACGACGCTTTGTCCTGAACGCGTCGGACGGGAAGGAGAACCGTGAACTGCGTGCCTTGGCCGAGGGTGCTGTCAGCGCTGATGGTTCCGCCGTGCGATTCCACCATACGGCGAGCCAACGACAATCCAAGACCTGTGCCGTAGCCTTTGGTGGTGAAGAATGGGCGAAAGATGTTCGGCAGGTGTTCGGCAGAGATGCCCTTGCCTTCGTCGGAGACGACGATTGCCACCGCGTCCTCCTCCTGCCGCAATGACACGCGAATGATTCCGGGCTTATCCATGGACTGAATGGCATTAAGCAGGAGATTAAGTAGCACCTGATTGATCTGGTTGGGATCGTGCTCCACCTGGGGCAGATCGTCGGTCACTTCAAACTCGATGTTAATGCGCTTAGTCACCGCTTGCTGCCGGGCAAATAGAACCGCGTGTTCCGCTGTACCGACGATATCGGCTACTCGAAACTGCGGCGGCTTGGGACGGGCCGTATCGAGCAGTTCGGTGAGAATCCGGTTGATCTGGATCGCTTCCTGCTTGGCGTCATGTATGACTTCGCGAGCGACGCTGGTCTCCGGCAAGTCCCGACTCACGATGTCGAGCACGCCGGCGATGCCCGCCAATGGGTTGCGGATCTCGTGTGCCAGTCCGGTCGCAAGTTCTCCCAAGGTGGCAAAATGTTCGGCGCGCGACATCTGCGTCTGGTGCAGCCGTTGAATCTCTTCACGGCTGGTTTTTAATTGCGAGACCATATCGTTGAAGTCGCGGCCCAGATCGCCAATCTCGTCATTCCGGTCGGCAAAGCTGACCGCCACGTCCATGTCGCCCAACTGAACGCGCGCGATCTTCTCCTGCAGCTCGATCATGGGGCGGCGAACTTGCACGGCCAATACCATAATCACTGCCACGCAGATCACGAATGCGCCGCCGGCTGCGACCGCGATCACGTTATTGCGCGGTCCGGGATCGAGTGACGACGAGACCAGCAGGAACAGCAGCAAGCCGTTGAGCAGCACGGCTGCAATGGGCAGCACAGCTTTCAGGGCCCAGTTGATGTGCCGCTTGCGTGTGACAGCGGGCGATGCCGCCGTTGCACTGCCGACTGTAGCTTGGGTGGTCCGAATTGGGGTTGTAGCGCTCACTCAGTCACCAGCCGTTTCATGTCGCATTCTGATTTCGTATCACCTAACGTCAAAGCTGAAGAAGCACGGAGCCGGTTCGTGGGGCCAACCGCTTACCCAGATCCGCGCCCTTCAGCCTTGGTGGTCCTCATGCGTATGCGTGTAAGCCGGGAAGCAGATACGTTACGCCGAGGAAAGTGAATATCACTACGCCAAATCCGAGGATCGCGAAGTAGGCAGCCCGGCGCCCGCGCCATCCCCGCGTGATGCGCATGTGCAGGTATCCGGCATACACCAGCCAGGTAATGGCGGCCCAGGTTTCCTTGGGATCCCAACTCCAATAAGATCCCCACGTCCGGTTCGCCCAGTACGCTCCAGCGGCAATCATGCCGGTGAGCAGCGGGAACGCCACGCAGATGGTCTTATACGTCACGCGATCTAGCGTGTCGGCGCTGGGAAGCAGTGCTTCCAGATCTGTCCGCCTCCAGAGCAGCATCAGGTAGAGCAGGGAAGCGAACACCCCGGTGATGAGTCCGCCGAGGACAAAAGGCGATGCCGCAAGCGCCGTTGGATAAAGCCCTTCCTGGAACGGCGAGGCATAGCTGGCATCGCGTACCCGTAGAACGAATGCGGCCAGCACAACCACCTGCAGCAGAACGCCAATGAAGATCGCCTTGTTTGCGATACCGAGATACGAATCGTTCTTTTGCACCCGGGCGAGGACGTAGAACGCCAGCGGGACAAATGCCGCCAGCCCCGCCATCACAAAGAGCC
>Ga0209039_10003172_pt1 | contig 13081 bp, 12 predicted proteins | sample BogFormECP12_OM1_FD_188238 | JGI IMG/M metagenome (GOLD analysis project Ga0209039, IMG submission 188238) | Bog forest soil microbial communities from Calvert Island, British Columbia, Canada - ECP12_OM1 (SPAdes) (version 2) | ecosystem: Environmental > Aquatic > Freshwater > Wetlands > Bog ...
GCGATAAACCGTCGCGACTACCACGTTCAGGATCTCCGCGACTTCCCTGGTCTTCTTACCCTGTTCGAGTAAAGCCAGTCCGCGCTCCCGGATTACGGCGAGTTGTGCACTTGTACCTTTTCGTCTCATCCCTCTATTATCATACAATTCGTAACTTTCATTTTTCAAAACTCAATAACCATGGTTTAGAGATTTATGCAGGGATTAGTAGGATCCAATGGGACCGGGAGCGTCTGCCTGCCTTCCCCGCCTGGCCCTCCAAGGATCCAGCCCCTGGAGCCTCGAAGCCCTTCACCTTCCCCCTTTCAAAACCAGGGAAAATATCTCTACTCCATTTCCGGCGGAACCCGATCCCGGAAAACTGTGCCGAATGGGTGCAGGGATCCGGGTCCTGCGTCTCCAAAACCAGCCGGCGGGTCCCGGAGCAGTTCATGGAGGTATCCGTCAGCTGGCAGTTCCTCAAACTCGAAGGAGCAAAGCATGGCGCGATCTACGAACCAAATCGATACCTACCTGGAAATCGGCAGCAAAAAGACGTTTGCGGGTGCGATCGACTGGCCGGGCTGGGCGCGGAGCGGGGCGGACGAACCCTCGGCGATCCAGTCGCTGTTCGAGTATGCGCGGCGCTATCAGCAGGTGGTGGTTACCGCACAGCCCAATTTCCATGCGCCGGGAGAAGCCTCCGAGTTCCGGGTGGTCGAACGCCTGGAGGGAAATGGCACGACCGATTTTGGAGCACCCGACGCCTCCCCTTCCCAAGACCAGGCTCCCGTGGACCCGGCTGAACTTCTCCGTTTTCAAACCCTGTTAAGAGCGTGCTGGGCGGCCTTTGACCGGGCGGTCGCGGCAGCCAGGAGCCGGGAGCTGCGCAAGGGGCCCCGGGGCGGCGGCCGGGACCTCGAGAAGATCATCCGGCATGTGCTCGGAGCGGAGGCGGCCTATCTGGGGCGGCTCGGATGGAAATTCAAGGAGGGTGAAACCGGGGACCCGGATCAGGAACTGGCCCGGACGCGGGATGCGATCCTGATGGCCCTTACCGCCTCGGTGGGCGGCGAACTACCTGCCCAGGGGCCGCGCGGGGGTCTCCACTGGACCCCGCGTTACTTCGTCCGGCGGGTGGCCTGGCACGTGCTCGATCACGCCTGGGAAGTGGAGGACCGCTCCACCTGATCCAGGCGCAGCCCGGTCAGGTCCGACCCTCAGACTTCAAACCCGGTGTTCAAGTTTCAGTCGGTATCAAGTCACAATAGTAAAAACGGTTTTCTCTTAAAACGGTTTCCCCGAGGGTGAAAGAAACCGGCTCTTTGAAAATCGGCCCGGCGTACACAAAAGAGTGATATTCGCCGTTCTCGCCGCAGGCATCCACCCCGGGAGGCAGCTCGGACAGAAATCGCTCATCGATCACTCTACCCACAAATTGCTTTCCAAGCAGGGTGGTGTCCACGCAAGTGGTAATCGCTTTGAAGCCCAATGCCGGGAGAGAATGGGCCAATTCCGGGGTATCCCTTTTCCAGATGGGGAAAATGCCCCGCATTTCAAGCGTTGCCAGTTTGTCTTCCCGATATTTCCTCAGGTCTTCCAGAAAGATGTCTCCAAACACGACGGAGGTGGTACCTGCGGCCTTATATTTTGCCAGAACCCGTCCCATGTTCGCTTCGTATTCTTCATTGGACGCATTCTTTGAAATGAGCACGGTTTCGAGAGGGAAGCCCAATGAGGCCACCTGTCGCTCCAGCAAAATTCGCCGCACTCCGTGCATGCTGATGCGGTCGTAGTCTTCGGTCACCGTGGTGAGCAAAGCGGATATGTGGTAGTTTGGATTTTTGAGGATCTCATACAGGGCGACAGCACTATCCTTCCCGCCGCTCCACGAAACCAGTACATTTTCCATGGTGCTCAATCCTTCCTTGTTTCAGGGTTTGTTCTCTTGTTGAAAAGTGGATCGACCAATCCGCGGCCGGTCAACGATTCGGTTCTTTCTGGATGGTCACTTCACGGGAATAGGTACCTCCTGGGGCTTAGGGGACGGAACGCTTGGAGGAGGTCAGCGCAATTTTCGGGGGCGTAATTCCAGCGCCCCAATATGTCCCATACGCCGTTAGAAGCAAGGTCTGATGGGCAAACTCTTCCGGGGGGATGGGCATGTCATTTTCCAACCACCAGGTGATCAGTCCGATCAGCGCCCCGGCCGCATACTGGGCCACAACCTCCAGCGGAATTCGTCCCTGGCCTTCCTCCCGGGTGATCAACCCGAAGCGTTGAACAGCAAGCTCGGTCAGGTATTTTCGGAATCGATCGACCAGAAAAGGAATCCCATTTTCACCCAGGATGATCCGGTAAAACTTCGCATTCTCAGCGATATAGCGATACACCAGGATCATTCCCTGAGGAGGGATATCGAGGCGAAAGTTTTCCCCGGCGAGGGGGATAATTTTTGAATTCAGGTCATTAAAAATCATTTCGACATTACGGACCAGCAGATCCTTTTTATCCCGGTAGTGCAAATAAAAGGTCACCCGGTTTACATCGGCACGGTCGGCAATATCCTGAATGGTGATCTCGGAATACTCTTTTTCCTGGATGAGAGCAAGAAGGGCTTCCCAGAGCATTTTCCGGGTCCGCAGGCTGCGGCGGTCATTTTTAGGGGCGGTTACCGTCATCTTTGACACCTGTAGCATATGCGACGCTGGCGATGAACTCAGGATTGAATTATACTACATTAAGTGTTATAAACTACAATATGTAAATAATTAGACCCGGATGGATTGAATCAGGATCTCGCCTCTTCCAGCACCCTTGGACAGCCTTTAGAGGTTGTCTGCCTGGCGACCCAATCGACGAAAGCTACCCCTCCTTCATCCTGGGTAGTGACCATCCAGGGAACAAAACAACCCTAGGAGAATGACCATGAAACTCGATTTTAGCAAAATGGATATCGGAACCTTTCAATTTAATTTTGTACGAACGGTCATGGTCGCGCCGACCGGAGGCGCGGAAGTCAGCGAATGCCTGAAGGCCGCCGCCAGGATCAAGGACCATGACGAAGAAGGTTGGGTCAGAGAATGGGCGCTCCTTGCCGAAGCGGCCGCGCAGGAGGCCGAGCCGGCGATGCAGTCGGGGCAGCTCCTCGCGGCCCGTCAAGCTTATCTGCGCGCCAGCAATTATTACCGCTCGGCCATGTTCTCATTACCGCCCACGGACGGTCGTCTCGACCGGTACCTGAGGCTCAGTCGCCAGGCCTTTCATGCGGCCGCCAAACTCTTTTCGCCTCCCATTGAAATGGTCGATATTCCCTTTGAGAATGCCCATTTACCGGGATATTTCTTGTCCGCTGGATCCTCAGGCCTCCCTACCCTGTTGATCATCAACGGCGGGGACAGCACCAATGAAGAGATGGTCCATTGGTTTGGCTTTGCTGCGCTGGCCAGGAGATGGAATTGTCTCGTGTTCGAAGGTCCGGGACAATGGAGTGCACTCCAAATGAACCCCGGGTTGTATTTGCGCCCTGACTATGAGGTGCCCGTTAAGGCGGTCCTGGATTATCTGGTCCAGCGCAAGGATGTGGATCCCCACAGGATCGCCTTGATGGGTCTTTCATTATCTTCTCAACTGGCAGCCCGCGTGGCCGCATTCGAGAAGCGCATCTGTGCCTGCATCTGCATCGGCGGCATCGTCGTCGATGTGAGTGAGGCCTGGGAAGCGGTGATGCCGGCCGCCCTTCGCCATGCCCTGCCGGGTCTTTTCGACACCGTGTTTGCCCTGCTGGAAAAAGCCAGTCCGCAATTGCGCGGCTTTGTCAATCACTTCCAAGGATCGTTCGGTGTTTCCAGCCCACACGAGGTCCTCGAAGCGTGGCAGCCTTTTAATATCACGGGACTGGCTGCGAGGATCCAATGCCCGCTGCTGGTATTATTAGGAGAGGGGGAATACGAGCAAACCGATTCAAAAACCGTTTTGACGATCTTGCGCTTCTTCAACGAGCTCACCTGTCCGGTTGCGATTCACGAGTTTGAATATCAGGACGGCTGGGCGGCCAGTCACTGCTCGGTCGGAGATGCAGGCCCGGCACAAACCGTCATTTTCGATTGGCTGGACAGGGCGGTGATAAAAAAAGATCCTGGACTAAAATCAGTTTCAGGGCATGACTGGAATTTACTGAAGAAATATCACCACAATCGCGAAATAGACCAACTGCTTCAGGGCATTCAGGTGAATGATGCCTAGGCTGGATAGGATCACTCCGGGTGCTGAAAAAGACATAAAACACCGCACCGGCTAGCTGGGGACGAGAGGCAAGATGAAAGCTTGATTCGGTTGGAGCCGCGATTCCAATCCAGTGAAGCTCAATGATGAAAAACTGTCCTACCAAAAGCATTCGGTAGGACAGTTCCAAACTCTCCGAGGTCTGACAAAATTCGATTAAATATCCAGGTTCCTTACACTGCGGGCGTGGGTTTGAATGAACCGCCTGCGGGGGTCCACCGCGTCACCCATCAGCATGTCGAACGTCCGATCGGCTTCGGCAGCATCATCCACGGTGACCTGGAGCAGAGTGCGATTCGCCGGATTCATGGTCGTCTCCCACAGCTGCGTCGGATTCATTTCCCCCAAACCTTTGTAGCGCTGCAGGCCTACTTTATCTACGCTCACGCCCAGACTCTTGAGCAGCTTGTCCTTTTCAGCATCCGCGTATGCATAATGAATCTGATTTTTATACGTTATGCGGTAGAGCGGCGGCTGGGCGATGTACAGATGACCTTCCTCAATCAATGTAGGCATATAGCGGAAGAAGAAGGTCAAGAGCAGGGTGCGAATATGGCTGCCATCCACATCTGCATCTGTATTGTGGCAACAGATACCTCCGGTGCCACATATGAAGGTTTCATCTCCTTCCACAGAAAAGTCATAGACTTTTTGGCTTTCCCCTTGAATCTTGCGGACGGTCCGCACCGGCAACCCGGCCAAATCGCCAAGCATGCGAACGGCCTTGCGGGGTTTCTGGTAGGCACGAGACGACTTTAGCCATTGGCGAGCCTTCCCTGCATTGGCATGATCTTCCCAGATGGATTCAAGTTTGGCAACGCACTCGCGCCCGCAGATTGAGATTGTATAGGCGGTCTGCCTGGTCGTCACCGGCCGGCCGCGAATCATTCCAGATGGGACCCCGCTCGGCTTCCGCGAGGAAAGCGAGGGCCGGGCGCCTAGAGACATCAGCAAATACATCAGCTGGTTGGCAAGTCGGTTCGAAACCGTCGTAAAACTAAATGCCTTCGAATACATGGTACCATCCCCCATGAAGTAGCCGCGTAGAAATGCAACCTGCAACTCCTGACCGACGTTAAAAACCAAGTCCGGGATATGCTTACGGCCTGCATTGGTGCCATCAAAGCCAAACAGGCTGCGGAAGGCGGTTGCCAAAACTCGGTTGAGTATGCGCAGCTCAATGGCTCCGGTTTTATAGTGGTATACACTTGGCTCAACCCCGAATACGTTACGGATCGCCTCGCTCATTTCATTCACAAAGGGTTCGTTCCGTTTCCCAATTGCGAAGCGTATGCCATTCCGAGAACTGAGCGAGCCTTCGGCGACAAAGAAACCCAGCAAGGTCATCAGCTCTTTACTGACGGGGAGGTAGCGTGAGATGGCCTGGTCCGCGTGATGGCGAGGGGTCAAGCGCACATCCCCTACCAAGGAGTTGATATCCGCAAGACGCAGCTTTGAGAGGGGTACGTAATTGCGCACCCGGTTCGCCGGCGCCGCCCGATACTGGGTGTTCCAGATGTGATCCAGATGGCTGTCACCCACCTCCACGAGAGGGAGGATTTCATCGGTCTTCAACCCAAGTGCAGTTACATAGGCGGTGAAGTGACTGAGGGTCGGCCGGTATTTCCCCTTTTCCCACGCGTAGTAGGTCACCGGTTGTCGGATGCCGACCTTCTCCAGGATCCCTTCCTGGGATAAGGCGAGGCCTTTACGCTGGTTTTGAAGCAGATTCCCTACCATGGCTGGTATCGTTACTCGCGCTTCCACCATTTCGGGTTGCTGGGCATACTCTGCACGAACCTGCGCCTTATACCAGTTCTCGACGGCAGACCCGCGGACGATGATCTCTTCATCCAGGTGCGACCCCTTGGCCAAAAGCGATTGAAGCAAATCGATCCGCTCAGGCGCCTGCAGGATCTCCGGCATCTGTGTCGGGACGACCATTAGATCCCCACACGTTACCTCATCACCGCGCTTTAACATCGGATGTCCATCCGCATCCGCCACAAACACACTGTGCTCACCGGTTACCTGCACACGCTGACCGTAGGCGGTCTCGATCTCATACATGGGGCCTTTGTGGTCATGACGGATCACACTCTTGATCGGCTTGTAGCGAACCTGTCCGTCTTTGGGATTGAAGCACAGCACTTGATAGGCAGAGGGATTCTCCTGGGCGTCCATCAGTCCGTCGATGAAAGGCCCGACTTGGACGGAATGAACCTCCCCTTGAGAGTCTTTTACAAATGTCCATTCCTTCCCTGCCACGCTCATGATAAGGATCCGCCCATAACGCAGGTTGGCGAGATCGAAATTGTCGCCGATGCTGGTGCCCAGCGCCGAGATGAGCGCCTTGATCTCGTTGCTGGAGAGAATCTTGTCGAGCCGGGCGCGCTCGGTGTTCATGATCTTGCCTCGCAAGGGCAGGATGGCCTGGAAATGTCGGTCGCGGCCCTGCTTCGCGGAACCTCCCGCGCTGTCACCCTCCACGATGTACAGCTCGGTCTTTTCCGGATCGCGCTCCGAGCAGTCCGCCAGCTTGCCAGGCAGAGTCAGGCTCTCCAATGCCGATTTGCGGATAACAAGGTCGCGCGCCTTGCGCGCCGCGTCCCGGGCCCGGGCGGAGGTGAGGCATTTCTGCACAATGGCCTTGGCCGCCTGGGGGTTCTCCTCCAGGAAGGTTCCAAAGGCGTCCCCGGCCACCTGCTGGACATAGGTCTGCACTTCGGGGTTCATCAGCTTGACCTTGGTCTGGGACTCGAACTGCGGGTCCGGGTGCTTGATGCTGATGATGGCGGTCAGGCCCTCCCGGGTATCGTCGCCGGCGAAATTGGGATCGGCTTCCTTGAGCAGGCCGCTCTTGCGGGCATAGTCGTTGATCACCCGGGTCAGGGCGGCGCGCATGCCGGTCAGGTGGGTGCCGCCGTCGATGGTGTTGATGGTATTCGCAAAGGCATAGACGGACTCGGTGTAGGCGTCGGTGTACTGGACGGCCATCTCGATCCCGATGCCTTCGATCTGTTTTTCCACGAAAACGACCGGGTGCAGGGTCTCCCGGTTACGGTTCAGGTAGCGGACGAAGGAAGTGATCCCGCCTTCAAAGTAGAAGGTCAGCTCGCGGTTGGTGCGCTCATCCAGGAAATAGATGGTGGTGCCGCGGGTCACGAAGGCCATCTCGCGGAAGCGCTGGGCCAGGGTATCGAAGCGGTAGTCCTGGACATCCTTGAAGATCTGCGGGTCGAACTTGAAGGTGGTCTTGGTGCCGGTGTCGTCTTCCTTCTTCACCTTGCCGATGACCTTGACCGGCTCCTTGGGATGGCCGCGCTCGTAGCGCTGGAAGTGAATCTGGCGGTTGCGTTTCACCTCGACCTCGCACCATTCCGAAAGTGCGTTGACCGCCGAGACGCCTACGCCGTGCAGCCCGCCCGAGACCTTGTATCCGCCGCCGCCGAATTTACCTCCGGCATGCAGTTTGGTCATGACCACTTCCAGGGCCGACCGTTTTTCCGTCGGGTGCATATCGACCGGGATGCCGCGCCCGTTGTCGGTGACGGTTACACTTAAATCCGTGTGGATGATGATCTCGATCCGGCTGCAGGCCCCGGCCAGGGCCTCGTCGATCGAGTTGTCCACCACTTCAAACACCAGATGATGCAGAGCCTTGGTATCCGTTCCGCCCACGTACATGCCGGGACGGCGGCGTACGGCTTCCAGTCCTTCCAGGACCTGGATATCTTTTGCGTCGTAACTTCCGTTAATGGCCACAAAAACCTCCGAAAATATCCTTGACCCCTCGCCGCTCGCCCGCTCGGGCTGCACCGGTCAGGAGAGGCGAACTCCCTATAACCGGGCTGAGGTCGCCTGAGTCTTGAGCCGTTCGAAAACCACCTTCAACCAGGCGTTCATGTCCCGGTAATAGATGAAACTGGCGGCGAGCAGCGCCGTGGATATGAAGGCATGCCCGGCGATCCCCACCAGGGTCAGCCACGAATTTTCAAGCGGGGTGCGCCACAGGAAATCGAACCCCTGCCCGATGAGCAGAAACGCAAGCAGGAACAGACCTGTGTTGGGGAGCGTGAAGCGCACCATGCGCAGGCTGTTCAGGATGGCATGAAATGCATTTTGCTGATAAGTGAAAATGCCATGCGGCGAGAAGAAGATCGGCATGACCAGCCAGAGAGCCAGCACGGCAAAAACAAACAAGGCCACTTCAGCCAGAATCGGATTGATCGCCGCCATGATCGAGAACACCACAAAAGCAGGTAGGCCGACAATAAACAGGAGGGCCGTCCAGATGATGGAAAGCAGGACGGTCTGACCCAGAAATTGCCAGGGGGAACGCCCTCCCAAATTCAGGGTCACTGTGGATACCCATAGATAATACAGGCCGCCCAGCAGCCAGCCCAGGACGATCAGCAACATCCAGCAGGCGGCTAGACTGAAGATCGAACCGACCTCCAGGTCCGGCGGAGTCCCCAGGGGGGTTTGAATGGGCATCTGCAAGCTCATCAAGGTGGAGATCCCGATCGGGAAAGTGCGCACAACCCCGAACAGGTTGAAGCGGCTGATGAAATCCGTCCAGGCCTGCACGACGGTCTGCGGGTCCGGCATGTTTGCCACCAGGGGGGAAGCGAGCAGGTCAGGCAGGCGGTCGATGAACGGCTGGAGGAGCTGTTTAAGGCGCAGGTGCGGCCCGAGCCAGAGAAACAGGTCGAGCAGCAGTGGTAAGGCAATGACCAGGATATGCGTTGCCACGGCGTTAAAACCGGAGGCGAGCGAGCGGATCAGGCCGGGTGGAGGGGGGATTTTATTGGGTTCGGTTTCCACGGGGACAATTCTACCACACGCTCAAAAACCGTACATCTGTTCTGGAAATCACCCTCCGGGCCCCTGCCGCTCTCTTGGCAGGGATGACCCGGACAGGTACAATGCACCTATGCAGTCCCACCGTTATCTACCCGAAGCCAGCCGCATCAGCGTACTCATGGCCGCAGTCCTCCTGGCGTTTGCCCTGACGCGGGTGATCAGCACGCCCAACCTGGACCTGGCGCTTCCGCTGCCCGGGATTGTGCTGGCCTTCTCGGTCAACCTGAACACGGCCATGGTGATTCTCGCCGCAGGGTTGACCGCCACGGGTGTCGACTGGCTGCTGCGCTCTCATCCCTCCCTGCAACAGGGCGAAACGAGGGAGCATTGGCTGCTTCCCACCCTGACCGTGCTGGTCATCGGCGTTGCCTTGTATACCCTCCCGGCCGGGGCGATCTGGTGGCTGGGATTTGGATTGGGCGGCAGCCTGCTCCTGGTGGTGTTCCTGGCCGAATACGTCGCGGTGGATCCCACCGATACACGCTACCCGGTGGCCAGCGCGACGCTCACTGCCATCTCCTTCACGATATTCCTGATCCTGTCCGTGGCCCTGCGGGCTGCGAATGCCAGGCTGTTCCTGGTGCTCCCGGCGCTTTTCCTGACCGGCGGCCTGACCGCTCTGCGCACCCTGCATCTGCGCCTGAGTGAACGCTGGGAAGTGGCCTGGGCCGTCGGGATCGCCCTGGTTACCGTACAGCTGGGCGCGGCTCTGCACTACTGGCCCCTGTCCCCCATCCGCTTCGGCCTCGCCCTGGTCGGTCCGATCTATGCCCTGACGGTCCTGGCCGTCAGCCAGGCAGAGGGTCGTCCTTTCCGCCGGTCGGTCATGGAGCCGGTGGTCATGCTGGTTTTATTCTGGGGGTTGGCTATCTGGTTCCGCTGATGATGGACCCATTCTCCCTCAGCCGGGCCCATTGGCAGGCGATGCGCCGGCATGTCGCCCGGCGCTCACCGCTGGAGGCCTGCGGGCTGCTGGCCGGCAAGGGCGCCCGCGTGGAGCTGGTGCTCGGGGTTCCCAATTCCCTGCACAGCCCGGTCCGTTTCCGCATGGAGCCGCGCGCCCAATGGCGGGCATTCCAGCGCATCGAGGCCGCCGGCCTGGACCTGATCGGCATTTACCATTCTCACCCGAAAGGACCGGACCACCCTTCGCCGACAGACATCGCCGAAGGCATGTATCCGGTGGTGAATATCATCTGGTACCAGACGGAGGGGGAGTGGAACGCACGCGGATTTTGGATCGAGTCTGGAAAACCTACCGAGATCGCCCTCAAGGTGGTTCATTCAGGGTGATGCCTGCCCGGTTGTGAAGCGAGCATTGCCGGACTTCCCCTCCGAGCATGGATCCGCCGCACTCAATCGTGCGGCGGAATTTCATTCTTCCTTCCCGGATTTGCTGGCGGCACGTTCCTCCACGGCCTGCTTGTAAAGCGAGCGCAGGTTGCGGCGGTGAAGCTCCTCGGCCAGTCCGCCGAGATGCACCCTGCTTTTCCCGCAGGACTCGATGTGCATTTCGTCCATGTATTCCTGCGGGGCCCGGCGGCGTACCGCGGCTTTGGCCACCTTGCGGACATTGGTTAGATAATTCAAGTTCTCTTTCACGGCCGCGTCGATTTCACCTCGCAGGATGATGTCGCCGTGGCCCTGGATGATGTTCTCCAGCCCCATGCGTCCGATCTTCTTGATGGAGGCCGTGATCTCATCCGCATCGCCGTCCACCAGGTAGGGAAGCGGCATGAACGCGTCCCCGGCGAAGAGGACGCGATCCTCATCCACCAGTACGGCGATCCCATCCGGGCTGTGGCCGGGAGCGGGCATCAAGGTCAGGTTCTTCTTGCCCACGCGCAGGGTCAGGGTGCCCTGGGAAAAGGTCAGGTGAGGCAGGACGATCTTGACCTGTCGGAAGGCGGGATTCTGCTTTCGGGCATTTTCCAGGGAAGGCAGGCCGCGCTCTGCCAGCAATTGCCGGCAGAGGGAATGGGCGATGATCGTGGCCCCGGGAAAGAAACAGTTGCCCCAGGTGTGATCGGCGTGATAATGCGTGTTGATGACATAGCGCACCTGGACCCCGATCTCATGTTCTACAAAATCGCGGATTCCCAGGGTTTCTTCGGGAAGTGCAAGGGTGTCGATGACGATGGCCCACTGCGGCCCGGTCACGACCCCTGCGGTGACCTGTGCGTACACTTCACTTTGGAACCAATAGACGTTCTCGGAGACGCGTTCGCGATGCATAATGATCCTTCTCGGGCAAAGGTACCTAAATCTAGCACAGATGACCGGGGAAAGTCAAGGAAAAGTGTCGTTATTACACGAAAAGAAAGCCTGGGCGGGTTTCTCTTTCCATAAAATGAAGGCGGATTGTCAGAATCTCTGATTACGGCTATAATACCGCCTTGCCTGACGGGGCGTGGCGCAGTCCGGCTAGCGCGCTTGCATGGGGTGCAAGAGGTCCCGGGTTCAATTCCCGGCGCCCCGACTGAAAACCGCTACCACACCGATTTGACGGATGGTAGCGGTCCGCATTTAATGCGCATGCGCCCCTTTGTTAAATATCGATGTGCTGTTATACATGATGTCGATTTAGTAGACCAAGGAGAGGTCAAAATGAAGGTCAAGTTATCTAAAAGAGGCTGGGTGACGATTCCCACCTCCCTGCGCAAAAAATATGGATTGAAACCCGGTGCGAATTTGCAAGTGGTGGATTACGGCGGTGTGCTGGCCATTGTGCCAGCAATCAGGGATCCAGCGAAACGAGGGGCCAGGATATTGAAAGGTGAGGACTCGCTGACCCGGGCGGTTATAGCAGAACATCGCCAGGAACGTAGGCGTGGCAAATAGACCCGTCGATCTCCAAGCATAAGGCCGTGCTTGACAGCCGTACACATTAATGATATTATGTACGGCAGGAGAGCTGCCATGCAAGAAACTAAATTGACCGTTCGAGTGCCGCGTGACTTGCTGGAAAACATCAAGCGCTACGCGGCACAAAACAACACCACCCTTACCGATTTGATTGAGGCCTATCTTCGTCGCATCCCCGTCCAGCAACCCTTGGACAGCGCACCCATCGTCCGCAGACTCACTGGGATATTATCCTCGGATGTGACCACCCAGGATTACAAGAAGCACCTGGAAGAGAAATATGGCAACTAAGCCAATTGTGCTGATAGACCTCAATATTCTTCTGGATGTTCTACAGAAACGAGAACCATTTTATGAAACCTCCGCCAGCCTCCTGGCAGCTGTGGAAGCAGGGCAAGTTCGAGGATATATAGCTGCTCACAGCCTTACCACATTGTTTTATCTGATCCAGAAGGACAAGTCTTCCTCGGAAGCACGCGCAACAATCACCAATTTACTCCAGTTTATAAAAGTTGCCCCAGTGGACCAGGGCACCATTGAGCAGGCGCTCAACCTGGATACCCGCGACTTTGAAGATGCTGTCCAGATGATCGCCGCGATGCAGTGCAAGGCGGTATGTCTAGTCACGCGCAATGTGAAAGATTACCGGCCCGCTCTTCTCCCGGTTATGCAGCCGGTGGATTTTCTTAACACGCTCTAACTTATCGTGCATCGGTCCAAAACCGCTGAGGCAATGCTTATTGGCAACTCCAGCGATTTCAATTCCAATGTGTGATGCTTCAAATACGTGTCACGAAAGTTAAACCCCTTTTCACATTCCCTACCCCAAAACCTGGCACGCAACAATATCAGGGAGACCAACTCTCTTCCTGTTATCATGTGATATCATCTTACTTGTAAGACATTGTTGGGAGATGACGTGTGAGCACATTAGCTACCACCAAAATGTCGTCCAAAGGACAGATTGTCATACCTGAAATCGTCCGCAAAAAGCTGAACCTTCAAGCTGGAGCGCAGTTTGTGGTGATCGGCGAAGACGACGTGGTGATTTTAAAAGCCATCACGACACCTAGTGGAGTGTTTGATA
>Ga0209039_10003173_pt1 | contig 13079 bp, 11 predicted proteins | sample BogFormECP12_OM1_FD_188238 | JGI IMG/M metagenome (GOLD analysis project Ga0209039, IMG submission 188238) | Bog forest soil microbial communities from Calvert Island, British Columbia, Canada - ECP12_OM1 (SPAdes) (version 2) | ecosystem: Environmental > Aquatic > Freshwater > Wetlands > Bog ...
GGTTATCGAAATGCTCTGGCTGCAAAAATTGCTGCTGCTAATAGCCAAAAAGCACTTGCTGCAGCTACGCAATTTGAATTAGGTCTGGCCGATCAAAAAGCTGGCAAGCTTGCCCAAGCACAGGAAAGGTTTGAATGGGTTATTTCGGTAGATCCGAATTTTCCAGGCGCCGCTGAAAAGTTAACAGAAGTGATGATGGCGCAGGCAGTTGTCAACACACCAACGCCTCAGCCCTTACCTACTTTAACACCGACGGTTGATACTCGCGGTGTGGATGCATTGTTCAGCCAGGCACAATCCGATCTTCGAAATAAGCAGTGGCAAGCTGCTATTGACACCATGGAAACATTGCGCAAAGACAACATTAATTATCATGCTGTAGATATTGATGGAATGTATTACATTGCTTTGCGTAATCTTGGTGTTGAGAATATTCTCTCAGACGGCAATTTGGAAGGGGGAATTTACGATCTGACTCTGGCGGAAAGATTTGGACCCCTTGACCGAGATGCAGACGGTTACCGGACCTGGGCACGCTATTATATTACGGGGGCAAGCTTCTGGGGGATAGATTGGTCGCAGGTTATTTCTTACTTCTCTCAGGTAGTTCCTGCCTTCCCGAATTTGCGAGATGGATCTGGAATAACCGCGACTGAGCGATACCGGATTGCTTTGGAAAAATATGGAGATCAGCTTGCCGGAAATGGCGATTACTGCGGCGCTAGAGCGCAATATAAATTAGCCTTATCGTATGGCTCCGATACTGCGGTTGCTCCAACCGCTACAGCCATTGCAAATATTTGTTCTCCTCCAGTTACTAAGACGCCTAAACCACCGACTGAACAACCAACTGGCGAAGGGCCAACAAATGTGCCTCCTACTGAAAAACCCAGTGATACACCTTCAAGCGGAGACACGCCCACACCACACCCATAACAATTTCAGGCACATTCCTTGCACAATTCATTTATTATTATGAAATGAGGTGGAATGTGTCCGCATTAGCAAATTATCTGACATCTAGTGCAATCCTGCTGGCTTATCTCGGTTTTGCCGGTGGTTGGGGTGCTTTATTCCGCCGTACCCAAAAGAATCTGGTTTTGAGTTTACTTTATGGGCTGCTATTAATGCTGCCGTCTGCACTGGCTTTACCCTGGATGTTACCCATAAAGGGTTCCATTTGGGGCCTCAGCCTGTTAGTTGCTGCATTATTCAACCTACAGCCTGCTTATCTGCCTGTATGGCTGTGGCAGCGCAATTTTGCTTTCGGTTATTTTGGCGTACTCATGTTGTTAATTGTGGGCTGGACAGCAAATACAAGTCAACCTATCCTATGGTTGTGGATTGGATTACCAGCTGGTGTAACCGCCGTGCTGCTCTGGTTTCGGGCGTTCGGTGTTTATTTCCGAGGTAGTCGTATCGTCTAGGAATGCTACTTATTTGGAGCAATATAACCGGAGAGATCATGGGTTAATGCACCTGTGATTTGGACCTGTACAATTTCACCCACTGCAGCTTCTCCTTCAATAAACACCAGACCATCAATTTCTGGGGCATCTCGGTAAGATCGCCCGACTGAAATACCACCGTTATATCCTTCAACCAGAACTGGTAATTTCTTTCCAATATACGTCTGACTACGCTCCAAAGAGATATCTTGTTGCAGCTTCATTAGACGGTCAAGTCGTTCTTGTTTGACTTCTATCGGAACCGGATCACCCAGCGGTTCACTGGTTGTACCCGGCTCAAAGGAGAACTTAAACGCCCCCAAATGATCAAACTTGATTTCTGACACAAAATCAAGCAGTGTCTGAAATTCTTCTTCAGTTTCACCAGGATATCCAACAATGAATGTTGTCCGTAGTGCAAGCGCTGGTAGGATACTTTGCATCTTTTCCAGAGTCTTGTAAATCCAATCCATATTTGCCGGTCTGTGCATGCGCCGGAGTGTTTGCGGATGGGCATGTTGCAATGGTATGTCTAAATAAGGTAATATGTGCGGATGCTCAGCCATCACCTGAATCATCCGATCTGTCACATATCCTGGAAAGGCATATAAGATACGAATCCAGGGGATTTTCGGTACTTCAGACACCAAACGTTCTAAAAGTTCAGCTAAACCTTCTTTTAGTCCCAAGTCGTGGCCATAATCAGTAGTATCCTGGGCAATCAGTATGATCTCTTTGACACCCATATCTTGCAAAAGGCGGGCTTCTTTTAGGATTTTATCGATTGGCCGGCTGACGGCTGTGCCTTTTATTAATGGTATCGCACAAAATGCACAGGGGCGGCGGCAGCCATCTGCAATTTTTAGATATGCACTGGAGCCCTGGATGGCTGCGCGTAATACGCCGTGCTCAGCGGTGCCAACAGTTGGGCTATCAGGCAAGTGATAGAGCGTCTTGGGGCGTGGATTTGCCTCCCTTAAATTTTGGACCACCTCCAAAATATCCATCCATCTACGTGTCCCTAGAATACCATTGATGCCTGACACTTGTTCCACGACCAATTGTCGGTATCGTTCTGTAAGACAGCCTGAGGCAATTAATAATTGATTTTTCTTTTTGTTTTTTGCAAGATCAGCAAGAACCTGAAAGGATTCTTCTCTGGCGGGTTGAATAAAACCACATGTATTGACTATTAAGATGCCTGCTTGATTTGGCTTTTCTACTGGAGAATAACCGGCTTCCTGTAATATCGCGGACATCGATTCAGAATCAACTGTATTTTTTGCACATCCCAGAGATATTAAATAAAATTTTTTTGGATCCATACTTTTATAAACCTAGGGGATAAATGGAGTAATGGTTGAAGTTACCAGAGTAGGGCTGCTGGGTAATGAGGTTAAAGTAGCTGGTGGCCGGATCGTAGACGTAGCAGTAAAGGCTGGCGTCGGTGTCTGTATGCCTGCCTGATCAAATATCAGACCGATTACTTGCCCTTGCGAGCCCAATGTTCCCAGATCGTTTTGATTGTAGTAGGCCTCAATTGCGGCGCCATTCCCCGTTAACAACTCGATTTTCTTGGATGCCGAGAAGGGATAAGCAGTTCCAGGGGTTACCAGCCCATTAAAACTTACTTTGCCATCAACGGTTACCTGAACCCAGGCGCGCGCATGGGCAACGATATACAATTGGAGCGGATTATTCCCTAAGACCGGTAATGTGGAGGTGGTTTCATCACTAGAACTTTCCGTACTTCCGGGAACATCTGTAGCTGCAGTCTCAGCGAGCGGTGAGGTGGCCTTCGGTGTTGCCGTTTCTGTAGGTAAACTCAATGGCGTACTTGTATTTAAAAGTACTTCTGACATTGGAGGAGCTGTGGCCGCTATTTTTGAATTCGTAATTTTAGAAACCTGAACAGCGCTCCATATTGCAAAAACAAACAAGAAGAAAATAAGGGCTGCACCGATCAATAAGTCCGGTGTAACCAATCTTTTAACCGGATTAGCGGAAGCAGTCTTCCTCTGGCGATTAAACAAACCATTCTTGGCTGGTGGAGCAGTGTGCTCAACCCGTCTTGCCTGCAAGGCGTCCGCAAATCGGGATAATAAAATATCCGTGTCCAGCTCAAGGAAATGAGCATAATTATTTAGCATACCCCGCCCTTGAACCAAAGAGGGCAGATCTTCCAGTCGCCCTTCCTCTAAAGCCTCGATATAACGCACGCGCACATGAGTATATCTTTCCGCGTCAGATAGCGTAAGGCCAAGTGCTTCACGCTGCGTACGGAGAGTTTTGCCTATTTCGATGTAAATTTTTTTTGATTCTGTTGGTAGTGGTTCTGGTGGCGAAATGATGATGGGTTCAGTTTGTTCTTTAGAAGTTAATTCGCTCCCAGGATTTTGTTTTTCGGGTGATTCGCCAGAAGGTGTAAAAATAACATCGGCAGTTGGCTTGGCGGTAGGAGTGAAAATAACCTCAGTCTCCTCAGACGATTCTGGAATATCTTGTACTACAACTGAAACAGGTTTTGAAGGGGGAGCAGTACCAGCTAACTTATCTCCGTACCAGGCAGCTAATAAAGGCAAAACCGACACACCTAAATAATCCGCATAGAGGCGTAAAAAGCCCTTTCCCTGCACATCAGAAGGGAGTAATTCGCGTTGATCGTTTTCCAAGGCCTCCAGGTATCGCACTTTAATATGCGTTGCAAGCGAAACCTGGTCTAATGAAAACTTACGCTCCAGACGGGCGTTTTTTAGCTGCTCACCTACCGATTCTGCCATCTGCTCCTGTTGTTTTTGATTCAAGGGGTTCTATAAAAAACCGGCCTGCCAGCTGTGAGGCTGAACTCGGCCGGTATAAATCGAAAATGGAATACCGAGTTGGGTAGACCGATTACTCGGCTTTCTCCTCAACAACAGGTTGCTCTGTTTTTTCCTGAACAACGGGTTGTTGCTCTGCCTGCAACACAGGGCTTTCACCTTCACGATGAACAAGAATTGTAACGGTTGGGATCAAGTCAACTGTCAGACGAACATGGGCCTTATGTTCACCTAAAGTACGAATTGGTTGAGCCTCAATTTGATGGCGCTCAATTTTGGTGCCATATTTTTGATTGATAGCATCCGCAATCATCTGAGGAGTAATCGAACCATACAGTTTTCCAGTTTCACCGGCCTTGCTGGCAAATACGAAAGTGCTTCCATTCACTTTCTCGGAAACACCGCCCATCTCATTATTAAGTTCTACTCTTTTCGCTGTAGCTTTGGCACGAATGTGTTCCGTCTGCTTTAAGGCACCGGGGGTTGCCAGCACAGCCAAACCTTGAGGAAGTAAAAAGTTGCGACCGAAACCATCTGCAACTCGTTTTACATCCCCGGCATGACCTAACTTATATACATCTTTCAACAACATTACTTTCATTTATCAAGCCCTTTCATAGCTATTGAATGAGGATATTAATCGTTGCCTAAAACGAAGGGTACAACGTTCCAAGCGGATGGATTTTACCATACATGCAACTGAGAGGCAATGAGATTGTATGTCGGTATTTGATTACTGCTAAAAGCAAACGCACTGAGTCGATTTTCAGTTCGGTTGTGCGCATCCGGGTAATCCAATCGAAATTGGCGGTCTGATATATTTGGTGGTGCTGCCCCATGATCTAATACGGCCAGAGCCACCGCCGTCATAGTATCTAATCGTACTGCAAAGTGTTCAAACGTTTTATAAAGTAATTCAAAGCAATATCATTCTTTTTATCATTATTCAGGAAGTTTGTCTGAAGTTTACCATAAATACGTAAACTAACAGTTGAGGATACATCGGGTATACTTTATCCTTGTTAGATCGCCCTTACCAATTTGAGGATAGTTATGACTCTTGAGAATGAAACTAAAGAATGGGAAGAGAAGATATTAAAGCCGGTAATTGATCGTTTTCCAGAACGGAAATCAAAATTTGAGACATCTTCAGGAATAGAAGTACCTCGTGTTGGTCTCCCTTTAAATACGGATGGTATATATCGGTCAGGATTTCCCGGAGAATATCCTTTTACACGTGGCATTCAACCAACCATGTACCGCGGGCGCTTATGGACAATGCGCCAATATGCTGGATATGCTTCCGCCGAAGAGTCGAATCGCCGGTATCGATATTTATTACAACAAGGGCAGACAGGTCTGTCAGTTGCTTTCGATTTACCAACCCAGGTTGGATATGATTCCGATGATCCGATAGCTGCTGGTGAAGTTGGTAAAGTAGGGGTTTCCGTTTCTTCAATAGAGGACATGGAATTGCTGTTCCGGGATATACCTCTTGACAAAGTATCAACCAGCATGACGATTAACGCTCCTGCCGCGATTTTATTGGCGATGTACATTGCATTGGCTCGGCGGCGTGGAATCGAAGAATCGAAATTGCGCGGCACTATTCAAAATGACATCTTGAAAGAATATGTTGCACGAGGAACTTACATTTATCCTCCAGCGCCATCCATGCGTTTGATTACCGATATTTTCAAATACTGTTGCGGGCACGTACCTCATTGGAATACAATCAGTATATCTGGTTATCACATTCGTGAAGCTGGTTCAACCGCGGTACAAGAAGTTGCTTTTACTCTGGCCAATGCAATTGCTTACGCCGAGGCTGCTGTGAACGCAGGTTTAAAAGTGGATGAATTTGCTTCACAGTTATCCTTTTTCTTCAACGCGCACAATAACTTTTTAGAAGAAGTAGCAAAGTATCGGGCAGCCAGACGCTTATGGGCTGAGATTATGAAGGACCGATTTGGGGCAAAAGACCCTCGTTCCTGGATGTTAAGGTTTCACACACAAACAGCCGGCTCTACACTGACAGCTCAGCAACCCGAAAACAATGTAGTCCGAGTGACATTGCAAGCCCTGGCCGCGGTACTGGGAGGGACTCAATCTCTTCATACAAATAGTATGGATGAAGCGCTCTGGCTTCCCACGGAAAAATCTGTGCGAGTTGCATTACGAACTCAACAGATTATTGGCTATGAATCAGGGGTGGCAGATACGATCGATCCGTTGGCAGGTTCCTATGTTATTGAGCAATTAACGGATGATATCGCAAACCGCGTAATGGATTACATCCATCAGATTGATAACATGGGCGGCGCACTCGTGGCTATTGAGCGCGGTTTCATGCAACAAGAAATACAGGAAGCCGCCTATAGTTACCAAAAAACCATTGAAACAAAAGAACAATTGGTGGTCGGTGTGAATTCTTTCCAGGTGAAAGAAAATTTGGAATTGGAGAGCCTGGCATCTGATCCAGCAATTGAAGAAAATCGGAAAAATCGGTTAGCAGAATTAAGGATCAGAAGAGATTCACAAAAGGTTAAAGAGTTGCTTCCCAGACTTGAGAATTCGGCCAATAGTCAAGAAAATTTGATGCCATTATTTATTGAGTGTGTCGAAAACTCAATTACATTGGGTGAAATATGTGCTGTACTGCGTCGTGTTTGGGGGGAGTACCAACCACCAGCCTGGTCATAAAAAGAGCATAGCATGGCAAAAATTAATAAAATCAATCACATCGGAATCGTTGTGCCGGATATTGAAGGTGCTTTGGGATTTTGGCAGGATGCGCTAGGTCTGAAACTTGACCATATTGAAGATGTACAGGGACAAAAATCTTTGGTGGCTTTTTTACCATTGAGCGAGAGTGAGATTGAGTTGGTAAGGCCTACATCAAATGATTCGGGCGTTGCCAAGTTTTTAAGAGAGCATGGCCCCGGCATACATCATATCTGTTTTGAAGTAGATGATATTATGGAAATGTTATCCGATCTTAAAAGCAAAGGAATTCGATTAATAAACGAGACTCCCCTTGAAATGGAAGGCCGCAAGATGGCATTTATCCATCCAAAAAGTGCAGGCGGAGTTTTGGTCGAGCTTTATCAGCTCACATAGAAAGCGCTTTGCATATCTTCTTTTCAATTTATCCATACTTCGGCCAGTTGTAAAAATTAGAAACTGGACAAGTTGTCTGCTTTCAGGTATGATTTGTTAGAGCTAGAAAATTTCTATAAAATTTGTCCAGAAAATAGATTTCATAAAGATTGGATATATGGCCTGGAGGGCTGCTTAGAAACGGCCAAAATAATTTGGATAAAAACCGCCATTTTTTCTTCGGCGAAAACTCCATTCAAAAGCGTATGTAGAGGATAAAAGAAAGCAATATGCCTGTTTTTTCCAGAGAGTTAGGCATTGACCTTGGAACCATGAACACAGTGGTTGCCGAGGGGAATCAAATCCTGATGCAAGAGCCCACCGTAGTTACCATCGTAGTGGAAGAACAAAAAATGGTGGAATGGGGCCAGGCGGCGAAAGATATGTATGGGCGTGTGCCTGAATCGATTGAGGTTGTAAGACCACTTCAACATGGTGTGATCGCTGAATATGAAATCACCGAAAATTTGCTCGGTTTTATTATTAAAAAAGTAAGCGGACCGATGCTGGTTTTTCGTCCGCGAGTGATGATTACAGTACCCTACGGTATCACCAGTGTTGAAAGCCGAGCAGTCCATGAGGCTGGATTAGGAGCGGGCAGTCGTGAAGTGTTCTTAATTCAGCAACCTTTAGCTGCTGCAATTGGCGTTGATCTGCCGATTTCGACACCTTCTGGAAACATGATTATTTGCCTGGGTGGGGGGACCAATCAAGCTGCTATTTTATCAATCAACCGTATTGTGACAGCAGAAACATCGCGCACGGGCGGTTTAATGATGGATGAAGCTATCGTTGGTTATATCCGTAAGAAATATGGTGTCATAATCGGCCAGCCCACTGCTGAACAACTAAAAATACGGATTGGTGCAGCTTTACAACAGGAACAGCAGCAAGCCCTTGAAGTTCAAGGGCAAGATCAGGTTTCTGGTCTACCCCGACCGGTCAATTTGACGACTGATGATATTGTTGATGCCTTACAGGATCCATTAAATGAGCTGGTGAGCACAGCCCGGCGTGTCCTGGAAAAAACGCCACCCGAATTAATTTCAGACATCATTGATCGAGGTGTGGCTTTATGTGGGGGCGGGGCACTGTTACGTGGAATTGACAAATATTTAACCAAGGCATTAGGAATACCAGCCTATTTGGTGGACAACCCAACCACCAGTACAGCCGAAGGGGCTGCACGTGCCATTAGTATGCGGGATGCCTTGCGGAGAAGCCTGTTGGCAGTTTAACCCAAATAATAGGTCATGTGTTGCAGCGCAACAATTGGGTCAATGTACTGCACACAGACGTGTTCCGGTAGATTTAAAGGCGTCGGGGCATAGTTTAGTATCGCCCTTACACCAGCGCGCACCAGTGCTTCAGCTACTTCTTGAGCTGCAGAAACCGGAACAGTTAACATTGCAACTTTAATGTTTGCTTGTTCAACAAGTGTACCTATATTGGCAGTATCTTGAACCACAAAATCCCCAATTGAGCTGCCGATTTTTGCAGGATCGTTATCAAACACCATCGCCACTCTGAACCCACGGTTCTTGAAGCCCTGGTAACGGGCAATAGCATGACCAAGGTCTCCTGCACCGATCAAAGCAATATCCCAAACCTTATCTACTTTAAGGATTACCTGTAATTGCTCTATAAGATAGGAAATTGAGTAACCGGTGCCCTGTTTACCGAACTCGCCAAATTGAGAGAGGTCTTTTCGAATTTGGGCCGAAGAAATACCCAGTCTTTCACCCAATTCCTGCGACGAAGTTGTTTTTTGGTCTTTTTGGGTCATATGAAGTAATTCTTGCAGGTACCGGGGCAGCCTGCCAACCACTATATCGGGAATCTGGTTCTTTACCATAGAATTCAAACCTCTCCAATATTGTAATATATACTTAATGTATCACAAATGTGTGAATTGTGCAATTAAACGCAAAGATTGGTTCCTGTTCAAATAATTAATTAGCATTGCAAATTTAGCAAATTCAAACTAAAAAAGCCACTTAACAAAGTGGCTTTTTTAGCAGTTTTTTGAGGTGATATTATTCCAATCAAACCATCTAATTTCTGCGAGAACGTCCAAACAATAAAAATGCATAATAAAGAATGGTTGAAATTGCCTGAATGGCAGCGGCGATATAAGTCAGAGCGGCTGCATCCAGTACACTATTGACGCCTTTCATCTCCTGTGGGTAAACCGTACCTGAATTTGCCAACCACACTTTTGCCCGATGAGTAGCATTCAGCTCGACTGGCAGTGTGATCAAGGCAAAGGCAGCTGTGGCAGCAAATAGCAGCAGGCCGATCAAAGCAATATTAGTTCCCAGTGTTGAAGCAAATAAATACCCGACGATAAATATAATTGGACCCAGCCAACTACCAATCTGGACAGTTGGCACCATGGCGGTTCTCAGAGCAAGCAGAGGATAGCCGGTTTGATCTTGTAAAGCATGCCCTGATTCGTGGGCTGCAACCCCTGCGGATGCCACACTATTACCGGAATAAACATCTGAGCTTAAGCGGAGCACTTTCTGGGAAGGATCATAATTGTCACTCAAAAAACCGTTGACCTGTTCTATCCGGACATTTGTTAATCCGTTCGAATCCAACATGCGCCTGGCTACCTGGGCGCCTGATAACCCGGTCATACTTCTGACCTTAGAATATTTTTTAAAGGCAGATTGAACCTTTAATTGTGCCCAAAATCCAAGAATTAAAGCAGGAAGTGCAAATAAAAAATAAAGACCATTACCAAAAATAAATGGAACCATAATAATTACCTCGTTTTTTTATCTAAACCTAATCATCGTAAGTTACAATAAATCATATCGCAATTCTGTATCCAAAATCTAAGCATTTTGATAGAATTTTATTAATAAGAGAATTAGGCTTCTTCTTGCAAATTACTTCTTGCCAGATTATTATTTTAACCAATTCTTTTTTTAATGACAGAGTAAGAGACCGGAGGCCTGGATGAATAATCATGGAGATATTGAGCATTATTGGAGCATGCCAGAAGATGCTCTGATTAACGCACTTAATACTAGCACTGAAGGATTATCAGATGATGAATCTGCTCGACGTCTGGCTACTGAAGGGCCCAACGTAATTAAAGCCCGCAAGAAAAGTAATATCGGCGGGTTGATCCTGGACCAATTTAAAAGCCCGATTATCCTGATATTGTTGTTCGCTACGATTGTGTCGGCTCTACTTGGGGATTTAACGGATGCAGTGGTCATTCTAATCATCATTTTAGGCAGTGCTGCATTGAGTGTTGTCCAGGAGTACAGAGCAAATTCCGCCATTGAGAAATTGCTCGCTCAGGTCTCATTAAAGACAACAATTTTACGAAGTGGAAAGCCTGTTTCAAAACCAACTGAAGAGGTTGTGCCCGGGGATGTTGTTTTGCTATCTGCAGGCAGTTTGATCCCGGCAGATGGTGTTATTTTAGAGGCCAAGGATTTCTATATCAGTGAGGCTGTATTAACCGGAGAAACTTATCCAGTTGAGAAAAATAATCAACCAGTTTCAGAAAATGCTGGTTTATCCGGAAGAACTAACTGCGTTTTTATGGGTACCAACGTTCGCAGTGGTAACGCCAAAGTGGTCATCGTAAAAACTGGAAGAGATACTGCCTATGGTCAAATAGCTGACCGGTTGGCCTTGCGCCCACCCGAAACTGAGTTTGAGCGAGGAATACGGCGTTTTGGGCTGCTCCTGACAGAAGTAATGCTTATATTGGTAATAACTATTTTTGCTTTGAATGTCTACTTTCATAAACCGGTCATAGATTCACTTTTGTTTTCGATTGCACTGGCGGTAGGATTAACCCCTCAGCTCCTTCCGGCAATTATTAATGTCAACCTTTCTAAAGGTGCCCAAGCCATGGCCAAGCAGGGGGTGATCGTGCGGCGCCTGAATTCGATTGAAAATTTTGGAAGTATGGATGTGCTCTGTACAGATAAAACGGGTACATTGACCGAAGGTGTAGTCAAACTAGATGATGTTCTCGACGCAAGCGGTATTGCTTCCGAGAGTGTATTTCTGGATGCATATTTAAATGCTACTTTTCAAACTGGAATGGCTAATGCTTTGGATGAGGCCATTGAAAAACGATCACAACCGGACATCCGAAGTTATACAAAAATAGACGAAATCCCCTATGATTTTGTACGCAAATGCATGAGTATTGTTGTTCAGGAGGATGGGGTATTTCGCATGATCACCAAGGGCGCTTTAGAAAACGTCCTGGCATCGTGCACTCAAATATTAGATGGCAAGCAGGTTGGTCCATTGGATGATAGTTGTAAAAAACAGATTCAGGCAATTTATGAGGATCGCAGCGCCAAGGGATTTCGCATACTGGGGATTGCCTATAAACCAGTGGATCACCAACAAAACTATACTCGGGATGACGAAAAGCAGTTGATTTTTGAGGGTTTCTTGTTATTCTTCGATCCACCCAAGAAAGATGTAAAAAACACAGTCGAAGACCTGCAAAAAATGGGTGTCAGCCTCAAAATTATCACTGGCGACAATAAATTGGTTGCGAGACACGTTGCAGAAACGATTGGATTAGAAATCGGTGGATTATTGACTGGCGCAGAGATTGGAGATATGACAGATGGCGCTCTTATGAATCTGGCGAATAAAGCGAATATATTTGCTGAAGTGGATCCAAACGAAAAAGAACGCATCATCCGGTCGCTCCAGAAAATGGGTCGTGTGGTTGGGTACATGGGGGACGGTGTAAATGACGCTCCAGCGCTCCATACAGCCGATGTGGGAATTTCAGTTCAAGGAGCGGTAGATGTTGCCAAGGAAGCAGCAGATTTTGTGCTTTCAAAGCCAGATCTCGCCGTACTGCATCAAGGGATCATCGAAGGTCGGAAAACGTTTGGAAATACACTCAAATACGTATTTATGGCAGTCAGCTCGAATTTTGGCAATATGTTCAGCATGGCTGGCGCCTCGTTATTTTTACCATTTTTACCATTGCTGCCCAAGCAAATCTTATTGATCAACTTTTTGACAGATTTACCTGAAATGACGATTGCAAGCGATAATGTTGATGACAGTTATATTACCCGGCCGCGCCGTTGGAATATCGCCTTTATTCGCAGCTTTATGATTGTTTTTGGTTTACTAAGCTCGGTTTTCGACTATATTACTTTTGGAGTTTTAATTTTTCTCATGAAAGCTGGGCCAGAAACTTTCCGAACCGGTTGGTTTGTAGAATCGGTTCTTTCTGCAGAAATGGTAGTGTTTGTTGTGCGCACCCGGCAATTTTTCCTGCGTAGTCATCCGAGCCGTTATATGTTGTACATTGCCGGCCTGGTGGCTATGATTACAGTTGCTTTACCATATACTTCACCTTTAAACACTTTATTAGGTTTCCGGCCGCTGGAGCCAATTTATCTATTGGTGATAGCAGTGATCGTGATTACTTACCTGATATCGGCCGAGCTTGTTAAACGATGGTTTTATAGTAAGATTTGGCCTGATTATTGAAAGTGTTGTTTAAAAAATAGTGTCCCTGGCGGGATTCGAACCCGCATCCACGGCTTCGGAGGCCGGTACCCTATCCATTGGGCTACAGGGACATGCTATCTTGACGAATTATCGATATCTTTGATCTGTGTGAACCAGTTACGGCATG
>Ga0209039_10003175_pt1 | contig 13078 bp, 12 predicted proteins | sample BogFormECP12_OM1_FD_188238 | JGI IMG/M metagenome (GOLD analysis project Ga0209039, IMG submission 188238) | Bog forest soil microbial communities from Calvert Island, British Columbia, Canada - ECP12_OM1 (SPAdes) (version 2) | ecosystem: Environmental > Aquatic > Freshwater > Wetlands > Bog ...
GCTGGTACGGCCGCTGGGGCGTGGCGTACATTTACGGCGCCTGCTTTGCGCTGCGCGGGCTGGCGGCGGCGGGCGAGAGCGACCGCGAAGCGCACGTCCTGCGGGCGGGCGAATGGCTGCGCTCCATCCAGAACGCCGATGGCGGCTGGGGCGAAAGCTGCGCCAGCTACGATAACGGCGTCTTCACCGCGGGCAGCAGCACGCCTTCCCAGACAGCTTGGGCCATCCTGGGCCTGGTGGCCGGCGGCGACGCCGGCAGCCGGAGCGTGCAGCAGGGCATCGAGTACCTGCTGGAGACCCAGAAGGCCGACGGAAGCTGGGACGAGGAGCCCGCGACGGGCACCGGGTTTCCCAGGGTATTCTACTTGAAGTACCACCTTTACAAAGACTATTTCCCTCTGCTGGCGCTCGCTTCGTTCGTAAGCGCGCGTAACGAGAATGGATAGATTATGAAATTCCCGATCTCCATGGTGGCCGGCATGGCCGGATACATTTACCGGAACAAGAAGCGGCCGCGTCCGGAGTGGCAGAAGAACGCCGCGCCGGCCGTGGACGCCTCCAACCCCTTCCGCATCCTGCCGCCCAAGGCCGGCGAAAGGCGCCAGCCGCACCCCATGATCGGCCAACGCTTCCCCATCGTGCTGATGCTCGAACCGCTGCACGCCTGCAATCTGACGTGCACCGGCTGCGGGCGCATCCGCGAATACGAATCCACCATCGGCGAGCGGGTTCCGCTCGAAGAGTGCTTTGCCGCGGTGGAGGAATGCGGCGCGCCCATGGTCTCCATTTGCGGCGGCGAGCCCATGATGTACCCGCAGATCGGGCAGTTGGCGGCCGGCATCCTGGAGCGCAACCGGCACATCATCCTGTGCACCAACGGCATGTTCATCCGCAAGCGCCTGCACGAGTTCAAGCCCGACAAGCGCTTCTACTTCAACGTGCACCTGGACGGCATGGAGAAGAATCACGATCTGGCGGTGGAGCGCGCGGGAGTCTTCCGCGCCGCCATCGACGGCATCCAGGCCGCCAAGGCCGCCGGCTTCCTGGTCTGCACCAACACCACCGTCTACAAAGAGACGGACATGGCGGAGATCGAAGAGCTGTTCGAGTACCTGAAGCGGTTCGACGTGGACGGCCACCAGATCGCTCCGGCTTACGGCTACTCGGCGGTGGACGACCGCGAGATCTTTCTCACGCGCGACGACATCCACCGGAAGTTCCGCGGCTTCGACCGTATCGCGAAAAAGTACAACGTGCGGCAGACCCCCGTTTACATGGAGTTTCTGAAGGGCGAGCGCGAACTGCCTTGCACCGCCTGGGGCAATCCCACGTACAATACCAAGGGCTGGAAAGGCCCCTGCTACCTGATTACCGACGGTCATTACAAGACCTTCGAGGACCTGATGACCCAAACGCCTTGGGACAGCTACGGCCCCGGAAACGATCCGCGGTGCGAACATTGCATGATGCACTGCGGGTTCGAGCCGTCCGCGGCCTACGGCATCAACGCGAAGTTCGCCGACAACTTCAAGATGATCGCCTGGATGCTCCGCTAGGCTTATGAAACCCGTCCTGGTAACGGGCGTTTCGGGCTTCCTGGGCTGGCACGTGGCGTCCGCGCTCCTGGAACGAGGGTATCCGGTGCGGGCCTTGGTGCGCACCCCCAGCCGGGCGCTGGAACTGGCGTTTGAATGCGTCGCTGGCGACCTTCGCGATGCGGCCAGCGTGGAACGCGCCGCCTCGGGATGCGGGCTGGTGTTTCACGTGGCCGCCGATTACCGCCTGTGGGCGGCCGACCGGGCCGAGATTTACCGGTCCAACGTGGACGGCACGCGCAACGTGATGGAGGCCGCCATGAAGGCCGGGGTCGAGCGCGTGGTCTATACCAGCACGGTGGGCTGCATCGGCATTCCGCACGGTGGAATCGGAGATGAGGATCAGCCCGTGACGCTGGGGGAGATGGCGGGCGATTACAAACGGTCGAAGTTCCTGGCCGAGCTCGTGGCGCTCGAGTACGCCCGGGCGGGGCTGCCGGTGGTGATCGTCAATCCCACGGCGCCGGTTGGGGATCATGACGTCAAACCCACGCCGACCGGCAAGATCGTGCTGGATTTTCTGAAGGGAGACATGCCGGCCTTCATCGACACGGGCTTGAACGTGGTGGACGTCCGGGACATCGCCGAGGGGCATCTGCTCGCCTGCGATCGCGGCCGCGCGGGAGAGCGTTACATCCTGGGGAGCGAGAACCTGACGCTGGCGCAGATTCTGCAAATGTTGGCCGCGATTACCGGCCGGAAAGCGTCCACGGTGCGCCTGCCCTATCTGGTGGCGTACTGCGCGGGCGCGTGCAGCACGGCCTGGGCCGGGGTAACGGGGAAGCCTCCGCGGGTGCCCCTGGACGCGGTCCGCATGGGCCGCAAGAAAATGTGGGTCACCCATGAGAAGGCCGGGCGGGAGCTGGGCTTCCATCCGGGGCCTGCCGAGGCGGCCTTGCGGCGCGCCGTGGAATGGTTTTGTGTGGCAGGTTGTCAACCCGCGTGAAGATTCTGGTGGTGGCGGCCGACAAATCGGAGTTCTTGGGCATCCTCGCGCATGCCGTAGAGGTGCGCCGGGTGGCGCTCGGAGTCCGCTGGGCGCGCTCGGCATGGCTCGGCGGATACGAGGTGCTGCTGGTAGCGAATGGCGTCGGGGCCGCCTGGGCTGGAGCTGGGGTGGATCGCGCGCTGGAGACATTTCCGGCCGAGGCCGTCATGAGCACCGGCATCTGCGGGGCACTGCGGCCCGAGTTGGCCACTGGCGACGTGGTGGTGGCCGATTTCGTGACGGCTGGCGACCGGCGCTTCGCCGCGCGTCCGGTATCCGGGCGGGCGGCCTGGCGGTCTGGTACCGTGCGCTCCGCCAGCCGGGTGATCCGCACCGCCGGGGAGAAGGCTGTGCTCGCCCAATCCGGGGCTTGGGTGGTGGAAATGGAGGCCGCCGGGGTGGCCGAGCGAACCATTGCGCGCGGGCTTCCGTTCTATTGTGTGAAGGCCGTTTCGGACCTGGCGGGTGAAACCCTGGTTAACGATCTCAACAAGGCCCTGCGGAAAGACGGCCAGTTCGATACAATTGTTCTCTTAAGGGGTACATTGCGCCAGCCGCTGATCCGGATCCGGGAACTTCTCCGGTTGCGTAGACAGTGTGCCCGGGCGGCAAGTTCGTTGGGGGATTTCTTTGCCGATCTGCGATTCTAACGTGAGCGCCATTCCCGAAACCATGCACGCGGCAGTCTATCGCGGCCAGAGCCTGGTCGGCATAGAAGAGATCCCCACACCCGTGATTTCACCGGGAGAGATTCTCGTCCGCGTGGAAGCCTGCGGGATCTGCCACACGGATCTCAAGAAGATCGAGCACAACCTGCTGGACCCGCCGCGCGTCTATGGACATGAAACGGCTGGCATCGTGGCGGCCGTGGGAGCCGCTGTGACGCGCTTTCAGCCGGGCGACCGGGTTGTTGCATTTCACCATATTCCGTGCCTGGAGTGCTTCTATTGCCTTCGTAAAAATTACGCGCAGTGCCCGGTGTACAAGAAAGTCGGCGTAACCGCCGGGTTCGAGCCCGCCGGCGGCGGATTTGCGCAGTACGTTCGCGTCATGGATTGGATTGTGGAGCGCGGGGTGGAAAGAATTCCGGAGGGCGTTTCCTTCGAGCGCGCTACTTTGGTGGAACCCCTGAACACCTGTCTCAAGGCGGTGGTGCAGTGCGATCCCCAGCCCGGCGAGCGCGTTCTGATCCTGGGCCAGGGCCCCATCGGGCTGATGTTCACCATGCTCGTGAACCGCACGGGCGCGCACATCGCGGCCACCGACAGGATTGCCGAACGCCTGACGCTGGCATTGCGTTGCGGGGCGGAGTTTGCATGGGATCCGCACGTGGTAGACGTGGCGGCGGAGGTCAAGCGGTTGACGGACGGCCGGGGCGCCGACCTGGTGATCGTGGCGGCGTCGGTTCCCGGGATCGTGGACAGGGCCATCGCCGCTTCCCGGCCGGGAGCCAGAATCCTTTTGTTTTCACAGACTTCCGCGACCGAACGCATCGAAGCGTCGGGCGCCGACATCTGTGTAGGTGAGCGGACCCTGTTTGGGTGCTATAGTGCTTCTGTAGACCTACAAAGACAGTCGGCAGATCTGGTATTTGGCGGCGAGTTGCCGTTGGAGGAGTTAATCTCGCATTGCTTGCCGCTGGTTAAAATCCGTTCAGGATTCGATTTAGCCTTGCATCCGGGACCTAATTCGTTGAAAATAATCGTTCAGCCACAGAGGTGGTCATAGTGAATAGCCACATGATGGCTGCCGTGCTTTACGGCAAGGAGCACTTGCAGGTCGAGCCGGTAGCCGTTCCGACAATTCATAGCGGAGACATCCTTGTCCGAGTAAAGGTGGCGCTGACCTGCGGCACCGATGTCAAGGTATTCCGGCGCGGATACCACGCGCGCATGATCGTCCCCCCAGCCGTCTTCGGGCACGAGTTGGCGGGCGACGTGGTCGCCGTGGGCGAGGATGTTAAACGGTTTTCAATAGGAGATCGGGTAGTGGCGGCCAATTCGGCCCCCTGCGGCGTTTGTTTCTTTTGCCGCCGCGGTTTGCAGAATCTCTGCGAAGACCTGTTGTTCAACAACGGCGCCTACGCCGAGTACATCCGGATTCCGGCGCGCATCGTGGAGTCGAACACTTACCTCATCCCCGCTCACGTGGGCTATCAGGACGCGGCGTTGATCGAGCCGCTGGCTTGCGTGGTGCGGGGATTCGACGAGTCCAACCCCAGAGAAGGCGACACCATCGCCATCATGGGCCTGGGGCCCATCGGCCTGATGTTCGTGAAACTCGCCAAACTGGGCAACTGCCGCGTGATCGCGGTGGGACGGCGCCAGCAGCAACTGGACCGCGCCGCGGCCCTGGGAGCGGACGAGCTGGTGTTGTGCCGCGACGAATCCGATCCGGTGCGAATCGTCCGCAACCTGACGCACTCCCGCGGCGTGGACGTCGCCATCGAGGCGGTGGGCAAGCCGCAGACCTGGGAGTGGGCCGTCAACATGGTGCGGCGCGGCGGCACGGTGAACTTCTTCGGCGGCTGCCCCAACGAAAGCAAGGTCAATCTCGATACGGCATTGCTGCACTATTCCGAGATTACCTGCAAGGCCAGCTTCCATCACACGCCGGCATATATCCAGAAGGCGCTCGACCTGGTTTGCGCGGGTCACATCACGGCCGGGTTCTTCGTCAACAAGGAAGAGCCGCTTTCCAACCTGCTGGAAGTGATGCGCCACCTGATGAGCCACAACGGGCACCTGAAGACGGCCATCGTTCCGTAAATGCCGGGCTCGGGCGCACCCGCGTTTTTGGGGCCGGCGGAATTCGTGCGGTCCGGCGAGGCGCTCCGCCTGGCTTGGGCCCCGGGAGACGCCCGCGCCTACACCCGCTGGCTGGCCACGCACCATTACGAGAACTTCCACGTGGTCAGTTTTCTGCTTCCCAAGCGGCTGCACCAGGATTTCTACAACGTGTACGCCTACTGCCGCTGGGCCGACGACCTGGGAGACGAGATCGGCGACCGCGCCGAGAGCCTTCGCCTGCTGGAATGGTGGCGCGGCGAGCTGGACGCCATGTACCAGGGCCGCGCCACCCACCCCGTGTTCGTGGCGCTGGGGCCCACGGTGCGCCGTTACGGCATCCCGCCGGAGCCGTTTCAGGACCTGATCGCCGCCTTCGTGCAGGACCAGATCGTATCGCGCTACCCCGATTGGGACAGTGTCTTCGATTACTGCCGCCGCTCGGCCAACCCCGTGGGGCGCCTGGTGCTGCACCTCTGCGGCTATGCCGACGCCGGGCGGCAGCGGCTCTCCGACGCCACCTGCACCGCCTTGCAGCTCGCCAACTTCTGGCAGGATGTGACCGTGGACGCGCTCAAGGACCGCGTCTACCTGCCGCTCGATCTGCTGGCGCGCCATGGCTACACGGTGGAGGAGTTGTTCGCGCGCCGCTTCAACCGGGCCTTCCGCGAGGCCATGCGGGAAGCCGTGGATCAAGCCCGCCGGCTGTTCCTGGAGGGGCTGCCGCTGGCCGGCATGGTGGACCGGCGCCTGGCGCTCGACCTGGACCTGTTCAGCCGCGGCGGCATGCGGGTGCTGGAGAAGATCGAACAGCGGGGCTACGACGTTCTCTCCGCGCGTCCGACGGTTTCGCGCTCCGACCGGGTCCGCCTGCTGCTCGGGTCGCTGGCCCGCGCGGCGTTTCGCCGGGCGGCGCGATGAACGAAATCGACCGATCCTACGAATACTGCCGCCGGGTGGCGCGTTCCCGCGCCAGGAACTTCTATTACTCCTTCATCCTGTTGAGCGCGCAGCAGCGCAAGGCGATGTGCGCCATCTACGCCTTCATGCGCCGCGCCGACGACCTGAGCGACGAACCGGGCGCCTCGCGCGAGGCCCTGGAGGCGTGGCGCGGCGAAATGGCGGATGCGCTCGACGGCCGCTTCAGCGGACATCCCGTGTGGCCGGCTTTCCGGCACGCCGTGCGGCGTTTCGGCATCCCCCACGAGTACTTCCACGAAATGATCGACGGCGTGATGAGCGATCTGGCGCCGCGCCGCTTCGAGACCTTCCCCGAACTGTACCGCTACTGCTACCAGGTGGCCTCGGTGGTGGGGCTGACCTCGATCCACATTTTCGGCTTCGACACGCGCAGCGCGCTGCCGCTGGCGGAGAAATGCGGCGTGGCGTTTCAGTTGACGAACATCCTGCGCGACGTGCGGGAGGATCTGGAGCGCGGCCGCGTCTACCTGCCGGCGGAAGATCTCGCCCGCTTCGGCGTCACCGAAGCGGACCTGGCGGACGGCAGCCGCGCCATCCGCGAGAGCGCAGGTCTGCGGGAGTTGATGCGCTTCGAGGCCGGCCGGGCGCGCGCCTACTACCAGGAATCCCGGCCGCTGCTCGACCTGATCCATCCGCGCAGCCGCGGTTCCCTGTGGGCGCTGATCGCGATCTATTCACGGCTGCTCGGCCGGATCGAAGCCGCCGGCTACGACGTCTTCACGCGCCGCGTGAGGCTGCCGGCGCTGGAGAAATCGCTGATCGTCGCGCGGGGGCTGGCGGGATGGACGGCGGGCTGATGGGCCGCGCCTTTCGCGCGCGCCAGGGCCCCGGCTACTTCCCGAAACTGACCGTCGATTCGGCGGTGAACTTGCGATAGTTGCGGAACTCGATCGAGTTGCGCGTGCAGGATCCGCTGCCGCTCATGCAGCCGGTGTTCTCGCTTCTGGTGGGCAGCAGGTAGGTGCTCTGCTCGATTTTCACGAAACCGTATTCCAGGATGGACTCCGCGCGGTTGATGGCGAAATCCCGAGGCAGGGCGATGGCGCGCATCTCCAGGCGCAGGACGCGCCGCGTGGCCGCGTCGATCCACACGGCGCCCTCGTAAGCCGGGCTGTAGCGGCGGCCGTCGGGCGAAACCAGCGTCCAGTGCGAGTTCGGCTGCGCCACGGTGTAATCGAAAACGAACGCCTGCCTGCCGGCGATCTTCTCCTCCCCGCGGCGGCGGAACGACGCGTTGGTGTACGGCGACATCACATGTTTGAGCGTGGCGCCGAATTCGCCGGTCGACCAGGCGCCGGTGCTCTCGATGGGCCGGTCGGTCTCGCGGCCGTCGATGCGGAAGTCGCGGTAGTTCTCCTTGCCGTCGACATACGAGAGTTCCGCCGTCACCCGGTCGATCTCCTGCCAGTGCGCGGGGAAGCCGGTGGCGAAGTAGCGGGTGGTTGCCTGTTGCGCCAGGTAGTTCGGCAGGCTGGCGCTGAACTCCGCGCTCTCGGTGCGGGCGTCGCCGAGGACCGCCGCATCCGTCTGGGGACGCGAGTCCGGCGGCGCCGGCGGCGAGTTGTCCGGCGGGTTGTCCGGCGGACTGCCCGGCGCGGCGCCGGACGGGGCTGCGGTGCTGGGGGATGCGGCTGCCTCCGGCCCGGCGTTTCCCGTACCGGCGTCCGGCGTGGCTTCGCGCGCGGCCACGGTGCGCGCCTTGCCGAGGTCTTCGGGCCGAGGCGCCCGCACGGTGTCGGGGTCGAACGGGAGTTCCGCCGCGGTGCGCTCGGCAGCGGTTCCGCTGCGCACCAGGATGACCCGCAACGCGGTCTCCGCGTCGTCGGGGCTCGCCTGCACGGTAATCAGGTCGCCGGGATGCAAAAGAGAGTCGCGGATGGGTTCTCCTTTCGGGTCGAGGAACCTGGTTTTGCCCAGCAGGCGGAAACGCAACAGGCCCTTGCGGGCGCCCAGCACCAGGTCCTTCTCACCCAACCTGCGAAGCGCGCCATCCACGGAGGCGACAGTGATTTGGGCGTCCCCGGCGGATTTCGAGTTCTTCTTGGGAAGCTTGGGCTGCGGCACCGGGATCCCCACCGGCACCCCGCCCGGCAGGCGGACCGGGACGCTGTTGGGCGGATATGTGTCCGGAGGGTAGGTACCCGGAGGGTAGGTATTGGGCGGATACTGTCCGGGCGGATACTGGGTTGGGTACTGTCCCAAGACCGGCGATGCCAGCCAGATCACCCCAGCCATGGCGGCTGCGGCCGCAACGAACGGATGCCGCATGATGCCCTTCCTTTCTGGTCCGGACTATCGCTTTCTGGACGCGGCGGATAGGCGCGCAGTTGCGGGAAGTTTCGCCGCGGACGCGGCCGCTGCGCCGGGCAGCCATGGTACGCCGTCTGCCGGATACGGCGATTACAGCAGGCTCAACTGCCGCGGGTCGGCTTCCTGGACCACTTTGGCCTCGGCCGAAACCTGAAGGTCGTCGTGATTCGGGTTGAACCTGCGAATCGACTGGTTGAGCTTGAGGGAAGTCTCCCAGATGTCGAACAGCAGCAGACAGCGTGGGCAGCCGCCCTTGATTCCGGCCTGCCCATCCACCGCCGGATTGTAGCGCTTGTGCCGGCCGCAGCGGCCCTCGAATTTCCTGGATCGAATCTTCAAGCCAGCTCCAAAGCATACACAGTAGCAGGAAGCGCGGGCGGGAAAAAAGAGACCCAGGGAGGGTGCGGCCGCAATGCGCCCGCCTACATCCGGAACTCCAGCACCGCTTCCACCACCCGCGCCTGGTCGGCCTCATCCAACCCGTTGTAGAACGGCAGGCGGATCAGCCGCGCGCTCAGGTCCTCGGTCACGGGGCATTGCCCCGCGTACCCGCCGCCCCGCAAACCCATGGGCGAGAGGTGCAGCGGCAGGTAGTGGAAGACCGCCATGGCGCCGCGGTTCTTCAGGTGGGCGATGAGCGCGTTGCGCGATTGCGGCGTGGGCAGGATCAGGTAGAACATGTGGTACGGCTGCTCGCAGTCTTCCGGAACCGACGGGCGCCGCACGCCGCTGGCCGCCGCCCAATCGCGCAGGCGCTCGTGATAACGGTTCCACACGCGACGGCGGGCCGCCTGGATGGCGCCGCGCGCCTCCAGTTGCGCGTAGAGGAACGCCGCCAGCACGTCCGACGGCAGAAAGCTCGAGCCCACGTCCACCCACGTGTACTTGTCCACCAGGCCGCGGAAGAACCGGCTGCGGTCGGTTCCTTTTTCGCGCAGGATCTCGGCGCGTTCCACGTAGTCGTCCTGGTTGAGCAGCAGCGCGCCGCCCTCGCCGCAACTGATGTTCTTGGTTTCGTGGAAGCTCAACGTCGCCAGGGATCCGAAAGTGCCCAGGTTGCGCCCGCGGTACCGCCCGAAGAGCCCGTGGGCGTTGTCTTCCACCACCGCGGCGCCGTGCCGCCCGGCGATGGCCAGAATGGTCTCCATCTCGCATCCCACGCCCGCGAAGTGGACCGCCAGAATGGCGCGGGTCCGCGGCGTGACCAGCGCCTCCAGCCTGGTCTCGTCCAGGTTGAGCGTGTCCGGGCGGATGTCCGAGAAGACGATTCGGGCGCCGCGCAGCGCGAAGGCATTGGCCCCCGACACAAAGGTGAAGGAGGGCACGATCACCTCGTCGCCCGGCTGGATGTTCAGCAGCAGGGCGGTCATCTCCAGCGCGTCGGTGCACGAAGTGGTCAGCAGCGCGCGGCGGCAGCCGGTGATCTCCTCCAGCAGCGACTGGCACTTCTTGGAAAACGCGCCGTCTCCCGAGATATGCCCGCTGGCGATGGCCTGCCGGATATACTCGAACTCCATCCCCGTGGAGTACGGGCGGTTGAAGGGAATCATGTGCGCGGGCCGCGCCGCTGCCGGTTCGGATTGTGCCATCTCATCGCCACCCCCTCAGAGTAGCAAGCCGGCGGGACGCGACGCCCGCGAAGTGCGAAACTGGGAGATTACCGGCCGAGCGTCTTCCGAAGCCTATGCGCGCCAAAAACCTGCTCGTCGTTCTGGTTTCCACTGTGCTGGGGTTGCTGCTATGGGAAGCCGGGCTGCGGATGTTCACCGGTTACGGGCCCCACGGCGCGGCGCAACCGGAGACGGTGCCCGCTAAACCCATGAGCGTGGCCGATGGCGCCAGCTACATCCGCCGGCTTGACGCCGCCAGCGGCGCCGACCCCGCCTGGTTCTCCGAGGATCCTCCGCCCCTGCCGAATCGCACGGCGCCCGATCCCGCCCTGGCCGCGCGCTATGCGGATTTCGAGCGCCGCGGCATCGTCGGCTTTCAGGCGGAGTGGGTCTGGAACGGCTACCTGGTGAAGCGCGAACGCTGCAATCCCTCCGGGCTGCTGCGGAACTACCCCGGCGCGCTGCTGGCGTTTACTCCCCAATCCGTCTCCGTCCATCCGGGGTACCGTTTTCCCGCCGGCCAGACGCTGCCCTCCGGGTTGGTGACGAATCAGTTCGGCCTGCGCGGCCATCCTCTCTCTCTGGCTAAGCCGTCGCGGGCCATTCGTGTCGCCTTTCTGGGCGCCTCCACCACCGTCGGCTTCCACCCGTTCCCGTTCTCGTATCCGGAGTACGTGGAGCACTGGCTGAACCGCTTCGCCGCGGCCAACCGCTACGAGGTGCGCTTCGAGGCGCTGAATGGCGGCCGCGAAGGCGTGAACTCGAACGACATCGCCGCCATACTGCGGGAAGAACTCCTGCCCCTCGATCCGGATCTGGCGGTGTACTACGAAGGCGCCAACCAGTTCACGTCAGCCAATCTGCTGGTGCGGCCGGTGATTCCTCCCCGGGCAGCGGTGGACCCGCGCGATCCGGTGGTGCAACATAAGCTGCCCGCGTTCCTGCGCACCCGCTTCGCCACCGGCGAGCTGCTGGACCGGGCGCTGAACGGATTCCGCACGGTGGGCGAACCGCGCAAGCCCGGGTATCGTCTGCAATGGCCGGACGGGGTGAGCGAGCGCAACCCCGATCCCGACAGTCCGCTGCTGCCGCTCCAGTTGCCCGCGATCATAAAGGACCTGGACGCGATGCGCGCGGGCCTGGGGGACATCGGCGGGCGGCTGGCGGTGTGCTCGTTCGAGTGGTTCACCCCCGGCGGCGCGCCCCTTTCGCCCACCCGGCACAGGCTCATCTACGAGGAGTTGAACACCGCCCTGTGGCCGCTTCGCTATGCCGACATCCGCCGCCTGAGCGATTTCCAGAACCGCGTCTTGCGGAACTATGCCGCTTCCCGCAAGATCCCGTTTCTGGACGTGGCCGGGGCGGTTCCGCAGGACCCCGACCTGTTCGTCGACGCCATCCACATGACGGAAGTGGGGGAGCGCGTGAAGGCGTGGATCGTGTTTCAACGGCTTGTGCCGGTCGTCCGCCGCCTGATCGCCTCCGGCCAGCTTCCGCGCCACGCCGATGCCGCGCGGCTGCCGGCGCCCGCGCCCATGGCCGCCGCCGGAATGTCGACCGCGTGCCCCGTCCCGGCGGGGCCGGTGAGCCGCATCGATGGGGCGCTCTCCCTGGATGCCATCGAACGGGCGCTGGACGGGGTTTCGATCGTTCCGGGACGTCCCATCCGGATCACCATGGTTCCGCAACAGTGGGCCGACGCGGCGGCGATTCCGCTGCACATTCCGTCCTCCCTGCGGGGCGACCTTTTTGTTCTGATACGGGCCCGGGTGCTGAGTGGACAAGCCGGAGTTGGTATCATGGATCGCGAGCTCAAAGGCTATCAGGTGGAGAAGTTCGTGGATGCCGCGCCGCAGACGGCGGATATCTACCTGCCGGTGCCGTTGCCCGGGACCGCCGCTTCCCTGATGATCCGCAACACCGCCAAAGGCGCGGTGGCCTCCGAAATCGTCATCGAGGATGCCGCCCTGGTGGCCGCGCCGGCCCGTTGAGGGGTGAATGAGATGAGAACGCACGAAAACTTCGAGCGAAGCGCCGCGGCGCAGCCGCCTTCGGAGCGTTCCTTCGCCTGGGTTTTTGCGGCGTTCTTCGCGGCGGTGGCGCTCTGGCCGGCCTGGCGCGGGAGACCGGTGCGCTGGTGGGCGCTGGGCATCGCGGCGCTGGTTCTTGTGGCGGGCCTGGTGCAGCCCTCGGTTCTGCGCATCCCCAATCTCATCTGGTTCCAGTTTGGAAGACTGCTGAATCGCATCGTCAGCCCGGTGGCGGCGTCGCTGCTGTTTTTCGCCGTGTTCACGCCCTTCGCCCTGATCCTCAGAATGGCCGGAAAAGACTTGCTGCGGTTGCGGCCCGACCCGGCAAGCCGCAGCTACTGGATTGAGCGAAACCCTCCCGGACCGCCGCCGGAGAGCATGTCCGAGCAGTTCTAAGCGTTCGCGCCCGGGTATAATCGGGTATCCTCATGCCGACGCGCCCGACGCCCCGGTTCTCCTATTACTGGGCCGCCATTCTGCTGCTGCCGCTGGTGGCGTTGTGGCGCCGGGACGATCCGCTGTACAGCCCTCTCTGGTATGCCGACCCATGGTTCTATCTGGGATACTTCCGCGACCTGGTGAACTTCAAGCGGGACTTGTTTCCCGGCTACTACTACGGGAGCAGGCTGTCGTGGGTGCTGCCGGGCTATCTGGTTCACCTGGCGCTCCCGCCGCTGTTCGCCAACGCCCTGATGCACCTGGGCGCGCACACCGCCGCCGCCGCTTCCGTGTTCCGGATTCTCCGGTCCAGCGCAGGGGCCCGCGCGGCATTCCTGAC
>Ga0209039_10003176_pt1 | contig 13068 bp, 10 predicted proteins | sample BogFormECP12_OM1_FD_188238 | JGI IMG/M metagenome (GOLD analysis project Ga0209039, IMG submission 188238) | Bog forest soil microbial communities from Calvert Island, British Columbia, Canada - ECP12_OM1 (SPAdes) (version 2) | ecosystem: Environmental > Aquatic > Freshwater > Wetlands > Bog ...
CTTCAGCGCTGCGGTAACTGCACCGTCTTGAGTTCGGCTTTAGCCGCTGAGGCCACGCCCGCTAAACCCGCTGTTCTTTCTCCGCCACCGCCCGGCGAAAATATTCCAGCGAAAGCTTCAGCCCGCTTTCCAGCTCCACTTTCGGTTCCCAGCCCAGCAGCCGCTTCGCTTTCGAAATATCCGGACACCGCTGCTTCGGATCGTCCTGCGGCAGCGCTTCGAACTTGATCTGGCTCTCCGACCCCGTCGTCGCAATCACTTTCCGCGCGCACTCCAGAATCGTGAACTCCGTCGGATTCCCAACATTTACCGGCTCATGCTCCGGCGACCGCGCCAGCCGCAGGATCCCATCCACCTCATCGCTTACGTAGCAGAAGCTGCGCGTCTGGCTGCCGTCGCCATACACCGTAAGATCTTCTCCCCGCAGCGCCTGCCACATAAAATTCGGAATCACCCGTCCGTCGTTGATCTGCATTCGCGGCCCATACGTGTTGAAGATCCGCAGAATCCGCGTGTCCACCCGGTGATAGCGGTGATACGCCATGGTCACCGCTTCCGAAAACCGTTTTGCCTCGTCGTATACCGACCGCGGCCCCACCGGATTCACATTCCCCCAATACGTCTCGGTCTGCGGATGCACCATCGGGTCCCCGTAACACTCCGAGGTCGATGCCATCATGAATTTCGCGCCGCAGCGCAGCGCCGTTTCCAGCGCTTCAAACGTCCCATACGATCCCACCCGCAGCGTTTCGATCCCGTGTTTGGCATAGTCCACCGGGCTCGCCGGACTCGCGAAGTGAAATACATAATCCAATGCGCCCCACTCCCCGGGCTGGCAAACATCCTTCTCCACAAACTCAAATCGCGAATCGTTCCGCAGATGCTCAATGTTCCCGAGCCGTCCCGTCAGCAGATTGTCCGCCGCCACCACCCTATAGCCCTCGCCCAGCAGCCCATCGCACAAATGCGATCCCAGAAAGCCTGCCCCTCCAGTCACCAGCGCACGTTGCATGTTCATGGACTCAGGCGCGCTCCCTTATCTTCGAACCCGTCGCCCCTGGCAACTCTTCTGTCAACGCCGCCGGACGCCCCACGCTGTAATACGAGAATCCGTGCTCCACCATCACCGCCGGATCGTACAGATTCCGCCCATCGAGCACGATCGGATACTTCACCAGCGTGTGCAGACGCTCCAGATCAAGCGCCGCGAACTCTTCCCACTCCGTCAGGATCAGCAGTGCATCCGCGCCCGTCGCCGCCTCATACGCATCCGCCGCGAACTCGACGCCCGATTTCAGCACCTCTTTCGCCCGCTCCATCGCCGCTGGATCGTAGGCGCAAATGTGGCAGCCCTCGCGCACCAGTTCCTGCACCAGCAGCAGCGCCGGAGACTCCCGAATATCGTCAGTTCCGCCCTTGAACGCCAGCCCCAGCACGCCCAGTCGCTTGCCGCGGAAAGTCCAGAGCACGCTCCGCACCTTGCGCAAAAAGCGGTGCCGCTGATCCTCGTTAATACGAGTCACTTCTTCCAGCAGCCGGAAGTCGTATCCACTTTCCTTCGCGACCGCCCGGAACGCCATCAGATCTTTCGGAAAGCACGATCCCCCATACCCGATCCCCGGATTCATAAATCGCGGCCCGATCCGCGAATCCGTCCCAATCCCGTCGCTCACCTGCTCCACATTCGCCCCCACCGCTTCGCAGATCGACGCCACCGCATTGATGAAAGAAATCTTCATCGCCAGAAACGCATTGGAAGCGTGCTTGATCAGTTCCGCACTCTTCGCGCTCGTGACGATCAACCGCGGCGGCACCCGAGCCGCTTCCGGACGCGGAATCGCATCCCCCCGCCCGTAGTACCATCCACTGGTCAGCGGCCCGTAGAGCTGGCGCATTACCTCCGCCGCCCGCTCGCTCTCCACTCCCACCACGATGCGGTCGGGATAGAGAAAATCTGTAACCGCCGTCCCTTCGCGCAGAAATTCCGGATTCGAAGCCACATCGAACAGCGACGGATCCGCCCCGTTCCTCATGATGATGGTGCGGATCCACTGGCTCGTGTACACCGGAACCGTGCTCTTCTCCACCACCACCTTGTACTCGTCCACACCCCCGGCGATTTCCCGCGCCACCGACTCCACATACGACAGATCCGCGTCCCCGCTTTCGGTCGGCGGCGTCCCGACCGCGATGAACACTGCCTCGCTTTCCCGTGTGGCCGCCTGCAAGTCGCCGGAAAACTTGATGCGCCCGCCCCTATGCCGCGCCAGCAACTCGGGCAGAAATTGTTCGTGAATCGGCACCTCGCCCTTCCGCAGTGCCGCGATTTTCTTCTCGTCGTTATCGACCAGGACAACCTCGTGCCCCAGATCCGCGAAACACACTCCCGTTACCAACCCTACATATCCGGAACCGACCACCGCGACGCGCATGGCGAGTCTTCTCCTTGAATTTTCATCTGCACCTCCGGCTCGTCGGTGTGCACTTTCTTACTGTAGCAGTCTTTCCAGCGCTGATCGCTTTTCTATCGTCATCAACCCATCCACCCAGCCCAGGAATGGGAATTCGAATCTCACAATATTCAGTGACCTCCATCACCGCCCCAAGGTTCGCCAGATTAAGCTTCGCCAAGTTTCAGAACGGCGGCCTAGCTCGTGTGGGGACAGGCGCCCTCGCCCGTCCAAGCCGAGCGCAACTCGGCCTCGTCTCCAGCGCCATCACCATATTGTATTGTTGTCGTCCGAACGGTTAGCATCCTAGCAGTCTGCTCGTCCAGCACAGCCAGCCCCCGCCCAAAAGTCGTAGCGCTCCCGTCCACCAGCCTCCGCTCGGGATCGCTGTAAAATATCCCCAAGGCATCCCCCGCCCACCTGGGAGAAATCCATCTGCGCCGTGCCCTGATCAACGCCGCACTCCTGCTCCTGTTGTGCGCGCCGCTAGCCCGCGCCCAGGATCGCTCCGGCGAACTCCGCCTCACCGTCACCGATTCCGACGGCGCCGTCTTGCCCGCCCACGGCCTTCTCATCAGCCAGGCAAGCCATTTCGAACTCGCCTTCGACACCGCTCCCACTGGTGAATACACCGCCAAGAAGTTGCCTCTGGGCACCTACCATCTGACGCTGGAGCACGCCGGATTCGCCCCCTACAATTCGCTCCTCGAGATTCGCTCCGAGCTGCCCCAGAAAATTTCCGTCGTCCTCTCCGTTGCCACCGTCGCCCAGACCGTCGACGTAAAAGATTCCGACACGCTTCTCGATACCACGAATGCCGGCAACACTTACCAACTCGGCGCGCCCACATTGCGCGATTGGGCCGCCACCATTCCCGGACGGCAGGCCATCGACGTCGTGCAATCGCAACCTGGCTGGGTGCTCGAGGCCAACGGAGTCCTCCATCCCCGCGCCTCTGAATACGACACGCAGTACGTTGTCGATGGACTCCCCATCCTCAACAACCGCTCACCCGCCTTCTCTCCCTCCGACGATCTCGACGATGCGCAGGCGGTCAAGACGTACACCTCCGGAATTCCTCCCGAATTCGGCCGCAAGGTTGGCGGCGTGGTTGAAACCGTGACCGACCGCAATCCCGCGCGCGGAGCGCACGGCACCGTCATCCTCGGCGGAGGAAGTTTCGACACCGCGAACGCCTACCTCGGCGCCAGTTATTTCGACGGCCGCAACATCTTCGGCCTCTCCATGGACGCGGCTCGCACCGGCCGCTTTCTCGATCCCCCGGTGCTCCAAAACTTCACCAATAGCGCCACCCTCGCCGGAATCAAAGCCAGCTTCGAGCGCGATCTCACTACAAAAGATCGTCTCCGCCTTTCGCTCAGTTTCGATCGCGCCGGTTTTCTCGTTCCGAACGAACTCGTCCAGCAGCAGAACTTGCAGCGCCAGGATCGCGGCAATCGGGAAGTCTCAGGCCAGGTTTCGTATCAGCACACCTTCTCTTCCAACGTACTCGCCACCGTGCAGGGGCGCGCGCGCGACGACGAAGCCGGCCTCACCTCCAATGCATCTTCCTGGCCCATAGAACCATTTCAGGACCGCGGTTTCCGCGAAGGCTATGTCAGCGCCACCGTCGCCGCCAATTTCCCCCACCACGAAATCAAAGCCGGAGCCGATTCCATCTACAGCTTCGTTCACGAACTATTCTCCTACCACATCACCGCCACCGAGCTTAACGGCCAGCCCCTCTTCGATCCCTCCACCCCGCTCAATTTTTTCTTCCACCAATCCGGTGACGATCGCGAGCTGGCGTTTTTCGTACAGGACAGCGCGCATTTCGGCAACCTCAACCTAAGCGGCGGAATTCGCTTCGACCACTACAGCGTTCGCGTCACCGAGTCGGCCTGGAGCCCGCGCTTCGGTTTCGCCTGGTACGTCCCCAAACTTGGCATCGTATTCCGCGGATCCTACGACCGCGCCTTCGGCACTCCCGCCATCGAGAACCTGCTGTTGAGCGCGTCGCCCCAAGCCCGCACTCTCAACAACGAAGTCGCCCAGCTCCCGGTCCGTCCTTCGCGCGCCAACTATTACGAACTCGGAGCCACCAAAGAACTCTTCCACAAAGCTCACATCTCGGCCAACGTCTTCCAGCGCGACACCCGCAATTTCGCCGACGACGATCCTCTCCTCGATACCGGCGTCAGTTTCCCCATCGCGGTGAGTTCCGCCCACATCTACGGCGCCGAAAGCCAGCTCGCCCTCCCGCAGTGGGGCCCGTGGTCCGCCTGGTTGAACTACTCCTACATGGTTGCCTCCGCGCGTCTTCCCGTGGTCGGCGGATTATTTCTCGGCCCTGACGCTTCACAGCTTCTCAACTCCAACGCCCGCATCTGGATTTCTCAGGACCAGCGCCACACTGCGCACGGACAGATCCGGTACCAGCCCTGGTCGCGCTTTTGGACCTCCGTCGGCGTCTCCTACGGCACCGGTCTTCCCGTCGACCTGAACGGCGAGTCAACCCAAACCCTCGTCGCCGAATTCGGCCAGGCCGTAGTTGACCGCGTCAACCTCAACGCCGGACGCGTGCGCCCATCCTTCTCTGCCGATCTCTCCGCTGCCCTCGATCTCTACAAAAAAGAATCGCGCGCCCTGCGCCTGCAAGGCGATATTCGCAATCTCAACGACCGCCTCAACCTGATCGACTTCGCCAGCGTCTTCTCCGGCACCGCCATCGGCTCTCCCCGTACTTTCTCTCTTCGCCTCCGCTTCGATTACTAAAGCGCGCGGCGAGTGTGGCGCGGGCGCCCCCGCGCGCGTAAAACTGTGTGCGCCCAATCCCCCATCCGTCAAAGACGCTGATCTAACTCCCCTGTGTTCCCCTGTGGTCAGTCGTTCCGCCCTCCGCCGCCAAACAAGAAGGCGCGGATAGCCCCCGCAACAAATTACAAAATTACCCGATTACCCAATCTCCCCGCCGATTGACTTCCCCCGCATTTCGCGCGAAACTCCCCTCTGGGCCTGCTTTCCCCCGCATCACCGCGGGCCGCCGGAACAAAATATGTTCCCGCAACCTATGTCGAGGTCCGAGTTCCACCCTGACGATTCGTCTCCTGACCCGACCCGCATTCTCGAGCAGCACCTCCTCGCCGGCTTCTCGCCCGACCTCGCTCTCGATTTAGTCCTCAACGAACTCGTAGTCCGCGCCGCCCAAGCCACCCGCGCCAGCGCCGCCGCCCTCGCCCTCGTTCGCGGCGACGAAATGGTCTGCCGCGCCGCCACCGGGCACCTCGCCCCCGATCTCGGCGTCGCTCTCAACACCCGCGACGGTCTCTCCGGCGCCTGCCTTCAGACTCGTCAGCCGCAGCTTTCCGTCGACACCGAGTTCGATCCCCGCGTTGACCCCGCCATCTCCCGCCACCGGGGCATCCGCTCCATCCTCATCGTTCCCGTCTTCGAAAGTAACGACAAGAACGCTCGTTTCACCGGAGTTCTCGAAGTTTTTTCTACTTCTCCGGCCGCCTTCTCCCACAACCATCAAAAAGTGCTCGAAGCTTTCGCCGAGGAGTGCGCCCGCATCCGCCAAGCTGCCATCGAACTCAGTCAGCGCAAGCCCGTCGCCGCAGTCGCATCGCCCGAACTCGTCCCGCCCGCGCTCATTCCGTCCGATTTCGTCCCGCCCGAGTTCACGCCCCCCGACTTCATCGCACCCAGCCCTCTGCCCGCTCGCCGCTCTCCCTACGAAGCCTGGACCCTCCTCCTCGGATCTCTAGCCATTCTCGCCACCATCGCCGTCAGCTTCCTCATCGGCTCCCGCATCGGATGGTTGCGCCCATCTCGAACTGCATCCAGTAGCCACATCTCGCAGCCCATCCCCGCAGGAACAAACGCGCCAGCAAAATCTTGCGTAGGGACAGCCGCCCCCGGCTGTCCAGCCGAGCAAAGCTCGGCAGGCACGACCGCAGCCCATCAAGCAAATCCGCCATCGTCAGAAAGAGCGTCAGAAAAAACGTCAGGGAAATTGTCCAGGCCGACGTCTAACGCCCCCGCCACAGACGAATTAGTCGTCTACGAAAAAGGCAAAGTCATCTTTCGCATGAAGCCCGTTCCCTCCAAGCCCGACCGAGCGAACCATCAACCAGCCAACCCCGATTCCACCAGGCAAGACAGCGATGCCATCGTAGAAGCATCGTCGACGACTAGGATCGCCCCAACGAAGATCGCCCCAACGAAGATCGCCCCAACAACGAAGATCGCCCCAGCCCAAACCGTCTGGCTCGCTCCCGCGCAATCCGAAGCCCGCCTCCTCAGCCGCACCGAGCCCCTGTATCCCCCCGAAGCTCTGGCCGCCCACCGCGCCGGCACGGTCGTCCTCGAAGTCCAAGTCGCCGAAGACGGCTCCGTCTCCAACCTCCGCCCCCTCAGCGGAGACCCTGTCCTGGCCGCCGCCGCCGCCGAAGCCGTCCGCAATTGGCGCTATCAACCCTACCGCCAAAACGACCACCCCGCCCAATTCCAGACCGATGTAACTTTGACCTTCACCCTCCCCAACTAAGCGCTCGCCCAGCCGACGTGTCAGCATCATTATTCCGCCGGGGCGCGATTCGCCAGAATCACGCCGATTCACGTCTGGGTAATCGCTGCAGGCGCGTTTGACATCGGTAACGCCTCAGAGTAGGGTTAGGTGCCTTTTCACCAAATCCCACAAGCACAAGGAGAACAAAATGCGAGTGTCACTGCCGCTGTATGGTGTCGTGGTGTGCCTTTGTCTCGTTCCGATCCTCCAGGCGCAGGACGCGGCCAAAGTGGATCCCAAGCATTACACCGTACTGAGCGAAAACGACCAGGTAAGAATTCTGAAAGTGCACTACGGCCCGCACGAGAAGTCGGTCATGCACAGCCATCCCGCTTCGGTTGCGGTGTTCCTCACCGACAGCAACGGGCAGTTCAGCTATCCGGACGGGACAAAGAAAAGCTTTACCGTCAAGGCAGGCGATGCGCAATATGGCCCGGCCGAGACCCACCTGCCGGACAATACTAGCGACAAAGCGCTGGAGGTGATCGTAGTCGAGCTGAAAGCCAAGGCCGCCCATCAGGGGAAGACGGAGATGAAGTAATTTCCGGCAGGGTGCCCCAGGTCTCGCGGTTTTCGAGAACTGGGAGATTCGCTACTGCCTACGAAAACGCCAACTCCTTAGCCCGCTGCACCGCCTTCACCACCGCCTTGATCAGCGTTACGCGCAGCTTGCCCTCTTCCAGTTCCATGATGCCGTCGATCGTGCATCCCGCCGGTGTCGTCACCGCATCCTTCAGCAGCGCCGGATGATCCCCGGTCTCCAGCACCACCCGCGCCGCGCCCATCGTTGTTTGCGCCGCCAGCAGCGTCGCTATATCGCGCGGCAGTCCCACCTTCACCCCCGCCTCCGCCAGCGATTCCAGAATGATGTAGATATACGCTGGCCCGCTCGCCGACAATCCCGTGACCGCGTCCATGTGTTTTTCGTCCACGGCCACCGTCCGCCCCACCGCGTCGAAAAACTTCGTCGCTGTTTCCAGATGCTGCTTGGTCGCGAATTTCCCCTTGCACAGCGCCGTCATGCCCGCGCCCAGCACGCAAGGAGTGTTCGGCATCGCCCGCACCACCGGAACTTCTTTCTCCATCGCCCGCTCAATCATCTCCGTCGGAACCGACGCCGCCACCGAAATCACCAGTTGCTTCTCATTCAAGTGCGCGCGAATCTCCCGCACCACGTCGGCCACCACCTGCGGCTTCACGCAGAGAAAAATAATGTCCGCGTCCTTCACCGCCTCCGAGTTGTCGGTCCCCGCGTGCACCTTCAACTTTTCCTTCAGCATCCGCGCCCGCTCCGGATGCGCCACTGTTGCCCAGGTCTGCCCCGGCGACAGCAATCCATCCCGCAAGAAAGATTGCAGCAGAATCGATCCCATCTTCCCCGCACCCAAAACCGCCACTTTCTTCTTACCAACACTCTGCCCCATAGGATTCTCCAACCTTGCCTAAATAGTAGTGCACCAGACTAACACCACGAAGCCTGCCCAGCCTTCCCCTGTTTTCATCTGTGCCCCCTGTGGTGAAGCTTTTCTCCGCGTACTCGACCGTGTCCGAGGCGAAAGCTCGATCTCCTATCCCACCACGCCCGCGGCCCGCACCATCTTCAATATCTCCCGCCCAATCGGCAACGAAGCCGTCGCTGCCGGAGACGGCACATTCAGCACGTGCAAAAATCGCTCCCGCCCCACAAACCGGAAATCATCCACCAGCGCGCCATCCGCACCCACCGCCTGCGCCCGCACTCCCGACCCGCCCGGCGTCATATCTTCCATCCGCACCTCCGGCACCAGGCGCTGGCAAGACCGCACAAACTCCCGCTTCCGCAGCGACCGCCGAAACTCCCCCAGCCCGTTTTTCCAGTGCTGCCGCGCCATTGCCCGAAATCCCGCGTCCATGAACACTTCCATCGTCTCGCCCAAATCGAAATCCCTCCACCGATATCCCTCGCGCCGGAACGCCAGCACCGCATTCGGCCCCGCATCCACATTCCCATAAATCCGCCGCGTGAAGTGCACGCCCAAAAACGGATACTGCGGATCGGGCACCGGATAAATCAGCCCCCGCACCAACTCCTGCCGAGCCACCGCCAGATCGTAATATTCCCCGCGAAACGGAACGAGAATCATCCCCGGATCGTCTCCCGCCATCCGCGCCACCCGATCGCTATACAGCCCCGCGCAATTCACCACATACCGCGCCGAAAAATCTCCCGCTCGCGTCCGCACCACCACCGCCTCTCCCGTCGCGTCCGACTTTGCGCCCGACGACCGGCCGAATCCCACCACCCCCGCATTCGTCCTAACCTCCGCCCCGCGCCCCGCCGCGATCTCCGCATACTTCGCCGTCACCGCCGCATAATCCGTGATTCCGGTGGACGGCACTTTGAGCGCTCGCACTCCGCCCACATGCGGCTCAATCTCGAGCATCGCCTCGCGCGAAAGCAACCGCAAACCCTCCAGCCCATTCGCCACGCCCCGCTCGTGCAACTCGTGCAGGTGCGCCGCTTCCTCCGCGTTCGTAGCCACAATCAATTTCCCGCAAACCTCATGCGGAATCCCATGTCGCGAGCAGAACTCCACCATTTCCCGCGCCCCCGCCACACACAACCGCGCCTTCAGCGATCCTGCCTTGTAATAAACCCCGCTGTGGATCACCCCGCTATTGTGTCCCGTCTGATGCCGAGCCACTCCCGCTTCTTTCTCCAATACCACCACCCGCAGCCGGGGAAACCGCTCTGTCACCTGCATGGCAAACGAAAGCCCAACAATTCCCCCGCCAATCACCGCAATGTCATAAGTCATAAGTCAGCTCGTGTAGCGCGGACACTCTTGTCCGCGGCCCTTGACTCTGAGTGTGGGGACGGGCGCCCTCGCGAGCCTGCGCCCTGAGCGAAGTCGAAGGGTCCAAGCCGTGCAAAGCACCTCAGCCTCACCGAAGATGATCCTACCTCACCCCCGCGTTCCATCACCGTGACGCAGGCACAACGAGATGTGACGCAAGAAAAAAGGCGCGGGTGCCCCACGTCTCGCTTTTCGAGACGTGGGTACGGACACCTTCGCGCCCTCAATTACCAATTACAAATTCTCGGCGTCCTCTGCGTCTCGGCGGTAGATTGCCCGGCGGCGAGTTCGCCCTACTGCACAATCAGCGTCACCACATCCCCGTGCGCCGTCCCACCCACAGCCGTAGCCGTCACCGTAATCTGCGACGTGCCCAAGGCCGTTGGCGCCGCCACATTCACAAAAGCCGATCCCGGAGCCGCCGCTGCCGCCGACGTGGCCGTCACGGTAGCCGTCGCCGGGTTCGGCACCACCGCCGGAGCCGTATACAGCCCATTTCCATCCACCGTGCCATTTGCATTCCCGCCCGTGACTGCCCAAGTCACACTCTGGTTAGTCGAGGCATTAACTGTCGCCGTGAATTGTTGCTGAGTAACTCCTGCCGGCCACGAGTTACCCGCTTCATCCGCATACAAAGTAGCCACTCCGGGATTCACCGTGACCGTCACCGCTGGCGGTGGTGGTGCGCCACCACCACCGCCAGCAACGCCGCCGCAAGAAATCAGCGCCAGCAACCCAAGCCCCAGGCAAATCCCCGCGATCCCCCAGTAGAGACGCGGCTTGCCGCGTCTCTTTCCCCCCAGCCCCACAATCCCCACTATCGCCACCAACATGAATGCGTAGGGACGGCCGCCCCCGGCCGTCCAAGCCGTGCGCAGCACGGCCCAAACCCGCGGCCTCGACTCCGTCCCCGCGTTCGGCCCCAAAGTCGATATCGTCAGCGTAACCGTCGTCGTCCCCGCCCCCGCCGCAATCGTCGCCGGACTAAACCCGCACCTGGTCAACGCCGGCAAGCCCGAGCACCCAAAACTCACCGCCGAGCTAAACGCCCCGCCCCCCACCGGAACCGCCGAAAACGTATAGCTCGCGCTCTGTCCCGCGGACACCGTTACCGTAGCGCTGCCCGTGTCTGTCCACGTCACATCCGTTCCCACCGTCAGCGTCTCGGTCGGCGTGGCATGGGTCAACGTCCCATCCGTTCCCTGGATCGTGAAATTAAACGCCCCTGCCGTCGCGCTGCCCAACGTCACTGTAAACGCAGCGCCCCCAGCGGTCGGTGTCAGCGTCGAAGGCGTAATCCCGCACGTCCCCGGAGCGCCCGCCGTACACGTCGGCGTCACGCTCCCGCTGTATCCGTTCAAAGCCGTCAGCGTCCCGTCCCAGGTTACGTTCTGATTCACCACCGTCGTATTCGGAGTCGCCGTCACCGCAATCGCAAAGTTCGGAGCTCCCCCCGTCACCGTTAGCCCGAACGTCTGCGTCTTGGCCGCCGGCGCCCCCGTCGCCATCGCCGAGATCGTCACCGTAACCGGACCACCCATCGGCGTTCCTACCGCTGCCGTCACCGTCAACGTAACCGTCACCGGCGACGACGACGTCGGACTCACCGAACTTGAGGGCGAGAACACGCAAGCCGCTCCCGCCGGCAGCCCCCCCGAGCAACTCAGTGTCACCGTTCCCGCAAAACTTCCCGACGCCGTCACCTGGAATGTGCTCGCTCCCGACGTTCCGCCCTGCCCCACGCTCAACGAATTCGGACTCGGCGCCGTCAGATTGAAGTCCACCACGTGCAGCGTTACCGTCGCGTCGCGTGTAATCGCGTTTCCGTCCGTTCCCACCGCGTGCGCGTTGAAACTGTAATCGCCCACGAAACCGCCTGCCGTCAGCGTATAGGTAGCAGTCGGCGTTATCTGCGTCGGCGTCAGCGTGCAGGTATTCGGCGCCGCGCCGCTGCAACTCAAATTCACCGCGCTCGCGTATCCGCCCTTCGCGGTCAGCGTGCCGTTGAACGCGGCCGTCTGCGTCGGAAACACCGTCTGCGGCGAATTCGAAATCGCATTCGTATAGTCTGCCGACGTCACCAGTATGTAGTTCCAAATGCCCCGCCCGTAGGTCGACGCCACCAGCGTTTTCGTGCCCGCGTCAGGATTGTAAAGTTGCAGCGCCGTTACCGGAGCGTCCGGCAGAAATCCCGACACACCCGGCCCCGGCGCCGGACCAACTTCCGTCCAACTGGGAGCGCTCGTCGAACTCACAAAAACACCAACGTCGGTTCCCGCATAGATCTGAGAAGGAGTGACCGAGGAGTCCACCAGCAAGGCGTTCACCGGAGCGTCCGGCAGTTCCGTCACTCCCGTCCCGGTCCAGTCCGTCCAACTCGCGCCCGCATTCGTCGTCTTCCACACATGCGACGTTGGGTACGACGGGGTGCTGAATCCCATGATCCCCACATACGCCGTGTTGCCCGTCGCATCGGACTTATCCATCGCGACCGCCGCAATCGCATACCCGTTCGGATTTACATTCTGCGTCACATTCGTCATCAAGGCTACGCCCGCGTTCGTCGTAACCCAAACCTCGCCGCCAGGGGCCCCGCTCAGCGGCCCATATCCGTTCGTCACCGCATACACCACCGTCGAATTGCTGTTAATGTCCTTTGGACCGCCCGCCGCCAGCGCATTCACCAGGTTGATCTCACCACCCGTGCAAGCGCCCGCCCCCAACGTGTCGAAGTCATTGCTCAACTGCAGCGGCGCGGTTCCGACCGTGCTGATCCGCCACACCCGGCAGGTTCCCACCAGCATTTCACTGGTATTCTGCGGGTCCAGAATATAAGGAGTATCGTAAGCTCCCTGATCTCCGCCCAGATTGTTGGAGTCGACGATCTGGAGAAATGTATTGTTGTTACAATCCGTTCCCGTTCCCGTTACCGACTCACACTTCATGATCGTGACGTAGGGATTCGCCGCGAACCATTCGCTGGGGTTCGTAGGATTGATCGCAGTAAATCCGCCATCCCCGCCCAGCGCATTCTGCCAGGTAGGATTGCTGGTCGCGCTGCTGGTTTTCGGCGAGCCGTTATCCTGCGTTCCCCCCAACAGAATGTCCGCGCTCGTCGGGTGCACCGAGAACGAAACGAACTCCGTCATCGATCCCAGGCTCTCGCTCAGGCTGTCAAACTGATTCGTCCCCGTGCAACTCCCCGTGGTCA
>Ga0209039_10003178_pt1 | contig 13057 bp, 10 predicted proteins | sample BogFormECP12_OM1_FD_188238 | JGI IMG/M metagenome (GOLD analysis project Ga0209039, IMG submission 188238) | Bog forest soil microbial communities from Calvert Island, British Columbia, Canada - ECP12_OM1 (SPAdes) (version 2) | ecosystem: Environmental > Aquatic > Freshwater > Wetlands > Bog ...
GTGCTGATTGTCTCGCACACCATGATTTGAAAGAAGGAGCCGAAATATGATCCGTAAGTTTTTATTAGGAGCCGAAATCAGGGATATAAAATTTTATAAGGTCGCACTGGTCTTCTTACCCCTGCTATTTATTTATACCATAATAGTGATTCTGTTCTCTACAAACATATTGCAGGGCGATGAAGGTGGATATATGAGGTATGCCACCCGAATTGTGACCGGATTATATTTCTCGAGCCCTACAGATGTTCAATTGTGGTGGGGAATTGGTTATCCTCTTATTTTGGTGCCTTTTGTTGCTCTAAATATACCATTAATATATATCAAAATCTTAAATGCCCTTTTTCTTTATGGTGCAATTCTGTTTCTTTACAATACTCTAAATAATTATATTCGTCCGATTATTGCTCTCGTGATTGCATTCTTGGGCGGATTGTACTTACCCTTCCTAAGAGAATTACCCTTTATTCTTTCCGAATCTTTAACCTATTTCCTTGTAGCTGGGTTCATTTATTATTCCTGTCGATTGCTCAAACATGATTTTCTCTCTCTAGTAGACCTTTTGCTTGCAGCATTCTTTATGGCGTATTTAGCCTTAACCAAAGTTTTCTATGGATATATGATCCTGGTTTGTGTTGTCCTTTATGGGGCATTTTATATTTGGTCTAGAAGCGAAAAATTCCGACTGCTGGTTTTGATGTACATAATAGCCTTAATCTTTTGTGTACCGTATCTGATTGGAACTTATATGATAACGGGTAATATATATTATTGGGGAACTTCTGGTGGCATGTCTCTTTATTGGATGTCAACACCATATGCAAATGAATGGGGAGATTGGTTTTCGGCTGATGACGTAAAGGCTATACCTGAATTGAATATAAACCATGGAATGGATTTCCAAAAAATATCATCATTAAGTCAACCAGCAATGGATGCAGCCTTAAAGAAATTAGCAATAGAAAACATTATTCACAATCCAAAGAAATTCTTTATCAACTGGTTAGCGAACCTCGGAAGATTAGTTTTTGGCTACCCACATTCTTATACTCAACAGGACATGACTATTTTTTATTACTTGGTACCGAATGTTCCCCTTATTACATTTTTCTTGTTTAGCCTTGTCCCAGCTCTATTTCGTTGGAAGCAGATACCCTATGAGATTAAAACATCGCTTTTCTTCGCTATATTGGCCTTTTTAGGTACTTCCCTGTTGAGTGCTTTTGTAAGGTTATTTACGGCTTTGGTACCATTTCTAATTGTTTGGATGTCGTTTATTTACTTCAAAATCATAAATATTCATTTGACGAATTTGGAAATTCCAAATAATACAATTGAGACCGTTAAGGAGCCTATTAAACGGGAAATTTTTTGGTAAAATGCGGGGCTTCAAAAGGAGTAAACCTTTGTCACCGCGACAAAAGCTTAACTCCCAGGAAACCTCCAATGGACAGTTTACTCGAGTTGTGCTGCGAAATCAATGATTTTTTGCAAAGAATTTCTTCCAATCTGGCATAAGCACCTTTCATGCGGCGGCCTGAAACAGCTCCAATGAGCTTGGTCTTTAACGATGAGCGAGATTATTGACCATCTTGGTTGCCTTTCATCAATCTATTTATCGCAATTTCAAAACCTACCATTGGTGAGCAGGTCTTGAAACAATGGTGTTCAGAGTTCCCAAGATTGGTCAATTACACTCGCTTCATTGAGTACATTCCTTCTGCATTGGTACCGTTGATCATGTACCTGCGTACTTACTGCTTGAACAGTTGTAGTGGTATATACTTAGTTGACTCAACCTCACTCGACAATTGCCTCAATCTGCGCATTCATTCTCAAAAAGTCTTTACCAGTCTGGCTGAACGGAGCAAAACTTCATTAGGCTGATTCTTCGGCTTCAAACTCCAACTGGTGGTCAATGATCAGGGGGAATTATTGCAATGTTGCATTACGCCTAGCAATGTTGATGACCGCAGGCCTGCTCTACGACTGGTCAAGAAGCTGTTTGGCAAGCTCATTGAGGATAATGGCTACGTCTCACAGGCTCTGGCCAAGTCCTTGCGCCAGATGTTTGATACCCAAATCATTACCAAACTGCGAAACAAATAGGAAGAATTAGTTGATGATCTTATCGGACCGGATCCCGTTGCGTCGTCGGGTAATCATTGAGACGACCATTGATCAAATCAAAAATATCTCCCAGATCGAACACTCTCGCCATCGCAATGTATTTAACTCCTTTGTTAATGTGCTATTCGGCTTGATGGTTTATTGCCGCCAACCTTCAAAACCATCGTTGGGCTTGGACCAACTTCTGCCCTTGCCCACATAACTCGAATTCATCTAATAAATATATGGGGCGGATAGGAAGGGAATAGAAAAAATGGGATTGTTTGTTTACAATAAGAAAGTGTGAATCCTTCGTGAATCTATATCAGAATAAATTAAGTCGACCTCGGGAACGATCGAAGAATTCAAATCTTCAATATGTATTAGAAGAATTGAAGTTCATAAAGACATTCCGAGATTTTAATATCTTATTGATGGATATGATGTATTTATTAACAAGGAAGTTGGGGACAATTGCTCAATTTACTAAGGTGCCTCCCAGCTTGCAAATTGAACCAACCAACATATGCAACGCACGTTGTATATGTTGTCACACCTGGACAAGTCCCAGACCAAAAGGTTACATGGACTATTTATTATTCGAAAAAATTATAGATGATGCAGCACAAATTGGTGTCAGAAGAATCCGACTCTTTCTCCATATAGAAAGTGGATTTTAAAATTTTCAGATCAGGTCGATTAGTCTCTATAATCTTGAATGACCTTATTTCCCCTCAGACATAATTTGCATAAATTATTAATATTAACAGATCGTCTTCATAATGGTGGAGCAGAACGACAATTAGCTCAGCCAGTTAAATGTTTGCCGTTCTAAGCAAATTTTATTTATGACGAAAAATATGGGGTTAGAGCAAGTTGTATTTATTGCCGATTATCCATTCCCGAAAGGAATGTCTATTACCCAACGACAGCGTTTAATCTCCAAGGGATTAGTAGAAAACGGGATTAAAACCACTATTCTTTGTTTGAAAGCTTTAGAACGGCCACCATTTGAGAATATCGAGGATAAAGGCTATTTTCAGGGTGCCTATTTTGAATATACACCTGGTACAACGATACGCCCAGAAAGTTTTATTAAACGCCGCTGGCTAGAGTTAAAAGGAATAATAGTTGCTATTTTCAAGCTTATTTCCTTAAAAAAAAATGGGGAAACCTTTTGTATATATTTATCCTCGGCGATGGTGATGAATATCTCATTAACAGGATTAATATTTAGAACATTGGCAAAGTTATTAAATGTCCCATTGATTGTTGAAATTGTAGAACGACCCTGGTCTTTAAAAGATAAGCCATCCTATTTGGAACGTAAAATATCTCCAATTGTTGGAGCGACAGGCGTTATTGTTATCACCGATTATCTATACAATTGGGTGCTGGCTGAATCCAAAAGGATATCTAAACAGCTTTCCCCGCTTTATATCCCAACCATGGTGGACATTCGAGAACAAAGTAATGGTTACTCCCCAGTAATGGTCGATGCACCTAAGGTATTGTTTGCTGGATCCCCACTTTATAAAGAAACGATTCGCTTTCTGCTCAATTCGATGGAATATGTGCTAAAACAATATCCTAACTGCCAATTAATCCTAACAGGCTGGGCAAAAACCGATCCACAAGGTTTATGGATCGAATCAGTAAAAATTGAACAAAGTTTGAAGGATAATATAATTTTTGCAGGTTATCTTCCCAGAAATGATTTGTTGGAATTATTCAAAGAATGTAATGCGTTATTGATACCATTATTTGATGATATCAGATCAAAAGCCAGATTCCCTATTAAATTGGGGGAATACTTATTGTCAGGCAGACCGGTGGTTACAAATGATGTCGGAGATATTCCCAAATTCCTGAAAACCAAATTGAATGCATATATTTGTGAACCCGGCGATCCGAAGGCCTATGCAGATTTAATTATAGAAGCTTTATCTGATCCAACTCAGGCAAACGTTATCGGTCAGACAGGAAAAGATACTGCTCTACAGTGTTTTGATTATTCAATTTGGGTTAAGAATCTCTCGATGTTTATCAGGTATCTTATTTAAAACGGCGGTGTAAAAATGTGTGGAATAGCGGGTATTTTAGATCCAACTGAGACGGATACAAACGTGGAAATTTCTCTTCGTCGAATGACGGATAGAATAAAACACCGTGGCCCTGATTCTGATGGCTTTTATGTCAGGCATCCAGTCGGTTTGGGAATGCGTCGGTTAAGCATTATAGATTTGAATACAGGCGATCAACCCATCAGTAATGAAGATGGGACAATTTGGTTAATATTTAATGGCGAAATATATAACTATATGGATTTGAAGAAAGAGCTTATCCGTAAGGGGCATGTCTTTAAAACCGAAACAGACACTGAAGTAATTGTTCACCAATATGAAGAAGATGGAGAAGCCTGTGCCGAAAAACTGCGTGGCATGTTCACGATAGCAATTTGGGATACCAATAGAAATCAACTGGTATTAATCCGTGATCGGTATGGCATCAAACCCCTTTATGTGGCGGAACAAAATAATAAATTGGCTTTCGCTTCGGAAATGAAGGCGCTCTTTTCATTAAATTGGATCGATTACACATGGAACCCCATCGCTTTAAGAGCTTATTTGAGCCTTGGATATATACCATCTCCCATGACTGCCTACTGCGGAATACGAAAATTCCTACCGGGAACCAGCGAGATATGGCAAGTCGATCCAATGATCGGTGTATTGAAGGTTAAAACTACTCGATATTGGTCTCCGTCACTTGTAGAGAAAAAACCTGCCCCATCTTATCAAGAGGCGTCCGATACCGTTCTAGAACTCCTAAAAGAGAGTGTTCGTATTCATCTGCGCAGTGATGTGCCATTAGGAGCTTTTCTTAGCGGCGGAACGGATTCGTCTGCAGTGGTGGCATTAATGCGCTTGTCTGGCGCCCAGGACATCAAGACGTTTTCGATCGGGTTCGATGATGAAAAATTTAACGAGTTGAATTATGCTGAACAGGCAGCCCAACATCTTGGCACTGAGCATTATTCTCATACGATTACAGGTGCTGAAGCGCAAGAGTTAATTCCACTGGCGCAAACCTTCGACGAGCCCTATGCAGATAGCTCGGCTATCCCGACCTATTTTGTCAGCCGGCTTGCCCGTGAGCAGGTAACGGTTTCTTTATCGGGGGATGGGGGTGATGAACTATTTGCGGGTTACGAACAATATCCTCGATTAGAACGCTATAAATTTATTGATTGGATGCCTCACTCCGGAAGAAAATTGATCTCAAATATTTCCTCTCAAGTAATTTCGGAACGGAATACAGGAGGAGGTTTTATAAAAAGGTTAAGTGCTTCTGATGAAGAGCGCTACCTGTCTTTCGTATCTACACCGGTGGATGATTATATGTTGGGGACATTGTCTTCTTCTTTAAGCAATTTTCTTTCCGATGGTTCGCTAGACGCACAGTGGCAAGCCAGATATTTAAGTAATCACTCAGTGCGAGAAGCTCAAATCGTTGACCAGAACACCTATTTACCGGATGATATTCTCACAAAAGTAGATATAAGCAGTATGGCTGTGTCATTGGAGGCACGTGTGCCTCTTTTGGACCATGTCTTTGCAGATTATGTGAATAGCTTGCCGACCGCCTTCAAATTAAAAAATAGCAATGGTAAGCTGCTATTCAAGCATGTGATTGCACCTTACCTTCCTAAGGGTTTTTTAGACAGGCCAAAGAGCGGATTTGCAGTTCCCCTACGCCCATGGCTGACTGGACCCTTAAGGCAGAGTGTACGGGACCTTTTGTTCGATGACCCAGCCAGATTGTTCAATTCAACTGGTATTGCAAAGATGTTTGATGATATGGAAACTGGCAGCAGGGTGAACATCAGCTCCCAGGTATGGACACTATTATGTTTATCCATCTGGGCAAATAGTATGGGTAAACAAAAACCATTCTGATTCCATCCTATTTCCGAGCTTTTTTCTGAAGGCTATTTTGATGTAGAAAATAGGTTCAATGAATAAAAAAATTTTATTTATAACCGACTCTCTTTCCAACGGTGGTGCCGAACGCCAATTAGCACTTTTGGTTAAATATATTCCAGACGGATGGGATAAACAGGTCTGGAGTTTGTCAGATGGTCCTTACAAGAGCGTCATTGAAAATACCAATGTGAGACTCGATGTTTGTAAGCGCTCCTGGCAATTTGATATTACACCGGCATTCAACCTTTGGCGGATCATGAAAGAATGGTCTCCCGATATTGTCCATGCCATGGGCTGGATGAGTGCGATGGCAGCAGTTCCGGTCTGCCGGGCAATGCAGATACCCTTGGTTAATGCTTCAATCCGTGGAGGTAGACTTCCTCCACGCAGAGCTTCGGTAGATTCGTTGTCTTTGAAGTTGTCGGATGGGGTAATTGCTAATAGCCAGGCGGGATTGTCTGCCCATGGGATTTCACCTGATAAAGGCATGGTGATTTATAACGGTTTTGATCCGGTACGATTTAAACTTTGCAATAAAGATGCAGATCATTCAACAGATTGTTTTACAGTGATTATGGTAGGAAGAATGACTTCCCAAAAAGATTTCATGTCATTCATTCAGGCTGCCCTTGAAATGAGCAAAAGAGACATACCTGCTCATTTTATAATGATGGGTGATGGGGATATGCGGCCTGAATTAATGAGAGCTGGGGAAGATCTGGTAAATAAAGGCTATCTCAGTTTTCCAGAACCCGTTCCGGAAGTAATTCCATTCCTCAACTGTGCAAACGTAGGCGTGTTGATGACAAATCCATCCTATGCCGCAGAGGGAATTTCTAATGCGATCATGGAATATATGGCTTGTGGTCTTCCGGTTATCTGTAATAATTTAGGTGGAAACCACGAAATAGTGATTGATAATGAAACAGGTTTCTCAATTCCTTCCTGTGATGTGCAGCAATTGGTAGAAAAATTAATCTATTTATATCAAAATCCGATCATATCAAAAAAAATGGGACAAGCTGGGTATAACCGGATATTATCCACTTTTTCTTGCGAAAAGATGGTGGAAAATACGGTCTCCTATTACAACAGCATTATGAATTTGCATAAAAGCAAGAAGAATGGCTCGGTGGGAATGAATACTTTTCAACTTTGAAAATCGACCAGATGGAGACGAACGTTAGACAAATTTGAGAAATCTCTTTCAATTTACAGGAGGTCAAAATAATAATTGAACTTTGGAGATAAGAATATAATCAAGTCAGGCCATACAGCGCCGTGGGGGATAAACCATCTACTCCAGAAATAGTTCTCATATCACCAATAACTTCAACTCTGCACTCAGGTTTGCCCCAAATACAAAAAATGATAAGTACAAAGTTGGGGGGCACGTTAATTTTGCCCTATCTATCTCGTTTTTGAGGAGGCATGACATGTCAGAGAAACAGCGAATTCTTCTTATTCATCCACCCTTTTATCGATTATATACAGATGAGTATTCTTACGATCGATACCCGATCTCTTTAGCCTACCTCGCAAGAACCATCCTGAGAGATACCGACTGGGACGTAATGGTTTACAACGCAGATTTTAACAAAAAGAATCGAAGTGGCAACAGCAACATTAAGTTCGGATTTCGCTCTGGGAAAGGTTATCAAAATTATCTGGCTAGCCTGAAAGACTTTTCAACACCTATATGGGATGAAGTCAGATCAACTATCCAGAGTTATCGCCCGACTGTTGTTGGTATTTCCGCTATGTCTCCAAATTTCGCATCGGCTTCCATTGTCGCTCAATTAGTGAAGGAGTATGACGATCAGATAACCGTGATATTAGGTGGACCCCACGCATCCACTTCTGGTCGAGACGCAATTAAATCACCGTGCATCGATATTGCAGTAAGAGGCGAAGGAGAATTGACAATTGTTGAGCTACTCCAGGCGTTAGAAGGTAAGAAAAACTTAGCAGAAGTCAACGGCATAATTTATAAAGTCAATGGCAATCAGACTGAAACGCCTGAGCGCGATTATATTTGTGATCTGAGTACCTTGGTTTTCCCGTATGAATCTGTAAGTGATGTCCTCATGGATTTTCAACATTACCCTTTACAGGCCTTCAACAATGTATTTGCTAACCGGGGTTGTCCGTATGATTGTTCTTTTTGTGGATCTCGATATATTTGGAGTAGACAGGTAAGATTTCGGCCAATTGACCACCTTATTCAAGAAATAATGGATTTAAGAAACAAGGGGGTTAATAACTTGTATTTTTGTGATGACACGTTTGGAGCTAATAAGAAATGGTTATCAGAATTTTGTACTGCACTGACCAAATCTTGTCCTGGCTTGAAGTGGAGTTGCGAGATACATGCCAGACTGATTGATGATAAAACTTTGTCGCTAATGAAGGAAGCAGGATGTTATAAAATCGAGCTCGGAATCGAATCCGGTAATAACGACATTCTGAAACGAATTCGGAAACAGATCACTATTGAAGATGGTCTATTAGCAGCAAAAAGAATAAGGGATCACGGAATAGAATTACATGTTTATTTTCTGATTGGTTTCCCATTTGACACCGAGCAGACAATAAACGATACTTTCAAGGCTATAAAATCTTTGAAAAATAGAGCCTCAATGTCCATCAGTATTTTTACACCTTTCCCTCACACAGAATTGTACGAGTTTTGTCTACAGAATGGATTAATCGAAGATAGTTTTAATGTTTCTTTACACAATTACGCAAGTCTTGACTGTTTTTGCCTTAATGTACCTCAAGAAAGATTTAAGGAGATTGCCGTAGAGATTGAAAATTTTATAGATAAAAGTAATCATAACTACACATTGAGGCGCATGGTATCCGGCAACACAATTTGGAGAATTAGGGAATTAGGGTTCAATAAAAGTTTGGGAAGTTTAAAAAAGATACTTGTAAATAAGGGTGGTCAAAAATAGTTGCCAGATGAAATAAATAGGAGAAATCTTCGAAGTCAGTAATTCAATTAAAACTGACTATGCAAGTATGTTCACCTGCTCTGTCCTTTTTAATTGTTTATAAAACATATATAGATATTAATTATCTTAGTTATCATCTATTTATCTGACAAATATCCTTAAGAAGCAAATTACTGAATCTAAGGCGAGGAATAATATGCGTATTTTAATGTGCAACAGTTTTTATTATATGAGAGGAGGAGCCGAAAGATGTGTTTTGGAGCTTTCAAGCTTACTTGAAAAAAAAGGACACGAGGTTATACCTTTTGCTATGAGTCATGAAAAAAACCTCCCTTCTAAATATTCGAACTATTTTGTTAGCTATATAGATTATCCAAGTTTGCTAAAACAAAAAACAGACATCCGTACAATAAGTAAGGTCATAGAGAGAGACGTCTATTCCCACGAAGCAAAGGAGAAAATCATTCAACTGATAAAAGATACTAAACCAGATATCGCACATGTTCATGGATATGGGCACGAATTATCACCATCAATACTTGATGGGATTAAGTCTTTTCGAATACCAATTGTTCAGACGCTGCATGATTATGGCTTACTCTGCCCAAACACAAGCTTTATTTCACAAGGACAAATATGTGAAAGGTGCAAAGTAAAACGTTACTATAATGTGGTTTTATATCGTTGTAAAAGAAATTCTCTTCAAGCAAGTACCGTGGCGGGTTTAGAAAAATATTATCAGAGTGCAACTCATATTTTTGATAAAAATATAGATATCTTTATTTCACCAAGTAAATATTTAAAACAAAAAATGATTGAATACGGATGGAAACAGGAAATTGTTCTAATTCCCAATTTTATTAATATAGAACGCTTTCAGCCAAATTATTCACCTTCAGATTATTATGTTTTTAGTGGGCGATTAGTTGAAATCAAAGGATTGTACACTCTTTTAGAGTCTGCAAAACAAAATCGAAACATTAAATTATTTATCGCTGGGGATGGTGAAATTAGAGAACCGCTCCAACAAATGATTCTTGAAAATCAATTAAGTAATGTTGTCCTATTAGGACATTTAGATTCTTCGGAACTCATCAAGCTAATCTCGGGCGCTGCATTCACTGTAATGCCTTCTGAATGGTATGAGAATTACCCCATGTCCATTATCGAAGCATTTGCCTGCGGGAAATCCGTTATTGCCTCAAATTTGGGAGCCATACCTGATTTAGTCAAAGATAATTGGAATGGCCTATTATTCGAGGCTGGCAACTCAACACAGCTGGCAGAAAGAATCAAATTTCTTTTCGAACACCAGGATAAAGCGGCAGAAATGGGCATGAATGGGCGAAAAGAAGTAGAGACTATCAATAACCCCGAAGAGCATTATCAAAGGACGATGCAGACCTATCAACATATTCTTGAAGCGAACGGTAGTAAAAATTAATTTTTTTGAATGGAGACCAAGTGAAAATCGCATATATGGGCGTAAAAGGGTTGCCATCAAAAAGCGGTACGGAGCGGGTTATCGAAGCGATTATCAGTCGATTAACTGGCAGGCACGAAATTACTGTTTATTGCGACTCTATCTATACCCCTAAAAATTCGGAAATAAACGGAGTGAGATTAATCCGTATTCCAACCTTTTTTAATGGAAAATATACAAAAGCACCTATGTTGGATATCCTGAGTGCTTTGCATGCGCTATTCTTTGGAAATTACGATGTAATCCATATGAATGGCGTCGAAAATACTTTTATGCTGCCTTTACTGAGATTAAAATACCGGGTTGTGTCTACATCTCACGGCAGTCCTGGCCGAATACCCCATAGCAGATGGGGGTCACTCGCCAAATTAATAGTAGACCAGACCAATTATTCATTTTTCAATTTATCGAATATTGCTACGACAATTTCCGGACCTGATGCAGACTACTTCAAAGATCGTTTCAACAAAAAAATTCTTTATATCCCAAATGGCGTTGATATTAATATCCAGGCTGATCAAAACGCTGCTCAATCATTTTTGAGAGAGCACGGAATCAAACCGCAAAACTTCATACTATTCGCGGCAGGTCGCATCATCCCTCTAAAGGGTTGTCATCTTCTGCTTGAGGCTTATCAGCGGATCGACTCTGATATCCCCCTTCTGGTCATCGGAAATTTGGTTCCAGATCCGGACTATGTGAAATTATTGAAGCAGTTAGCTTCGTCCAGGCCAGTTACATTTATCCCTGCAATTTCAAATAGAGAGTTATTGTTTGGGGTCCTGTCCCAATGCAAGCTATTTGTGTTCCCATCGACAGCCGAGTCCATGTCGATGATGCTTCTGGAAGCAGTTTCACTCAATATTCCTTTGGTTTGCAGTGATATAAAGGAAAACAACTCAGTGCTGGGCGATTCTGTTTTATATTTCCGATCCGGTGATGTAAAAGATCTGGCAGATAAGATGCAATATGCATTGAATCACCCGGAAGAGATGGCGATCATCGCTCATAAAGCAAGTGATCTGGTTAAAAATGACTACTCATGGGATAAGATTGCCGGACAATACGAAACTTTATACAAGTGTTGCGTCGAAGGGAAGTCTATTTCCGAAGTGATGTGTGACGAAAATAAGAATAAAAACTTATCGGAACTACCAGATAAACAATGAAAAACGATGGTTTATCAGGCAAAACAAAAATTCCAATCGTTATCCTTGGCGCCCATACAGTTGGACTTGGGTTAATTCGTTCTCTACATAAATTAGACGTCCCTATAATTGTAATGTATTATGACCCAAAGGACATGGGATATGTTTCTCGCTATATTAGCAAAAAGTTTCAAATCCCCAGCCCTCTTCTCGAAGAAGATGCATGCATCAATTATCTTCTGGAATATGGTTCTCGAAATGGGAAAAGCTTGTTAATCCCTGCATCAGATACTGCGCTTTATGCCGTCTCCAGACATAAACAAGCCTTAGAACAATGTTATATAGTGGCTTGCACTGAATGGCAGATTACAAAGTTATATATTGATAAACAATACACTTATGCCCTTGCAGATGAAATAGGAGTGCCAGCTCCTCGAACAATTGTACCGGGATCAATTGAAGATGTGGAAAGATATGCTAAGACAATTGAATTTCCCTGTCTGATAAAGCCATGTCAGAGTCATCGCTATTTTGAAACTTTTAAAAGAAAAATGACTCGGGTAAATAATTTAGATGAGATGATGAAATCCTACCAGGAAGCTGTAACGCTTGGACTTGGAGTGATGCTCCAGGAAATCATTCCAGGAGATGCAACCTGCGGGGCAAACTATAATTCTTATTTTTGGGATGGACAACCCTTAGTTGAGTTTACTGCGCGCAAGCTGAGAAATGCCCCACCAGAGTTTGGTTCGCCGTGCGCAGTAAAAAGTGAAATAATAAATGAAGTGCTTGAGCCAGGTCGTAAGATCCTGCGCGCCATGGGATATTATGGATATTCTTGTACAGAATTCAAAAGGGACCCTCGTGATAATATATACAAGCTCATTGAAGTTAATGGGAGGCATAATTTATCATTAATGCTGGCTGTTTACTGTGGCCTCAACTTTCCAGAACTACATTATAAACATCTCGTATTCGGAGAAACTCCTGTCTCAAACGAGCATTCTAACGGAATTTATTGGACAGACATGACCCGTGATTTTATTTATCATGGCATGGAGCTTTTTGGGCCATCATTTAATAATTTTATCGCCCCCTATATCCATAAACATGTATCTGCTTTATTAAACCTGGAAGACCCAAAGCCATTCATTAAAAGATGTATAGATTTGTTTTCGGATAATCAATCGCATTTAAGGAAAATTTAGCGAGCAATGATATTATTAAATCTTTAGGATTAAGGTGGAAGAAACATGCGAACAGACGCGATCGAGTTGGAAGAATCAAGATTAGTAAAAAGCGGTGAGAATACATTTCCAGTACTCCATGAGCGGCACCGTGCTTTTCCTGCCGTCTTTGAAAACCGGAATCACA
>Ga0209039_10003179_pt1 | contig 13051 bp, 8 predicted proteins | sample BogFormECP12_OM1_FD_188238 | JGI IMG/M metagenome (GOLD analysis project Ga0209039, IMG submission 188238) | Bog forest soil microbial communities from Calvert Island, British Columbia, Canada - ECP12_OM1 (SPAdes) (version 2) | ecosystem: Environmental > Aquatic > Freshwater > Wetlands > Bog ...
ATAAAGTTACCATCTACGGACTGAACAACCCGAAGATCGTTGAAGTGCACGTTACCGTCGTTCTTCGCTTTGATGATTGGTTGCTTAAAAAGCTGAGTAGCGGTTCCACCAATATGGAATGTGCGCATCGTCAGTTGAGTGCCGGGCTCGCCGATGCTCTGTGCAGCGATGATGCCAACCGCCTCACCGAGCTTCACCATCCGGCCAGTCGCCAGGTTCCGGCCGTAGCACTGCGCGCAAACACCACGCTTCGATTCACAAGTGAGGACAGAGCGGATCTTCAGTTGCTCGACGCCGATCTTCATGAGCGCGTTGGCTTGCGACTCTTCGATCAATTGGTTTGCCTTGATAATCGTCTCTTTGCTGACCGGATTAGCGATGGTTTCACAACTCACGCGGCCTACGATTCGAGTAGCCAAATCGACTACTTCATCATCTCCTTCGTAGATTGGACGAACGATAATTCCGTTAGCCGTTCCGCAGTCCGGCTCAACAATGATCACGTCCTGGGCGGCATCTACCAGTTTTCGAGTCAAATACCCTGAATCTGCCGTTTTCAACGCTGTATCGGCCAGACCTTTTCGCGCACCGTGCGTTGAGATGAAATACTCCAGCACCGAAAGACCCTCTCGGAAATTCGAGGTTATCGGGCGTTCGATAATTTCTCCGGATGGTTTCGCCATCAAGCCGCGCATACCCGCTAACTGCTTGACCTGTTGCCGATTGCCACGAGCGCCGGAATCCTGCATCAAAAACACCGGGTTCATCTCCCGGCGCCCTTCGTTATGCTCTAGAGTCCGGAACATCACGTTCGAGATTTCTTCTCCGGCATGAGTCCAGATATCGATGATCTTATTATAGCGCTCACCGTCGGTGATGATTCCGCTGCGGTATTGCTTCTCTACCAACGCGATTTGCTTGTAAGCCTTGTCGAGCTCGGTCTTCTTCTCGTCCGGGATGATCATGTCGGTGATCCCGATCGAGACGCCGGCCCGTGTTGCCCAACTGAACCCGAGTTCTTTTAGTCGGTCGAGAGTCTCAACAGTCCTCTGCTGACCCGAGACCTGGTAGGTACGCCAAATGATGTCGCTCAGCTGCTTTTTCCCGGCGACTTTGTTGTAAAAGCCAAGACCCTCCGGCCAGATCCCGTTGAAGATCACGCGACCGGCTGTCGTCTCGATAACTTTGATCTCGGAATTTCCGAAGATTGTTTTCTTGCCGAAGTTCGGGTTCTTGAATCGAATTTTCTCGTGGATCTTGATCGCTCCTTCGGCCAGCCCAAATTCAATCTCCTGGAGCTCCGAAAACAACCGGAGGCGTTCGCCAACTTGTGCAGTTTTGCGCGGAGTCTGCGTCAAATAATAACAGCCCAACACAATGTCCTGAGACGGTGTCGTAATCGGTTTGCCGCTGGAAGGAGAGAAGATGTTATTCGGCGCGAGCATTAATAGGCGGGCCTCCATTTGTGCTTCCACAGAGAGCGGAACGTGAACCGCCATCTGGTCTCCGTCGAAGTCTGCATTGTAAGCAGTACAGACTAACGGATGGATGCGGATCGCCTCACCCTCGATGAGCATTGGCTCGAACGCCTGAATCGACAAACGGTGAAGAGTCGGAGCGCGGTTCAGCAATACCGGATGCCCTTTAGTTACCTCTTCAAGAATATCCCAAACCTCCGGCGTCTGACGCTCAATCATCTTTTTAGCGCTACGGACGGTGTGCACGTATCCGAGTTCCTTGAGCCGCCGAATAATGAACGGTTCAAACAAAACGAGCGCCATCTTCTTCGGCAGACCGCACTGGTGAAGCTTCAGCTCCGGACCGATCACGATCACCGAACGGCCCGAGTAGTCGACTCGTTTTCCAAGCAGGTTTTGGCGGAATCGGCCACCCTTCCCTTTGAGCATGTCGCTCAAAGACTTCAGGGGGCGATTTCCTGCGCCGGTTACGGCCCGGCCATGCCGGCCGTTATCGAACAATGCGTCGACGGCTTCCTGAAGCATCCGTTTTTCGTTCCGGATGATGACATCCGGGGTCTTCAGTTGCAGAAGATTCTTGAGACGATTGTTTCGGTTAATCACCCGGCGATAGAGATCATTGAGATCAGAAGTGGCAAACCGGCCGCCTTCCAGCGGAACAAGTGGCCGCAAATCGGGCGGAATTACCGGCAGCACATCTAGAATCATCCACTCCGGCCGGGAATGAGAATTCATAAAGCCTTGAACAAGCTTCAACCGTTTCGCCAACTTCTTACGGATCTGCTTGCTCTTGGTGTTATTCATCGACTCTTCAAGCTCGCCATTCAGCATGCGGAGTTCAATCTGGGAGAGCAACATCTTGATCGCTTCGGCACCCATACCGGCAACAAACGTGTCGCCATATTGTTCCTGAGCCTCTCTGTACTCCTGTTCATTGAGCAATTGCGTTTTCTGCAGCTGGGTTTGGCCCGGGTCGATAACGATGTAATCCTCATAATAAATGACCCGCTCCAGTTGCCGGGAACTCATATCCAACATCAGACCGATGCGGGAGGGCATGCATTTGTAAAACCAGATATGCGAAACCGGCACCGCAAGCTCGATGTGTCCCATACGTTCCCGACGCACTCGCGACAGTGTCACTTCCACACCACAACGGTCACAGATCACACCTTTATGCTTGATGCGTTTGTATTTGCCGCAAGAACACTCCCAGTCACGGGTCGGACCGAAGATCCGCTCGCAGAATAGCCCTCCCTTTTCAGGTTTAAACGTGCGGTAATTAATCGTTTCCGGATTTTTTACCTCGCCCTTACTCCAGGAGCGAATCGCGTCCGGCGACGCGACGCTGATTGCTACTTGGTCAAAACCGACCGAGCGCTCTTCTCCAAAAATCTCGCGAAGATTAGTTTCGTTCATAGTTGCCACGGATGAGTGGTTGACTGATTAAAATTGTGAGCTGTGGCGCGGTCGAATCGGTTCGAGGGGTCGAGCAGGAACTCAACGCTGCCGCTGTCGGTCCGCGCCTATAATTCATCCAGCTGAGGGAGCTGCATCGAGGGTGTTATCGCCAAATACCTGGGTGCGACCGCCGACCTTCACATCAAGCCCTAGACTTTGCATCTCTTTGATCAAAACGTTAAAAGACTCGGGCGTACCTGCTTCCAAAGAATTGTCGCCTTTCACGATCGATTCATAAATTCGGGTCCGGCCCTGAACGTCGTCTGACTTGACCGTGAGCAGCTCCTGGAGGGTATAAGCTGCACCGTACGCCTCCAGCGCCCAAACCTCCATTTCCCCGAATCGCTGACCACCATACTGAGCCTTCCCACCCAGCGGCTGTTGTGTAACCAGTGAGTACGGCCCAACTGCGCGTGCGTGAATCTTGTCCGCCACAAGGTGACCGAGCTTCAACATGTAAATATATCCAACTACGACATTTTGATCGAACGCGTCGCCGGTCCGGCCATCGTATAACGTCGATTTACCGGTCTCCGTCACCCACGTGAAGCCTTCCACCTTTTTCGCTTCCGTCAGGTATTTCCGTATTTCCGGCTCTTCAATCCCATCAAAAACCGGGGTCGCAACCTTGAACCCGAGGGCCTTCGCTGCCACTCCGAGGTGCGTCTCAAGCACTTGACCGACGTTCATCCGGCTCGGCACGCCGAGCGGGTTCAACACGATCTCGACCGGAGTACCATCATGCAGAAATGGCATGTCTTCTTCTGGAACAATCTTCGCAACGACACCCTTGTTCCCATGACGGCCTGCCATCTTGTCGCCAACGCTCAGCTTACGTTTGCTGGCGATGTAGACCTTCACTTGCTTGATGATGCCCGGATCAATGTCGTCGCCACTCTCGATTCGATCAAGAGAGCGCTCCTTTTCGAGATCCAGCTCGGCGAACTTGTGTTCGAACGAACTGATTATCTCATGAATCTTGTTTCGTATCGGGCTCGGATCGATGTCGACATGATCGTAAACACCAGCCAGTTTCCGCAGCAGCGTCTTGGTTATCTTTCGGTTCGCCGGAATAATGATTTCACCTGTCTCAGCGTTGACCACGTCGAGCGGAATCTTTTCACCGAGCAGTATGTTCGATAACGCTTCTGTCAGCTCTTCGTGCAGTTCGTCTTTCTTCTTTTTGTACTCTTCACCGATCTGCTTGGCCTGACGTTTTGTTTCGGCCGGAGTAAGTTTCTGCTTGGCGACTTCCTTGCGAGAGGAAACTTTAACATCCATGACGATTCCGTAGGTGCCGGACGGAACGGTCAGCGAAGTATCCTTCACGTCTGCGGCCTTCTCACCGAAGATCGCGCGCAGCAGCCTTTCTTCCGGCGCAAGTTCCGTCTCGCTTTTCGGCGTAATCTTGCCGACTAGAATATCGCCCGGCTTCACTTCGGCGCCGACCCGAATTACTCCGTCGGGTCCGAGGTTTCTCAGAGCTTCTTCGCTGACGTTTGGAATATCTCGGGTTATTTCCTCCGGACCTAGCTTCGTATCGCGCGCACCGATCTCGAATTCATCAATGTGAATCGAGGTGTAGATGTCTTCTTTAACCACTTTCTCCGAGATGAGAATCGCGTCCTCGAAGTTGTAACCGTTCCAAGGCATGAACGCCACCAACACGTTCCGGCCCAGCGCAAGCTCACCTGCTTCGGTATTTGGTCCATCCGCGATGACCTGGCCGGCTGTGATTCGTTGACCCTTACGAACGATCGGCTTCTGGTTAATGCAGGTTCCGGCGTTCGATCGCATAAACTTGCGCAGCTCATAAACGTGCACGCCTTCGTCCGGCCGGCTCACCAGTTTCTTCTTCGGCTCCGGCGATTTCCCATCTTTTGTGATAACAATCTGTTCCGCCGTGACAGAAACGACCACACCGTCCGCCTCAGCGACAATGACTGCTTTGGAGTCGCGCGCCACTTTTCCTTCAAGCCCGGTTCCTACCAACGGTGACTCGGAGCGAATCAGCGGCACTCCCTGCCGCTGCATGTTGGAACCCATCAGCGCTCGGTTCGCGTCATCGTGTTCGAGAAAAGGAATCAGCCCTGCCGCCACTGAAACCAACTGCTTCGGCGAGATATCCATGTAATGGATCTTACCCGGATCCACTTCCAGGAAATCGCCCCGATAACGGCATGAAACTTTCTCGTCAGTAAAATTGCCCTGGTCATCGATCGGCGCATTCGCTTGAGCGACCAGGTAATTTTCTTCGCGGTCCGCCGTCAAATAGTCGATCTGTGTCGATACACAACCATTCTCCACTCGACGATAGGGCGTTTCTATAAATCCGAACTCGTTGATCCTGGAAAAGGTGCTCATCGAGCTGATGAGACCAATGTTCGGTCCTTCCGGTGTTTCGATCGGACAAATTCGGCCATAGTGCGAAGGGTGCACGTCGCGCACTTCGAAGCCAGCCCGGTCCCGGCTCAAACCGCCCGGTCCAAGCGCGGACAATCGGCGCTTGTGAGTCAACTCGGCAAGAGGATTCGTCTGATCCATGAACTGGCTCAATTGCGACCGGCCAAAGAAATCTCGAATCACTGCGCTGAGAGCCTTCGGGTTGATCAGCTTTTGCGGAGTCATGCCGTCGATGTTCACGTCGAATAGCGTCATACGTTCCTTAACGAGACGCTCGGTTCGCGCCAGACCAACCCGGCACTGGTTCGCGAGCAGCTCGCCAACCGTACGCACCCGACGGCTGCCGAGATGGTCGATGTCATCAAGTATCCCCTCACCCTTCCGCAGTGTGATGAGATACTTCATTGCTCCTATAAAGTCTTCCTTCGTCAGCGTCCGCTCGGCGAGATCAACTTCAATTCCGAGCTTTTGATTGATCTTGTACCGGCCAACCCGCCCGAGATCGTATTTTTTTGGATCAAAAAACAATCGCTTTAGTAATCCGCGAGCATTCGCGACCGTTGGAGGATCGCCAGGGCGTAATCTGCGGTAAATATCTTTGAGGGCTTCTTCCTCGTCGTGCGCCGGATCCTTCTTAATCGACTTGATGATTGTATCGTCATCTTTGGCATCGACGACATCCACTTCGCTGATACCCAGCGTTAAGATCTGCTGAACCGTAGCCTTTGTTAATGGCTCGAAGGCGCGCGCTACGGTGATCTCGCCGTCGCGCACATCCTGGATCAATACCCGGGTGCCGAGTTCTTCTTCCTCGAGATCGGTTGTTAGCCGGAGCTTTTCGATGTTGTAAAAGATTTTGATTATATCGCCGTCGCCACTGAAACCGATCGAGCGCAGAAAGGTGGTTGCCAAAAATTTCCGGCGACGTTTCCGACGATCGAGATAGATATAAAGGAGATCGTTTGTATCGAACTGGACCTCAAGCCAGGAACCGCGATCCGGGATAATTCGAAAGCTGTAAAGCACCTTGCCATTGAGGTGAACGGAAGATTCGAACGCAATTCCAGGCGACCGATGCAATTGGCTTACGACCACGCGTTCCGCGCCGTTTATTACGAAGGTCCCCTGAGGAGTCATCAGCGGGATTTCACCCATGTAGACCTTCTCTTCCTTCGTTCCCTTATCGTCCCGAAGCTGGAAAGTCACGTGCAAGGGCGCACTGAAGGTCTGTCCCTCCCGCTGGCACTCCAGTGCAGACATCTTCGGTTCGCCGATGTCATAGCTGATAAAATCCAGAACGACCTTATCGTCGTAACTCTGGATCGGAAACACCTCCCTAAAGACGGCCTGCAGCCCAACATTCTTTCGCCTACCTGGCGAAACGTCTTTCTGTAGGAATTCCACATACGAATTGAGCTGGACTTCAATCAGATTTGGCGGCTCAATCGCTTCTTTGATCTTTCCGAAGTAAATACGGTCTGACATACGGTATCGTGTTTTCTAGCCGAACGGTAAAGGTTTGCTGCCGCACCGCGGGCTACCGTTTCGGTGAAGGCTTCGACAACAAAGGAGAACACAAATAGCCCCACCCGCGTGGCTTGTCAAATCTGCCACGCCCATGGAGCCGCCAAATTGTTTTTTCTTGTAACTTGCGAGCGATATCTCGAATTCCCCCGCGGTTAACGGGATAACATCATACACAGATGTAATCGCGCCGCAAGAAGTTTTATGATAGGAACCGCGCTCCCGCGCCTCCAACGATAAGTTACCGTCTGGCCGAGATTCACACAGCGGTCGCGAAGGTCAGTGTGAGTCTTACGCGGGAGTGCGTCCCTATCGCACGAATTATTTGATTTCGACTTTTGCGCCGGCTGCTTCAATCTTCTTCTTGATCTCTTCGGCTTCTTGCTTCGTAACACCTTCCTTGACCGTTCTCGGAGCGCCCTCGACAAGCGCTTTCGCTTCAGCCAGGCCCAGACCCGGAACAGAAGCGCGGACCTCCTTGATAACGGCAATCTTATTGGCTCCAAATTCTTTCAGGATGACGTCAAAGGCCGTCTTCTCTTCCACCACTGGAGCCGCTGCGCCTGCGGCGCCGCCTACAGGAATTGCCGCGACAGCCACCGGAGCGGCCGCGCTAACTCCCCACTTTTCTTCGAGTTTCTTCACGAGGTCAGCGATTTCCAAGACGGTAAGACCGCTGAGCTGCTCTACGATTTGATTTGTATCTGCCATTTTTCTTCCTCTCGGTATCGTCGCGCTCCGAAGCCTCAGAGCATTTAAGAGTCCGCAGCCGCGGACCCCGACGAGGAACCATTTTTTACTGATGCTCGGGACGTGCGGCTTCTTTCACGTCTCGAAAAAATTTGATTTTGCGGACAGCTCTGTTCGCCGCCTGTTGCTCGAAGCAATGACCCTCCAGCATTGATGGTCTCAGCCTATGCGTTGGCCGGTTCGACCTCCTTCTCTATTCTTGCCTTTAACAAGCGGGCCAACGATGCGCCCGGCTCGTTGAGCAACGTAACCAGTTTCTGCAGCGGCGACTTGAGAACTCCCAATAGCTGCGCCTGGAGTATTTCTTTGGGCGGTAGATCTGCAAGCGCTCGTATCTGTTCTTTTGAGATGACCGCTTTATCCAGAACTCCAATCTTCACCGCCGGCTTTTGGAATTCAGCGGAAAAATTCTTTAAGATTTTCGCGGCCGCACAGACATCGCTTTCCCCGGTCACAATGGCAGTTTGACCATTGAGGCTGGCGGCAAGATCAGGATAACCCACTTCTGCCGCGGCTCTGCGCAGGAACGTGTTTTTAACCACCTTGCACTGGGCGCCGGCTCCGGCTAAACGGATCCGCAATTGCGAAAAATGGATCACGTTCATCCCGGTATATTCTGTCACAATCAGAAACGGGGACTGATTCAATCTCGCAGAGAGATCATCAACAATCGTGGTTTTTTCAGGTCTCATTCTGGTCTATCCCTCTATCTCAATATTTCAAAAATTGCGTCGCATCGATCCGCAGGCCCGGACTCATCGTCGCGCTCATCGTAATGTTATGAACGAACTTCCCTTTAGCCGTCGCGGGTCGGGCCTTGACTACGGCCTCAATCACAGCGGAACCATTTTCAACCAGCGCTTGCGGCTCGAACGAGAATTTACCCATCGGCACTGCCACGTTCCCGTTTTTGTCGAGCTTGAACTCAACGCGACCGGCCTTCACCTCTCGAACGGCCTTCGCCGTGTCCTCTGTTACCGTGCCGGTCTTCGGATTTGGCATTAATCCTCGAGGACCAAGAATCTTGCCCAATTTGCGCACTTCTGACATCGCTGCTGGTGTTGCGACGGCTACGTCGAAATCCTGGAAGCCCTCCTGACACTTCTTTACCATGTCCTCGAAGCCCACGAACTCCGCGCCGGCTTCCCTGGCAGCCTCAGCTGCCTGGCCCTGCGCAAAAACGAGCACTCGCACTTTATTTCCGCTGCCATGCGGCAACGGGCAGGTTCCACGGACCATTTGATCGGATTGACGCGGATCCACGCCGAGTCTGAACGACAGCGTCACGGTTTGATCGAACTTCGGCGGCGGAAGCTTTTTGAGCGCTTCGACGGCCTCCGTTAATGAATAAGCCTTGGCCGGATCGACTAGCGCGGCGCAAGAGCGATAACGTTTACTGCGGTCTGCTACTTTCATTTTTATTTGCAGTTGTGGCGAGCCTTTCGACTCTCCTGCTATTTGTAAAACGAGGTTCGGTATGGGACGGTCCCCCGTCCCTGTGGACACAGTTCTCAGGTATTCTCATAGCCGGGACGCCCTTATCCAAATAAGCTATTCTTCTACTTCAATGCCCATCTGGCGAGCGGTCCCCACCAGCGTCCGGTAGGCGGCCTCTTCCGTGCGAGCATTCATATCCTTCATTTTCACCTTAACGATATCCATCACCTGCTGCTTCGTCAGCTTAGCGACCTTGGTCTTGTTCGGCTCCTTCGAACCGGCAGCGATATTTGCGGCCTTTTTCAGAAGAAGCGCCGCCGGCGGCGACTTGGTGATAAATGAAAAAGTCTTATCCTTATAGACGGTGATTACCACTGGCAGGATATCTCCGGCCTGTTTCTGGGTTACCGCATTAAACTCTTTGCAGAACGCCATGATATTTACACCGTTCTGACCAAGGGCGGGACCCACAGGTGGCGCCGGGTTGGCTTGACCTGCCGGAATCTGCAGTTTGATGGTTGCAACAACTTCTTTCGCCATAGTGCTTAATGTCGCGATTCAGCTTGAATCTCTCATCCTCTTTCCACCTGCCAATACTCCAACTCAACCGGGGTCGATCGACCGAAGATGCTAACCGAGACGCGCAGTTTTCCGCGGTCAGGATCGATCTCTTCCACCACACCGCTTTGGTTCTGGAACGGTCCATCCGCAACCTTAACCGTTTCGCCTACTTCGAAGCTTACCTTCGGCTTAACCTTGTCTTCGAGCTGCCGAATCTGGGCCAGCATGCTTTCGACCTCCTGAGGTCGCATCGGTACAGGACGGTCTTTCGTACCCGCAAAGCCGAGCACTCCTGGCGTCTCGCGAATAAAGTACCAGGTCCGCTCTATCAACTGGTTCTGTTTGTCCAGCAGATACATATTTACGATCAGGTAGCCGGGAAAAAATTTTCGGGTTGTTTCGGTCCGTTTGCCTCGTTTGATCTCAGAAACCCGCTCTGTGGGAATCAAAACCTCATACACCAAGTCGCCCATTTCCTCGGTTTTGATTCGACGTGTAAGATTGTCGTAAACCTTCTGCTCCTGGCCGGAGAGAACGTGCACGACAAACCACTGATTTTTTTCGGGTTCACTCATATCGAGTTAAAACTGCCTGCCTAAGGAACTAACAACTTCACCAGATTGACCATTACCAGATCCCAGAACGCAATATATCCGCTCAAGAGCAACATCGCGACGACAACCACGGCGGTCGAATCAATGAGCTCTTTATATTTCTTAATTCCTTTTTCCTTCGGGTCCCACGGCCAGCTGGCTTTTTCAAGCTCGACCCGTACCTCACCCAAAAACCCTTTAATACGACCGATCATAAGCTAAACGCAGGCTCCGTTCGTTAACCTTTCTACGGCATCCAAACAGTAAGTTCTCGGAACAGGTCAGGAGGGACTCGAACCCCCAACCGGCGGTTTTGGAGACCGCTGCTCTACCAATTGAGCTACTGACCTATTGCATTTCAAAATAATCAAAAATAAAAGAATTGGGCCGGCAAACGCCGGACCACCTTGGTCCAACTCAAAAAATCTCTCTCAGACGCTGTCAGCTAGTCAAGGATATCGGAGACTCGACCCGCACCAACGGTTCGGCCACCCTCGCGGATAGCGAATCGGATTGTCTTTTCCATCGCGATTGGGTGATTCAATTCCACTTCGATCGAGACGTTGTCGCCGGGCATGACCATTTCAACTCCGTCCGGAAGCTTTACGGTCCCAGTCACATCTGTCGTACGGAAGTAAAACTGCGGACGGTAGTTAGTGAAGAAAGGTGTATGACGGCCACCCTCTTCCTTGCTCAGCACATACACTTCCGCCTTAAACTTCTTGTGGGGCGTTATGCTTCCCGGTTTCGCGACAACTTGACCGCGTTCCACCTCCTCCTTTTTAATGCCGCGCAGCAGGACGCCCACGTTGTCACCAGCGCGGGCTTCGTCCAATAACTTACGGAACATTTCGATATCGGTAACCGTCGTCTTTGCCGTCGGACGGATGCCGACGACTTCAACTTCCTCCATCTTCTTAAGGACCCCACGCTCAACGCGACCGGTCACTACGGTGCCACGACCTTCAATATTGAATACATCTTCGATCGGCATCAGAAACGGCTGATCGATAGGGCGTTCTGGGAGCGGGATATATTCATCGACCGCTGCCATAAGCTGGAAAATTGCATCTTTATATTTCGGATCACCTTCCAGAGCCTTCAAAGCGCTGCCCTTGACGATCGGAATTGTCTCGCCCGGAAACTCATACTGAGAGAGCAGGTCGCGCACTTCCATTTCCACGAGGTCAAGAAGTTCGGCATCGTCAACCATGTCGCACTTGTTCAGGAAAACCACGATAGACGGCACGCCAACCTGGCGGGCCAACAGAATATGTTCACGGGTCTGCGGCATGGGTCCGTCGGCCGCCGACACGACTAAAATGGCGCCGTCCATCTGCGCCGCACCGGTAATCATGTTTTTCACGTAGTCCGCGTGCCCCGGACAATCCACGTGAGCGTAGTGACGCTTTTCGGTCGAATATTCAACGTGCGCGGTATTAATCGTAATACCGCGTTCTTTCTCTTCAGGAGCATTATCGATTTGGTCGTACCGCGTCGCCTGGGCCATGCCCTTCTCGGCCAGAACCGTCGTGATAGCGGCAGTCAACGTGGTCTTCCCATGGTCGACGTGACCAATCGTGCCTATGTTCACGTGCGGTTTGGATCTTTGAAATTTATCCTTAGCCATTTAAGGTCTCCTTCTCTTGCTGCTAATGTCTTAACTGAAATCACCTGTATAACCACAGGATATGGAGCCCACGACCGGGATTGAACCGGTGACCTCGTCCTTACCAAGGACGTGCTCTACCAACTGAGCTACATGGGCAGCTGCCGTTTTCGGCCAATCACAAAGTTACCAAGACTGGCCGACTCTCTTCGCCGGAAATTGAAGTCAAAAAGCATTAGCCGCCAATCTTAAAGTCCCATTACATTAGATGCAGTAAGCTTGCTGCTCAAGGTCCGTCAAGCGAGCCCGAAACTTAACAAAGAGTCCAACCCCGTCAACAGGATTCTTCGCACGCTCCCACAGCCTGCATCGCTCACAAATCTCTAACCGATTTGTGAGCGATGCAGGCTACGGTCACTTCCCCACCGCCGCCGGATGCGGAACCGCCCGGCCGGCTTCCGCCGGAGCATCAGGCTCCGCCACGTACGGCTCGGCAACTCTGCGAATTGATTTTGCCTTGCCCGTGGAAGGATCCACATCGACCAGGATCCCATGAAGCTTTACTTCACCTTTCGCCACCGGGAAATTCACCGGCATGCTGCTCACGAAGCGCTGAATGATCGGCTGGATTTCGCGCCCTAAGACAGACTCCGTCGGACCGCACATTCCAGCATCGCAAATAAACGCCGTTCCTCCCGGGAAAATCTGCTCATCAGCGGTCTGAATATGGGTGTGGGTGCCCGCAACAGCCGAAACTTTCCCATCCAGAAATCGCCCGATTGCAATCTTCTCGCTTGTGGTTTCCGCATGCATATCCACAAAGATAACGTGGGTTTCAGCTCGCAACCGGCGGACTTCCTCGTCGACAAGGCGGAAGGGATTTTCCAGACTTGGCTGCATAAATGTCCTTCCCTGGACGTTGATCACCCCAACTTTGCCCTTGGCGGTCTCGAGCACTATAGAGCCCCTCCCCGGGGTGCCGGGCGGATAATTGATGGGGCGCAGCAAACGAGGCTCGGTTTCAATGTACGATACCACCTCTTTCTGATCCCAGATATGATCTCCACTCGTTATGACCGCCACGCCGGCCCTCAATAGATCGATGGTTATTTTACCCGTAATCCCTCGCCCCGCCGCCGCATTTTCGCCATTGACTACGACAAAATCAATCCCCCACGCCTGCTTCAATCTCGGTACCATCTCGATCACCGCTTTTCGCCCAGGTTCTCCAATAA
>Ga0209039_10003180_pt1 | contig 13050 bp, 16 predicted proteins | sample BogFormECP12_OM1_FD_188238 | JGI IMG/M metagenome (GOLD analysis project Ga0209039, IMG submission 188238) | Bog forest soil microbial communities from Calvert Island, British Columbia, Canada - ECP12_OM1 (SPAdes) (version 2) | ecosystem: Environmental > Aquatic > Freshwater > Wetlands > Bog ...
TGGTGAACCGGGCAGGACTCGAACCTGCAACCCGCTGATTAAGAGTCAGCTGCTCTACCACTTGAGCTACCGGTCCACGGGCAATTCTCTATTTTACACGCTCACCAATTTCTTGTCGACACACGCCCCGCCAAACTCCTCCTGCCGCTCCCCGCGCCGCTTCCCTCACTTCGCCCGCAGCACTCCCGCCAAATCCCGCGCCACTTGCCGCGCCCTCTCCAGGTCCTGCGGCTCAAACGAAATCGCCGACACCCGCGGGTGCCCGCCTCCGCCATACTGCTCCGCCAACGACGCAAGATTCTTATCCGCCGTCGCCTGATTCCATGGATTCGTCCCCAACGACACTTTCGCGCGCACAGGCGAAGCGCTCACGCTCACCGAATACACCCCCTCCGGGTGCAGCAGGTACGGAACGAACTTGTTGTAACCCTCCATATCCATGTCGCTCACATCGAAAAAGATCACGCCATCTTTCGATTCGCAGCGTTCCCGCAAAACCTCAATGGACTTCCGGTGCCGCTCCAGCAGCGCTCCCAGGTGCTTCGCCACAATCGGCAGCTTCACCATCTCCGCCAGCGGCCGGTACGCCAATTCCTTGATGATCTGCGCCGGTATGCCGTTCTCCGGAGCCGCCTCGATCACCAGCGCCAGTTGTGTCGCCGGCTCCGCCATTTCCGTCGCCGATTCCGCCGTCGGGAACTGCGCCCCGTCAATGATGTCCCCCCAGTGAATCAGATTCACCAGCGGCTTGGTGTCAAATCCAAACTTCTCTTTCGTCACCGTCCCGATCAACTTGGTGCACGACTTGTATTCCGGGTCGTAGTACATGTTCTTCCCCGGATACTGCCGGAAATGCTCGGCGTCCGCCGGCGTCAGAAAAGCGCTCTGGTGGTGGTCAAACCACCACGTCACCTTCGGCGAATTCGAATACTTGAAATCCACGATGACGTTCTGATCCCCGTCGAACAGCCCCTCTTCCCAGGGATGCTTGGCCTTGTGCGTCATTCCCGTGAATTGAAATTCCGCCTTGGCGTCAATGCGCTCCCGGTAGAAGCGGTAAAACACCGCCGCCGAAGCGGTCCCGTCAAAACAGCGATCGTGAAAGCACAGTCGAACCTTGGTCATAGTGAACGAACTCGTCTCCTCTCTCCACGGTCGCCGCCGTCAGAAGAAGCAAAGCCCTTTAAGATGTACGTGTGGTCGCAGAAAGTCAAGCACAAAGCCCGGCGCAATCTTTGCCTTCAACCGCGTCCCCGGTTTGTTCGCGCTCTTTCAATCGCCCGCTCAGGCGCTCGCCGCGTACGGGCGGTTCTTCGCCACTCCCGGCCTCAGTGTGAATCGTATGTTGTAATAGGGCGCCGCCGTCAGCACCTGCTGCAGCTCCCCGTCTTCCGCGTACCGCCGCTTCGGAATCCGCCGCGCCAGGATCGCGAATTCCAGGGGTTCCCGCCGGAAAGGATAAGGCGCAAGTGTAAACTCATTCTTCCCCGCCTTGCGTATTTCCCAATCCGCTTCTGTACCCTCGTTATTCACGGGCACGCCCTCTATGATCGTCTCGTCCGCGTTCCCCAGGCAGAAAAACAGAGACAGCCGGTCCAGCGCATCCAGCCGCTGGGTATTCGCCTTGATCAGTTTTTCTTCGGTGAACGGCTTCGTCGCCGGATTGTTCCGCAGGTCCACCTTCAGCCGCAATTGCTGCAGCCGCAGCCGCTGCACAAAATCATTCGCGTGGTGTTGCTCTTGCGACTTCACGTACTTCGCCGAATAGCCCGGCATGGTGGCCTTCGCCTTGTCATACAATCCCATGCAATGCGACGCCACCAGCAACCCCGCATACAAATCCGCCTTCACCGCCCGCTCGATTCCCCGCTGGTACAAAGCCACATGCTCTTCCGTCGGCACCGTCATAAACGTATACGGAACGAACGTCTTCGGATCCACTCCTGGCGCCAGCTCCCATTCCTGCCACCCGTTGTCGTGTTCTTCCGCCGCCAGGCAAAATGATGCGAACGGCTCCGGCCGCGTGAATTCTGCGTTGCCCCATTCCCGGGCGAAAAACCCCGTTAGGAACGCGTGATCCGTTTGCCGGATCACCACCATCGGGTCGTCTTGCTGCAGTATCATCGGCCTGCCCTTCACCCGTTCCACTCGGCTCGGGTTCCCACATTATCCGCCTGTGCACCAGTGGATTCCAGCACAACCCGCAACTCCTCCCATCTGGCCAAGCCCCACGCAATCCAAGTATCATCAGTACTACCGGTGCGGGAGTGGCGGAACTGGCAGACGCGCAAGACTTAGGATGTGTTAAATCCTTAGTGTTCATGAGGTGTTTCAACGATTTACGTTAGGCTGCGTTAGGCAAAATTGGGGTGTTTTTGAGCAGTTCGGTGAGAGTTTCGGTGAGAGTCATTCGCCAATTTCCCGCTCGCCAATATGGAAGACTATGCCAAACTCAAAACGCAGTACATCGAGAGCGCGGCCTATCACGAAGCAGGGCATGTAACCGCTGCCATCATCCAAAAGATGCCGCTTCAAGATCGGGGCGTGCACATCGACCTAAAAGGCGGCGGTATTTCCTACTACTCGCACAGAGTTCCGGGCGATTTGAAAAATACCGAACGAGATCGTGAAGAGCGAGAAGTGACTATCGTGGCGCTATACGCGGGACAGGTCGCTCAACAAACGTTCTTCTCTGATTGCCCGGAAGAGTGCTGGGAGAATGACAGACGCGAAGTTGGCTTGCTCCTCGACGAGATGAACCCCCACGATGAGGAAAGCAGAGCAGCCGTGGAGGCCGCATTGTGGAGCCGAACCACTGGCCTCGTCGCGGAGTATTGGTCTTTGATCGAATCACTGGCCCAAACGCTTCTAGCGAAGCCTACAACTCCACAACTGCCAATCGAGATTGAGCAAAATTGGTCGAACGGGCAGACGAATCTGGAGAAGTGGATGAGTGGGTCGGAAATTGCAGAATTTTTCAAAGGAATGGGAATCTCGCGCCGCGCGGAGAAAAGCCAGACGCAGCGGCAACCAGATCGTGATGGGTTAACTGACTGAAGAAGCAGATTTGTGGCGTTGAAGCGGCCTCGGAGCTAGAATCCAAGGCATGAAATGGCTTTGGTGTTGGCGATGCGGAACTGAAATGCCTATGTTGGACGAGGCCGAATTTAGCCTCGTGGCTTCCAAGTGCATTGGTGGAGTTCCCGGAGAATCGGTTCTGGCCGAGTTTGAACGCATCACTGCATACAAGGAGACAAACCCCGCAGCAATTTGGCATCACCGTCTGGCCCTCTGCGGCCCGCCCTGCAAATCTTGTGGGAAACCGCTAAGGACACCTCAGGCCAAACTCTGCGGCAGTTGCATGACGCCTGTCCTGGAGTTAGAGGTGGCAGCGAATGCCCAAGTACAAGAACTAAGAGATCTGTTTCCCTCTCAAGAGCGGGAGCGGGAGGCATGGAAACAAGCCCAGATGAAAACGGTACAAGTCCCCCTGCCCGCGGGCCCCATCATCGGTATGCGACGACAGGGCGTTGTGAGAGAAAACGAAGATAACAAAGAATTGAAGGGGATAGGCCTCGGATTTCTCCTCTTGTTACTTATCTGTATGTTTCTCTATTGGCTTGGGCACAGTCCGGGCACTCCCAACTGTGAGACGGAGGGGGACGGGACGATTAATTGTCAATAAATCCGAAATTGTGTCGGAGGTCCGCCATGCCATCAGTGGGCCGAATCGCAAAGGGGAGCCACAAGGATACGGTCTTGTATGAGATTTACATGCTGCGGTTCTCGTTTCGGCATCTGTTGCCTCTGTTGAATTCATCTGGACCGGAAACATGGGGTTGGTTAGAACTGTTTCTCCTCCACTACCGAAACTTGATTGAGTTTCTGGGGAGCGATAAGAAACTCCGTAAAAGCGACCTGCACGTGAGTAATCTTTGGAAGCCAGACAATCTCTCCGCACCCCACGACTTGAACGAAGTTTATGCCAAGGGGAATGTTTTGTTCTTAGACCCAGAAATTGGTCACGATATGATTTCCAAACGTCTCGGACACTGCACAAACGTGCGGCTGGACTTGAAGAAGTGGCACGTCGAGGAGATGTATAAGGGTATCGAGTCTCTCATTTCCAGAATAGAACCGACCTTGAAGCCATACCCGCCCGAGTTGCAACCAGAGGAACTACCTGTGCTCATGGCGGACTGATTCACATCACTCTTAGTTGACTTCTTCCAGCTTCCAACCCGGAGCCATAATTTCTCCGCCCTCGTAGCCGATAGTGTGTTTGCGCTCACAGTTAAAGCGAGCACTACAATCGACGTCTAAGACCGTGCCGATAAGTCCCGTCGTTTTGACTCGAACTTTCTTGCCCTTAGGAAACTTCTTCCCTCGCTCTTCATCGGTCATAGAATTCACTTCCTTCGGCTCCGATGCGTTAGATGCGGTTTGCCTCATTTTTCGTACATCACTCGATACAGTTGCGGGACGCCAGTGCTTACCACGAATTGCAGAGTACAATTTCCCTTCACGGCGCTCAGATGGGTGTCCGATGAATCTGAAAAGACACCGGATTTCCACTTGAATTGGTCGGCACGATGAAGTACTTGCGAAAAATCGAATGTCCAGTTGTCTTCGTCTACATATACTTCAATCGCAATCGGTTTCGATCTGTAGTCATCATCGAGGTAATTGACCACAATGTTCGAATGACAGAAGTTCTTTTCGACGGTCTTGTCGTCCGTGTTTGGAGCATATAAATAAAGGGTATTTGGCGCGGACTTCCCCGGAGAAGTGACGAACGGGAACTGGTCAACCTCTGGTTGCTGATTATTTAACTTCCTTAGTCCTACAGCAGCGTAATCTTGCCTCTTCATCTCCCCCTGAGTTGCTGCCCAAGCTGTCGTAAACCATTCGTCGCTTGTACAACCCAAAACTTGATCTAGGGAGACTACTTTTTTCGCAGACTTAGCGTTCCTCTTCGTTGGAGTCTGGGAGGCAGGGTTCATAGAAAGCAACAGGAGAGTCGAAAGAAGGATTAATGGGAATTGCATCGTCATCTGCGTTCCTGTCGTTCACTTGGTAGCGTTCTTCCACTGTTGGGAAGCATTCCAGAAAACAAGAGCGGAGACGGCACCGAATACTAAAGCCACTATGGTCCGCCCGTCGTTCAGAGCTAAGAAGGCGCAGAGAGCCAAGAAACTTCCGTACACTGCTTTTGCCACAGGAGATGTGAGATATATCACTGGCCGCCTCCGCGATTCTTTCCTGTTGGGTAGTCTAGGCCTGCGGTTTGTAAGCAGTCAAACTGTCCCACAGCGGCTCGAACATGGAACGTGTTAAAATCCGTGCATGAGTCGCGGACCAATCACACTATATAAGAAATCACCGTTTGATGACCCTTTTGGGGAGTGGCACGAAATCTGGTGTCAGCGATTGCCCGATGGGGCAAAAGTTGGAAACCGCCACGGTTGGTGGGATGATCAACGAAAGGAACCGCACTACAACGTGCCTGTGTACAGCGAGATTTTCCAAACAGAATCCGACGCTGACCTTGCATTTGACAAAAGACTAGCTGAGATCGTCGCCCAAGGGTTCACTTTCAAACTCGGAACTTTTTACGACCCGATGACAGGGATGTGGCACCCTGTGCGAATCCCCTGATTTGTGCGACGAAAGGAAGGGCATCTCGCGATTCACCAATGGCGACCAAGAACATTATCCTCGTTGTTGCCCTCATTCTCTTCACGCTATTCGCCATCTACGTATGGCCCACACGCTACATCTACGGCTCCGAGAAAACAGGAGAGTACACTCACGTGGTCCGCATTGACCGTTTCAGTGATCGGGTCTGGGTCCTGACTTCGGAAGGTTGGAAAGAAAGAATCCCGATTTCGCCGACCAGTATTTGGGATGTGGCAACTCAAAAAATGGGGCAGGACGCAACACCACCAAAGAATCCGGTAGACGCAGCTATCCCGCCTTCGTCGTTGTCGGAAGTACCAAAAGCGAAGCCCTCGGAGGCGGTGCAAAGATGGGCAACGGTCAACGACGATACATCCATTTTCAAACACTGCCACTTCGAAGCGGGCAGCCGGACAAATGTTGAAGGATGCGACTTCGTTATGGTTGACTCGGACCCGTATCCATCGGCAATCACTGTGCTCAAAAAAGGCGAAAGAGTTGCTTTGATCTCAGAGAGAGTCCGCGCCTCCGGTGGAAAAGACATCTACAAGGTCAAATTCCAACAGTGGGTCGGATGGATGGATGCCGCCGACTTGACGCCAGAGTGAGCGAGGTGCTCGGTGCAGGGAGGAAACCCAAAACGATTTGAACTCGGAACGAAGGTCCGGGTGACTACAACGGGGGTTGTTGGCATCGTCGTCGAAGTCGGTGAGCGCCCCATCTATAACGGCGAATACAAGCACACTATTCGCTATGCAGGAGGCGACGTAACTGCTCCCGGGAGCAAATTGGAACCCGCGTGAACCTGCTCGTTCCAGCGTCGAACAGCATCCAACGCTGCACCTTGCCTGCTCTGAGTGACGGCAGATACCTCAAGACTGCAACGGTGGATTTTGTCGGTGGGGGAATACTCACCCGGCCAAGGTTTGAGAATGAAAAGTCGTGGTTGCGTGCCGCCATCAACACTGCCCCGCCTGACACGGTACAACCATAATCAAAACCTCAGTATAATCAGTGAGCTACTACCGGTGCGGGAGTGGCGGAACTGGCAGACGCGCAAGACTTAGGATCTTGTGGCCGAAAGGTCGTGGAGGTTCAACTCCTCTCTCCCGCACCAACCTTCCCGTCAAAGATCCAGCGCTTTCCTTCGCGAACAGCGCAATCCTTCGTTTATTCTTCGTCGCCTCCCCCACTTGCTTCCCCCTCTCCCTCTGCCTCAGAATGAAGCCCGCCTTTCTTACTTTCATTCCGGAGTCTTCCCTCATGCACCAGCGCACCATTCGCGACATCCTGAATCTCTACAATCCCGCCAGTCCCCTCGAAAACGCCTGGACCATTCCGGCTCCCTGGTATTTCGATCCCCGCATCGCGCAACTCGAACGCGACTCCGTCTTCGCCTCCAACTGGCAGGTCATCGGCCGCCTCGACCAGCTCAAGGCTCCCGGCCAATTCTTCACCATCGACGTCAACGAAGAGCCTCTCGTCGTTGTTCGCAGCGATGATGGCAAACTTCGCGCCTTTTACAACGTCTGCCGCCATCACGCCGCCGCCGTCGTTCCCGAAACCCACGGTTGTGCCAAACAGTTTCGCTGCCCCTATCATGGTTGGACCTACGGCAACGATGGCACCCTCAAGGGCATGGTGGAGTTCGAGGGCGTCTGCAATTTCAATCGTGCCGATAACGGCCTCGTTCCCGTGCGCCTCGAAGTCTGGGAAAACTTCCTCTTCGTCAATCTCGATGGCAAAGCCCCGTCCCTCCAGGAATTCCTCGGCAAGGTTCCCGGACTCGTGGCGCCTCTCAAGCTCACCGAAAAGCTCCGCTACTTCGATCGCCGCATTTACACCCTCAACTGCAATTGGAAAGTTTACGTGGACAATTATCTCGATGGCGGCTACCACGTTCCCCACGCCCACAAAGGGCTCAGCAGCGTCGTCGAGTACACCAAATACACCATCGAGAATTTCGAGCGCTCCTGCCTGCAGTCCAGCCCGCTCGACTCTTCCGGCGCTCTCGATTCGTCCATCGGCTCAACACGCCAGGGTCATGCTTTTTATCTTTGGGTCTACCCGAATTTCATGATCAACGCCTACTCCGGCGTGATGGACACCAATCTCGTCCTCCCGCTCGCTGTCAACAAGTGCGCCGTCATCTTTGACTATTATTTTGCGGACACCAGCGCCGCCTCGCAACACCATCGCGAAAGCATCGCCGTCAGTGAGAAGGTTCAAGACGAGGATATGGCCATCTGCGATTCCGTCCAGCGCGGCCTCGCTTCCCGCGCCTACGTCGCCGGCCGTCTCTCCCTCCGCCGCGAAGCCGGCGAACACCTCTTCCACCGACTCCTTCACCGCGACCTGACACAAAGTTTGCCAGCGGAGCCGTAGTAGCCTCAACTGCAATTCTGGAAGTATAAAAGTGAAAGAGTATAAGAGTGTAAGAGTGAAATAGTGATAAAATGGGATCTTGGATCACACTTTCAATCCCGCGAAGTCCTTTGAAGATCTGCACATTTTCCGGGAGGCTCGACGCTTAACCGCCGACATCTGGAAAATCACTCGAACCCGCCCCTTCTCCACCGATAGAGTGCTGGTGAATCAAATTCGCCGGGCAGGGCTATCCATCGTATCGAATATCGCGGAAGGGTTTGAGCGAGGCTCACGCGCGGAATTTGGCCGCTTCCTAAAGATCGCCAAAGGCTCCTGCGGTGAGGTAAGGGCCCAAATGCAGGTAGCCGCAGACCAAAATTACATCTCCAAGCAAGAGTGCCAGAGCTTTTGTTCAGCCGCGAAACGCATCAGCGCAGGCCTCTCCAACCTGGCGCAATATCTAAAACAAGCGCCAAGCAAACCGTCGCCACCGGATTCCGCATAATCGCTTCCACTCTTATACTCTTATACTTTTATACTTCCGAATTCTTCCTCTTCTATTCGAATATCACCGTCTTATTATCGTAAAGCAGTATCCGATTCTCGATATGCCAGCGCACCGCCCGCGACAGCACCACCTTCTCCAGGTCCCGCCCCTTTTCCACCAGATCCTCCAGCCCGTCGCGGTGGGAAATGCGCGTCACTCCTTGTTCGATGATCGGTCCATCGTCCAAAACTTCCGTCACGTAGTGCGCCGTCGCTCCAATCAGTTTCACCCCGCGCTCGTACGCCTGCTGATGCGGCTTGGCTCCCACGAACGCCGGCAAAAACGAATGGTGAATGTTGATGATCCGTTGCGGGTAGTGCGCGATAAACTCCGGCGAAAGCACCTGCATATACCGCGCCAGCACCAGCACGTCGATCTGCTGCGCCTTCAGCAGTTCCCGCTCCTGCCCTTCCATTTGCGCTTTCGTCTCCCGCGTCACCGGGAAAATGTGGTAGGGGATCCCGTAAAAATCCGCATGCCGCTGTGCATCGGGATGATTGCTGATCATCAGCGGAAATTCGCACGCCAGTTCGCCGTTGCGCTGCCGGTACAATAGATCCACCAGGCAGTGATCGTACTTGGAAACGAAGATCGCCACCCGCGGACGGAAGCTGTCCAGTGCGATCCGCCAGTTCATCCCAAACTTCGCCGCAATCGGCCCAAACGCTCCGGGAAAATCCTTCAACTCCAGCCGGAATCCGTCAAGGTCCCATTCCACGCGCGCCAGGTAGTAGCGTTCCTCACCCGCCTGGTGCTGCTCAAAATGCAAAATGTTTCCGTCGTGCCGGTAAATAAACTCCGCAATCGCCGCGTCCAGCCCTTTCTGGTCCGGGCATTGCACAAGCAGAATGCCACTGTTTTTCACGAGAGTACCCTCCGCCGTACCCCCATCATATATCCACACGACATGTGTGTGGATGTGATCGCGCGGCTTCTCGCCTGTTCCTCGGATTCTCTTTCTTCTCGGAGGTTCTTTAGCAGCTTGCTGAAAAACCCCGAGTTCGTCATTCCGAACGGAGTCTGCGAAGTGAGGAATCTCTCTTTTCTTAGTGTTTTGATCGAAGAGGGACTCCTCGCTTCGCTCGGAATGACGGCGATGCGCATTTTTCAGCAACCTGTTAGGAGGCCGGGGCTTCAGCCCCTGTAGAAAGGGTCAACTGGCTGTCCGCAACCCATCCGCCCGCACAGGCCACTTTTCTCCCTACAGCTTCTTGAAAAAATGCGCCACTTTCTTCCCGCCTTCTTCCGTGTAATGCACCGTCACCTTTCCGGCTTTGTCCGCGCCCTTGCCAATGGCCACTGCCGACTCCTTCGTATCCTTACCCACCACGTCAAACGTGTGCTCCGTGCCATCGGCAGCCTTCACCGTAACCGTCTTCCCTCCCTCACCAACGTTGGTCACCGTGCCGTCCACGGACTTGAGCCCGTCCTTGCCCAGCCGGTCCACTTCCACCGCTGTCTTCTCGCCGCCTTTCTCCGTGTAGTGCACCGCCACTTCCGATCCTTCCTTCAACCCGTGAAATGCATCCTCGGAGCCCGTCGCCGTCGCCTCCGCGCCGTGCACCGCCGTCTTATCTACAAAATGAATCGTGTGCTCCGTTCCATCTGCCGTCTTCACCACCGCCGTCTTCATCGCGGCGTCCAGCTTCGTAATCGTCCCGTGCACTGCGGACACCACATCGTCCGCCGCCCGTGCCGCCATCACCATCAATCCCGCCACCGCCACAACCGCTACTAACATCTTCATCGCTATTCTCATTGGGAACATCCTCCTAACTATATTCGTCTCGAATTGCCGCAAATCACCCAAAAATCCTAACCCAATACATGCCCATTGCGGTAGTCGGGGTACCAGTTGGCCTACCGTCACTCTATAGGGTGACCCTCGCCCTTGCGCTCTCTTGGCCCAAGGACTTGCAATGTCTCCCGGAATCGTGTATCGCCAACACATCGCCCAAAGGAAGACCATGAGAAAACTAGTCCTGTTTTCCCTGTTTGCTTGTTTGCTCCTTTCCACCGGTTGTAACAGCACCAAGTCCATCGTCCTGACTCTCAGTTCCCCGACTGGTGCGCAAGCCTTGGACGTCGGTCAATCCTTCACCATTTCCGTCACTGTCAGCAACGACAAACTGAACAAGGGCGCCGCTTTTACCCTCACAGGTGTCGGGACACTGACCAATGTAACTGCCACCGGCGCGACTTACACCGCAACCGCCAGCGGCAACGCCTCGGTGGTTGTCACCTCCGCGACCGATCCAACCAAGACGACCACGATTACCATCGTCGTGACCGCTGCTCCTACGATCACCAGCGCCCCAACCCTCACCGCTGCCACCGAAGGCACGGCCTACAGCGGGACCATCGCGGTGACCGGCGGCGCCGGAGCGCTGAACTATTCTGTGACCGTGGGCAGTTTGCCTGCGGGCTTGAGTTTGAACAGTTCCACGGGCGCCTTAACCGGCACGGCCACGGGACCGGCTGGCACCTTCACTTTCACAGTGCAAGTGAAGGACTCGAGTACCGTCAGTCCGCAGACTAATTCCAAATCGTTCACCATCACTATCAATCTGCCACCCCCGCCAACGATTACCACCACCTCACTTCCGGCGGATGTGGAAGGAACGGCGTATAACCAGACCGTTGCAACCACCGGGGGTTTGGCTCCGCTTACCTTTTCAATCACGGCCGGGGCACTGCCGGCGGGCTTAAGCATCAATGCGAGTACCGGCGCAATTACTGGGACGCCGACCGGACCGAACGGCACAGCCAACTTCACGGTAAAGGTTGCGGACTCCAGCAATCCCGTACAGACCGCGACGCAGGCTCTGAGCATCACCATCAATCTGCCGCCTGCGCCCGTGATTTCCACCACTTCGCTACCGGCTGACGTGGAAGGAACGGCATACAATCAGACCGTTGCCGCCACAGGATATGGCACGTTGACCTACTCGGTGAGCAGTGGGAGCTTGCCTACTGGCTTGAGCCTCAATGCGAGTACCGGAGCGATCACCGGGACGCCGACGGCTCTTGGAACTTCTATTTTCACGATTAAGGTCACGGATGGCAGCAATCCAGCGCAATCGGCCACCCAAGCGCTGTCCATCAAGATCACCCCCGCGCCGATCAACATCACGACCACCTCTCTCGTGAACGGCGTGGTCAGCGCCGCCTATAGCGCCACACTGGCAGCCACCGGCGGCGCTCCGCCGCTCACCTGGTCGGTCACTGCCGGAGCGCTTCCCGCGGGCCTGGTCCTCAATGCTGCCACGGGTGCGATCACCGGCACTCCTACAACCGCTGGCACGGCCAACTTTACTGTCCAGGCGGCCGATTCCAGTTCACCGGCTCTCACGGCCACGAAGGCTTTGAGCATCACTGTGATTCCCGTCTTGTCCATCACCTCCGCTTCCCCATTGCCGAACGGCATCACCAGCACGTCTTACAGCACCACTTTGGCCTCGACAGGCGGCTCCGGTGCCGTGACCTGGTCTGTGACCGTTGGCTCCTTGCCTGCTGGCCTGAACCTCACCGCTGGCACGGGAGCCATCACCGGTACGCCCACCACTGCCGGCGCTTCCAACTTCACCGTGCAGGCGGCCGATTCCGGCACCCCCCAGCAAAAGGTGACCAAGGCGTTCGCCATCACCATCATTCAGCAATTGACCATCACAACCACTGCCCTGCCCACCGGCGCGGTTACCTCCAACTACTCCGCCACGCTGGTGTCCTCGGGCGGAGTTCCCGGGATCACCTGGGCCATCACCGTTGGCGCGCTTCCGGGCGGGCTGAACCTGACCGCCGCCACTGGCGCCATCACCGGCACGCCCACGGCTAGCGGCACCTTCCAGTTCACCGCTCAGGCGACCGACTCCGGCACACCGCAGCAGGTCGTCACCAAGGCCCTGAACATCACCATTAATCCAGCTCTTAGCATCACCACAACTTCGCCGATGGCCAGTGGATCCCTCGGGACACCCTACAATCAGTCCGTGCAAACCAATGGTGGCGGCATTCCCCCGCTTGTCTGGTCCATTACCGCTGGCGCTCTGCCGACGGGCTTGACTATCGGTTCCTCCACCGGCGCCATTACCGGCACACCGACAGCTACGGGCCCCTTCAGTTTCACCGTTCAGGCTGTCGACTCGGGTACGCCGCAGCAGACTGCCTCGAAGGCCTTGAGCATTTCCATCGCAACGGCGCCTCTCTCCATTGCCACAACCGGCTTGCCGAACGGTGTCGTGGGCCAGCCCTATACCAACGCCACGCTGCAGAGCGCTGGTGGCACTCCTCCAGTAACCTGGAGCATCTCGTCCGGAGCACTACCGTCCTGGGCTTCCTTGAATGCCAGCACCGGCGCCATTACCGGTACACCGACAGCCGCCGGCACGACTACGTTTACCGTGAAGGCCACGGATTCCACCGTGCCCACCGCGCAGACGGTCACCAAGCCGCTCAGC
>Ga0209039_10003181_pt1 | contig 13049 bp, 10 predicted proteins | sample BogFormECP12_OM1_FD_188238 | JGI IMG/M metagenome (GOLD analysis project Ga0209039, IMG submission 188238) | Bog forest soil microbial communities from Calvert Island, British Columbia, Canada - ECP12_OM1 (SPAdes) (version 2) | ecosystem: Environmental > Aquatic > Freshwater > Wetlands > Bog ...
TTCGAAGCCCGGTCCGCGCCATTGTCTTACCCGACCGCTAAGGAGCGCCCGTACGGATCCGTGCGGGGGGCAGCGGGTAACCGCTGTCCCTACCGCGACGACCATTCTTTCCAGGATGTTGATGAAAATAAAGGTAGTTACTGGAAATGAGAGTGACGAGTGCCAAGTGACGAGAAGGCTGATTTTGGTAATCGCAAATCACCCATCAATAACCCGATGGCCAGATGAACCGATGAGCCGATGACCCGATCTCTAGATATGCTCTATTCAAATTCCGAGCAGGACATGAAGTATCTGCAGCGGGGGCAGATCATCTTGCAGCGATGGGACTCGAGCCGGCTTGAGCAGACGGGGCAGAACTGGTTGGGAAACTCCGGGGAGGATTTGGAGGCAGCGGGCGGGGGAGCGTCATTGTTCATAACCGTTTTTCCCTCAGGCATAGTGTTCCGCAATGAAGGCGCGCAGACCCTCGTAAGCGCGCGTGAGCGTGGCCTCATCGGGAAGGAAAACGATGCGGACGTGCTTGGTTCCCGGGGCTTGGCCAAAGCCCGTGCCATGCACCATGAGCACGTGTTTTTCCACCAGCAGGCGCTTCACAAAATCTTCGTCGCTGTCAGGAATATCGATTTTGGGAAAGGCGTAGAATGCTCCGCGCGGCGCAACGCAGCTCATGTGGGGCGTGGTGCGGCAGGCGCGCACGGTCAGGTCGCGCCGGGCGCGCAGCGTGCTTCGAACCTCGATCAGGTGATCCTGCGGGCCTTCCAGCGCAGGGCGCACGGCAAACTGCTGCGGATGGTTCGAGCACAGCCGCGCGCGGAGCAATTGGTGAATCCCCTCGAGGTAGGGCTTGACGGCCGCCGCCTCGCCCGAGACCACACCCCAACCCACTCGCCAACCGGGAGCCAGGTAGGATTTGGAGAGTCCATTGAAGCTCACCACGGGCAGGTCCGGCGCCAACGTGGCCAACGTGGTGTGCGGTCCATCGTCCAGAATCAGCTTGTCATAAATTTCGTCTGCGAAGATCACCAGATGGTGCTGCCGGGCAAGGTCCGCAATCCGCTCCAAGGTCGGGCGCGAGTAAACCGCGCCCGTGGGGTTGTTGGGATTACTCACCAGGATGGCGCGCGTGCCGGAGTTGATCTTGCGGGCGATGTCCTCCAGGTCGGGCTCCCACTCATTCTGCTCGTTAAGCAGGTAGGAATTGGGCTCCGTGCCGAGCTTGGCGAGAACCGCCGAGTACAGCGGGTACTCGGGGCAGGGCGTCAGAACGTTCTCCCCTGCGTTCACCAGCGCCGTGAGACAGACCTCCAAAGCTTCGCTCACCCCAGCCGTCAGGAAAACACTTTGAATGTTGCGAATCCCCTTGCGCTCGGCTTCGGCGCGAATCGCCTCCACGGCTTCCGGAATGCCCAGCGAGGGGGCATAGCCATTCCGGCCGTCGTGCATGGCCTTTTCCACGGCCGCGATCAGATGAGGTGGCGTGCGGAAGTCGAAGTTGAGGGGATCGCCGATGTTCAGGGGGAGGATGGTCTTGCCCTCCCGCGCCAGTTGCTCTGCCAGCACGGCCATGTCGCGAATGGCGTAGCGCACGTTGGCAAGGCGCGTCGCAGCATTCACTACACGGAGATTTGAAACGGATTCCATCTCAGTTCTAATACAGTTTGTAACAGAAAGGAGCCGAGGCGTCAAACCGTACGGGACGGATGGCGAAGATATGATCGGGGCGATATGCAGGGCCCCGTCGAAGTCCCGGGTACGCGAAGAGACCCCTCACCCACCGCCATGCGGTCCCCCCTCTCCCTTTGGGAGAGGGGGGACCGCATGGCGGTGGGTGAGGGTTTTTCTCAACCCTATTGATACGTCGCAGATGGAGTGGGTCTTACTGCGGTTTCTTCTTTTTCAACAACCCGGAGATGCCCTTTACGACATCGACGGGTTCCTGCGCAGCGGCTTTAGGAGCGCCACCGGCTCCCGCCGCGCCGCCTTTCAGGGAGAACTTGGGTTTTGCGAAAGTTCCCCCGATGTTGAAGGGAAATGTCATCTTACCGTTGGCAAATTTGGCGCCGGCGAAGCCTCCCAAAACCGTGGCGAGAGGATTGTTGCTGTTGGCGGCGAGACTGGCGTCGCCCTGGTAGTCCAGAGTACCGTCGCCGGCCGCGGTCAAGCTGCCGGAGCCATCCACGTCCACCCCGTTGCCGACCAGGGTAATCTTTTTGCTCGAAAGCCTGCCGTCGGCAATGCGGAAATCCGAGGATAGGGAAGAGAAAGAAGAGGGATCGCCATTGGCGGGGCCGACATTGGCCATTTTCGCCAAGCTTCGCAGATTGCTGCCGAGTTGTAAACTAGGCATTTTGCCGTTGCGGATGCTCGCCTGCCCGGAGCCGGTAATGCCGGCCAAAGGATCGGATGAGTGAACAACCGTGCCATTCGCCTTGGCCGTCGCTTCCAGAGTTCCGGTCATCAAGCCCTTGGCTTGGGGAAAAGCGTTCAGAAACTCCGCGACGTTGACGCCTTTGAGCCGCGCGTCCACACTGTATGCCAGGTTCGCGCCCCCGAAATTCAGGGAAAGATTTCCCGTGGCGCTGCCGCCGTAGCATTTCAGATCCAGATCGTCAATGAAGACCTGTTTGGGGTACAGGCGGATTTTGGACTTCACCTTGGTGACGTCGACATTACCAATATGCATCGTGTCCGCCTTGAGGGATCCCTGCGCCACCGCCGGCCCTACCGGATCTGCGGCGTACACGATCGTGTTGAGCCAACCTGCCAGGAGTGCAAGTTCGCCCGGCGCGGATGCGGGCTCCCTTAGCGATGCGTTGGTGAGGGCATTGAAGTTCACCTGGCGCAGGTCGATCGAGGCCCCATGCACCTCCATGAGCGAGGGGCCCGGCACTCCCGACGCCAGCAGGCTTGCGGCCGCAAACTGCCCCCGCTCGACGGTCAGCTTGGAGATGATACCCAGCGTGAATGATGCGCTACTGTCTCCCGGCGGATCGGGCGGCGGGGGATCTTTGGCGGGTGAGTTTTCAAAGTTCCACTTGCCGTGAGCGTTTTCCAACATGTCAATCGTCAGATCGTCCATCTCCAGAGAGGTTATTTCCACCTTGCGGTGCAGCAGCGCAAATGGATTAACCACCACGTAAATCTTCTTAGCTTTCGCAAAATCGCCCGTGGGGAAGCCGGCGGGATTGCCCAAAGAGAAATCATCCACGCGAATGGCGACTTCCGGGAGGATGGTCAGAGCCAGGCGCCCGATCTGGGCGGGTTTCCCCGTCTCCTGCTGAATTTGCGCGGCCACTTGTGGCCGGTAGCGGTCGACATTGAAAAGCATGGGAATGATGATGGCCAGCCCCACAACGATGAGGACCAGCACGATCACCAGAATGAGCGTAACCTTCTTCCCTTTGGACATGGGCGTACTCCTGGGGAGTTTTGCAGATGAGTTCAAACGTCTACCCACGGCCTTCCACTCGAAAGGCCGGCCCCGAAATCAGCATTCCAAATATTACACTGTTTTTCCTTCCGGCGCTCGTTCATGGCGCGGGGGCGGTCCTGGCGGGAGCGGGGACGCGGGCGAACTTGACAACATAATAGTCGAAGAAAGCTTTCCCTGGCGGAGCAGCCTGCACGGTCTCGGTGAACTCGTCGGGACCGGCCCGCACCCAGGTCCTTCGAAAGAGCCATCCCGGCGGAGGGGAGTCGCCGCCCTCGGGATTCAGGTGAAAGTCGGTCCCTTCCACCGTCAATCGATAGCGCGTGATGAATCCGGTGCTGGAGAATACCCGGAGAATGAACCCGATCCCATCGGGGCTGGCGCTCAGGATTCCCATCCATGATTCCTGGGTGGCTGGCACGGTTCGGGTGGCCGCAAGCGAGACCTCGCCGCGAAAAACCAGGAAATGCTTTTCCAGGTCGAGGACGACGGAGAGTTGCACCTCGCCGGGGGGGCGGTTGGGGAGGGTCTTGCTGGTCCATTGGCCTTGCAACCAATCGAGCGCCGAGAAATCCGGCAGCGTGGGGATGGGGATTTGATATTGGACTGGGGGCTTGTCCTTGGCGGCCGCGGTGGCGCTGGCAAGCACGCAAACCAAGGTTAGAATCAATGTACGCATAGGCACGGGGGGACAGCCGTTCCCCGTTCAGGTCCGGTGGGAAAAGGATTATCTCCCCTCGGACCACCTGTCCTCCGGAAATTTGATCTCCCAAAACCCTGGCGGCTCCAGGATTTCAAAGCCGATTTCGAAGACGAGTTCCCTTGCCCCCACGGCCGTCCACACCACCCGGCCGCGCGTGGCTCGTTGATTGCTCTGCATGCGAATATCCAGCGTCGTGCCGACGGGAAATTTCTGGTGGCTGCGGATCATCCCTCCGTGCAGGCTGATGGTCACCGTTTCCACGGGCTCCCATTCGGCGGTTGGAGGCGCATTCGTTGGGCTGACAAAGAGCGGCACCCGCATGACAATACGCAGGCTGCGCCGCCGGGTTGTCCGTTCTGTAGAAACCCCTTCTTTCAGCGCCACCAGAAAGCACCTTCGCTTGGGATTCAAGCCAATTTTCGACAGCCATCATAGCACATGGTTCCGCACATGCAAGCCTGCCGGGGGGTACGGGCGTACTGCCTACCCCGAGGGGAACCCCCCGCGAAGTTTAGCCTCGGCGATTTCTACATGACCACCTCCGGCTTCGCATCAACGTGGTTGTACTTAAGCCCGGCCGAGCAACACGATAGCTGCTTCCGGTATTTCGGAATCCAGGCGATTCGCGATCGGGAATGTCATGTCATGGGATTTGCGCATGCCGGCTTGATTGCCGGATCACGGGTACAACCAGAAAGGTGGCGATGGACCGCAATTGGCGGCGCGCGGTTAGTCACACTTGTCGGGTCACGCGACAATCTGTCGTCTTGACTTGGGCTATATCCAGGCGAATACTTCCCGCGTGAAAGTCCGGGCGCTCATGAGTTCGTTCTTGCTGGCGGCCGTGTCCATCGGCGTGGTGAATGCGAGGCTGCAAGCGGGTGCGGCGCGGTCCCAGTTACCCGAGCCCCCACTACAACTCACACCTTCGGAAATCAAAATTTACAAAAGCACTGAGACGCTGATCGATTGGACCCCGAGCCAGATTCACGAGTGCCCTTTCTTGCGCAAGCTGCGGCCCGCCAGCAGCCAGGAGCAGCTTCCGATGATTCTCGATCGTGTCGGCCAAACGGGCGCCCTCCTGGCGAACGACTTCCCCCAGATCTCCTGCGTGGAGGAGGTCCACACCGACGCTGAGTTCGCCCAAGCCTCCTCCGACGAACAATTCACCGGAGATTGGCAGCAGAAACAGGAAAACAACGCAACGAGGCAGGCTATGCTGCCGCCTTTCCCTCCGCAGGACCGCAAGTTTCGCTATATTGTCATCCCCCGAACCAAGGGGGGGCTCCCCGGGTTTGAAGAGTATCGCACGGATCTCAATGGGAGCCCTCTCGGCATTTCCAGCCTCAACGGGGTCTTCATGATCACGTCCAATTTCGTCTCAACAGGGCTGTACTTGACCGCGGCCCACCAGCCGGACAGCAGTTTTCGGCACTTCGGCATGGAGGCGATTCGAAAGCGAGAATGCCATGAGGTGGGGTTTGCGCAAAGCCCCGAGAGAGTACACACTGTCGGCCTGATTACCGTCCGGGGTAAAACCGCCGCGCTGCTGGTACAGGGGCTGGCATGGATCGATTCGGAGACCTTCCAGGTTCTTCGGGTCACAACCTGGCTGCTCGCGCCTCGGGGCGATATCGGCCTCAACTCGTCAATCTCCACGGTGGATTTCTTCCCCGTCCAGCCGAGCGGGACGGAGAGAACACTCTGGCTGCCCCGCGACGTGACGGTACGGGGCGTCTATGGCGGCGTCACATTTCATAACACACACCACTACTTCGACTTCAAACTCTTCCGAGTGGAAAGTACGATCAAGCCGGGGGGGTAATCTCTGCGGATTGATTGCATGATGGCTGCTAACCCGGCAACACCCTCTTCAGTGCTTCCAATTCCGGTTCGCCGGGGCCGAGGGGCAACTTCACTTTGCCGCGCTGGACGACGGAGCGGCACATGGCCATCATGATTTCGAGGTCTTTGTAGGCGCTTTCGCCGTTGCAGGGGTGGACCTTCTTCTCGTCGTCAAGCCAGTCGGCCATTTCCTGCACGTACGGCCCCATGTCGTGCTCATAGTCCATGCTGCCGGGGCCGGACGAGACTCCGTTGCGCGTGACGGCACGCCAGCCGCCGCCCGTGAGCACCTCGGCAAAACCTTCGCTGCCTTGCGCGCCGATGCGGCACTTGCGCCACCAATACTCCACTTCCGGCACGTCCGGAGCGCCGTCGCCCGATTCCACAATGCCGCGCACACCGTTCGCAAACTGGATCAGCCCGCCGATGTAGTCGGGCGAAGGGTGATTATCGGCGAACTTCGATTTCCCGTCCGCCTGCCCGACCACCCATTCGGCCTCGGCGTAGTCGTTGTACCAGCGCATGTAGTCAATGAGATGCGTCATCATGTGCATCATCCAGCCGGTGGCGGTGCCATAAACAGTGTGCACGCGACCGAGGACGCCGCTCGAAATGATCTCCTTCACCTTCTTGTAGTGCTCGCCGTAGCGGTGCTGATGGCTGACCACGGTCTTCACGCCCGCCGCGCGCGTGAGCTTCATCATCTCCAGCGCTTCGTTGGTGGAAAGCGCTGTGGGTTTTTCATAGGCAATGAGCTTCACGCCCGCCTCCACGCCCGCGCGGATCAAGGGCAGGCGCAGGTCAGGCAGCGTGCAGAAGCAGAAAATATCCGGGCGGGTTTGCTCGACCAGCGCCGCGGCGTCGGCACTGGTTTCGCTGACACCGAACTTCTTGGCCGCCGCCTCCAGACGCCCGGCGTCGATATCACAAAGGCCCACCAGCTTGAAACGGCCGTTCTTCTGAAAAGCGTCGGCATGGTGGGTACCGCGCTTCCCCATGCCAGCGACGACGACGGTGTATGTGTGATTTGAACTCATGGATGAACTCCTTGGGAGACGGGGCACGGGACACGGGACACGGGATACGGGCTGAAGCGCAAAATGTAAAGTGTAAAGTTTAAAGTTTAAAGGACAAAGCGTAAAGCGCAGGACGACACATAGGTCGCCGCTATTTAAACTTTACCCTTTACACCTTATCCTTTTCCCGTGTCCCGTATCCCGTGTCCCGTGTCCCGGTGGTTATCAGCTCGCGGCCTTGAATTTTCCGGCCTGCGCCATGTCCCAGGCGACGGTGGCGTCGATGACCGCCTGCACTTCCTCGCGAGCGAGCTCCGGGAACATGGGCAGCGAGAGCACTCGCGCCGCCGACGCTTCCGCATTCTTCAGCGAGCCCACGATGCGCGCGCCCTTGCCCCAGGGGAATCCTTCCTGCTGGTGGATGGCAATGGGGTAATGGGTGAGCGCGGTGATGTCCCGCTCCTTCAGGTATTCCTGAAGGCTGTCGCGACCCTCCGTCTCGACAACATAAAGGTGATAGATGTGGCGGTAGCCGGGCAGGGCGGTAGGCAGCTTCAGTGACGTGCCCTTCAGGCCCGCGTCGTACTGCTTCGCGAACCCGCGGCGCTGGTCGTTCCACTTGTCGAGTTGTTTCAGTTTCACGCTCAAAACGGCGGCGTGCAGGTCGTCCAGGCGGCTGTTGTATCCCATGCTGTGCACGGAGCGCTTCACCGAGCCGTGATTGCGCAGCTTGCGAACCCCCTCGGCGACGTCAGCACGGTTCGTCACCACGGCGCCGCCGTCGCCAAAGCAGCCCAGATTCTTCTGAATGATGAAGCTGGTACACATCGCGTCGGAAAGCTCGCCCAGCGTAAAGTCCGGGCCGCGCGCCCCCAGCGCCTGGGCGTTGTCTTCAATCACGTAGAGCTTGTGCTTCCTGGCGATTTCCGCCACGGCGCGCATTTCGGCAGGCTGGCCGTAAAGGTGTACGGGCACGATGGCCTTGGTCTTGGGCGTGATCGCCGCTTCGATCAAGTTCACGTCGATGTTGCAAGTCTTGGGGTCGCAATCGACCAGCACGGCCGTCGCTCCGGCAATCCAGATGGCCTCCGCCGTCGCAAAGAAAGTATTCGACGTGGTGATGACTTCATCGCCGGGCCCGATTCCCAGCGCCATGAACACCAACCATAGCGCATCGGTGCCGGAATTCACACCCACCGCTTCCTTGGTGTTACAGTACGCTGCCAGGTCCTTTTCAAACTGCTTCAGCTTGGGGCCCATCACATAACTGCCGCTTTCCAGAACTTCATGGATGGCCGCATCGATCTCATTCTTTGAATTATGATATTGCCGAACGTGGCCATAAAAGCCAACTTTCACGGACGCCATAAAAACCCTCCCTGTTCACCTTGGTTACATCATTCTCGCAGATCAGCGGACCCGGGCGCTACCTTTGACTCGCTTCCCTCGGTAGCCTTCGCTCCCCGGGTCTTTTGTGAAACCGTAAGGTTATAGCACAAAACCAGGGAAGTTTTCGGTTACATTTTGAGGAAATCATTACAAACTGAAAGGCCCGATTGCGTTTTCGGTCTGAGCGGGGCAATCGCCACGCGGGCATGTGGAGCTGACAGCCGCCTGCACAAGATGCGGCTCCTCCCTCGCGGCTTGCGATTAAGCAGCCTCATGCACTTATTAGACACCCGATTTGACCTTCTTGTTCCCCCAAATATCGCCGGGGTGCGGTAGAGCGCCCTTGGCGTCTTTTTTTGTCAAAGGGACGCTTTTTCTCTTGACAAAACGAGCCGATGGGTATAGGCTAACCTCCGATGAAGGCCAGGCGCAGCACGGCCCCCGCGAAAATCTTCCAAACTCAGGAACGCGCTCTCGAAATCACCCTTAGAGATGTTAAAAATGAAGATCGAACCGGCTATATGCATGAAAACAAAGGCGAGGGGACAAAATGTACACCGCAAGAAACAGCCTTTTTGCGCGAAAATGCACTCATTGCACGATGATTGACCACAATCGGACGCAAAATCGGCTCATCTACCCATCGGATCATCGGTTCATCCGCTGATTACGGGGTTGGTTTTCGATGGCCCGATGATCCGATGACCCGATATTTGATGGCCCGATGATTCGCTGGTCCGATGAGCCGATGCTTTTGACAGTCTCATTCTGCTGTGTGAAGATAGCGCGGGAGAATTCCTATGGCAATGAACCGTCGTACCCGAATTGTAGTGGCATTGATTTTGTTCGTCCTGGTTTTCTTACCCCTCCTCACCAACGGCGTGAACTTGCTCGTCGATTGGTTGTGGTTCAAGCAGGAAGGCTACCGCTTAATCTATCTGACCATCTTGAAAGCCCAGATTGACCTGAGTGGAATCGCGGGTGTGGGCTTCATGATTGTTGCCGGACTAAATCTCTTCCTCGCCCACACCCTGGCGCATCGGCACGGGGCTCAGGTTTACAGCGAGCAGATTGAATTCGCACCCCTGGAGCGGTTCGGCGCGCTTTTCCGCTGGTTGATCTGGGGGGGCGTGCTGTTTGCAGGTTATGTGGTGAGCCAATGGGGTATGGGCCATTGGCTTGTCTTTTTGCGCGCCCGGCAGGTGCCGGTCATGGGGGTAGCGGACCCGCTCTTCGGCCGCGATCTGGGCTTCTATCTTTTTCAATTGCCCTACACGTGGTTTCTTTACCACCTGACGCTGATTACCGTCATTTGCTGCCTGCTTAGCGCGGCCTTCTTGTATTTGGTGGAGGGCGGCGTGTGGATCACGCCGCGTGGTCCGGTGATGGCCCGAGCGGCTCGCGCGCACTTGATGTCCCTGGGTGGCATTCTCTTCCTCCTGATTGCCTTCCGCTTTCGCCTCGCGATGTATGATCTTCTCTATTCACCGCGGGGGATGGTGTTCGGCGCGGGCTACACGGATGTTCACGCCACCCTGCCCGTCTTGTGGGCGCTGCTGGTTCTCTCGATCGTGACGGCCGGCGTTTTTTTCTGGCGCGCCGACAAGGGAGGCATCCGCGCGCCGCTCTTCGCCATTGGCGCCCTCATCGCGGTGGGAATTCTGGGCGGATCAATTTACCCGGAGATCGTGCAGCGCTTTGTGGTGGCCCCCAATGAGATCGATAAAGAGCGGCCTTACATCGCCAACACCATTGAATTCACTCGCAAGGCCTACGGGCTCGATCGGTTTGAGGAGCGCAACTTCTCGGCCGTGGAAGATTTGACGCTCGACGAAATTCGCCAGAACGAGTCGACCTTCCGCAACGTCCGCCTGTGGGACCACAAGCCGCTGCTGACCACCTTTGCGCAATTGCAGGAAATCCGCACCTATTACGATTTCATGCACATTGACAACGACCGCTACTGGATCAACGGGGTCTACCGCCAGGTCTCGCTTTCGCCCCGGGAACTGAACCCCGCCAGCCTGCCGGAGCGGAATTGGATCAACGAGTATCTTACTTACACTCACGGCTACGGTTTGTGCCTCGGGCCGGTAAACGAATTCACCAGCGAAGGGTTGCCGGTGCTTTTCATCAAAGACCTTCCCCCCGCCTCCAATGTTTCCTTGCAGGTGACCCGGCCGGAAATCTATTTTGGCGAGCAAGGCAGCGATTATTGCTTCGTCAAAACCAGCGCGCAGGAATTCGATTACCCCCAAGGCGACAAAGACGTTTACACCAGCTACCAAGGCGCCGGGGGCATTCCCGTCGAGAATTTCTGGCGACGCCTTCTGTTCGCGCTGGCGTTTGGCGAAAAGAACATCCTGTTTTCGTCGGACATTCAACCGGACAGCCGGCTGATGATTTACCGCCGCGTGCTCGACCGCGCCACGCGCCTGACTCCATTCATTCACTACGACCACGACCCCTACATGGTCATTGCGGACAACGGCGCGCTTTACTGGATTCTCGACGGCTACACGCTTTCGACGCGGTATCCCTACTCGGAACCCGCCCCCGATGGGGAAAATTACATCCGCAACTCCGTCAAGGCCACGGTTAACGCCTATTCCGGCGAGGTGCGGTTTTACATCAGCGATCCGGAAGACCCCTTCATCCAAACCTATGCGCGCCTGTTTCCGGGAGTCTTCCATCCGCTGTCCGAGATGCCCAAGGATTTGCGCGCCCACATCCGCTACCCGGAGGAATTGTTTTCCATGCAGGCGAACATGTACGCCTTGTTCCATATGACCGACCCGCGGGTGTTCTATAACAAGGAGGATTTGTGGCGCGTCGCCCAGAGCGCCGCTGGAGGTCCCGGCACCGCCATGACTCCCTATTACAACATCATGAAGCTGGCGGAAGTGGGTACGCGCGAGGAGTTCATCCTCATGGCGCCGTTCACACCGGCACGCAAAGACAATATGATTGCCTGGATGGCGGCGCGCTGCGACGATCCGAATTACGGCAAAGTTCTGGTGTTTACGTTCCCCAAACAGAAGCTCATCTACGGTCCCCAGCAAATTGAATCGCGCATCGATCAGGACCCGGCCATCTCGCAACAACTCACCCTGTGGGGACAGGGCGGCTCGAAAGTGATTCGCGGCACGCTGCTGGTGACCCCCGTGCTCAATTCCGTGCTCTACGTCGAACCCCTTTATCTCGCCGCCGACACGGGCGGCGCTTTGCCGCAATTGCAGCGCGTGTTGGTGGCCTATTCGGACCACGTGGTGATGGAGCCCACCCTGGACGCGGCCTTGACCAAGATTTTCGGCGGAACCGTGACCACCACGGAAGCGCGGCCAGCTTCGACACCCGGCCAGCCAACGCCAAGCCCCGGGACTGCGGGCGCCAAGCCGGTCGCGGCTGCCCCGGACGCCCAGGCGCTCATCCACGAAGCCAGTCAGCACTACGATCGCGCCCTCCTACTCCAGCGCCAGGGCGATTGGGCGGGATACGGAGACGAAATCAAGAAACTTGGCGAAGTGCTGAATAAGCTGGCGGCGAAACAGAAGTAGGCAGAAGGCAGTATGCAGTAGGCAGAAAGCGGGTGTAACGCGGGCCTGTTCTTTAGGTCCGCGGTTCGTCTCGTACGGGCAGGGAAAAGCCGCGGACTTACAGAACAAGCTACTCGTCTGAAGGAGTAATGCTCGATGCGAAAACCTAAGCACAAGGAAAAGGAAAAGGTCCTGACGGGAGTTGGCTGGTACCGGCCGGAGCAGTGGCAGCGGTTGCTCGAGATTTCAGTTGATGTCGATCAACTCGAGAAGACACACGCGGAATGGCTGGCATTTGCGGAAAAGACCGTTAAGGATCTGGAGCGCCTTGGCGTTTCGATCATCAAGGTTGATGTGGATGTCGAGGAGTTGCAGATTTGGAGCCGGCAGCAAGGTCTACCGATTGACGGGAAGGCCCGCGCTCAGTTCATTTCAAACAAAGCACAACAGGTAGGCAAGACCTTGGGATAGCAACCCCACGATATTATTCTGCCATGCGCAAAGTTCTGGCCATTCCATTAGAACAAGTCCGCGAGCATTTCGCGCTGAACTCCCGGCAGGATGTGAAGATCGTGGCGCCGGAAATTCTGGCGGCCGAGTTAATCGCGAAGCTCCAAGCCGCGGGCAGACTGCTGAAGCCCGAGCGGCCTCTTGAGACGGTCGAATGGCGGCACTCCGCGAGCGACGCTGCGAATGCGCTGAGTGAATCGCGCGAATTTGCCGCGGGACTTGCCGAAGAAACGTTAGGCCCCTTCGCGCTCTGCTTCGCCAACGAAAAGGGCGCGCAGGACTCTCACTATCACCCGCATCATCTGGAAATCTATCTTTCCGAACATCCGCTGGAAGCTGAATACCGCATTGACGCGAACTCCTCGATTGAGCGCGTGAAGCTTGACAATGGCGGAGTGCTGGTCTTTGCCGCCGGCGTTGTGCACCGCGCGCGCCTGGGGGGCCTGACAGTAGTGATCGAAATTCCTGCGGTGAAGGACGATAAGGTGATTGCGGAACTCTGAGCGGAATTCAGAACTCCTAGCCCAACTTTCGCAGTTGCGAACTATTTTGAGCAAAATTTGACCTTGGTGCCGGTGTAAGTTCTTGCCGGTCAATCCCGCCATCTGGAAAAGCCG